>ENA-UOUL01005095-UOUL01005095.1-bioreactor-metagenome-genome-assembly--contig:-NODE-5095-length-11590-cov-49.761053_pt1 | contig 11590 bp, 11 predicted proteins | sample MGYA00249838_ERZ747220 | MGnify/ENA primary metagenome ERZ747220 (study PRJEB28778, sample SAMN05720191) | bioreactor metagenome | isolation source: Anaerobic biogas reactor | place: USA:Washington...
GAAGGCGTGCTCTACCCAATCTCCTGACTTCACTACTTGCACGGCTTGGGCGGCAGTAACTAGTTTCTGCTGGTATTGCTGTAAATAACTCATAATATGACCTCCTATATAGCTACGTTCATTATTGTTATCAATGGTGGTAGATGATTAAGTTGTCAGATTATTGTTAATTGTGAATTATATCACATCCTGCTACGACTATAGTATCATGAATTACCATATGTCTCAACCACATTATAGTCTTAACCAAAGTTACCATCACTTGGTTCACTGATCTTTAATCGATAAAAGTAATCGATTCCAGAAACTACAGTGATTAAAACCGCCAGATACAGCATCCATAATCCAATGGGAAATGCAAATAACTGTTGAAAACTGGTGTCCAGAATAACCAGTAAGATGGCGACTATCTGACTAATAGTTTTCACTTTGCCCATCCAACTGGCTGGGATAACGATACCCTGTTCAGCTTTGATAGCCCTAAGCCCTGTGACGGCAAATTCGCGTCCCAAAATAACTATTACCGTCCAACCTGGGATTCTGGCTAGTTCAACCAAACATATCAAAGCTGCCGTTACCAGCAGTTTATCAGCCAGAGGATCTAAAATGGTTCCTAAAGTGGTGACCTCACGCCTTTTACGGGCTAAATATCCATCTAAGCTATCGGTTAAAGCTGCCACCGAGAAGATGAGGGCGGCAATATAATCGCCATAAGGAATGCGAACCAAAATGACAACCACAAATATGGGGATCAATATTATACGCATAATAGTAAGACTATTGGGAAGGTTCATGGCTTAGTTCTCCGATCATATCGTAATTGCGTACTCCTACTAAATGTGCCTGTACAAAATCTCCCTTACGTAGAGGCTGATCACTTTTGACCATAGTGATCCCATCGACTTCCGGAGCCTGGAAATAGCTTCTACCCAGGTATAAATTGGCTGAACTGCGTGATGATATCAATATTTTTTCTGTTCGACCTAAGCGTGCTCTATTTTTCTCGCGGGTGATCCGGTGCTGTATGGACTTGATTTTATCTAAACGTGCTGCCTTGACCTCATCTGGCACCTGGTCATCCATGTGCATAGCAACAGTATTTTCCTGCGGGGAAAAGGCAAAAGCACCCAACCAATCAAATTCGTATTCCTTCACAAAGTCGCACAAACTCTGGAAATCATTATCACTTTCACCGGGGAATCCCACCATCACAGTAGTTCTAAGCACCAGATCAGGCACAGCTGAATTCAACTCCTGCAAACGATCACGCAGTTCTTGCTCACTATGATGGCGGTTCATTTTGGTTAAAATCGATTGGGAAATATGCTGTACAGGAAGATCAAGGTAAGGTATAACATGCTCACTGGCAGCGATGGTCTTGATCATGCCTGAAGTCAAACGAGCTGGATGAAGATACATCAGACGAATCCAATAATCACCGGGAATGGTATCAAGAGCACGAATCAGTTCTGATAAATCAGCATCGTTACCCAGATCAATTCCGTAAGAAGCGGGATCTTGACCAATGATCACCAATTCCTTTAAGCCTTGGTTGATAAATCCTTGGGCCTCTTGGACAATATCAGACAAGCTGCGGGATCGTAGCTGACCCCGAATAATGGGGATGGCGCAGTAACTGCAACGGTTATTGCATCCCTCGGAAATCTTCACATAGGCTAAACCGGCTGGTGTGGTCAAAATGCGAGGCCCTTGTTCTATAAAGGACTCAGGGGCAGGTTTAACAGCATTGACCCTTTCTCCAGAAGCTATTTTTTCAATCAACTGATTGATTTCCAGATAAGTGGAAATACCTAGTACTCCATCCAGTTCCGGAATTTCATTTAATAACTCCTGAGCATGCAATTGGGACATGCATCCGGCTGCTATCAGGTGTCTTAGTAGGCCTTTTTCTTTAAGCCGCGCGGTTCTTAGTATTTGCTCTATGGCCTCTTCTTTGGCTTCCGTCAAAAAGCCGCAAGTATTGATGATAACAATATCGGCGTACTCCAGGCGATCAATTATGCTATGACCATGTCTTTTAAGTAAACCCATCATAATTTCGCTGTCAACGCGATTCTTAGCACATCCTAAACTAATAAAACCAATTTTCACTTCTAGTATCACCTATTTTATTGCTATTCAGCAGCAAATTCCCTTTCTGTCACCTCACCAGGCAATCCCAGCGGTTCCTGCTTGATCCCATTAAAGGTTATTTCCAAACCTCCGGCATTACCAACCTTAATATATATTAACTCATTTCCTTCAAAAGTTCGCTCTTCACCCGCGGGCATCGTCGCAGTATATTGAGCTTCACCATCAACTATCACCGATACCCAGCAGGGTTGGGTTGTCCTGAGTTCTAGTTTCGCTACCGGTGTCACTGGCGTCGCTGGCGGGGTAGGCGTCGGATCAGGAGTGGGAGTTTGCTCACCTGGCTGGTGGATTCCCGGAACCTGGGGTTCGACTTCCTGAGTGCTCCGATCGGCAATGTATCCGACAACATAGTTACCAATCCAAATGGCTAAAACCAGAAATATAATCCCGGCCATTATGTTGCCCCAGGGCAGCACCACCTTATTAGTTGGTGCTAATGGCTCACTTATTTCAGCCATCTCCACCTGTTCCTCTCTGGAATAGGCTTGTTGTTTGAATTCACGAGAATATTCATCCTCATTCAAACCAAGTATCTTAGCGTATTTTCTAACAAATCCAGTCGCATAAACCTGGGGAGGTAACACATCGTAGTTTTCCTGTTCCAAAGCTTCCAGATAATACTTCCGAATTTTGGTTTCCTCTTCGATCTCTTCCAAGGAAAGGCCCTGTCGCAACCTTTCATCCTGTAACTTCTGGCCTACTCCCATCCCGAATCACCCCTTACTTATGTACTTTTTTATATATACAAACCTTAATTACTAGTTGGAGGAGGCTGCCCCAACCCCTATTCGAACCGCTTGCCGAGTGGGATAGCGGTTGGATAGACCATAGACCAGACCAGCTAATAAACGGGGAATTCCCGTTCTCCAATCAAAAGTCTGTCCGGGTAGCAAGGGGAAATCGTATACTTGGGCATCCTTAATAAAGACCAGGTGATTGCTCCCATCGGTAATGACCAATAAATGATCATCTTTAGCTAACTCCAAACACCTGCTTATACACCTGTCCCAAGCTAATGGATCCTGAACTCCCAAAACTACTATGTGATAATGGGTGGTAGCTTCGGAAATATCCTGGTCATCAGCTAGATATCCATAGGTACATAATTGCGGTATGCTATCTTCCTCCTTATTGTTAAACAGCTGGTAAATCATTGTCTGATAGTGGGGATCAACTACCAGGTATTCGCAATTAAGTGCCGCCCATGCCCAAGACTCAAAAGCCTTTTGTATTTCAGCCTCTGCTATAGATTCTTCGTATATTAATTCTTTTTGGGTATAAATACGTCGACAGGTGCGCCGTTTATTCAGACGCACAATACTACTGGTATCAATATTCAACTGCTGCATTCGCCCTAGTATTTCAGTTGCCAAGTCGTCATTACCAAGTACCGTCATAACCTTGGGTCGGATCCCTAGCTCAGAAAATATAGTTGATAGACTTAAAGCTGTACCACTATGACAAATTTCTATTCTGGGCTCAGTTTCATCAACTTCTATACCCAAAAAAATATCACCAATCACTGCAATACTGGCTTGTTCACTAAATACATAGCCTTTGCCTAGCACGGCACCTTTTTTCATTAGGTTGGATATATGTACGGCTGCGGAAGATCGAGATATCCTTAAACGACCAGCTAGATCTTCCTGGCTTATCAAGGGGTCTTTTCTCAGTACTTCAAGGATCTCTCTTTCTCTAGCGGTTAGACGCAATATTTTGCTCCTTCCTGCTTTAAGGCCTTACATTGACCTTTGATTTGCATATAGTTTTTCCAGTTGATCACTGTCTATAAGAACCTCACGCTTTTTATTGGCATCCAGTTGTGACACGATTCCTCGGTCTTCCATTAAGTCAACCAAGCGGGCAGCTCGTGCATAACCTATACGGAGTCTGCGCTGCAATAGTGATACGGAAGCCTTTTCGCTGTCTACAAAAACGGCTACCGCCTCCCAGAATAATTCATCCTCAGGCTCCAGATCCGCTTGCTCCAAAGAAAACTCCATCTCTTTTAGCTGCGCCTCATCCTCAGATTGGTAGGCTTGTTGCTTGATGAACTCAACCGTCTTGTCAATATCTTGATCAGATACATAGGCACCCTGCACTCGATAAGGTTTGACTGCCCCCACTGGGAAAAACAGCATATCACCCTTACCCAACAGTTTCTCTGCTCCGCTCATGTCCAATATGGTTCGAGAGTCAGCCTGTGAGGATACAGCAAAGGCAATACGAGAAGGAATATTAGCCTTTATTACCCCGGTGACCACATCAACTGAAGGTCGTTGGGTAGCAACTATCAAATGCATCCCTGCTGCTCTTGCCATTTGGGCCAGACGGCAGATTGAATCTTCTACTTCCACGGGAGCAACCATCATCAGATCCGCCAGTTCATCTATGACGATAACTATATAAGGCATCTTTTTATCAGCCGACTGATTATAGCGACCTATGTCGCGTACGCCTTTTTCGGCAAATAGACGGTAGCGCTTCTCCATCTCCGTAACCATCCAGCGTAAAATCACGGCAGCTCTCTTGGGATCAGTTACTACCGGACACATAAGGTGAGGTATACCGTTATAAACGGTTAGTTCCACCATCTTGGGATCGATGAAAACCAGTTTCAATTCCTCGGGGATAGCATTGTATAACAGGCTCATAATAATGCAGTTAAGACATACGCTTTTACCGGATCCCGTTGAACCGGCAATAAGTAAATGGGGCATATCCGCCAATTTGGCAACCACCGATGACCCAGAGATGTCTTCTCCCAGAGCAAAAGCCAAGGGTGAATTCAGCCGCCGAAAAGCCGGTGATGACAGCAGACTCCGCAATCCCACACTCAATATTTTACTATTAGGTACTTCTATTCCAACTGCCGATTTACCAGGGATAGGTGCTTCTATACGAATCCCTGGAGCAGCCAGATTCAACTGCAAATCATCGGTCAGACTTATAATTCTGCTTACTTTCACTCCCGGTGCCGGGGTCAACTCATACCTGGTCACCGCAGGACCACAACTTACCTGATTAACCTTGACCCCGATACCAAAATTAGCAAAGGTCTCTTCCAGAACGGAAATACTCTCTTTAATGTTTTTCTTGTCAATACTTCTCTCAGAACTGATCTCGCTAAGCAATTCCAGGGAGGGTTTTTGATAATTAGGGTTGTCCTCCCTTTTTACTTCCTTTAGGGGTTCTGACGTCGGTGGAGGGGTAATAGCCTTTTCCCGCCCAATTTCCAGGTCTGGACTTACATTCATCTCCACCCAATTATAGCCTGGTTTTTCTGCGGTTGGAGTTTCTATGCCGTGATCTATTATTATAGGTTCGGTTCTCCGGGTAGCAGGAACGGGCTTTTCTTCCTCTTCCACTTCATAAAACATGACCTTACTTAGCCAGTCTTTAGTTTTTGTGAACCAGGTCGTTATAAAAACACCGATTTCTACTAAAGGCTGGTTGATAATAAACAGTAAAGAAATACATATTCCTAAAACCAAGAAAATGACTCCGCCTACTTGTCCAACTAGCTGGATAAAAATGTAGGCGATCCCCCCGCCTAACAATCCGCCTCCCATGCCTCTTTGGCCTGCTGTCCAGGGATTAAGACCAGAGGGTATATCATACAATCCATAGTAGATCAGAACACAAATAAATAAAAGAGACACACCCCACATCCTAATCGACCAAGTTTGCTTGTACATTCCCAGGTGAATCGCCCAGGCCAAAAGGAGAAACGAAACTACGATAGCCCCTTTACCAAATGCCATTTCCAATCCGACAGCTACTCGCGATCCCATCCAGCCGATAACCTGAATGTCTTCTGGTATACCCTGAGCTTTACTGACGGATATGTAGATAAAAAGAGCCATAACAAAAGCTATAATGGAAAGGACTTCATTTCGCAATGTATTCTGTTGAGGTGTTTCTTTCTTTTTAATACGGGTTGGCTTTTTATTAACTTTCCTTTTTTTTGTGGTTGGCATCTATCTTCTCCTGAGTGATTTGTCTCGTATTCATTAGAAATGCAAGTGAAATTGAAATGATTGGTAACTTACTATTATATTACTCTAGGTACATTTCTCCTGATGAAGAAGAATTCCTGCTCCGACTGGAAAATACTGTTTCGCCTCAATAACCAGAAAAAAGCCCCAAGCGATATAAAGGCAGAAGGCGCCCAACAGTAATACTGACCATGATTGACCAGTTTTGAAAACTCCCCTATTGTCCAATAATAAAAACTGCTGCTATCAGAGGCCCAATCAATAACGAGTGTCATCACTACCCTTATAAACTATGCTCAAGCGAGGGAGCTGCCTATGACCATTTTAAGATAAAGATGGTAAAGATCAATCCCTATCCCACCACCAGCAGAGAATCGATAGCTTTTTCAAAATAGGGCGCTAGAAATAACCAGCCGGAATAAACCCAACTACAATTAGATAAGTAAAACGTGTAAAGGGACGGCATAGAATCCCATAGTTTCTGGTCAAAAGGCAATAAAAACCGCCACCAATGTTCCCATATGCTCTAGGTAGAAGGTATGCTGGGATTCACTGATAGCGGACAAGGGCTGAAATAGAAATTGGTCGGAACTACTCCTCGTAAGGAACTCAGTCAGACCCTAAACCATTCCTGAAATCAAAGTTTATAGACTAGCCAATTATTCCCTTTCATGTTATACCTTGTTGAAGTACAGCATAGCTTGCGTCGATATCGAATAGGAAAAGGCAAACCCTATTAGATATTGGGTAATAAATCAATAACACTGCCGGGTTGAAATTTTACGTTAATATAATCCATAGGCTCAGTACTCCTTATATCTATGACCCGAACCTGATTTTGGCCACATACTTCAACCACCAGTTCACCTCCGGAAGGCAGTTTTAGAGAGAACGACTGTTCAGACTTCTTTTCTTCGGTTCCAAACTCAAAAGGCTCAGGTAAGTATAGAATCACTGCAGTACACCCCCGGCCATCTTCAATTCCTCCAATTTGCTCAAAGCCTCGTTTATCCCGCCAACTTGGTCTATTAAGCCGTAGTCAACCGCATCATTTCCAACCACCACTGTGCCAATATCCCGAGCTAGTTCACCGGTTCTAAACATCAGGTCTCTAAACTGCCCTTCACTGATGCGGGAATGCTCCACAACAAACTGCACCACTCTATCCTGCATTTTATCGAGATATTCATAGGTCTGCGGTACACCGATCACCAGTCCGGTTAAGCGAATGGGATGTATGGTCATAGTAGCTGAGGGTGCAATCAGCGAATAATCCGCTGCTACAGCAATACTAACTCCAATGGAGTGGCCTCCACCTAGTACAATGGAGACAGTAGGTTTGGTCATGCTGGCAATAGCTTCAGCTATGGCTAACCCGGCTTCCACATCTCCACCCACGGTGTTAAGCAAAATCAATAGCCCCTTAATGTTGGGATTCTCCTCTACGGCAATCAACTGAGGAATAACATGTTCGTATTTGGTGGTTTTATTTTGTGGAGGAAGAACCATATGTCCTTCAACCTGGCCGGTAATGGTCAAACAGTGGATATCGCTCTTATAGGACGGTATTTCTAACTGCCCTAATTCCTTAATGTTATCAAGTTTTTGCTCTTGATTAGCCTCTGGTTGTTGTTGCTGATCTGAAGTCAAAGCTACTTCTCCCTTCCTCTTCATGATTAGGATTAGGTTATCCGCAGTGTTGATAAATAATACAAATATAAAAGGCTGGTCTTCTTTTTGCCAGAAAACCAGCCTATCCTCCACTACCTAGTTCTATGTGAAGCTGTAACTACGTCAGCTAATCCTCCACATGGTCTTTGTTGCACACCTCGTCGAAATTCAGCGATTGGTCTAGGTACCATTCACCCTCAGCTTCTCAGAATCTTTTCCAGTGGCTTGCCTTTTGCCAATTCATCTACCAGTTTGTCAAGCCACCTAATCTTCTGCATAAGCGGATCTTCGATTTCCTCGACGCGAACACCGCAGACTACTCCCGTTATTTTTGGGGTGTTGGGGTTGATCTGCGGGGCTTGGGCAAAGAACGTCTCCAGGTCAACCCCCTTATCGATTTGCGCCTGCAAGCCCTGCTCGTCATATCCAGTCAGCCAACGAGTGACCATATCGACTTCTTCTTTTGAGCGACCCTTTTTCTCTGCTTTTTGGATATACATCGGGTAGATGCTTGAAAATGCGGTCGTAAATATTCTCGGTTTCATGGCTTTTCATCTCCCCGTTCTTTTTGGTCTTGTTCCTTCTCTATCAGTGTCAGTGCAACCTTGAGGGCAGCTATGCGCCGTTTAAGAAGAGTCTGCTGTGACTTGCCCAGTTTCGTGGCATCTATCTTCTCGCACTTGTGAAGCGTGGACAACAAGGCGCGATGCGCATCGCTCAATTCTTCGGATGTATAATCTGGCATATTCAATCCTCCGCTTGATTCGGTCTCAACAGTTTAGCATAATAATTTCCACATTTTTCCCTACTGACACAATATGAAGAATTCTTATTTATCATTATTCGGGTTTCATGACGTCTGCAGTCCTTTGCAGCACCTAAGGCAGATCTGAGAAAGCGGTTTTCCCGGTTTTCCAGGCTCCATCGACATATCTGTAAGTAGTATGCAGATAGGTCAAATGATGTGGCAGGGTGGCCGCAATTACCTCGGTGCTAACCAACTCCGGAAGCTGTTCTCCCGGTGCGTTTTGCAGAATCATTTCGATGAAGAAATTCTGGCAAAACTCATCCCCGTATTGTTTATATCCCTGTAGCTCCCAGTCCGAAAGAGGCACCACCGTAACGGCATGGTTGGCTGTAATCTGTGCTGTTTGCTGGTTTTCATGCACTTTTATGGTGAAAGGCGTGCCCTTAGTTATGTTGGAAAGATCAATCTGGTTAAACGCTCCATCCTTCAGGCTATACAGCTCATAGCCGCATCCACCGAAGGGCATGCTTCTATAATCGGTGGCCAGCAGAAAATCCATGGAATCATGGCCGATTATATGACCCGCGTAAATTGTTGATGCTCCAAAACCTTTGGCATCTTCTTTGAATATTTCAACAGCGGCCTCTGAGCTATCTTTTTTTACGATTAGTTTCCACTAATTGTTATCGTTATTGCCAGTGATTTGCACCGTTTCATCTTGGCCATCTCCGTCAATATCAGCATTTTGGTAATCCATTAGGGAATTGTCTCCGTCAATGATCCCATAGCCACTGGATTGCACTAGTTGGCTAATAAACCATCCTTCCCGGCCATTAGAGGACATCTTCTCCACTACCATTTTTTCGGTTGCTATGGCATAGGTCTGGCCAGAAAAGATCTCCGGGAAAGAAATGGTATACTCGGCTTTAGTATCGCTGAGTTCATTTCGGCTTTCTATAGTTATCGGCCCTACCTGGGGACTCGAATATCCGGTAACCCAATAAGATTGACGGACATAAGGGCTTTGATCCGCCTCTTGGCGCAGCTGAGGCGACAAGGCAGCATATTGCAGAGCTCCATTGCGGGTTTGCATGCCCCGGCCCCACAATTTTATGGCTTCATCGGCACTGTCAGGAATAAGTACGTTTTCTATCCGGGCAATTTCGGATTTGATTTGCTCCGGGTCGGGGGTTTGAATGGATAGTATATTGGCCGCTTCATTATAACTAACCCGAGCATTAAAAAGGTATTCCAGCCAGTCCATAGGCAAATAATAATGACCCTGGTGGTTTTCGATGCTGTGTGCCACGCTACTATGCTCATAAGTGCCGTCCGGGCTGGTAATAGTGATAGTTATATAAGAGCTGGGAGCGGGCAGGGTTAGTCCTTCGCTTTTCGGCTCAAACTGTTCCAGATTCAATACGAAATGCCGGTCGGACAACAATTCAGGTAGCCCCATGCCTTTTACTTTATCCGGCAAGGGACAGATTTGATCGTTAAGTTCTTCAATAGGAGACTTTAAGGCCCTGGCATAAGCGCTGAATTTCTCCATACTATAGAAATCCTGCGGAGTCGTGATAGTTACCGTGCGGGCAGCTTCGTCCCATTCTACCGAAGTGGCTCCCAACAATTCGGCTGACCAGCGCAAGGGTACCATTACCTGCCCATGGGTTACACTCATGTAGGGGGGAGCATTTACTATGGAACCGTTTACTTGCACCTGCAATGCTTCACCTATCAAGCTTATCTTACTAATCTCGTTGCTTTTGATATCTCTCAGAGTCTTTTCGGCTTCTCTCATCTGTGACTCAGTAAAGGGGATTTCCAAAACAGCATTGGGATTATTAGCAATATATTCAGCTACGATCCGGTCTCTATCTTGCATTTCATCATCCGAGCCAGAGGCGGCAGCATTGGCAAAACCGCTGGTATTCACTGCAAAAAGCATGAATACTAACACCAGCCCGGGCATTAAGCATCTTTTCATTATAATGATCATTCCTTTCTCCTACTTGTGCTACAACTGTTTTTCAACCGAGTATCGGGATCAGTTTGTTTTTTGGTTGGACACGAAGATATAAGCTCCATCCTGCTCCTTAAGGGTGAGTACCTTTTTCCCATCACCCATAAACCTGTCATCATAGAAAAGGCGGATAATGTTGCCATCCCGTTCTCCGCCCATAAAAGAAACCCCCGCGCGGTAATTTGTGTCGCCGTGGAAAACGTAATAGGCATCATACTCCTCCAGATAAGTAAACTTTTCTAACCCGATTTTTGCTGTATCCGCAAGAGGTATTCCCATATGTTTCGTAAGCACCGCATCCATGTTGGCTCTGCTGATTTTTGTATAGGGGCAGATTGGCTCCCTATCACCAAGGACAGCTGTTTTTTCTTCCTCTGTAAGGGTCTCTTCAAGCCCGCTACCGCAGTAGAATAGGTTAAACAAATTGACTTTCTCCGGTACATCGTAGAGCGAGCTTAAAAACTGGTTTCGGATATTCATGTATTCTCCGTTAAAAAACTCATCGCCGTTAAAATATTCCAGTTCTTCCGCAGTCAAGGGGGTTGTTAAGGTATGGGAAATAAAGACTACTGCATCGGTAGCAGGGTCTAAGTAATATTGAAAGTGTTCCGTTTGTAAGGTTGCCAAAGCTGATAGGTCGCCAGACACTATGCTCTTTTTTATATTGTGCATATCATCTGGGGTAGGTATGACACCACCAAAGCTACATTGATCCATGGTTATTTCAAAGATGGTTAGCTGGTCTTGGATATATGTATCATAGGTCTTTAATACATAAATGGGTTCTTCATTAACACCTGATGGATAAGCAATGTATTTTTCTCCGTCGTAATCCCAACCTCTCTCCATTGGTCCATGGGTTATGCTGTCTGCTTCAAAATGGGTTTGAATAACCTGCTCTACATAATCTTTGGTCATAATGCCCTTGTCATCACCCCAGTTATCTAAATTTATTATAAATGCATAATAAAGATATTCTTGACTTTGGGTAGGTGT
>ENA-UOUL01005096-UOUL01005096.1-bioreactor-metagenome-genome-assembly--contig:-NODE-5096-length-11590-cov-19.452358_pt1 | contig 11590 bp, 11 predicted proteins | sample MGYA00249838_ERZ747220 | MGnify/ENA primary metagenome ERZ747220 (study PRJEB28778, sample SAMN05720191) | bioreactor metagenome | isolation source: Anaerobic biogas reactor | place: USA:Washington...
GGCTCGCTGCGCAAGGCGGCCGGCGAGCTGAGCCCCGATCTCCTGGCGCGGCTCAACGAGCAGCTCGCGAGGCTCGCCCGTTTCATCGAGGAGGGGTCGGGGGCGAAGGGCTACCGGCCCGAGGGCCTGGGGTTCCGGGCGGTGCGGGGCAAGCACGGCCCCTCGACCCACGAGTGTGTGGCGTTGGGGGGCGATGACGACCGCCGCCTCCTCGGGCATTTCGAGGGTCCGGTCTTCGTGGTGGACGAGCTGAGGAAGCATCTCTGAGGGGAGGGCGACGGCCGCCGCAGTCGGTTACGCCGTGGCATGCGGGGTCGGGGTGTGGGGGCTGGAAGGCTGGGTGGGCGTTGCCAAAGTGCCCCCCTCCCGCCCTTCGGGCACCCTCCCCCGCGGCGTTCGCACGCGAGGGAGGGAGGGGGCGAGGCAGCGCGGGCGGTTGAACGCCGCCCTCTCCTTCGGCTACACCCTGCTCACGAACATGATGACCTCGCTGCTGGACGCCTATGGCCTGGATCCCTTCATGGGGTTCATGCATACCGAGACCTATGGCACGCCCGCGTTGGCCTTGGACCTGGTGGAGCCCTTCCGCGCCCCCGTGGTGGACCGCATGGTGGTGCGCCTGTTCAACCTGCGGATGCTGGACCCCGAGGACTTCGCCCCCGAGGGGGAGGAGCCGGGGCTGCGCATGAGTGAGGACGCGATCCGGCTCTACTTCCGGGAGTGGGAGCGGCAGCTCGGGGGGCTGTCGGTGCGGGAGGCGATCAAGGCCCAGGCGGAGGGACTCGCGCGAGCCCTTCGCGGCGACGCGCCGGTCGTCGAGCCCTGGAGTTGGCGGTACCGCTGAGGGGGGAAGATGGAACGCTGGCTGGTGGTGTACGATACGCCGAGTGACGCGCGGAGGCGTCGGGTCGTCAAGATCCTGGACGCCTACGGCGACCGGGTGCAGTTCTCCGTGTTCGAGGTCTTCGCCGAGGGGGCGCACCTGGAGCGCTTGGTGGCCCGGCTGGGTAAGGTGCTCGATGATGCTGAGGACCGGTTGAGGCTGTATCCCGCCTGTGACCGGTGTGCGCGGGGCGTTCGCACCCTGGCGGGGCACGAGTCGGAGCCGTGGGCCGCCGAGGAGGTCTACATCGTGTGAGCGGTGGCGATTGCGGAGACCTCGGAAAGGGCCGTTTTCGGTGGTTGGTTTCCGTGGCGGGCCCCAGACCCCTGGGGCCCATGGCCTGGAGACCGATCGGGGGGGCTGTTGGCGATGGCTCGCGGAGGGCAAAAAGAGGCGCTCGGGAGGAGGTTTCCGCACCGGGCCTCGCGAACCGTTGGGGGACAAGGGTACCCGGGAGGGTCTCCCTAGAACGCCGCCCTGATGAACAAGGGATTGAGACGCAGGGTGTCAGTCTGCTTCAAGGGCGCGGGCGTTGCTCCCTAGAACGCCGCCCTGATGAACAAGGGATTGAGACCTCAGTCACATGCACGTCCCCCGTGTCGGGTGACGGCATACCCTAGAACGCCGCCCTGATGAACAAGGGATTGAGACGCTGAGAGCGGAGGCGTGTTCGCAAATGATAGCTCTTCCCTAGAACGCCGCCCTGATGAACAAGGGATTGAGACCAAACCAAGCCACGGGGCGGGAGAGGGGGATGATCCACTTCCCCCCTAGAACGCCGCCCTGATGAACAAGGGATTGAGACCATAGACACAGGATGCGTTGGAGGTAAGCGCTAAGCGCCCCCTAGAACGCCGCCCTGATGAACAAGGGATTGAGACCCGGCTGAGGTACGAGGCGTCCACGTAACCCTTCGCGCCCTAGAACGCCGCCCTGATGAACAAGGGATTGAGACGGTGCTCAAGCGCCCTCGGTGGGCCGCTATCTTCCACCCCTAGAACGCCGCCCTGATGAACAAGGGATTGAGACTTCATCCGGTCCCACACCTCGATGCTGGGAGAGCTCAGCACCCTAGAACGCCGCCCTGATGAACAAGGGATTGAGACCCCAGGTTCCCGCGACACGCTCGCGTATAGGGCGTAGGGTACCCTAGAACGCCGCCCTGATGAACAAGGGATTGAGACTTAGATGATAACCCTCCCCGTAGTAGCATGGTTGGCGATATATCCCTAGAACGCCGCCCTGATGAACAAGGGATTGAGACCCCTATCGTTGGGCCACTTACTAGGGACCAATGTCTTGGAGACCGAGCCCTAGAACGCCGCCCTGATGAACAAGGGATTGAGACTACTGCACAAGGCGAGTAAGAAGGCCAGTGAAGACTTTCCCCTAGAACGCCGCCCTGATGAACAAGGGATTGAGACCGTCTGCATCGATGACATGCTAGCATCTCCTCTCGCCCTAGAACGCCGCCCTGATGAACAAGGGATTGAGACTCGATAGTAACTCGATCAACGGAGAACTGATCACCATCGATCCCTAGAACGCCGCCCTGATGAACAAGGGATTGAGACATGAGGGCACCGCAGCCGGTCACCTCGGACCGGCCTGCCCTAGAACGCCGCCCTGATGAACAAGGGATTGAGACGCCGATTTCTCGGGTCCGCTCTCCGGGCTGAGTGAGCCCCTAGAACGCCGCCCTGATGAACAAGGGATTGAGACTGTCGTGATACACCTCGCCCCCGTCCAAGATGAGATCCCGGCCCTAGAACGCCGCCCTGATGAACAAGGGATTGAGACTCAGCCCGACCCGGATTGCAGCCAGGACCTGCGTCTCGATCCCTAGAACGCCGCCCTGATGAACAAGGGATTGAGACAGAATCATGACGGCCATCTTGGCCCGCCGGATTCCCTGCGCCCCTAGAACGCCGCCCTGATGAACAAGGGATTGAGACGGTCTGCGAGCTCGGATTGGATGGTGTCCAGTGTGTTGTCGCCCTAGAACGCCGCCCTGATGAACAAGGGATTGAGACTTCTTGAAGTCGCACACGTCATCGAAGACGATGAGGTCACCCTAGAACGCCGCCCTGATGAACAAGGGATTGAGATCTCACGCCGTGGTGGTGTACCGTCCAGGTTGGCTAGCCCTAGAACGCCGCCCTGATGAACCCGGCTACGCCGTGGCATGCGGGGTCGGGGTGTGGGGGTGGGAAGGCCGGCTGGGCATTGCCAAAGTGCCCCCCTCCCGCCCTTCGGGCACCCTCCCCCGCGGCTTCGCACGCGAGAGAGGGGCTAGATGCCAGGCACGAGGCCGGTGTCAGCGAGGGCAGCGGGTGAGGTGCCCTGGAACGCCGCCCTGATGAACAAGGGATTGAGACTAGACCTCGTCAATCTCCGCCTTGATGCGGCGGAGACCCTAGAACGCCGCCCTGATGAACCCGGCTTCGCTACGCTACGCCGTGGCGTGCGGGGTTGGGGTGTGCTGGTGGGAAGGCTGGCTGGGCATTGGCGAAGTGCCCCCCTCCCGCCCTTCGGGCACCCTCCCCCGCGGCTTCGCACGCAGGAGAGGGACGGAACGAGGAAGGCTGCGGGAAAGCGAGACAACTGGGTGGGCGAGAATGAAGTGCCCCCCTCCCCGCGGCTCCTCCGGCTTCGCCTACGGCTACGCCGGGGCATGCGGGGTCGGGGTGTGGGCGCTGGAGGCGCGGTGAGCGTTCACGCAGTGCCCCCCTCCCTGGCCTTCGGCCATCCCTCCCCCGCGGCTTCGCGCGCAGGAGAGGGACGTGAGCGAGGCATGCTGCGGGTTGGGCCGTGAGTTCGGGGCGGACGTACAGCACAGTGCCCCCCTCCCTGGCCTTCGGCCATCCCTCCCCCGCGGCGCTGCACGCGAGGGAGGGAGAGAGCGTCAACGTCGGAGTGGCAGACGATGCTGGCGCGGTGGGCGAAGGCGGCGCGAGGGAGGGAGTGAGCGAGGCAGCACGGTGTCGGTGAGGCAGGCGGACTGAGCGCGGCGCTGCACGCGAGGCAGGGATCGGGCGTCGGGGCCGCGCATAGGACCGTAGCAGGTCGCCTGGGCGGATCCATGGGGGGCGCAGGCCGCGGGCGGCGGGCACCTGAGGGGGTGCGGTTGTGGGGATCTGGGATGACGACGGCGATGATGAGCTTCCTCGCTACGAGGACTACGACACCCCGCTCTACGACGAGAGCTTCATCGACGACTACGTCGAGAACGACCGCGACGGCGACTGGGCCGATGAGGACACGGTCGGCAGCGCCGCGGGCGGCCGCGACATCGACTGGAACCCCCCGTGGCGGAGCGAGGTGCGCGGCGTCGCCTCGCGCGTTGTGCCCACCGGGGAGCGAAGCGCCGCCGCGGCCGGGACGCACCGAGTCGCCTACAACTTCTGGGTCGCCGGCATCTCGTTCGAGGGGCGCCAGCAGGTAGCCAGGGCGGTGGTCTGCGGCACCTCCGTGCGCCTCGAACGCGAGCCACGGAATCCCCACGACCCCAACGCGATCCTCGTGGTGGCGCCCACAGGCGCGCTGGGCTACGTGCCTCGGGCGCTGGCGGCCTCGATGGCCCCGGTCCTGGACGGGGGCGCGTCCGCCGAAGCCACGGTGGAGTCGGTCTCCAGGCCCAGAGCCGGCAAGCCGTACTATGGGGTGGAGATCCGGGCGACCCTGGGCGACAGGCGAGAGACCGCCCCCGCCGCGACGGGCGCCGCCTCGGCGTCGTCCTCCCGTACCAGCCTTCCCCCGTCATCGGGCTCGCAGCCGGCGGCGGAGTCGCGCTCGGAGGAGGGATCCACCGCAGCCGAGGCGCCCGCGAGCGCCAGCGGCAGCGATGACCTGTCCTCCGTTGTGGGCGGCGCTATCGTCGGCGGCATCGTGGGGTCGATCTTCCCAGGCCTGGGCACCTGCGCCGGCGTGATCATCGGCGGCGCGATCGGCATGTGGCTTACCCAGCAGAAGACCGCGAAGTGAGGCCGCGGCCGGCGGGCCAGAAGTTCGCGCGCCGGCAAGAAGGGCAGTTCGGATCCCGTGGGTATGAGGTAGCAGCAGCCTAGCCCGGCTGATCACCGGGTGATGGGGGGCTCGGGCCCTCCGGCGTAGACGAGACGCACCCGAGAGCGTCGGCGGTTATCCGTCGGCGCTCTCGTCGTCTCAGGGGCAGCGACATGGAGGCCTGCGATGGCGACCTACTACAGCCAGGGCACCGGGAACTTCTCGACCCTCGCGAACTGGAACACTGGGGTGAGCGGCGGCGGGTCGGCTCCTGCGTCGGTCGCGGCGATGAACAATCAGACGATGGTTGTCCAGCATACGCACACCGTGACATTCGACATCGAGGACGCGCCCGCCGTGGATGGGAGCGTATCCGGCTGGACAACCGGCATCACCCTGAAGATCGAGGGGTCGACATCGGCGAGCACGCCGGGCGAACTCGTGCTGAGCACGTCCGCAAACACGCCGGGCTTGGTCTACGGGCTGCGGTTCATCACCATCGAGCACGCCGGGATGTTCTTGCCGGTGAAGGGCCGGATCAGGGGCGGCACGGCGGAGACCCCGATCCCCTCGAACGTCATCCACAGGTGGAAGGCCAACGAGACGAAGTCGACGAGTTACGGCGTCATCAAGCTCTCGGACCTGGATGTGGCGATCTACGCGCAACCGCCGACGGAGGCGGTCTACCGGCTCACGGCGGCGGCGGACATCGGCGCGACGGAGCTTCACGTCGAGGGCGACAAGCTCGGTGGCAACCCGCAGACGGATGTTGAGTGGCGGGCGGGCTGGATGGTGTGGCTGGTCGACGATTACGACCTCGTTGCTTCCAAGGCGTATGGGGAGCGGACGACCCTGGCTGCGACTCCGGTGGGCGATGGCGTCATCAACCTCGCGGCCCCGCTGACGCGGGCGTATGACATCGGCGCGCCCGTCATCCTCGGGCAGCGGAACGTCGAGATCACCTATGACGATAACTACTCGAGCGCGTCCGAGATGCTGATCCAGGGCGGCGGTGCTGACGAGTCCGTGTTCAGTTGCGCGATCACGAACAGCAAGGCGTTCACGACCTACGGAAGCTGCATGGGCTACGGGGTGGTCGGGTCCGGCATTCGGCTCGGGCCGGCGGCGGTGCTCGCGGGTATGTACTCGGCGGCTCGGCTCTTCGGCGGGACGTTCGATGAGGGCTCTGTGATCGTGGGGACGCGCCACGGGGTCTACAACCTCGCGAGCGGGATCATCGACCTCGGCTCCTGCGAGATATACGGGGCTTACGATGCGGGTGTGTTGGGCCAGTACTGCGACGGCTTCGTGTTCGATGGCGTGATCGAGCGGTCCAAGGACGCGGTGTTTTTCTCGGGCGGGGCCGTGGAGCTTCATGGGATCATCCGTGGTTGCGGCAGCGGCGTGACGTTTTCGAGTAGCGGCATCGAGGCGCGGTCGATCACGGGGTCGGTGGCGATCTCAGACTGCAAGGTTGGGATGTCGTGCGGGGGCGGTGGCTTCGAGATCGGCGGCACCATCGGTATCTCCGGCTGCGAGCGGGGGCTGTACGGTAAGGGGTTCGCGCTGCGGGACTCGGTCACCATCAGCACCTGCGACTGGGGCTGTTACGAGGTTAGTGATAGTTCCTTCGGTGACGATGTGGTCATCTCGAACTGCCCTGTCGGCCTGTTCGATGGGTGGGGCATCGAGTTCAGCGGGAACGCGAAGGTGACGGGTGCGACCCAGGGGCTGCGCGAGATGAGCCATGTGATTATCGGCGGGAACGCCGAGATCCAGGCGACGGGAGCGGCCGTGGACTGCTGCATGAAGGTGCTACTGAAGGACAGCGCCAAGCTCACGTGCTCGGACACAACCGCGCGGCTCACGGGGGACATGCTGATCGTCGGCCCCGACATCACCTGCGGTACGAACTACCAGTGGTACACGTTCGATAGGTGCGCCGTTCGCGTCGAGAACGCGACCGTGTTCCCGATGTATGGAGGGGAGTGATCGGCGATGGGCTTTGGCTCGAAGCACACCACGATGACGGGCGACGGCGCGACGCTGCTCGCTGAGTACAACGAGGTCGATCCTCAGTACGAGGGGGTGAGTTACTGGGGGCCTGAGCCGGTGCCGTTCGACAAGTTCAGCGTCCTGCGGCTCTACAACTACGGCGGCGTGGAGTCGAGGTATCCGCTGATCTGGTACGGCCAGTCGGTCGGGCGGCCGAGCACGACCTTCAGCCCGTTGCCGGCGGGCGAGACCGATGTGGTGGTGATGAGCCCGTACCCGAGTAGTCAGCCGGCGATCTACGATGCGCCGCTCTCTGTTTGGGACGAGGGGCTGCACGAGGTGGATGTGTGGTGCTGTGCCAACCCGGCATGGTTCTCCTCGATCAAGTTCGGGCTGTACGATGGGCCGCATGAGTGGTGCAGGGATGGGACCCTGCGGGCGGAGTGGACGGTGCCGGCGGAGGATGGCGTCTGGAAGCGGACGCGTCTCCGGTGGCTGAACGCGGTCGGTCCGGTCGAGGGGTATCTGCGGATGACCTGCGTGTATACGGTCTCCTGGCAGACCTTCGCCTTCGGCTACAAGGAGGTCGTTCAGCCCAATGGACCCTTCGGGCTCTCGGGCCCTCGGATCAACGCGGCGGTCTCGCGGACGCCGATCACGCTCCCGTCGTGGGAAAGGTAGGTCGGGATGAGCAAGTATGTGCGCGATCAGGTGCTCGTGGCGGCGGGGACGGCGCTCCCGGCCGATGACAGCGTGACGGTCGATGTGGACCTGTGGGGCGATGAGATGGAGATCATCCACGCCCAGGCGCGGGTGACCTGGGGCGTGGGCGCGGACGGTGGCGACGGCTTCAAGTTCCAGGCGTACGCGATCCACGGCGAGGGCGCGGCGGCGGTGGTGGATGACGAGGTGGCCGTGGAGTCGGAGACGGTCGTGGCGTCGTCGCTTGGCACGCACGCGATCTCGCTCGTGGTGACGGGCTGGTCCCGGATCCGGCTCGAGGTCGTGAACCTGAGCGCGGACCAGGCGGCGACCCTCGAGGTCGTGGCTGACTACGCGAACCATCAGGTGCCGGTGCGGAAGTACTGAGGGGGCGCCATCGTGATCCGGGCGGAGTGGAGCGAGACCGTGATCGAGGTGACTCGTGGCGATGACGAGGCGCTGCAGATCAGCCTGACTGACGAGGACGGCGAGGCGTACGACCTCACGGACTACGCGGTGCGGTTCACGGCGGTTGGGGTCACAGGGCAGGCGGCGTCGTTGTCGCTCGATCTGAGCGACGGGGTGACTGCTCCGTCGGAGACGCCGGGCACGATCTTTGTCTCACTGGAGCGGGACTCGGCGGTGATGGCGGCGGTGGGGTTGTATCGGGCCGATATAGAGATCGAGGCCCCCGAGATACTCGGGGGTTGGGTGCGGACAGTCACGAAGTTCTGGCTGGACGTGGAAGCGGATGCCGCCGGCTAGGCGGCGGGGGGGTGTGAGGGCCTGATGGACCTGGACAGCGTGGGGCGATTCGCGGAGAACCACGGACTGAGTCTCCTGCTCGTGGCGATCGCGATCATCATCATCGGGATCCCCGCAGGCAAGCGGCTCGCGGAGTTGATCGGCGTGGGCTCCGCGTTCTTCCGCCAGTCGACGGAGCTCGTGATGGCGCTAGCTCGAGGCGACGGGAACGGCCGGCAGAGCATCTGGGTGCGGATCGACGGGCTCGAGGAGCAGATCGATGAGCGGTTCGCCGAACAGGGCCGGCTCATGTGCGAGGTGGGCCAGAAGCTCGACGCGCATCTCCTGGAGGCCCAGCGCCCGCGACGGGACTGTGATGAGCGGCTCCGGCGGATCGAGGAGCTTATCGGCATCGTATGGCCGGGAGGTGAGCGGCGCGGTGGCTGAGCTTCTCGCACTGCCTCAGGCGTGGGTGGAACGGCATGGGGCCGTGGCCGATGGCTGGTGGGCGGAGCACGGCGGGAACGGCATCCAGCGTGTGGAGCCGAGGATCCGGATCTACGTGGAGCAGGCGGCGCGACGCTGTGATGTCGACGAGCGGCTGTTGCTCACACGGATGGAACTCGAGCAGTCGGCCTTCGGCTACAAGTGGGACGGGTCGACGACGGCCTACGGCGGGGGCGCGGCGGGCGATCAGGAGAAGCTGCGGTGGCTGTGCGGGCTGGACAAGACGGACTCGGGCCCGAGGGATGGCGCGTGGACGGGGCCGGCGCTGCAGCTCCTGGGCTGCGCGGCCCGGTTCCGGTGGCTGTATCGCGGGCAGCCCATCCCGGCGAGCGCGGGGCTGCCGGCGTTGCCCAAGGGGGTGGGCCCGATGGAGCCTCGGTACGAGATCGACGGCGTGTGGGCGCGGAACGAGGCGACGGCGATGGCCTTCCGCTACACGCCCCACATCACGGCGGGACACAGGCTACGGGAGATCGGCCTGCGTTGGTTCGGCGAGGACTACGTGTGCGAGGAGGGGGCGGGCGCGATGGAGCGACTGCTGATCTGGCTCGATCCGGGGCATGGGACACGGAAGAGCGACGGGACGCGGGACACGGGCACGGCGGACACGAGTGGTCTCGGCACGGGCTTGGCGGAGAAGGACGTGGTGATGGCGGTCGCGCGCCGGGCGCAGGAGCTTCTGACGCTGCAGGGACATGATGTGCGGCTGACCCACGAGCGGGCCGACTACTCGGAGACCCTGGACTACTCGGGCCGTGGCGCGATGGCGGCGAGGACGGACTATGACTGCTACATCTCCCTGCATCTCGACTCGTCCTCGAACCACGCCGTGAACGGGACGACGGTGTTCATCCCGAAGGCGCCGGCGAACTCGCCGAAGTCGCGAGCGCTCGCGACGGCGCTGGCGGACGCGCTCAGGGCGGAGCTGGGGACGCCGGTCTCGTATGCGACGGCGCGGCCCTCGGGCGTGATGCCCCACTGGTACAACCTGGGAACCTTCGTGGGCGGCGGGAACAACTACCGGCCGGGTGCGCTGGCGCTGCCCGAGCCGCTGTTCATGTCCAATCGGGGCGATATGGAGATCATCCGGCGATCGGACTTCGTGGAGCGGTACGCGCTGTCGGTGTGTCGTGGGGTGTACCGGTACGCGGGGATCGAGGAGCCGGCTCAGTGGGGGGACGCGGACGCGCCCTCGGAGGCGCCGACCGGCCCTGGCACGCCGTGGACGGAGCGGGTCGCCGCGGCGCGCGCGTGGCTGTCGAGCGTGGAGGACTGGCGGGATCAGGAGGTGCGGCTGGACCGGCTGGCCGTGATCCTGCATGAGCTGTGGAAGGAGCGAGCATCATGACGATCGACCTGACGACTCCCGAGACCTTCGCGGTGAGCGCGGCCGCCTTCGGCTGGTTCGTGATCGAGAAGATCATCAAGCCGGTGGCCACGGACAACTGGCGATGGTTTCAACAGCGAACGGAGTCGTTTCGGTACGGCTTCTGGACGCTGCTGATGCTGGCTGTGCTGACGCCGTGCGCGTGGTATCTGTTCAAGGACTGGGCGACGGTGCTGCCGGCGGTGGCGGCCGCGGTCGTGGGGAGCCAGTGGACCCATGGCGTGGTGAAGGGCGCGGGGGTCGTGGATGAGCGGCTGGAGCGCGTCGCGTCGCGGGCGGGGGTGCGGGTGGCGGTCGTTGGGCCACGCACCACCTCTCGTCGTCCGACACAGCCGCATGGGCGGCGCCGACGTCCGCAAGGACCGCGCGACAAGACCGTGATCTGCCTCAGCGCCTCTGCTTAGGCAGTCCGTACTGGGTCCTGCGGCACTGTGCTGGTGGAGCGAGCCTATTCCGCGCGGGCGGCCTGCGGGAGGTGGCCGTGGCCGCTCGGCGAACGCTGGCGGCGCGCTGACGACGTTCTCGTTTGACGACGCGGGGAACAACACAGTCGTGAACGCGGACGGCGCCGCGACGACGTATACTTGGGATGGGGAAGACAGGCTGTCGGCGATCGCGCTTCCAACGGCCGGGGTGCTGACCCTGACGTATGACGCGACGGGCCTTCGGCGCAAGCGTCAGGACAGTTCGGGCACGACCGACTATCTGTGGGATCTGGAGAACCTCTTGATGGAGTTCTCCGGAGGGACAACAGAGGCTCGGTACACGGTGGGCGAGGGCGCCTATGGCCCCATCGTCTCCTCCCGCCGAGGCGCCACGTCGCGCTTCCTGATGACCGACGCCCTGGGCTCCGTCGTCGGACTGCTCGACCCCTCCGAAGCCGAGTCCGACAGCTACATCTACCAGGCCTTCGGCGATCTTGCCGCGAGCTCGGGTTCGAGCGTGAAACCCTTCCTCTACGTCGGGTCCCTGGGCTACTACAACGAGTCCGACGCGTCCCTCTCGTACGTCCGCGCGCGCTGGTTCCGGCCGAGCACAGGGAGTTGGCTGTCGGTCGATCCGGTGGAGGATGAGGCGAGGTATCTGTATGTGGGGGGGAGGCCGACCACCGTGAGCGACGGCTCAGGGCTGCAGCCTGACGAGACGCTGGATCTGGCGCTGCTGCCCTACGCACTCCCCGGCCCGCCGTCCGCTAACCTCCGTGGCCGGTGCACGTGGATCTGCTTCAAGAGGGAGTTCCTGTTTAGAGCGCTTCTCTCAAGTTTCTTCCTGTGTGTGTCATAGTTTGGATTTGGGTTTGCAGGTGGTTTGGTTGCCCTGGGTGCGGTCCATGGCCCACAGAAGAGCCTGGTCGAGCCGATGGATGA
>ENA-UOUL01005099-UOUL01005099.1-bioreactor-metagenome-genome-assembly--contig:-NODE-5099-length-11584-cov-3.270444_pt1 | contig 11584 bp, 6 predicted proteins | sample MGYA00249838_ERZ747220 | MGnify/ENA primary metagenome ERZ747220 (study PRJEB28778, sample SAMN05720191) | bioreactor metagenome | isolation source: Anaerobic biogas reactor | place: USA:Washington...
TCCATGGATGTGGGCCTGCCACTTCCGCTGGGAAAAGCCTGGATTGTCCTGGAGTCAGAAAACCCGGAAACACTACCTCGAAACGATCCCCGATGTCCAGGGCAAAATGCGCCGCGACGGGATCCAGGGGAAGCGAATCAAACGCCTCCCCTGGATCCGGCATCGCCGGCGCAGGGCGCGGGCACATCCGTCTGAAAGCCCCGAACCGGCACTCCGGTCCATTCTTCCGGGATCGCGCGCACGGATGCACGCCGATTAGGCAGTCGGCGTGCGATCCGCAGACGGTGCCGGGGACCCCGCATCCGCGGCTGCCGTAATCAGGCGGCAGCCCGGAGCCCCCGTCAGAGATCCTTCCGCCGGTGGACGATCAGTCGCGGGGATTCCGAGCACCACCGGTAGTAGCCCTTGACGTCGTCGATCGACATGAGGGTCCACGGCGCCATGGCGGAGATCCCGTTTTTGCTGAACAGGAGGTCGTCGGCGATATAGACCGCGGCGTGAAACAGGTTGCCCTCCTCGTCGAGAAACGCCACGACATCCCCGAGCTCAAAATTCCCTTCAACGACGAAGTAGTCTTCCCTGAGGGACCGGATTGCGGTGGCGTCGTCGAGGAAACGGTCGTCCGATTGCGGCGAGAAGAAGTTGAGAGCGCTCCACAGGCAGTTGACGACCGCGGGCCTGTCCAGGTCCGCGACGGACAATTCCGGGTAGAGGTACAGATGGTCCCGTGCGAAAACAGGGAGAAGGTGGACCACGTCTACGAAGTGGTCGGAGCTCTGGCCGGCCACGGATTCGAGCAGGGGGCGTATCTCGGTACGGCGGCCGCCGCGGCCCCAGTACTCGACCAGGGCGTCCAGGTCGGTCGCGCGGTCGACCGTCAGCCGCACGAGCACGGTCGGCTGCTGGAACAGGGCTTTGCCGAGCCACCGCAACTCCTCGTCGCTGCCGATTTCCGCGCGCACGAGTTCGATGTCGGACAACAGCATGTAGTCCCCGTCGCGGTAGATGAGAGGTTCCACCAGCTGCCGCGTGCGCGGGGATATCAGGTCATGGCTGAGCCACTCGTCGGGACTCCGCCCGCGGAACCGGAAAGCCTGGGTCTGATCCACGTTCAGGTTGCTGCGGGCCAGGTGGCGGTAGATGCGCGCGCGGATTTCCGGGGACAGCCCGCGCACCCACAACGGGTCCGGCCTGATGAAGACGCCCTGGATGCGGGGTTCCGGCCGGGCACGGGCACGCAGCTGCCGGGCATCCCCGGCCGAAATCCCGGCCGATTGAAGCAGCCGTGCGGCGCCGTCGGCATCGACGCCCGGGAAGAACCAGGTGGGCCGGGGCATGAAATCCCAATCGGTGAACACCAGCTCCATGGGCGGCGAGATGGTGATGGGGACGAGCGTGAGCTCCCCCCACCTTCCGGTCCGGGTCTGTCGGCCGACGGACGGTCCCGTCATGGCGCCGCCGGGCGGGTGCTCCGGCTTGATCAGGTAGGCGGCCACCCCGATCCAGGGGACGATCAGCAGGAACAGAATACAAACGAGCCACCGCCTCGGAATGGCCATGTAGGTGGCCGGAGGAAGAACGGATTTCGATTTTTTGGGTGTATTCGGAGCCATGAATCCAGTACCGCAGCATTTTCAGACCGGCACGGGACCACAAACGCCCGTACCACACATACCAAATACTTATATGGTATGCGAATGTTACAGAATTCCTTCAGATACTATTCTTGTAGTTGGAACAATGCCGCGGCGGCGCGGCGCCAGGACGCCCGATTTTCCGCTTGTATACGCCGAAGCAATCCTCTATATACTTGGGCTAAAGGCTTCAAATTTCCTGCATGGATTCCGGCGGCATTGCATCCCGGATTCTTGCCGGCCCGGGCCGGTGATGCCCTCCCGGCCCGGCCTCGAGATCCGGCATCGAGTCCGTCAAGGAGGCCCGGTTTATGGCGCTCGCGCTGTCAGGCAAGGACGGGTTCTATGGATGGGTGAACCTGGCGGTCATGTTCTTTTTCAACATCGCCTTCATGCTGATGGTGATGTCGTTTGCCCTGTTCCTCCCCTTCTGGGTCGGGGAGTTTTCCTGGGGCCGGGGGCTCGCCTCCGGAGCCCAGACCCTGGGCATGATCCTGTCGGGGATCGCCGCCCCCATGGTGGGAATCTTCATCATGAAACAAGGCGCCAAACGCGCCATCGTGATCGGCAACCTCCTCAACGCCGCGGGTTTGGTCCTGCTGGCCTTCATGGACCGTCTCTGGCACCTGTACCTGGGATTCGGGGTCATTGTCGGATTGGGCATGGCCATCGGGGGGATGCTGGCCATGATGACGATCGTCAACAACTGGTTTATCCTGAAACGGCCGGCCGCCCTGAGCGTGGCGATGGCGTCGATGGGCTTTTCGGGCATCGTCTTCAATCCCCTGCTGATGCGGCTCATAACCACCCTGGGATGGAGGCACACGTACCTGCTCATCGCCGCCGCGGTCGCCGTGTTCTGCGTGGTTGTGCCCGCGCTGCTGGTCGTCAACAGGCCCGAGCAACTCGGCCAGGTGCCCGACGGGCCCCACGCCCTGCAGGCCCGAAAGGCCGCGTCGGCGGGTCCCGCCGATGGCAATCCCTACAAAACACCGGTCGACTTCACGGCCGGGGAAGCGATGAAGACGCGGACCATGTGGCTGCTGATAGGGTACGGCACGCTGCAATTCATGGTGATGGGCAGCCTGCTGACCCACCAGATCGCGTTCCTTTTCGACATCGGCATCCCCGGGACCCTGGCGGCGATGGCCGCGGGAATTTTCGGCGCCGTCATGGGCGTCAGCCAGCTGGGGGTGGGCTTTTTGGGGCTCCGGGTCAACATGCACAGACTGGCCATCCTGTCGGTCATCATCGGCATCGCGGGGTACGGCACCCTTCTGTCGGCCGAATCCCTGGCTGCGGTCATCCTGTACAACATCCTTCTGGGATGCGGGTTCGGGATACAGTCGATCGCCATGGGTAACCTGATCCCCGACTATTTCGGCAGGACGGAATTCCCCAGGATGATGGGGTACTCGATGCCGTTCACCACCATCCTGGCCAGTTTCGGGGCGCCGGTTGCCGGATATATCCGGGACGCCACCGGCAGCTACATCCCGGCATTCCAGGCGTCGCTTGTCCTGATGGCCGCGTCTTTTTTCTGCATCCTGTTCGCCAGGCCCCCCGTTCACCCGTCGCTCAAAAGGGGCCTGCACGCGGCCCCGTAGGGCCCCTGGGCGCACCCGGGCGGCCGCCCGGGACGGTTTTTGCGCCGCGGCCGCCCGGGACCCCTTAAATCCGGCGGCATCCTTTGCTATTGTTATCGGAGTTCCCGCGACGCCTTCCCGGCGGGGGGCAGAGGGGGGCCGGAAAGGGGCTGCGGCCTGCGGGCACGGTCCGAGGGGAAACCTGTCACGCCGGAGGATATCGCCCATGAAGAGGGTCCTGTTTTTTCTTGTCACCAACATCGCCGTCGTCGTGGTGCTCGGCATCGTGCTGAGCCTCCTCGGGGTCGACCGCATTCTCGACGAGCGGGGGATCGGGCTCGACCTGCGGAGCCTCGTCCTGTTCGCCGCCGTCTTCGGCATGGGCGGATCGTTCATCTCCCTGGCCCTCTCGAAATGGACCGCCCGGCGCATGACCGGAGCCCGCGTACTCTCCGAGCCCCGGAACGACACGGAAGCCTGGCTGCTCGAGACGGTCCGGCAGCAGGCGCGGCAGGCGGACATCGGCATGCCCGAGGCGGCCGTCTACGATTCGCCCGACGCCAACGCCTTTGCCACCGGCATGCGCCGCAACGCGGCCCTGGTGGCCGTCAGCACCGGGCTGCTGCGCCGCATGAACCGCGAGGAGGTCGAGGCGGTTCTCGCGCACGAGATCAGCCACGTGGCCAACGGCGACATGGTGACGCTGGCTTTGATCCAGGGGGTCGTCAACACGTTTGTCATCGTGGCCTCCCGCGTCGTGGGGCACCTGGTCGACCGGGTGGTGTTCAAAACGGAACGCGGCCACGGGCCGGCCTTCGTCGTCACCTCCATCGCCGCCCAGATCCTGTTCGGCATCCTGGCCAGCGTGGTTGTTTTTTATTTCAGCAGGCAGCGCGAATTCCGGGCGGACCGGGGCGCCGCACGCATCGCCGGCCGCGAAAACATGATCGCTGCGCTCGAGGCGCTCAAGCGCAGCGCCGGGGAGGCGCACCTGCCCGACCAGATGGCCGCCTTCGGCATTTCCGGCAGGGGCGCAGGCGGCATCCGGCGCCTGTTCACGACGCATCCTCCCCTGCAGGAGCGCATCGAAGCCCTGCGGCGCAACGAATGACGCGCACGTCCTGAGTCTCCGTAGGGCATCCGCGGCGACCGCACGGAGCCAGGGGGATTCCCGCAATGATGAAGACCCTTTTCCAAACCGGGGGGCCTTTCCAGGAACTGACCGTCACCAGGCAGGGGAAGGTCCTGACCCTCTGGTCCGCAGCGGGAATCCGGCACACGGTCTTCGACAGCGGGTCCCCGCACGTGCCGGGGCTCGAATACGCCCGCAACCTGCTGGCGGCCCTGGCGTTCTGCCCCCGGGCGCCGTCGTGCCTCGTCCTGGGACTCGGCGGGGGTTCGGTCCCGCGCATGCTGGCCGCGGCGCGCCCCGAGATGGAGGTGGACGCCGTGGAAATCGACCCGGCGGTCGTGGACGTGGCCGGGGCCTACTTTGACGTCCGTGCCCTGCCCCGCCTCCGGATCCATTTGGAGGATGCGGCCGTTTTCCTCCGCGCCTCCACGTCCCGTTATGCCATCGTCGTGGTCGACACCTATCTCGGGGGCCGGTTTCCGGAGCAGTGTGCCGGGGCGGGATTTTTCAGGGACATCCGCAGGTGCCTGCCCGATGACGGCGTCCTGGCCGTCAACTGGATGCGCGGGGACGGGCGGGCCGAGCAGGCGCTGCTCGACAACCTCCGCGCGGTCAGCGGCCAGGTCTGGCGGCTGCCGGGGCTGCGATCGCGCAACGTGCTGTATTTCGCCCCGGCCCGCAAAACCACGCGCGCCGCCATCCTTTCGGCCGCGCAGGCCGCCGGGGCCGACATCCCTTTCGAGAATGCGCTCGCGCGCCTGGCCCATAGATTGCGGGAATCGGCGTGAGGGAACCGCCCTGGATTGTTCGTGGATGCGCTGGTTTTTGCCGTGAGGCTCGATACGGTCGGCCCGGCCACCCCGGAGGTGCCGCGGGCTCCCCGCTGAGAAAAGGAAGGGGGATCCCGGGCGCCGATCCCCTGCCAGGCATCCGATCCGTCACGGCTTCCCCGGACGGGTCGGCGGGGATTCGGCGCCCCGGGTCCGGCTTTACTGATTGACTGCAGGCGCCCCGGCGGGCACAACACCCCTGGTGACGCAGCTGCCGTCGCGCCGGACCAGTCCCCGGCCCTGGCCCTGCTTGCGGCCCTGGCCCTGGCCGGCACCGTCGCGCAAGCCCTGGGCTTTGCCGCGTTTGATCCCGTACCCCTGCCCGTTGCGGGGGCCGTTGCCCTGGCCGTCACGCAGGCCCTGCCCCTGCCCGCTGCCGTCGCGGGGGCCTTCCCCGGGCACCGGACACGGAGCGGAAGTCTGGGCCGCCGATACGGGCACTGCCGCCAGCATTCCAAGAGCCAGAACCGCCACAGCGGCTATTCCAACCTTGTTCTTTTTCATGGTGTATCCTCCCTGTTTCCCTGCGGCTCTCCATGAACCGCATACGCCCGTACTGGTTGCAATAACCGTGCCACTCTATTCTACCACGATAGAGCGGCTTTCGAGGGGGGCCCGACTGCAGATTCTGCGCGCCGGGCCCGAAACGGCGCAAAACCTGCACCAGGGACCGAAGATCGCGCGCACTTGCGAAGGCCGGCACCGACCGCGCCGACGGGCGGGCCGGACAAACGAATGCCTTAGTAGTTGCCTCCCCTGCCGCGCGCCTGAAGAAATTTACCTTGACATTAAAAATCCATCTTGATTAAGATCGAACCCACATTGAAGAATGACTATCATTTTCCAATGCCCAAACACTCTAGCAAAGTTGGTTGATTGTGGATTTCTGTGGAGTATTGCATGGACGATTGGGTGTTGGCCCTCTGTTTTAAATACTCGACTGCTTCAGTAATCCCGACTGCTTTAGTAATAAGGTAGCCCGTTTCAGAGCATTCAACTCGAGGGAAACGGCAAAATTCCGCGCGATGCCCGACATCGGGCTCGCGGGTTGAACGACATGAACCGGACCCCGGGTCCCGCCCTTTGGAGACCTTTCCAGGCGGTCGTCCCGGCTATTTCCGGTTTGCATGCACAGTTCCTTGTGAGGCTGCCGGCATCACGACGCGGCAGAAAGCTGTTGAAGGTGAAGGGCCTTCAACAGCACGTTGTACTTGACGCATCTTGAAAACCTCCCTGATCTGGCCAGGAGGTCGTGAGTCCAATTATTTGTCGAGGTGAAAATGACAATATTCCGAAGTACCACTAAGAAAACGTTGCTCGCACTGCTGATGCTGACGTTTCTTGCTTTCTCTGCACAGGTGTTCGGCCAGTCGACCGTGGCATCCCTGAGCGGGACCATTCTGGATGAGGACGAACTGGTTCTGCCCGGCGCAACGATCACGGCGACGAACAACGCCACAAACGTGGCGACGACCGTCCTGTCGAACAACACCGGCACCTACAACTTCCCCAGCCTTCAGCCGGGGACGTACACGTTGAGTGCGGAAATGGACGGGTTCCAGAAGAACACCCGGACCGACCTCAGCCTTGGCGGAGGTTCGAAAAACAGCCTGGACTTTACACTGAAAGTCGCGGGCATCGAAAACGTTGAGCTGGAAGTCGTTACCACGGCCCAGGACATCCTCACGGAATCGAGCCCGACGGCCGGCACGGTCCTCCGGTCCCAGGAAGTGCTCGACCTGCCCCTGATCGACAACGACGTGCTCGAACTCGTCAACATCATGGGCGGCGTCACGCCCGCCACCGGCGACATCTTCTCCCGGACCGACCAGAGTTTCGCCGGAGTGAACACGAGCGCCATCAACATCATGCAGGACGGCATCAACATCAACGACGTCCGTTATGAGGTCGGCATCTCGTCCTCGAGCCGGATCAACCCCGAAATGGTCAGTGAGTTCAAGCTGATCCTCTCCCCCGTCGACGCCGAATACGGCCGCGGCGTGGGCCAGGTCCAGATCCTCACCCGTTCGGGCGCCAACGCCTACCACGGATCGGGAGTCTGGAACATCCGGAACTCCGCCCTCGACGCCAACTCCTGGTACAACAACCGGGTCGGCAACGAGCTCGAATGGTACAACATGAACACCTACACCCTGTCCTTCAGCGGACCCATCAAGAAGAACAAGACCTTCTTCTTCCTGACCTGGGATCACGCGATCCCGCGCACGCACGACTGGCTGACCCCCGACGTTCTGACCAACTGCGCCAGAAAGGGGATCTTCCGCTATTTCACCGGCTGGAACAACAACGGCTACGACGAAAACATCACCGGGCTGACGGGCACGACTCCCGCCAGAAGCGTCGTCGATATGAACGGCGTCCCGCTCGATGCGCGGTTTGCCAACCAGGTGGTCGGGCTCCAGGAAGACCGGATCGAGATCATCACGGAACGGCCGGACCTTGTCAACGACCTGGCCTACGGCGGCGGCCCGTCCCAGCTCGAATACCAGAGCGTCTTCGGCCCGCTTACGGACACGGCGCGCGAACAGATCGAAATGGATCTGATCGACTGCTCCTACTACGACCCGTACGAGGCCTACTACGACAGTAACAACCCCCTCTCGGCGGAATCGCTGGCCGCCCTGGGCATTTCGAAGTACTGGGAAGAAGGCCCGGACCCGGATGCGCCGGGAATGGTATTCCGCATCCTCGACACCCAGTTCATCCCCGCCTTCTCGGGGCTGTCGAACGACTATGCCAAGGGAACCATGCCTCTGCCCAACGACTTCCGGCACGACGACGGCGGCGACGGCCTGAACTGGGCTTCGCACAGGTGGAAGTACGTCTCCAAGGGGATCGACAACATCTACGGCGTCGGCGAGAACAACGCGCGCAAGAACCTCACCCTGCGTCTCGACCACAATTTCAACGACCGCCACCGGGTCAGCGGGAACTACACCCACGAATGGTCCGGCGGACAGGAGGGGACAATGTGGCCGAACGGCTGGGGCGGCACGACCACCCGGAGGCCCCAGAGATTCTCCATCAGCTACACCGCCTCGATCAAACCCACGCTGCTGAACGAAGCGCGTTTCGGTCTGAACCGCAACAAATCCCACTCCGAAAACGCCGTGGATTCCCCGGATAACGTCGACGAGATCCGGCCGTTCATGCAGTCGCTGGTGCCCACGGACGATTTCGTCAACTTCCCGGCCGGGGAGCCGTTCGTCGTGATGCCGTACCGCTTCCAGACCAACGCCCCCTACAACAGCCACTTCATCGGCGGCCGGGCCGGCAGCGTCTGGGTACACTCCTTCCTGCCCACATGGGGAGGCTACGACCACAGATGGTCGATGGCCGACACCCTCACGTGGATGAAGGGGCGGCATTCGTTCAAGTTCGGCGCCGAAGTCCGCCTGACCCGGTCCCACCAGGATGCCGACGGCCTCATCGGGTTCACGTCCGCATTCTCGATGCCCACCGCCTTCGGCGGCTCGGCACGCTACAACTCGCCGCAGGACCTGTACCAGAGCGTCGACGGCGTCGCAACCTATCCGGAGGGCCTCGAAGGCCTGGTGGGCACGACGTCCTACTTTGACTACGGCACCGTGAAGATCCCGTCGCACACCGGAACCGTCGGAAAGATGAACGATCTGCGAGACTACATATCCGGATCCCTCAGCCATATCTGGCAGTGGTTCTTCATCAACGATCCTTTCGACAAGACGTGGAACGACATCAACGCGGGAGAGATCACCCGGGTCCTGGACATCCGGCAGAAGGAAATGGCCTTCTTCGTCAAGGACGACTGGAAGGTCAACAACAGCCTCACCCTCAACCTGGGGCTCCGCTATGAGTACTTCGGAGTGCCGTGGCTCGACCGGGGCATGACGCTCGGCCTCGCCGGCGGCGCCAATGCGCTGTTCGGCGTCAGCGGCCGGGACTTCACCACCTGGATGGCTGAAAAACCCATCAACCTGGAAGAAACCCGCACCCCGGAACAGATCGAGGAAGGGTTCTCCTGGCTGACGCAGCAGGAGTTCATCGGCCCCGGATCCCCCCAGGAAGACGTCAGCGTATTCGAGAAGGACTACAACAACTTCGGCCCCGCGGTCGGCTTCGCCTGGCAGCTCCCCTGGTTCGGGAAGGGCAAGACCACCCTGCGCGGCGGCTACCAGATGACCTTCTCGCAGGTTGCCACCGCGAACCTCCAATCCGGAGGGTTCTCCGAAGTGCTGGCCGGATCCACCGGCACCAACTTCGATTACTACTACTCGGGTGATGTCGACACACCCTATCTCCGGATAGCCGACCTGGACGACTACCTGCCCACGAAGAAACACATCGAGGCGGATGACGATCCGATCGTGCCCCTGGAGACCCTGAAGATCGAAAACCGGTCTTCAACCCTGACCGTATACGATCCTGACATGCGCACACCCTACCAGCAGAGCCTGAACCTGTCGCTGACCAGAAACATCGGTTCGTACATGAGCCTGGATCTGCGCTACGTCGGAACGCTGGCGCGCAAACAGGTCGCCAGCCTCAACCTCAACGCGAGTAACTGGATCAAAAACGGCCTCAAGGACGCTTTCGACGAAGCGCGCGCCGGCGGCGACCCTGAAATCTTCCAGAAGCTGTTCGAGGGGGTTTCGTTCGACAACGCCAACCTGCTGCTGCCCAATTCCACCTCGAGAAACCAGAACCCCGTGGGCAGCCCGACCGGGCCTACGGGCGGGGACGTGGTACGCGCCCTGTACGCCGCCAATCTGGCCAACGGCGACTACAACTCCATCGCCGGCTCGCTCAACACCGAAAACTACACCTGGCGCGAGGGAGGCTATCCCTACTGGTTCTGGCCGTGGTACTACGTGGCCGGCCTGAACGAGGGCCTGCCCGAACCCGGCATCTCCGAGGTGGGCACGATGCTCCGGCACGCCAACTCGCTGTACCCCGGCGAATTCCCGGAGAACTTCATCGTCGCCAACCCGCAGCTGGGTACGGCGAACTGGTACACCAACCTAAACCACAACAACTACCACTCCATGCAGGCCGTCTTCACCGTGAGGCCGACCCATGGATTCAACATGACGGCAACCTACACCTGGGCCAAAAACCTGGGGAACAGCAGCTATACCAACCCCAATGACCGTACCAACCCGTTCGACTACACCTGGACCGGCAACAACAGCCAGCACCAGTTGAACACGTACGGCCAGATCACCCTGCCCTTCGGCGCCAACGGGTTCTTCTTCCGCGACGTCAGCAATCCCGTGGTGAGAAGAATCATCGAAGGCTGGCAGATGAGCTGGATCATGGCGATGAGGTCCGGGGGCTGGACCAACATCTCGGTCTCCCCGAACCACCTGTACGGGAACTCGGTTCCGAGCATTGTCCGCCCCGACCTGTTCGATCCCACCGACACGGCGGTCGAATGGGCGCCCGGCGCGCTGAACGGGTACTATTTCGGAGCTCCCGACGAGTACATGATGGGTCCCGACCTGCAGTGCCTTGACAATAATCTCGTGGATCCGAGCATCCAGGAAAGCTGCACCCTGGGGGCTCTGTATATCCCGCTGTACCAGGATGTAGAAGTCGAAGATCCCGACACGGGGGAAATCACGATCGAGCAGGAACCGGTATACAGCCCGGAGAACGTGATCATGCAGCATCCCCTGCCGGGAGAATACGGAAACTTCGGCCGCAACAAGGTCATGGGAATCGGCAGCTTCAGCCTCGACATGGCGCTGAGCAAAAACTTCCAGATCACCGAAGGCAAATCCTTCGGCCTGAGAGTCGACGCGGGGAACATCCTGAACCACCCCTCGCCGTCCGGTCCCACTTTCTCCATCAGCCAGAGCGGCAACCCGCTCGGCTACATTTCGAGCAAGAGCGGGAACCGCACGTTCCAGGCCAAGTTCACGCTCAGATTCTAATCCCGTCCGTGAGGGGGGGGCGGGGCTGCAAAAGCCCCGCCCCCTTTCAGGCACAGACGGCCGGCCTCGGGAAGAGTCCGAAGATTCCCGGGCGCCGGCCGGGAAAATCCCCCGCAAGCCGGGGGATTTTTTTTGCCGCATCATGGCCGTCGCCGCCAGGGCGCATCCACCCACGGCGCTACCCGATAACCCGGCGGGTTGACCATGAGGCAGGGGCGTACCGGCCGCCGCCATGGCGCGATTGGACTCGTACGGCAGAGGGATGCAGCGCCGGGAATTCCGGCCAACGGCACCGGAAGGGCCGAAGGAATGCGTAGAGGTTGTTTCGGGAAAACAGACGGAAGCGGCGCCCGTGCCGAAGGGGGGGCCGCGGCTGCATGCGGGCCGAAGCAGCGCAACCCGGCCGGAATGAGCTCAGGATTGCATCGGCGTTTCGGCCGTCTTCGGGTTCCCGGATCCCGGGCCC
>ENA-UOUL01005105-UOUL01005105.1-bioreactor-metagenome-genome-assembly--contig:-NODE-5105-length-11557-cov-31.393990_pt1 | contig 11557 bp, 12 predicted proteins | sample MGYA00249838_ERZ747220 | MGnify/ENA primary metagenome ERZ747220 (study PRJEB28778, sample SAMN05720191) | bioreactor metagenome | isolation source: Anaerobic biogas reactor | place: USA:Washington...
ATCTCCGTCGGCGGAAGACACGACCCCTGTATTGCGCCGCGGATCGTCCCGGTCGCGGAGTGCATGATGGCGCTCGTGATCCTCGATGCGATGCTTGAGCAGGCGAAATACCGGGGGTTTGGGGGGGAGTAGGGCGGTCGCCCGGATGGGAAGAAGAACGGTGCAGCAGATCGTGGCTGATACCATCTCTGTGATCAACGGATCAGTTGCGCGGCCGCCACACCCTTCGCCGCGCCGTGGAGCCTGCCGTCACTGGTCACCAGGCAGGCCCCGCACTGGACCGCAGCAGCAACAAAGAGGGCATCGTAGATCGTGATTCCACAGCCGCACGCCAGATCGTATGCTGCGGGTATCAGGTCACGAGCCGGCACCACACGGCAGGTTTCCCGGATAAATGCCTGAGAATTGGCCAACACGGATCTGACGATATCCGGGTCCGGGCCGGAATGACGAACCCGTTTCCAGGCAACGTTTGCAACCTCGATATATGCGAGATCGACCGTGGTGCAATCGTGGTTCTCTACGATCTCAATTGCTCTCTCCGAGATCGTTTCCGGGAAGAAGATGGCTGCAATGATGCACGAGTCCAGCACAACGTTATCGAGCATCACGATCCTCCCGGATCAGGTCTGCGGCAGAGGGCCCTTCACCCAGGGTGCGATGGGCTTCCCGCGCCCGTGCCAGGAGTTGGGCCTTGCGTCTCCTCCGTACCGATCGCTCGATGAAGGCACGAACCTCATCCTGCCACGTGGGATCATCCAGTTCATCGATCATCTTCCGGATCCGGGAATCGATGCGGATGCTGTAAACCGAAGTTGTAGACATAATGTCATGTATACATTCCGGGTATATGAACATTGAGAGCCTCTGAGAGTACGTACAGGCGCGGGCCTGGCGGGGGATATTGTAACACAGAAACCCGCTGGATCGCGGGGCCCGCCGATCGCACACATCAGAAAGGCCGGCAAACCCTGCCCGGCCATCGGTGAGGGGGACCGCGAGAGCCGCGACCCCGTCGAACGCCTTGCCGTTGATGACCTCGTCACGGTAGACCGGATAGGCGAGGAGGGCCTTGAGCGACCGGGCCTCCCTCTCCTTTGATATCGGGTCAAACCCGGTCGCGATCGCAAGCATGCCCCCGAACAGCATCAGGGAACTGACCAGATGCTGAAATATGGAGAGGATCGACGGCTGGTCAGGCATCATGCCGGGTTCTGCGGAATCTCTCATCGCCTGCAGCTGCCGATTATGACTCAAGATCCTGGTTGTACCGGTCAACCCCCCGATGCATGCCGAGCAGGGTGAGCATCAGGAGCAGTGCAAGGATCACCAGGAATTTCCGGCTGGTGAGGTGATCGGTGAACTCTTTTCCGGCCACGAAAAAAATCCGTTCTGCCACCATGGATTCCCTCGTGTGTATTATGTGGTCGTTCATTCTGTCTGCCGCCTTCGCGAGAGAAAGTACGTGGCGGCAAGGAGTGAGGCGGCAGCACATGGTCCAAACATTTTCTTCTGTGTCATGATGGTTTCCACCTCATTCATGCATTGCCCGGGAGGACCGCGGAACCGTAACGGCTATCCCTTCTGGGCGCCGACAGCCCCATTGCCCTCCGGGCACGCTGTGGGAGCCGGGATACGATGCCGATCGAGTTCCCCGGCCCCCACGGGATACTGCATGCGGTATTGCTGATCGAGACATCGGCGTTGCCTCCCTCAACGTTTCTGTGCTCACTCTCGAATTGTCGGCGGTGTCCCCGGCTCACCGGTTCTCCTCGATTTACGGCGATTGTCTCTGTTCACGAACAGTACAGCCGATTTCCAGGGAAAATCGACCCTGTGCCCTCTCACGGGCACGGGGGTCTGTTTCGAGCCAAAATTCGCGACATTTGCACCCGGCCTGGCCACCCGGCGGATCGGCGATGCGTGTGCACCGATCCTGTACATACCGGGTGGTCCCATCTTCCACCGTCACCGGATATCCATCCGCATGAACCTCGTATACGCGGCCGCAAAGAAGATCGACGGGAAGGCGATCAGACCTGCGATACCCGCCCAGACGCTGCCGAGAGAATCAACGAGCGACATCTCCCGGGGCGCAGAGACGACATCAGTCACAGCCTGATAACTCTTTTGCGGCGAGAGGAGCGTGAGCACATCGGTGACGGTTCTCTTTTTCTCGGTATACGCCGCCAGTTCCTCCTGGTACTCCTTCAACATATCATGCCGAGCAGAAGCCTGTTGCCCTGAATCGACACCCGGGACGACATACGACCCGGTTGCGTTGGAGACATACATCACGGGGAGCACCTCGACAGCCGGTGTTTCGGGAAGTTGCGGCGGCGGGCCTGCAACGAACCCTCCAACCAGCGCCCCGAGCACCGGGAAGAGCGACGAGATGACGAAGAAGACCACGAGGGTGAAGATCAACGCGTTGCCGCTCTCCCGGACAGCCGTCGAGAACGCCAGGGCGACGGTAAACCAGGCGATCAGGAAGAGGAGCGAGACGAGCCCGAAGATCAAGATAGCAACGACCTCGCCCGCCGTCGGCACGATCGAGAACACGAGGAGGACGGCGGTGGTGACGGCAAGGACAAGCCCCACGACGATGCCCAGGGTGGCGCCGCCCCCGAACGCCTTGCCGACGATGATTTCATCCCGGTAGACCGGGTGAGAGAGGAGGGTTTTAAGCGACCGGGACTCCTTCTCGCGGGTGACCAGGTCGAACCCGGCTGCAATGGCAAGTATCGCGCCGAGCATCATCGTGGCCCCGATCATGGGGCTGAAGACGTAGAGGATCGAGGGCTTACCCGGCATCTCAAGCCACGAGGCCCCGAGTTCCTGCAGGTCCCGGTACTCGTCCGCCGCCTGCTGTGCTTCGTTGTATGAGGAGAGGGCATAATCGTAGCGCTCGAGTCCTTGAGCCATCCCGACCACCGCGATGATGAGGTACAGGGCAAAGATCAGGAGAAACCGTCGGCTCGTGAAGAGGTCGGAGAACTCTTTTGCGGCCACGGTTAAAACTCGTTCTGCTGCCATAGATTACCTCGTTGTACTATAGGGCCGATATCATTGCCTCCGCGAGAGAAGATGCATGAGGACGAGGAACGAGGCGGTGACAGCACACATAACCAGAACCAGAGGGAGCGGTTCACCATGTTAGAGTTCCAGGGTATGAGAAACGGTTGTGCGCATCTCACGTCTCGACCTCGGGAATGTATGACGGGTATGTCTCATAGGCGGCGGAGACCACGCATGAGTCGTTGACCTGAGCAACTATCATTGAAGCTGTCATGCGGTCATCGGGGTTCGGATCAAGGGGATGAAAGACAATCTGAGTGTAATTCCCCTCTTCGCTATAGGAACCCTTTGAGAATGAAATCGTATCGATGTTTTTGTTACTAAGCAATCTGATGACCTCCGGATCGGCGAGGGTCGCATTGAGTGCATCGAGCGACGTGACCTCTGCCGGGCACGTATCCGCAACTCCTATCTGATGAGGCTCATGTGATGGAAAGTAATATCCTATTCCTATTCCCAAAAAAAAGGTCAAAATTAAAGAGCCAACCATCAATGATTTCATGCTGTCCAAGATCTCACCTGATATGCCTTTGACCACCACGGGATACTATATTCTAATTCCGGCATCCCCGCAGAACAACCTACGAGATGAGAGACAGTACTATCCCGAAGGTTGCTGTTCCACCACAGTGTAATGGGGCTATAACTGGTAGTTAGGTAGTGTAACGCTGTATCACTGGAAGGGACTTTCAAATTCCCAGAATGATTATACTCGCTGATTCTTTGATAGTGGTGTTCATCGATTCTAATTCCCGAACCTGCCTGAAATGAAGTTGATCGTGGTGAGGCCTCCAGGCTGTCGCCAACTCCGATGGAACGACATTTATGTAACTGAGTAAGCCCTTCGGAGAGTTTCGTTTTCATGGTTCCATTCCTCCTTTATGCATACCCGGAAGGACCGCGGAACCACAACGGCTATCCCCGATGGCAGCCAGCGCCCAATCGCCCTCCGGGCACGCTGTGGGAGCCGGGACACGATCGAGTTCCCCGGCCCCCGCGGGATACCGCAGAGCGGTATCCCCGATCGAGACGTCGGTGTTCCTCCCCTTAACGTTTCTGTGCTCACCATCGAATTGTCGGCGGTGTCCCCGGCTCACCGGTTCTCCTCGATTTACGGCGATGGTCTCTGTTCACGAGCAGTACGGCTGATCTCCAGGGGAAATCGACCCTGTGCTTTCTCACAGGCACGGAGGTCTGTTTCGAACCGAACCTCACGGCATTCCCTCTTGATCCGGAAATCCGGTGATTTCAATGGTATGCATTCGGCCTGGCCGTGCAACGGACCGGCGATGCGCGCACCGGCCCGCTGCACATACCGGGCGGTCCCATCTTCCGCCGTCACCGGATATCCATCCGCATGAGCCTCGTGTATGCGGCGGCGAAGAAGACGACTGGACGGATGGTCAGCGCCGCAACATTCGACCGTTCCGGCCGGGTGCATCCTCAAAAGATCGCTCCGGGCGAACCATGAACCCCGGTCTACCCCGGCAGGGCGATATCGAAACTCCGGCGACAGTTGCCCGCTACGAAGAACCAGCGGAGGTTCCGGTCTCCTCGGGAAAGCGCGCACAACCCCCTTGCCGGCGGTCGGACCATGCAAAAACTCCCATAAAGTTGCCTGATTCCGCAACCTCTGGAGTGGTTCCGTTATTGCTCACCACCATCGTCCCTGCGTTCAGGACCGGTATCCGGAGTGATTTCCACTGGAAAATCTCCAGATCATCCGCGTTACAGATATCTGACCGAGATTCGATGAAAACAATGAGAAAAATCTTCTCGATGACAATTCGATGCTCAACACAGAAAGTTTATGGTCAGGGATTCGGATGTAGTGCATAGAGGTATCATGGGCGTAACGATGCGCAACATGCACTCTGGAGAAAGGATCGTTGTTATCTTCCTGCTTACCGGTCTCTTCCTCGCCTCCAGCGCTTCAGCCCTGCTCTGCACAGCCGCCAGCGGGATTGCCGTAGCTCCCGCCAATAATTTGAGCGACAGCGTGGGTATCCTCCGGTCGGTCGGCGGCACGATACACCCGGGCGAGCACCGGACCATCCAGAAGTCGGTGCCGACGGGCGGACGGACGAAAAGATCGCTCTGACTCTCTCCGGATCCGATCCCCTGCCGTCCGGCATGTGGAAGTTCCTGATCTTCGGGGAAGACGTTCCGGAGGAGGGAACGGAGTATACGTTGAATATAGGATATTAATTTCGAAGGAGTCCACTACCGATGCGGATTGAACTGTGTGGGAGGATACTCTCATTCTTCTTTCTAGCCCTGGCCCTGTTCGCCCTCCTCTGGAGCCCGGCGGCAGCGGCAAAGATCATCGTCGAACCGGGTCCAGCCGAACTCCCCACGGACGTGACCTACATCGACGACGAGTGGTTCGTGCCGGTCTGGCAGGCTTACTCACCGTTGGAATTCCTCACCATCGTCCTCCTCATCCATTGCCCGCTCCTCGCGATGCCCGTCGAACTTGTCTACTCCGCCGGCGTCATGGCTTATCTCGGTTACCGGACCTCACGCAGCCCTCTGGACAACACGAACCGGCACCGGATCTACGCCTGCATCCGGGACCACCCCGGGATCGCGCCCGCGGAGATTGCCCGTGCCACCGGGATCAACCGGGGAACGGTCCATTACCATCTCTCCTGTCTCCGGGATGCCGGCCTGGTCGGTATCCTGCGCCGAAAAGGCAGGGCGGGCTACTTCCGAAACGGCGACTGTAATCCAACTGAGAAGGCTATGTACCTGCACCTCAATAACGATATCCGCCGACAGATCCTCGCCCTGCTCCTCGAAAAACCCGGCATCACGCAGTCGGAGATAGCCGATATTATGGGCATCGCGCGCTCCACGGCTGCCTGGCACCTGCAGAAGCTCGCCGCAGACGAACTCGTCGAATCGGATCGCGACGGTCGGACAGTGCATTACGCACTCACCTGCGAGGCTCTAGCCTTCTCGGGGGCTCTGAGCAGCTGGGGGACACTCTTCCTTCCCGGGGATAAAACGAGCGCTGGAAACTGCGCTGACTCTCTCCCTCAGTAGATACCGGGGTGGATACTCTCGTTCGCAGGGGAATGAGCGCGATCGACCGATTCGCAGGAAAACTCGTTTCGGGGAAGCATCATTTTAGTAAACACCACGCAGGGCGAGACGGACCGGTACTCGATCGATGTTCCCGCAGGCAAAACCGAACTCATCGCCGACCTGAACTGGGGCGACTCATCCGACTCGCTCCGGCTGATGGTTCATGTGCCGGATGCCGTGCTCGGGCTGTAATTTGCGCATAAAGGACTCCGGCGGCCTGCACCCCGGGATATGGCGGTTCGAGGCCTACGGGAACAGAGTAGCCGGCACCCAGGACTACACGCTTATCCGGCGATAAAAAAGCGAAACATTGAACATCTCTTCCATCGGACCAACCACCATGGCGCGGTGGAGCCGGATACTTCTCGTCCTCATCATCGCCATGATCCTCGCACTCCCGGGCACGGCAACCGCCCGCTACGTGGTCGAGCCGGTGGCGGAGGAATATGCCGGCGAGTGGCACGATCTCGAAGAGATCACGTTCCGGGATCTCCCGCTCCGGGTGATGCTCCTCCACCTTCTGTTCACAATCCTGCCCGGACTCCCCTATATGGGGGAACTCTTCTACGCGCTCAGCCTTCTTGTGCCTCTCGGTTTCCGGCGGGTGATGCGCCACAATATCCTCGACGATGACCTCAGACGCGATCTCTACCGGCAGATCACCGCTAACCCAGGTATCGGAACCACGGAGCTCGGGGAGCTGACGGGTGCATCACGAGGGAGGCTCCGCTACCACCTCGATATGCTCATCAGGGAGGGCAAGGTGGCCGCCGTGAGCTACCGAAACCGTGCCAGGCACTTCGCAGGAAACCAGCGGTATACCGCTCTCGAAGAACGCATCTTTGCCAGCCTCCGGGATGAAACGCCGGCGGTGATACTCACACACCTCCACAGGTCACCCGGGGCAACCCAGAACGAGATCAAAGATCAACTCGGGCTTGCTGCTCCGACGATCTCCCAGCATATGCAACATTTCGAGGCAGAGGGGATCGTCGTCAGAGATCAGGAGGGGAGATCCTTCCGCTACAGGCTCACCGGAGATGCCCGGGAGATCCTCAACGAGCACCAGAAATTCCCCACCCTGAAGAGCGCATCGCTGCGTAAGTGGCGTTCTGTCTCATAATGTCCAGCTCCTCCCGTGAGAACCCTGTCTTATACTGGCCGAAGATACACCAGATCCTCCTGGCGGTCCCCCGGCGCTCCTTGCTGCACAGAAGCCTGCTGCCCCGAATCGACACCCGGGATAACATACGACCCGGTTGCGTTGGAGATGTTCCTAATGGGAAGCACCTCGATGGCCGATGTTCCGGGGTGTTGCGGCGGCGGGCCTGCGGCGAGCCCTCCAGCCGTCGCCCCGAGACCGGAAGGAGCAACGAGATGACGAAGAAGATCACGAGGGTGAAGATCAATGCGTTGCCGCTCTCCCGGACGGCCGTCGAGAATGCCAGGGCAACGGCAAACCAGGCAAACAGGAAGAGGAACGGGGCCCCGCTCACTTCAGCAGATCCGCAAGTTGCCGCATCTCCCGGATGTGGTACTGCCCTTCCGCCGTCGGGGTGCCGGCATGACAGAAGACGAACTCCGACCCGAAGAGCGGCAGGACGGCCCGGGCGTAGCGGAACCCGGCGCCCATGATGCTCGTGCAGATGGGTTTCTGAGCCTGGTGGGTGAACGTGACGAGCGTCAGGAGGTCGTCTGCAGTGCGGGGCTTCACGACGATCTTCGGTATGTCGCCGTATGACCTGAGCAGGGCCTCGATCCTGCCGAGTTCCGGGGGGGTGGGCATCTCGTTCGTGTGGAGGGATGCAACGATCTGGACACCCTGGCTCTTGATGAACGGCGCGTGGTCCCGGTAACGGGCCTCCACGTCCACGTAGTCGACGTAGCGCGTTACCGGCCCGACGACCCGCATCCAGAGGTCCGCATCCCCGACAAACCTTCCCCCCTCCTCCCGGCTCCTGAGCGTGGCGATCAGGGGAATGGCGGTCTTCTCCCGGATCGCACGGACCTGATCCGGGAGGTCGCCCTCCATCCGGTCGAGCCTGACCTCGATGAACGTCGGGTTGTACTCCAGCACCTGGTCGATGGCGCCGGGCTCCTCCACAGAGACGACGATCTTCATACTTATCGGGGGTATGACCGCTCATCGCTTAAAGGTCTGCCCACTGTACCGTAGCGCTCCAGCATCGCGGCGAAGATCTCGTCAAAGACCGCCGGCAACCGTTCCCGGAACCCCCGCACGCCGACCTCGGTGATGCCGCCGCCGGTCGCAACCTCCCCTACCAGGTCCCCCGGCGCCCTGCCGGTCTCCCGGAGGTATGCACCCGTGGCCGCGACCATCTCCGTCGCGAGCAGAAGAGCCCGGTCGGGCGGAATCCCGCTCGCCCGAACCGCCGCGCCCGCCAGCTCCTCGATGAGGGAAGCAAGCAGTCCCGGCCCGCAGCTCGAGAGCAGCGTCGCCGCCGGGAGATCGGCCTCGCTGACGGCCACCACGCTCCCGATGGCTGAGAAGAGCCTCTCCACCCGGAGAGCGTTGTCCATCCCGACCTGCCGCCCGTGACAGACCAGCGTCGTCCCCTCTCCGACCGCGGAGGTGATCGTGGGCACGACCCGGGTGACCGGGCCCGTATACGCATCCTCGATCGCCGCAAGGCTGATGCCGGCGGCAAGCGAGACGATATGCTCGTCGCCGGCCAACGCCGGGGCGATCTCGCAGAGGACGCCGCCCACCTCCTGCGGCCTGACGGCGATGATGACCGTCCGGCACCGCCGGGCAATGTCCGCGTTCGTTGCGGCGATGCCGACCCCGGGCCACGCTGCGGCGCAGGCATCAAGGCTCCGCCGGCTCCGGGACGCGACCACGATCTCGTCGGCGCGGAGTGCCCCGGACGTGATAAACCCCTTCACCAGCATGCTCCCCATGTGGCCGTAGCCGATAATCCCTGTGCTGTTCATCCTTTCCCTTCACATCGGCCTCTCGCGCAAAAAGAATACTCATCCTCACCGGGGTGGAGTATATAGGCCGGCACGGCGAACGGTACCCGACAATGCCGCACGATCACCCTCAGGGGACCGGCCCGGTTAAGCCCCCGGAGCTGCTTGCCCCCGCCGGATCGCCGGAAGCCCTGGCTGCCGCGGTCGCCGCCGGCGCGGATGCCGTCTACCTTGCCGGGAGGCGTTTCGGGGCCCGGCACTACGCGGCGAACTTCTCCGACGAAGAGCTCCGGTCCGCCATCGATTACGCACACCTCCATGACGTGCGAGTTTTCGTCACCGTAAACACCCTCGTCCGGGATGCCGAACTCTCCGACGTGGCCCGGTACCTCCTCTGGCTCTACGAGGCCGGAGCCGACGCCGTCCTGGTGCAGGATGCCGGGGTGGCGTCGCTTGCCCGGGAGATCGTCCCGGACCTTCCTCTCCACGCCTCCACCCAGATGACGGTCCACAACCGCGAGGGCGTGGCCCGGGCCGCGCGGGAGGGGTTCTCCCGCGTGGTGCTGGCGCGGGAGGTCACGCTCGCCGAGATCGAGGATATCGCAGAGGTGCAGGGGATCGGGATCGAGGTCTTCGCCCACGGTGCTCTCTGCTACTGCTACTCGGGGCAGTGCCTCCTCTCCTCGGTCATCGGAGGGCGGAGCGGGAACCGGGGGATGTGCGCCCAGCCGTGCAGGAAACCCTACCGGCTCGTGACCGCCGATAAGGACGATTACGGTCGCCCGAAGTCCCTCCGGGCGGTGCCCGCAGAGGACCGCTACCTGCTCTCGACCCGGGACCTCGCGGTATACCCGCACCTCGACCGCATCGCACGTGCACCGGTGGCGTCGCTCAAGATCGAGGGCCGGATGCGCTCGGCGGAGTACGTCGCCACGGTGACGGGCATCTACCGGCACGCCCTCGACGCGATCGCCGCCGGGGAGGCCTGGTCACCCTCGAGCGAGGAGATGCGCGACCTTGCCCTCGCGTTCAACCGGGAGTTCACGGAGGGTTACATCCTTGGCGCCTCTGATATTATGGCCCGCGACCGGCCAGGGAACCGGGGCGTCCTCCTCGGCACGGTCACTGGGTACGACTCGCGGAGGCAGGAGGCGACCGTTCGCCTCGTCGGCGACCTCGTGCCCCGCTCCGGCGACGGGCTGGCGTTCTGCACGGACGACCCCGAAGAGGATATCGGCGCGGTCGTCCGTGGCACCCCCGCCGTCCGGCACGCCACGGTCCGCCTTTCGGTCCCCGCGCCGGTGGGGGCGGGTGCCCGGGTATTCCTGACGAAGAGCGCCGATCTCGAGGAGCGGGCAAAACAGATCATGGCAAAATCCCTGCCGCAGGTGCCCATCGACGTCACGGTCATCTGGGAGGACGGCACGCCCTGCCTGGAGGGTGTCCTCACACAGAACAGCAACGAACTGCTCCGAGTGCGCTACCGTCCCGACCTCCGGATGGAGCCGGCACGGAACCGGCCGCTCACCGGGGATCAGATCGCGGAGCAGTTCGAAAAGACCGGGGGAACGCCGTTTACGGTCGGGAATCTGGACCTCCGCTACCCGGGCGGGCTTTTTGCGCCGCTCGGGGAGTTGAACCGGGTCAGGCGTTCATTCTTAGAAAGGGTCGAGGAGGCCGTCCTCGCCGCATACCGCCCGGGACCGGATGCGGTGCAGGCAGCCCGGGAACGGACCGAAACGGCGATCGCAGGCCTGACGCAGACGGAGAAGCCGGGACGAGAGAGACGACTTCCATCGGTCTCGGTCTACACCGACACCCTCGAAGGCGTCGGGGCTGCTCTCCGGGGCGGCGCCCGGACCATCTACTTCGAGCCGATTGAAGCGAGGGGTCCCGCCCTCCTTGAGGAGGCAGCCGCCCTCTGCCGGGCGGGGGGCGCAGACCTCGTCTGGAAGTGGCCGTCGATCACCCGGCAGGGGTTCCTCGACGCGGCGGCAGCCCTCCTCCCGTCGCTCTACGGCACAGGGGTCCGCGGCGTGATGGTGGGCGGGATGGGGGCTGCGGACGCGGTCCGGCAGGCCGAACCCTGCATGGACCTCTACGGCGCCGCCGGGCTGAACGTCTGGAATCACCGGACCGCCGGGGAACTTGCGGCGCTCTTCCTGCGCTGCACGGCCTCCCCCGAACTCCCGGCCGCCGACCTCGCAGGGCTCGCGGCGGCGGTTGGGGACGCTCCCGGACTCGAGGTGCTCGTGCAGGGGAACCTCGAGGCGATGGTGACCGAGGACCGGCTGACAGCGGCGGTCGGGGCCGACCGCTTCATCGGGCTTGAGGACCAGAAGAAACGTGTCTTCCCGCTCCGGTGGGACGGTGAGGGACGGATCTATATTGCAAACGCCGTCGAGACCTGTCTCGTCGACCACCTGCCCGATATCATCGCAATGGGTATTTCCGC
>ENA-UOUL01005106-UOUL01005106.1-bioreactor-metagenome-genome-assembly--contig:-NODE-5106-length-11557-cov-3.699913_pt1 | contig 11557 bp, 7 predicted proteins | sample MGYA00249838_ERZ747220 | MGnify/ENA primary metagenome ERZ747220 (study PRJEB28778, sample SAMN05720191) | bioreactor metagenome | isolation source: Anaerobic biogas reactor | place: USA:Washington...
ACCGCATCTCCGGCCCCCTTTTGGATCGGATCGATCTGCAGGTGGAGGTGGATGTGGTGCCTGTTTCAGACATTGTGAAAGAAAACAGCCAGGAGGACAGCGCCACCGTGCGCCAGCGGGTGCAGGCTGCCAGGGATCGCCAGGCCCGGCGGTTTGAGGGCACTGGCATCCGCTGCAATGCCCAAATGAACGGCAAGAACCTGGAGGAGCAGGCGGCGCTGTCCAAAGAGGCGGCTACCTTGCTGCAACAGGCAGTGCAGCGCTATGGCCTGAGCATGCGGGCGTATACACGCCTGATCAAAGTGGCCCGCACCATCGCAGACCTGGCCGGGGAAGATGCCGTCAGCCTGCCCGCCATGGCAGAAGCCATTCAGTTTCGCATGATCGATGGAAAATACTGGGGGGAAAGCCATGGCTGAGGCACGGGAGAAGCTCTACCAGGCCTGGCTGTCCTGCAGCGACAGCCTGGGGGAGAAGGGCCGGGGCCAGCTGATGGCGCGCTTTGGCACCGCCCGGCAGGCATATAATCAGTTTTCTGGTGAAGTAGCACAACTCATCGGCGAAAAGGCATATTCGGAACTGGCAAAACTCCGTGACAAGGGCATCGACAAGCTGGAACAAGCTTTAACCAGGGACAAGATCTCCCTGTGTATGCCGGGGGATGGGCACTATCCGGAACAGCTGGCCCAGATTCCAGACTTGCCGCCCCTCTTGTTTTACCGTGGAAGTTTGTCCAAAGATGTGCCCCGGGCCATTGCCATCGTGGGGTCCCGGCGGGAAACCCGGTACGGCCGTGAGCAGGCATTCAGAATTGCCCGGGATTTGGCAGCCAGCGGCGTTGTCATCGTCAGCGGCCTGGCCAGGGGGGTGGACACCGCCGCCCACAAGGGTGCCCTTGCAGCAAGCGGGCGTACCATCGCCATCCTGGGCTCCGGCATCAAACGCATCTATCCCCGTGAGAACGAGGAATTGGCCGAGCAGATCATTGCAACCGGCGGCGCGCTGGTGAGTGAGTTCGCCCCCAAGGCAGAACCCCTGGCCTATCACTTTCCCATCCGGAACCGGCTGGTGTCCGGCTTTTCCCACGGGGTGTTGCTGGTGGAAGCCCGGGAGAAGAGCGGCACCCTGATCACCGTGGGCCATGCCCTGATCCAGGGCCGGGAAGTCTTTGCTTTGCCGGGCCCGGTGGATCAGCCTGGCAGCGCCGTTCCCCACCGGATGCTCAGGGAAGGCGCCCGGCTCATAACCTGTGCGGAGGACATTCTGGAAGACATGGGATGGGCGCAGTCAAGCCAGGGGGTGCAAACCAGTTTTGTCCTGCCTGATTTGACAAATGAAGAGCGCAGGTTATATGATGCGCTGTGCGATGAGCAGAAACAATTCAATGAGCTCATGCGGATTCTGAATCTGCAGGCACAGGAACTTAATGTGCTGCTGACTACCCTGGAAATGAAGAACCTGATTGATTCCTTGCCGGGACGGATGTTCAAGGCGCGCAGTTAATCAGCCAAGTATGGAGGCTCCTTTGAAGGCAAAAAAACACAAACTGGTTATCGTTGAATCCCCGGCCAAAGCCCGGACAGTAGCCCGCTTTTTGGGGCGGGACTATAAGGTGGAGGCATCCCAAGGCCATGTCCGGGACCTGCCCAAGTCCCAGTTTGGCATCGATGTGGACAACGATTTCGACATGAAATACATCACCATCCACGGCCGCGGGCCCATCCTGGCCAAACTGCGCAAGCAGGCAGCCGGTGCCAGCCAGGTGTACCTGGCCACGGACCCGGATCGGGAAGGCGAGGCCATCTCCTGGCACCTGGCCCAGGCCCTGAAGCTGGACGACAGCCAGCCCATGCGGGTGGAATTCCAGGAGATTACCAAAAACGCGGTGAAGGAAGCGGTCAAATCCGCCCGCACCATTGACATGAACCGGGTCAATGCCCAGCAGGCCCGCCGTGCCCTGGACCGGGTGGTGGGCTATAAGATCAGCCCCCTGTTGTGGGCCAAGATCAAAAAAGGGCTGTCCGCCGGCCGGGTGCAGTCCGTGGCGGTGCGCCTGATTGTGGACCGGGAGGATGAAATCGATGCCTTCATCCCGGAAGAGTACTGGGACCTGAGCGCTGATTTTGAAGCCACCAGCGCTAAGGGCAGGCCAGTGGTCCTCACCGCCCGCCTCAACCGCCTCAAGGGCAAAAAGCCCGAAATCAATAACGAGCAAGCGGCAAAAAAAGCCCACGACCTCATCAAAAACAGCATGTTTCAGGTGGGGGATGTCAAGCAGGGCAAGCGCAGGAAGTCGCCCGCGCCGCCCTTCACCACCTCTACCCTGCAGCAGGAAGCCAGCCGCAAGCTCAACTACACCTCCTCCAGAACCATGCAGGTGGTGCAGGGGCTGTACGAAGGCGTGGAGCTGGGCAAGGAAGGCAGCCAGGGTCTGGTCACCTACATCCGCACCGACTCCGTGCGGGTGAGCACAGAGGCGGTGGCAGCAGCCCGGGAGGTGATTCAAACCACCTTCGGCAAGGAGCATCTGCCCCGGACAGCCCGGGAATACAAGACCTCCGGCCGGGCCCAGGACGCACATGAGGCCATCCGGCCCACGGATGTGAACCGCACACCGGACAGCCTGAAGGCCTTCCTGTCCAGGGAGCAGCTGCAGGTCTACCGCCTGATTTACAACCGTTTCCTGGCCAGCCAGATGAAGAATGCCGAGTACGACACCCTGACTGCGGATTTGCTGGCAGAGGGTCTGGTGCTGCGCTATTACGCAGAGCACAAATCCTTTGCCGGCTTCACCGCCATTTATGAAGAAGGCCAGGACGACAACGGCGAGAGCATTGCAGAGGTGATGCCGGATTTGAAGACCGGGGATCAGGTCACAATCCGGGACGTTCACGCAGAGCAGCATTTCACCCAGCCGCCGGCCCGCTATACCGAGGCCTCCCTTATCAAATCCCTGGAGGAAAAGGGCATCGGCCGCCCCTCCACCTACGCGCCCACCATTGGCACCATTATCGCCAGGGGCTATATCTCCCGGGAAAAGCGCAGGCTTTATCCCACAGAAATGGGGCGGATGGTCAACGCCATCATGCTGGAGCATTTCAGCCCCGTGGTGGATTTGCAGTTCACCGCCGACATGGAAGCCAAACTGGATGAGATCGCAGATGGCGAACTGGACTGGAAGGACATCCTGCGCCAGTTTTACCCCGGCTTCAATGAGATGGTGGAAAACGCGGAGTCTTCCATTGAAAAAGTAGAGATTCCCGACGAAGTGTCCGACATCCCCTGTGAGGTCTGCGGCACCATGCTGGTCTACAAAATGGGGCGCTACGGGCGTTTCCTGGCCTGTCCCCGGTTTCCGGAATGCCGCTTTACCATGCCCATCCTGACCTATATCGATGCGCCCTGCCCCACCTGCGGCGCCCGGCTCCTGGAGAAAACCACCCGGAAGGGCCGCAAGTTCTACGGCTGCGAACGCTATCCGGAGTGTGATTTCACCTCCTGGGACAAGGTGGCAAATGAAGCCTGCCCCAAGTGCAAGAGCCACATGGTGTACAAATTCCGGAAAAACAGCCAATACCGCCTCTGCACCAACGAAACCTGCCGGCACCACGAACTGGTGGAGGAGGCGCCGGAGGCAGAGCATGCCTGAACGCCGGGTGAACATCATTGGCGCGGGCCTGGCAGGCAGTGAAGCGGCCTGGCAGTTGGTGACCCGCGGCATCCCGGTCACATTGATTGATATGAAGCCGGGGCGGATGTCCCCGGCCCACAGCTCCCCCTTGTTTGCAGAACTGGTGTGCAGCAACTCCCTCCGGGGAGACCGGCTGGAAAACGCGCCGGGGTTGCTGAAACAGGAGCTGCGCCAATTGAATTCCCTGGTTTTGCAGGCCGCTGACGCATCCCGGGTGCCGGCAGGCGGCGCCCTGGCGGTGGATCGGGAGCAGTTTTCCACCTTCATCACAGAAAAACTGAAACAGCACCCCCTCGTCCGCTATGAAAGCCGTGTGGTTGACAGCATTCCTGAGGCACCCTTCATCATCGCCACCGGCCCCCTGACGGATGAAAAGTTGGCCCGGGAGATTGAGCAGGCTGCCGGTATGCTGCATTTTTATGATGCCGCGGCACCCATTGTGTTTAAAGAGTCCATCAACATGGACATCGCCTTCCGGGCCTCCCGCTATGGACGCGGGGATGATTACCTGAACTGCCCCATGAACGAGGACGAATACAATGCCTTCATCGATGCCCTGGTGGCGGCTGAGTGCGCGGACATCCTCGGCTTTGAGGACAAACGGCAGTTTGACGGCTGCCTGCCCATAGAATCCATCGCAAAACGGGGGCGCATGGCGGCAGCTTTCGGCCCCATGAAGCCGGTGGGGCTCAGGGATCCCAGAACAGGCAAGGAGCCATTTGCAGTGGTGCAACTGCGCCAGGATGACGCCGCCGGTAGCATCTACAACCTGGTGGGCTTTCAGACCCGGCTGAAGTTCCCCGAGCAAAAGCGCGTGTTTGGCATGATTCCGGGCCTTGAACATGCAGAATTTGCGCGCTTTGGCGTCATGCACCGCAACACCTTCATCAACAGCCCCGGTTTTTTGGACCGGAATTATGCTGTGCGGGGGCAGGACGGGCAGTTTTTCGCCGGCCAAGTTACCGGGGTGGAAGGCTACGTTGAAAGCACGGCCTCCGGCTGCAACGCCGGCATCGCCATGGCGGCGCATTTGCTGAGCTTTCCGAAAGTGCTTTTCCCGCCCACCACAGCCATGGGCGCATTGGGTATCTATATATCAAGCCCGAACCGGCATTTTCAGCCCATGAACATCAACTTCGGCATCCTGCCGCCGCTGGACATGCGGGTGAAGGGCAAGCAAAACCGCTACGCCCATCTTGCACAGCGCGCACTTTTAGACCTGGAAGCCTTCAAGGTGTCCCGGCCTGACTTGTTTAAATAGGAGCACACTATGGAATTACGAGGAACCACCATCTGCGCTGTGCAGCGCTATGACCGAATTGCCATCGCCGGGGACGGCCAGGTGACCATGGGGGAGCACACCATCTTCAAAAGCACCGCCAAAAAGGTGCGCCGGATTTTCAACGACCAGGTGACGGTGGGGTTTGCTGGCACTGTGGCCGATGCCTTCACCCTCAGCGAGCGCCTGGAAGAAAAACTGACCCAGACCGGGGGCAACCTGGAGCGGGCTGCCGTAAACCTGGCCCGTGAATGGCGCAGCGACAAAGCCCTGCGCCAGCTGCAGGCCATGCTGATTGCTGCCAACAGGGAGCAGATGCTCCTCATCTCCGGCACCGGGGAGGTGATTGAGGCGGACGACGGCATCTGTGCCATCGGCTCCGGCGGCAATTATGCCCTGGCAGCCGCCCGGGCGCTGATGCAAAACACGGACCTTGAGGCCAAGGACATCGCCCGCAAGGCCCTTGAGATTGCGGCTTCCATCTGCGTGTTCACCAACGACAACATCATTGTGGAGGAGGTGTCCTGATGAGCCAGCTGACCCCCAGAGAAATCGTCCGGGAGCTTGACCGCTACATCATCGGCCAGGATGAAGCCAAGCGCCAGGTGGCCATCGCCCTGCGCAACCGCTACCGCAGAAGCCAGGTGGAGGAAGCCCTCAGGGAGGAAATCTTCCCCAAGAACATCCTGATGATCGGACCCACCGGCGTGGGAAAGACGGAGATTGCAAGACGCCTGGCCAAACTGGTCAATGCCCCCTTTGTGAAGGTGGAAGCCACCAAGTTTACAGAAGTGGGATACGTGGGCCGGGATGTGGAAAGCATCATCAGGGACCTGACGGAAAACGCTGTTCGGATGGTGAAGCAGGAGCATGAGGAAAAGGTGCGCCTCCGGGCTGAGGTGCTGGCAGAGGACCGTCTCCTGACCCTGCTGTCCAGCCCGACCCCCCGCAAGGCCAGCAACCCCATTGACATCCTCTTGCGGGGCCGGCAGACAGAGCCGGACCAGACAGAGGAAGAAAAAGCAGCGCTCACCGGACGCCGACAGGATTTACGCCAGCAGCTGCAGGACGGCCAGCTGGAAGACCAGGAACTGGAGATCGAGGTGGAGGACGTGATGCCCCAGCTGGAAGTGGGGGGTGCCTCCATCAACATCGGCGACATGATGGGAGGCATGATGCCCAAGAAAACCAAGCTGCGGCGGGTGAAGGTGAAAGAGGCGCGGAAGATCCTGATCGCTGAAGAAGCCGAGCGGCTGATTGACATGGATGCCATCCGGGAGGAGGCGGTGCGCCGGGCGGAGCAGGACGGCATCGTCTTCATCGATGAAATTGACAAGATCGCCGGGCGTTCCAGCGCAGGCTCCGGCCCGGATGTGTCCCGGGAAGGGGTGCAGCGGGACATCCTGCCCATTGTGGAAGGCAGCATTGTCAACACCAAACACGGCGCCGTGCGCACAGATTTCATGCTGTTCATCGCCGCCGGCGCCTTCCACGTGGCCAAGACATCGGACCTGATCCCAGAACTGCAGGGGCGCTTCCCGGTGCAGGTGAACCTGAAGTCCCTCACAAAGGAGGATTTTGTCAACATCCTCAGCCAGCCCGACAACGCCCTGACCCTGCAGTACCAGGCGCTGCTGGCTGCGGACAAGGTGAAGCTGACCTTTGAGGAGGAAGCCCTCAACGAGATCGCCCAGGCCGCTTGCAATCTGAACGACGCCGGGGAAAACATCGGCGCCCGGCGCCTCCATGCCGTGTTTGAGGAGCTGCTGGAAGACATCTCCTTTAATGCAGGCGGCGGGGACATGCCGGAGGTGGAACTCACCATCACCGCCCAGTATGTGCAGGAGCACGTGAAGGCAGCCAAGAAGATCGACCTGCACAAATTCATTTTGTAGTTTACGCTGATGACCCTTGAAACCTCGCATGCCGCGGGGTTTTCTTCATGCAGGAAACTATGTGAACAATCTGCAAAAGGTGATGGAGCGCCGGCGGCCAAAAAGGCGCTTTCTTGCCCGCCGCTTCGCAGACGTGGTATAATTGCCGTGGTTTTTGAACCAAAGGAGACGTGCATGTTAGAACGATTAAAAGGAATGCTGGGCCTGGGAGCCGAAGCCCAGTTGAAGCCTCTGCGCAAGCAGGCGGAGGAGATTGAAGCCCTGGAACCCCGGTATGAGGCCATGTCAGATGAGGAGCTCCAGGCCCAGACACAGATTCTGAAAGACCGGCTGGCCCAGGGTGAAACCCTGGACGACATCCTGAACGATGCTTTTGCGGTGGTTCGCGAAGCTGCCAAGCGCACTCTGGGGCTGCGGCCCTTCAAGGTGCAGCTCATCGGCGGCATTGTCCTGCACCAGGGCCGCATCGCAGAAATGAAAACCGGTGAAGGCAAAACCCTCACCGCCTGCCTGCCCGCCTACCTCAATGCCCTGACGGGCAAGGGCGTCCACATCGTCACCGTCAACGACTACCTGGCCCAGTTCCAGGGGGAGGACATGGGCAAGCTGTACCGCTTTTTGGGCCTGACGGTGGGCGTCATCATCCACGACCTGGACCACCAGCAGCGCAGGGATGCTTATGCCTGCGACATCACCTACGGCACCAATAACGAGATGGGCTTTGACTACCTCCGGGATAACATGGTCATCTATGAGCGGGAAATGGTGCAGCGTGGCCATGCCTACGCCATCGTGGACGAGGTGGACTCCATCCTGATTGACGAAGCCAGGACCCCCCTGATCATCTCCGGCCAGGGGGAGAAATCCACCGACCTGTATGAGCGGGCAGACCGCTTTGTGGTGCGCCTGAAACCCGAAGCCGACTACACGGTGGAGGAAAAGGACCGGGCTGTCGTCTTCACCGAGGAAGGGGCCAAAAAAGCGGAGCAGGCCTTTTCCATTGAGAACCTCAACGACCCGGAAAACAACGAGCTGAATCACCACCTGATTCAGGCGCTGAAAGCCCATGCCCTGTTCAAGCGGGATGTGGACTATGTGGTGCAAAACGGTGAAGTGGTCATCGTGGACGAGTTCACCGGCCGCCTCATGATCGGCAGGCGCTATTCCGACGGGCTGCACCAGGCCATCGAGGCCAAGGAGCATGTGAAGGTGGAGCGGGAGAGCAAAACCCTGGCCACCGTCACCTTCCAGAACTATTTCCGCATGTACAAAAAACTGGCCGGAATGACGGGGACCGCCAAGACGGAAGAAGCGGAGTTTCAGGGGATCTATGCCCTGGATGTGGTGCAGGTGCCCACCAACATGCCCATGATCCGGGACGACCTCAACGACATGGTGTACCGCAGCAAAAAGGGCAAGTATTTGGCGGTTGTTGATGAGATTGTCCGGCGCCATCAGACAGGGCAGCCCATCCTGGTGGGCACCATCTCCGTGGAGGTGTCCGAATACTTAAGCGACCTGCTCTCCCGGGAAGGCATCAAGCACGAGGTGCTCAACGCCAAGCACCACGCCCGGGAAGCGGCCATCGTGGCCCAGGCCGGGCACTATGGCGCGGTCACCATTGCCACCAACATGGCAGGCCGCGGCACCGACATTCTGCTGGGGGGCAACCCGGATTTCCTGGCCCGGCGCACCATGCGCCAGGAGGAGGTGCCGGACGAACTCATCGAAGAGGCCACCGGCAAAAGTGAAAAAGTCTCCCCGGAGGTGCTGGAAGCAAGGAAGCGTTATCTGGCGCTGCGGGATGAATATAAAAAGACCACCGACGTGGAGCACGACCGGGTGGTGGCGGCAGGGGGCCTGCACATCCTGGGTACCGAACGCCATGAAAGCCGACGCATTGACAACCAGCTGCGGGGCCGGGCAGGGAGACAGGGGGACCCTGGCTCCAGCCAGTTCTTCATCTCACTGGAGGACGACTTGATGCGCCTGTTCGGCGGGGAACGCATCGAAGGGCTTATTGGCAGGCTGGGGATGGAGGAGAACGAGCCCCTGGCGGCGGGTATGCTGACAAAGCAGATCGAGAACGCCCAGAAACGCATCGAAAGCCGAAATTTTGAGGTGCGCAAGAATGTGCTACAGTATGACGATGTCATGAATCAGCAGCGCGAATTGATCTACGCCCAGCGCCGGCAGGTGTTGGAAGGGCAGGACATGAAGCAGACCATCATCACCATGGGTGAAAAAGTGCTGGACGATGCGGTGAACCGCTTTTGCGTTGGCGAACCCGGTGACTGGGATATCCGGGGCTTGAAGGATGAGGTGGAGCGCCTGTCCGTGCCCCCGGGCACGATGAAGGCCAATGAGGAAGCGGTAAAAAGCTTCGACAAGGAAGGCATGGCCAGCTTTCTGAAAAAGACCGCGGCAGATCTGTATGCCCGGCGTGAGGAAGAAATCACCGCCCTGGGCATTGACATGCGGGAACTGGAGCGCAACATCCTGCTGCGCTCCGTTGACAACCGCTGGATGGACCACATCGACGCCATGGATCAATTGCGCGACGGCATCGGGCTGCGCGCCTACGCCCAGCGCAACCCGGTGACGGAATACAAGGTGGAAAGCTACGACATGTTTGACGAGATGACGCGGCTGATTCAGGAAGACACCATCAGAACCCTCTATCAGCTGCGCATCCAGAAGCCTGAGGAGCGAAAGGCCGTGGCCCGGGTGACCTCCCAGAGCAGCGCTCAGCAGCAGCCGCAGAAAACCAACCAGCCCATCCGGACAAAGCCCGGCGAGAAAATCGGCCGCAACAGCCCCTGCCCCTGCGGCAGCGGCAAAAAATACAAGCAGTGCTGCGGCAGGAACACCAACTAAAGCAAAGGAACGCACAAGATGATCATCGGAGCGGATGTAATCCAACAGGATTTGAACACCATGCAGGACACCCTCGCTGAAATCAGGGAGGGTCTGCAAATTGAGCATATGAACCGGGAGCTGACCGAATTGAAGGAAGAAATGGCCGCCCCGGGGTTCTGGGACGATCTGGAGCGTTCCACTGTGGTCAACAAACGCATCTCCAGGCTGGAAGCCAAAATCACCCAGTATGAGGAATTGGTTTCCGCCCGTGAGGATTTGGAGCTGATGCTTGCCATGGCCCTGGAAGAAGGGGATGCGGGCATTGTGGCCGAGGTGGAAGAGGACGTGAAGGCGCTGCAGGGCAAAGTGGACGCCCTGTCCCTGGAAACCCTGATGCGGGGCGATTATGATGCCAATAACGCCATCCTGTCCCTTCACGCGGGAGCCGGCGGCACCGAGGCCCAGGACTGGACCGGGATGCTGTATCGGATGTACACCCGGTATTGCGAGAACATGGGCTTTAAGGTGAAACTGCTGGACATCATCGAAGGGGACGAAGCCGGGGTCAAGTCCGTCACCATGGAGGTGGAAGGCGACAACGTCTATGGCTACCTGAGAGGGGAAAAGGGAGTACACCGCCTGGTGCGCATCAGCCCCTTTGACTCCAACGCCAGGCGCCACACCTCCTTTTCCTCCCTGGATGTGGCACCCGTTCTGGAAGATGACGGGGAGATCGAGATCAACATGGAAGAGGTCCGGGTGGACACCTACCGCAGCACCGGAGCCGGCGGCCAGCACGTCAACAAAACGGACTCCGCCGTGCGGATGACCCACATCCCCAGCGGCATTGTGGTGTCCTGCCAGAACGAGCGCTCCCAGATCCAGAATAGGGAGATGTGCATGCGGATGCTGCGCTCCAAGCTACTGGAACTGAGGGAGCGGGAAAACGAAGAAAAGATGGCGGACATCAAGGGCGAGATGAAGAAGATCGAATGGGGCAGCCAGATCAGGTCCTACGTGTTTCAGCCCTATACCATGGTGAAGGATCACCGCACGGGATATGAAACCGGCAACATAGGCGATGTCATGGACGGCAACTTAGACGGTTTCACCACCGCCTACCTGAAAATGCTGTAACCATACGATGCATGACTATATAAACCGGATGCGGCGCCAAGCTGCGGACGTGGCAGAAAAGAAGGATGTTCGTATCCTGGCGATTGAGACGTCCTGCGACGAAACCGCCGGCGCAGTGGTGCAAAACGGCAGAAGCATCTTGTCCAACGTCATCCATTCGCAGGTAGAAGCACACAGGGTGTATGGTGGCGTGGTGCCGGAAATCGCCAGCCGCGCGCACGTTGAGGTGCTGGACCAGGTGATCGAAAAAACCCTGTTGGAGGCCGGCATGAAGTCATTTGATGACATGGATGCTGTCGCTGTAACAGCGGGGCCCGGTTTGGTCGGCGCATTGCTGGCTGGCGTGTCGTACGCAAAAGGCCTGGCATTTGCGCTGGACAAACCGCTGGTTGCCGTCAATCACATCGAAGCGCATATATGCGCCAACTACCTGACGCATGCGGACCTTGAGCCTCCGTTTATCTGCCTGGTTGCCAGCGGCGGGCACAGCCACCTGTACCATGTGCAGGATTATGATCAGTACCGGTTGCTGGGGTGTACGCAGGATGACGCCGCAGGAGAAGCCTTCGACAAATCTGCGCGCGTGCTGGGCTTGCCTTATCCCGGCGGCCCCAACTTGGATGTCTTGGCGGAAACCGGCAGCGATGCCGCATACCCGCTGCCGCGCGCCAGGGTGGAAGGAAAGTATGATTTTAG
>ENA-UOUL01005108-UOUL01005108.1-bioreactor-metagenome-genome-assembly--contig:-NODE-5108-length-11554-cov-33.519212_pt1 | contig 11554 bp, 14 predicted proteins | sample MGYA00249838_ERZ747220 | MGnify/ENA primary metagenome ERZ747220 (study PRJEB28778, sample SAMN05720191) | bioreactor metagenome | isolation source: Anaerobic biogas reactor | place: USA:Washington...
ATGACGGCCGTCCCGGTAGCAGTCTCCACGAATGTGGCAAAATTGTCGAGACCGAGATCGATTGCAAGATAGCGATCGGGAAGAACATCTGCATGAATTTTCGGAGGAATGTAGGAGAACTTGATTTTGTACGTCATACCGTTGTTGATCGGCAGAATCGTAACCTCGGTGATCTTATACCGCCGGATCTGCGGTGGAATCTTGAACCGAAGTTCGTTCTTCGTCACCCCATACTGGCGTCTGAACTGGTGCGAGACCCCGATGGTCACGTACCCGTTCTTCATCCGCAGGTGCGCGGCCGGGAACGCCAGTTGGTACCGTCCATCCTTGTCCAGATACCGGGGCGGGTGGGGGCAATCCGACAGTTCGTCGCGATGATACATCTTAATGAGTTCGAAGAACGAATGGTATGCTTCTTCGACACTCCGTGCCGTCTGTTGAGCAACATCGTTGTGGAGGATCGAAAAGTTCTCGTTTGGTTTTGTCCGGACGTAATTACAGATATCCTTATAGGGAAACGTTTTCTTCCGGGTGTACGGAAGAAACGAACCGATCAGGATATCGACCTTGCTCACAATGTCCGGCCGAACACCGGTCAGATAGGTTGCATTCTCCTGCCACTCGCAGTAATGTTGCCGGATGTTGTAGAGAGCAACGTTGTACAAATTTTTCGAATGCCACGCAAGACGATCGATCAGGTAGAACTGCCGGTGGCTGAGCCGCAGGTAGTTGGAAACCGATCGATACGTTTTGTTACGCATTACCTTTATATGGGTTCGCATCGATAATAAAGGTATTGGATGGTGTTGACACGCTTCCTCCCCCGGTTGAAACCGGGGGTCTCCGCGCTACTGACGTATGAAATTCCGAAAACTCTGTAGATCCACCCGTTCGATGACCTCCTGAATAGTTGTTCGTGAATGACAATTTGTAATTTCTATTGAGATTATAAATAGGTGCCGCCGCAAAGTTTATATCCCCACCTGCGAATGACTGTGTACAACTTTTGTCAGCAGAATATCCAGGAGTGATGTCAACGATGATGGAGTATGCAACGGATCAGGAGATCCTCGACGAGTGCGCCGAGATCGGCGCGTGGGGGCTGTGCACCAGTATCGATCTGCGACGATGCGACCCGAAGATCATCCGGGATCGGGACCGTCTGCACCAGTTTATCATCGAGGTCTGCGACCTCATCGAGATGAAACGGTTCGGCGAACCCCAGATCATTCATTTCGGGCCGACCGACCGGGTGGCGGGGTATTCGCTGACACAGCTCATCGAGACATCGTGTATCACGGCGCATTTCGCCAACGAGACCGATAACGCCTACATCGACATCTTCAGCTGCAAGATGTACCAACCCATGGTCGCCGCGAGATTCTGTAAACAGTTCTTCGGGGCAGAGGATATGGAGTATACGGTCATCATCCGACCGTAACCTATTTTTCATCATACGGTGTCCGAATCGCCCTGAGCCACATCAGAACCCGTTCTTTTTTGCGAACCAGATATACGATGACGGCCGCAGTCAGAGTAAAAGTAATGACACCCATAGAGAACGTTTTACCGACTCGATGATAAATGTGTCGGCCGGTCCCCCCGCCACGTCAGACAACGGTCGATGTGGAACAGGTCTACCACCAGGGTGTCGAGACAGTCATACAGAGAGTCGAGATCCGTCCACCGGTTCTCGATGACATACCGATAACAAATTGCCGGCAACACAAACCGGTCCCGGTCCCGGTTGATCCGGTCCTGCGGCACAGCCCGGAGCGCGGGCGGCCGGTGCATCCGGATACCGACAACGGTATACCGGCCGTTGGCGTCCCGAACGAGGTTTTCGTAGCCGTCTTCCGTCACCACATACGTGGTCCGGGGCTTGATGTCGTCAGGTCGGCAACAGTAGCGGTATCCGCCGAACTCAGTATATGCGATCTTATCCGGGATCGCGTCGAATTCGGCTGGTGTCAGAAATACATGCCCATCTTCCTCCGGTGACCGGGGCGGCCGGTCGGTGCAGGACCGGAGCATGGGGATACCATACTCTCGTTCCAGATACGCGGCCGCCTCTGTCTTCCCCACACCGCTCTCGCCGACAATACAGAGAATGATAGGTACCGCTGCGGCATATGCGGTAATATAGTCGTAGATCTGCGGCCAGCACATGGTCCGGTTGGCGAACAGGCTTTTGTCGTCAATATAGAGGTCGGCTCCGACTTTCCGGCAATCGTTCTGATAGAGCATAATTCGGTCCGGCAAATTGCCGTTGACCGCGTGGTATTGGATACCGTGATCGTCGAGAAACCGGCGCATCCGGTCTTCATCGCACCCGGCCCGGCACGAGTTGATGATGATCCGGTGACCGTCGGCAACGAGCCGGTTGATATACTGTTTGGCATGCCGTTTCAGGTGGCCGATGGCCGGATACCGTTCGGCAACGATCGTGCCGTCAAAATCAATCGCGAGGACAAGGGATCGCATGCCTAGATATTGGAGATGACAGGATATAAGACATCCTGTCTTACGTTTTGTTCTCAGCGATCATCTGGTCAAGGAACGCTTCGAACACGTCGTCTTCGACGTAGAACGGATCGATCATCGATTGCAGTGTCGCGTCCCGCCCGCTTTCCAGGTTGACCGTTACCCGTTTCGTCTGCGGCATTTTCCAGAACAGCATATACGTCAGCTGGCCGAACCGCATATCTTTGTCGAGTTCCCAGACTCGTCTCAGTTTCTCTAAGATTCTGTCGATCCTCGCAGGGTCGCGCATCCTATCGCCTCCGGCGTTTGATGGGGCTGACCTTGCCCCCGGTGTTCGATCCGCAGGTATAACTGTAGCCGACGGCGTTCCGAATCCCGCTTTCCAAACCGTTGCGAATGATCCGGCCCCCGGCGGTGCCGGTACGCCACATGGTTTTCCCGTTCAGTGCTGTACGCTTCCTCATTACGAATCCTCCGTTTTCGGTAGATAGGTGTCCAGGACCAGGACGGGGACGACGAACGCAATTCCCATCCAGATCCACCAGTTCACCATGGTATACCACGTGAACACGGGAATTGGGATTGGGATACTGTCGACGAACAGGTTATGGATCATCGGGTATCCGGCGAATGTGGCGGCGAACGCACAGATCGTCGAAACCCATTCATTTAGGTGCATGGCGTCCGCGTTCTCGATCGTGAACGTGGCAAACTGGTCCATGATCCACATCAGTCCCGCCCAGACGACGAGCGTCACGACCATCGTGATGAGCATCGTGGCATGGTCGGTTGACAGGGTCCAGATCCGGGCGGCGATGACGAACGTCAGCAGGATGGCCGCGACCATACCGATCATCATGCCGGCGACCGTTACGACCCCGTCCAGGTTGCGGCGAACCGTATAGGTGTCGATCATTCCGTCCACGCTGCGTTGAAATCCAGCACCCGCAAGATGTCGGCGACAATGACGTTCCGTTCGTGGTCGGTGACACAGATCGTCTTTTCGACAACCGTTTTATCGCCGGTATCATCGCGTTCGATGATATGAATGGTCAGGGCACGCACGCTATCACACATTGTGTATTACATATTTTCATCATGGTATATAGACGTTTGGTTTATATGCTTCGAGCGATAATTCTCTATAGATGTACGAAACGGCGTTGGATATCAGACGGGAGCATGAGGTCAAAGACATTCTGGAAACGGCGTGGGGGATGTCGCTCAAAAAGATGCCGATTGTTTATCATATCGACTACATGGGCATCAGAAACCAGACAGCACAGGCGTGGATCGAGATCAAGGCCCGCAACATCACCATGGACCAGTATCCCACCATCATGCTGTCATTGGCAAAATTCATGCACGGTGTTGAACTGTATCGGGTCACGAAAGCCCCGTTTATCTTTGTGGTCCGGACGATCGACGGGATCTTCTACCACACCTATGATCCAGCGTATCAGTATGTGGTCGAATACGGGGGCAGAACCGCCCGGACCCGGGACGGGATGGATATTGAGCCGGTCGTCAAGATTCCGACTGACTGGTTCCGGGAGTTGGCATGCTAGATACCATTGCAACAGCAACCAGGAACAATCAGGTCGGCACGATCGAGATCTTGCGGGATAACAAAATGGTGGTCCGGTATACCTTTAGAGATCAATCATATCTCTGCGGTTATGTAGAGTTCCCAAAATCCAGAATACCCAAATGCTGGTGGGACGATTTTACGGCAGAAGGTCTGAAATATCTTCGTATCCATGGCGGGATCACGCATGTGGCGACCGACGAGATCTCGGTGGTGTTCGGGATGGATTGTGCGCACGCAGGGGATGGTGACCGACCGGAACTTCGTGATCCCGAACACGTGTATCAGCTGGTTAAAGATATGGAGATCGTGATTGCAACGTATGCCGACCGCATTCAGGAGTGGCGGGCGGCATCCCCCCATGACCGAATGGCGATCATCGATGCGATCAACGGTCTTGCCATGATTCGGGAAGGGTTTGGGACGCCCGCCCTCATCGACATGATGCAGGGAGCGCCGACGTTCAGGCAGATCGATCCGTTCGAACGGGTGCGGGAACGGCCGGTACATCCCTCGTTGTTCCGGCGGATTGTAAAATGGTTGAAAGATCACGGTTTGATTTCTTCGTAACCATTTTTTGCGATAGGGTTCTACCAAACTTATATATATAGGCAAACACGAATTTGTATACCATGACGAAAACCAAAATTTTGGTCAACACCGGCTCGGTCATGATTATGGAAAAGAATGCCCTCGTTCCATGTTCGGTCCCCGTAAGTCCGTCAAAACAGGTATACAAGAAAGTTCTTCCACCCGGTACCTACGAAATTGCGTGGAAGATCGGCGATTTTCGGATCAATGAGGTTGAACACGGTACATTTCTGGTAACGCCCGACCACACCGGTCAGGTCACCATTCTTGCCGGTGACATGTGCGAGATTGTTGCCCCATCATATTTCAAAACGTTTTTAAAACGCATCAAATCGGGTTCAGGACGCGCCCGGTCGCTCAGCCTTCTCAATCTGACAACAAAACAGGCGACAACGTGTAAGAACATGGCATACATCGTTACCGGTGCAGACGGCATGTATGACATTGAGATAACTGCAACCAAACGGTGACTACTCCCACGACTAAAGTCGTGGGCTTTCTGCCTGTTGGGATCGTAAAAAATATTTTTTAGAGGCCGAACGACGCCAGGGTGGTCAGGTGCGGATCGATATCGTGCCACGACCACCCGATCTCTTCGGCGATCCGCATGATTGGGTTCTTGATGGTTTTCTCCAGCATCAGTTCGTAATCGACCACGAATTCCGGGGGCACGTCCGTCTCGTACTCGAAACAGATGACGTCGGTGCGGGGATACTTGCTTGTCACCGCTTTGATGTACAACCGTTTCGGTTTGCTGCCGGCCCCGAAATTCGCGCCCAGATGGGTGTTGGCATACATGGCACCCCGGACCTGCGAGTCCGGGTGCTCGTACATATGGAGGGGTTTCGAGAAACTGCTCGGCACCCCGATCATGTCGTACGAATATTCTTTCTGCCGATACTTTTTGATGATCTCTTTCAGATACGTTTTGATCTCCCGTTCCTGCTGTCCCATCACCAGCCGTTTCAAGAACTCTTTCTGCATCTCCCGCGTGATCTTCGGCGAATCGCTCCGTTTGGTCTCGAACCCCGCGACATCGATCTTGTCTTTGAACGTCGTCCCCTCTTTCCAGATCAGGGTCCCGGCATACCGCTTCTTCTTGCCCGTCTGGATGAACCGGCGATACAGTTTCTCAAATTTGATGCTGAACGTATGGGATTCAGCATACAGGGTGGTCTGCGCGAACTCCGTAAACTTGCTGTTCAACATCTCTTCGATCTGTTTGCCGAGCGCCAACGCTTCCGCCTCGCTCGTCACCGGCAATTTGACCATACAGGAGTCGGTGTCGCCATATAAGACCGTATACCCCATGGATGCGACGATCGACCGGACATAATCGATGACCGCCCGGCCGGTCGACGTGACGGCGGACCCGAACGACGGATCATACAGCCGGAACTTTGCATACCCGGAGACCCCGTAGTAGGAGTTCATGATCTCTTTGATGACCCGCTGCCGGAGATCGAGCAGATGGTAGCGGGGATCGTCTTCCGTATACTGTTTCCGTTCGGCCTTCATGGCGTCCCGCTCGTTCAAGAGCGTCATCATGATGCTCCGGGTCAACCCGTCCGGACTGGCGAGGAATTTAACGCCGTTCGGTGCGACCAGAGTGCCGTCATCGTCCTTCATCTCCGGCGACGCGTTCAGGGTCACCATGATCATGGGGTACAGACTCTTCAGATCGAAGACACCGACCCATTCATAGAGACCGGAGACCGGCTGGAACACCGTCGCGCCCTGGAACGATTTACCTTCCACGGCCGACTCGGGTTTGGAGGGGAAGACGTATTTGCCGTGGCCGTAGCGGAGAAGGTAGCGGTCGACGATCCGCGAATTCGATAAGGTGTCTTCGATCGCACACCCGACGTAACCGGCCAGCATCTGGTAGAACTCCATGACGTGTTCTTTCGCGTCGATGCCGACACAGAGTTCGACATCTTTCAGGTTGTACTGCACCAGTTTCGCCGGATCGTCCATCCACAGGTCGTTGATGGTGCCGACGTAATGCACCTTGTGTTCGCCCAGCACTTCACCGGCGACCGCGTCCAGCCGGAACGATTCCCGCTGACCGCCCGACAACTTTTTGTAGGCCGCAAGGAGATCAAACGACGATCGGCCGCGGACATTACAGAACTTCGGGTTAAACCGTCCGGTCAACCGGCCCATCCGCATCGGGTCCATCCCCAACGTCTGCATCCGGGTCATCGTATACGGCATATCGAACCCGGTAAAGTTCCAGCCGGTCAGAATATCGGGATCGTAGTGGTCGAGATACCCGACCAACCCCTGCAGCAACGCTGTCTCATCGGGATAGACCCGAATCCGGATATCATCCCGGTCTCCCGCCCACCCCTGCCGAAGCGACATCTCGGTCTCGTCGTCGTGAGCGAGGTAGAAAACCTCGTATTCATGGGTATACGAGTCCCAACAGGTGACACAGATAATTTTGTCGCGTTCCGGCCGGGGGAACGTGCCGTCTTCACTGATACACTCGATATCGATGATACACGTCCGGTAAGGCGTGACGACATCGGTGGGCGTGACTTCGGCCGCGATACAGTCGTACGACGGCACCGTAATACCCGTCCGGATCTGGTGGTCGATGAGGAACCGGTTGGCATACGGGATATCCGCCTCGTAATGGATGTACTTGAGCCGGGCGTTCTTGCTGTCATACGGCGACTTCAAGTTGACCCGAACGACCCGCTCGCCCCGGATCGCATAGTAAGGGTTGTCGTCGATTGATTCGAAGACCGGGTTCTCGTCAAGCAACTCGATATCTTCCGGCGGCACCCGGACATAGAAATACGGCTGGAACCCATGGACATTTACCGTCACCCGACGTTTGCGTTCATCGCGGCCGAAGAGATAGATGATGGGTTCCCCCGTCTCCCGGTCGACGGTGTAGTCGACCGATGTTATTCCGATTGTCTGCATACCTCGTCTACCAACTATTCGTGGCACGAGGTTAAAAACTGATCGTTTGACAATCGGTGTGACAAAAGAGGGTTACGAAGAAACCTTCGCGGACGACCGCGAGGTTCCTTTCCCGGTCGATCGGCGGGGCGCGGCGCGCACCTCGTCGTCCGCCGGCTGGTCGAGTTCGTCGATACTGACTCCGGCGGCCGCCAGATCGTCTTCCGAGATCGCGATCATCTCATCGGGCCGCTGCAGTCTGGTTGACGCCTGTGTTGCCGGAGGTTCACGTTCCGTGACCGTCTGTTGTGCTGGTTTGCCGGGTTGTTTCACTGCTTTCGGTCGCGGTTCAGCAGCGGGGGTTGGTTCCTCCGCCTCCGGTGCGGGACGGAGCATGGCCGCCACCCGGTCGGCGATCGCCGCCACCTGTTCGTCCGACACGGTCGCCTGACGGGCAACGAGGTCGGCCCCCAGGGCGTCCTGAACCCGCCGGGTGACGATCTTCGCGATCACGTCGTTCTTTTCCAGGATGACACCGAGTCGGGCCATCAGGACGTTGTCGAAATCGCCGTTCGCGATGAGCTCGTAGGTTTCGTTCACGGTCGCTTCGATGAGCCGGGTCTCGCGGTTCCGCTGGTCGATATACTGCTGGAACGCGTCCAGCCCGATCTGGGTGACACTCACTTCATCTTCTTCGGCATACCGATCGAACAGGTCCGAGAGGTCGGTTGGGACCCGGAGCGACATTTGCTTGGTTTCTTCGCGCTTCTCACGCTTTTTTCCCAGGGCTCTGGTGATTCTTGCCATGACACTTAGTAGATCGCTATTTCTATATATATTTTATGCATCTTTTTCCCAAACATTTATGTAGTGATACTGAATTCGGTACAACAGGCGCATCACCCAGTGGTTGTGGTTCCGTTCCACGATCTCAACAATTCAGGAATATTTTTTCATTCCGGGAAATAATTATGCGAATCCGACACTCCCGAATGACATGTCATTACAAAATAAAAGATTGCGGGGGTCCGTCACTCCTGCGCACCGCTAAAAATTGAGCGATTCGGTATCCTTCGTTTTTCTATAGTAGATGAGGTAGATCGTGGTGACGATCAGGAATACAAGGATAAACGCACCGAGACAGATCAATAATACGCCGGATGTGAACGGGACTGCGATATTGAGGCCGGGAATGGTCACCGGTGCGGGTTCAATATATTCAGACGGAAGAACGACATTTAGTGATACCGTCATTGTGACGTCCGGGGTGGGGGTGATCGTGAGGTCTGGTGTTGGTTCGGCTGGAACGTCTGTTATCTGGCTATCCGGGGTTGGAACCGGCGTAACCGCGACAGGAATGTCCGGCACCACGATGTCGTAGTGCGACACGCCACCGGGAACAATGGTGCGGTGTCCGTCAACCGGGATACCGTCGACGGTAATATAGAGCCAGTCGTCGAGCACGGCATCAACGTATAATCGGTCGCCGTTGACGATTGACGTCCCATATGTTCCCGGTTTCTCGACAGTGTAAGTTCCCACGACATGACCCGACTGGTTGGTGACCACGATGGTTGCTCCGGCCGGGACCGGGGTGGTGTCGTTATAGACGATGGTGCCATACAACTCTTCCTGCACTGACGGCAGGTCCGCCGCGGATACGATTCCGCAACAGAGAAGGACGAGTAGAACGATGAATGGTAAACGCATGGCAGTACATATCGATGCAAACCGTTATAAAGGTTGACTCGATTTTGCGAAACGTATATATCGGTGTTTCTTCTATAGACCATGCGATATCGATGCGGTACTGGAACTGACGCCCTAATTTTTCTAAAAAAAAAAGATTAGATAAGAGTCTGTACCGCAACCGTGTTGTCGATAGCCTTCATGACCGCGTCATGATACGGCCGCATCGCCGGATTGCTGTACAGGTTCTTGACTTCCGCTACCCATTCGCCGTCGTCCGTCTCCATCCGTTTGATCCGATCCAGAGTGGCCCGGGCGGTGTCCAGCACCCACATATCCCGGGTCGCCTTATCGACCGTCACGATCTCTTCGACCCGGATCGAAGTCAGGATGTTGCCGTCATCCGTCTTGTACACGTTGGGTTTCCCGATCACTGCCACAAATTCCGGTGCGTTGATCTGCGCGATCTGGTGCAGGGCTTCCGGCTGATACTGGCCGATCGAGAGACGATAGTCCCCGGTCGTGTCGTTGACCCGGGCCGTATAGTAGATCCCGGCCGCTCCTTCCCGCTTGTCTTTCGTCGTCATGACGCCGACGACAAAGACCCGGCTCGCGCATTCGCCGGTCGGCGTAATGGCGAACGTCGGCGCCTTCTCGTCATGCTCATCGAACTTTCGGGTCACGGTGGTGGCCCGGAACTCCGGAGCGAACATCCGCTTTGCTGCCTCGCGCCGGAGGAACTTCTTTTTATCGTCGCTCATTCTGCTGCCTCCTGGGTGGTGGTCAACTTGATCTGGTCCTGCATCTGATCGACCGTCAGGAACGCACAATCCGTGACGAACATCGAGTCGTCATACAACGTGCCGCTCACGGTCACGTACCGGCCCGTCAGCATCTTCTTGAACCGCATGAAGATCTCATCGAACCCCAGCGGCATGGTTGTCGCAAGGTTCACGGCATCGTCCAGCTTCATGCCGGTCAGTCGTTCGACCGCTTCTTTCGGGATCGTGAGGGTCAGCGTCTCGTTCCCGTCATCGAAGACCGCCCGGATACGGAGATCATACTGGAAATTGTTCTGGACCTCGTGGACCGGACAGTAGTTCATCCGGCTCAGCGTCTTTCCGCACCCTTCCACCGGACACCGCTTGATCAGGCCGGAATTCTGCCGCACCTGCATGATCGCGCCCGTCAGGGTCGCGCGGTTCGATTTGACCGCGATCGCATCGGTGACCGGCACAATCTGGGGGGTCAGCGTCAGATCGTTCCGGTCGTTGTAGGTGGTGCACCGGGCGTAGTGGAACTCATACGCGTTGCCTTCTTCGAGCGTGATCGTCGGGTTCTCCGACTCCCAGATCGTAAACTTGACGGTCCCCGACTCGTCGCCGATCACCCCGGTCTGCCGGATCTTGTCGGTCGACGGCGTGAAGAGCCGGACCACTTTGCCTTTCACCGAGACGATGCCCGGCTTGACCTCGCCGATCGGCTGCAGGACCGGTTTTACCGTACCCTGGTCGGACATCGGGCCCACCACGGTGGTTCGCGGGATCTTGAGCGCGATAGATCCCTGATACTCGTCAACAACAGCGTTCGCGATCCGATACCAGTTCCCGACCTGCATCTCTTCGAGCGGCACATCGTTCTTGTTGTTCCGGTTCCGCGCCCAGGCGGTGAACGCAACCGCGCCGGTCGCATCGGCAATCACGCCCATCTGGAAGATTGACTTGTTGCCGGCGGGCCGAACGGCCGATATGATCTTGCCTTCCACCGTCACCCATTCGCCCGGCGTCAGGTCCCCGATATTCTTGGTCCCGGCATCCGTTGTCCGCACGTTCACCTGCACGTCATGCGCGCGGGCATAGATCTGGATGACCGTACGTTCGGCTTCCTGCTGCGGCAGCCCAAAATCGTTCATGAGTTCGGTCAGTTTCCCGACGACCTCGGTGCGTTTCAGTTTCACGTTGTGCGTGGCAAAGAGATCGATGATCCGATCTGCATTCTTGTCATTCTGGTTTGCTGTCATTCATACCTCATTGATGGTTCTGTTCGCGGTTTTGCAACCACGGCACCACCATCATGGTGCCTTTGTTGAGTGTGCGTAGGTTATACGCCAGTTTCATCGGTCCGCGTCATCGCAGACGCGGTTTGTTCGTTTGAGTCAACTACCACCGGTTAAAACCGGTGGCTTGCAACTAGATGCATCATCGAGAGAAGTATAAGAGGTTGCTGATGATGCCTCTGCTACCATAGGCTGGTTGGCGGCAGCCCTACGCGCAATATTTTTTGCCG
>ENA-UOUL01005109-UOUL01005109.1-bioreactor-metagenome-genome-assembly--contig:-NODE-5109-length-11554-cov-4.402021_pt1 | contig 11554 bp, 11 predicted proteins | sample MGYA00249838_ERZ747220 | MGnify/ENA primary metagenome ERZ747220 (study PRJEB28778, sample SAMN05720191) | bioreactor metagenome | isolation source: Anaerobic biogas reactor | place: USA:Washington...
ACTTCCTGTTCTGCCTTACCGACAATGACCAGGTTAACGTCATTGCCAGTCTCGTCGGTCGGTCCCTCGGTTTCAAACGCGTCGTGACGAGTATCGGCGATCAGCAATTTGAAGGAATCTGCCACGAGCTGGGGCTGAATGATACGATCGTTCCATCCATCACCATCAGCCGTTATCTGGAGAATTTAGTGGAGGGCGGTGAAAACGTTGAACTTTCTACGGTCATCAAGGACGAGGCCAGATTCTTCACCTTTATGGTCAAAGAGGATGATCTTTTTACCGCCACGGATCTGAAATTGCCTGCTGAAGCCAAAGTGATCTGTTATTATCGAAGCGGAAAATTTTTACATGCCGATGACGAAACGATATTCAGGACCGGCGACGAGATTGTCATCCTGACACACAGCAAGAATCTGCCCCAATTACAGGAGCACTGGCGTCAGAAGCCCCCGGCGGGAAATTCCACGGGATAGGGTTGATAAGGCAAATGCCGCCTTGAGACAGAGGCTGAAGACCATTGATCCCGCCTTTGAGGCCGTTGAAGCTGAGGAGCTTATCTTCTATCCTGCCGTCCATGGCGGGCTGAAGTAGAAGCTTAGGAGCAATATTCCATAATACAATCTGGCCGCAAAGGGATTATAAAAGCCCCGCCAATCCTGCCTTAGGTCTGAAAACCTCAGCGGCTCTCCCGCTTTACCTCCTTTGCAGGGTGCCGGCGGGCGCTGGCACGGAAGGTTCAAAGTTCTAAACGCGGAAGATACAACCCCTTGACCAGTTCGGTCATCAGCTCAAAATTGAGCGTGTCGATCATATCCGTCTCCTGATGACAATTTCTGTTACGGGTAAGGAATGCCGCTGGATTCTCTCTTCACTGAAAAACCGATCATCTCCAGGAAAACCATTCCCTCCGGTGAAACCTCCTGGTCCTTCATGTGCCTCGCATAGACCATGCATCCCATCTTCTTAGAGCCGAAGCAGGGAGTTTCTTTCTCACCTTCCCTTTCGGGAACGGATCTGACCTTTCGCGTCTATCCACTTCTTACTCACCGAATACTCTGCTGCAGATGAAGTCCATTGAAAGTAACCGGGAGCATCCCTCCGGATTTCCTTCTGGCCAGGTGAAGAACATTAAAGGCTGCCAATGCCTGAAATTTCAGACGATTGTTCGCACATCCCGCCGTCTCCCACAAATAAAGATAAAAAAGACATGCCTTTTCAGGAAATTCCACGTTAAAGACTGATATTTCAAAGACAATACATTGCATTGCCGACGGGTTTCTGATATCCCACAAAAGTGTCGTCGGTAACGTCTTTCAATCCACCTCTCAGGACAGAATCCCATGATCACCAAGGAACCCCGTCTTCGCGTCGGCCTTATGGAAGGAAAGTCGGAAATTTCCGGCTGTCTTCATGGGCATTTCCGCAGTCCCCAATATCCCGGGCAGCATTTTTCCGGGAATTTCACAATCCACAGCCTTGGAGGCGAGATTCTTTTCAATGCCGGCAAGGGTGGAGGGATGATCGCCCGTTCTTCTCTGAGCCTTCTCTGTGAAGATCAGGCCACCTTTTCGCTCCAGAACGTCACCATCGGCAATGCCTTTCACTGGCAAAGGCAGGAAGAGCAAACCTTTGCCGGAAATCTCCGGATCCTGGCCTCAGGTGACAATACCCTCACGGCCATCAATGACATCGCCCTGGAGGATTATCTTTCCAGCGTCATCTCCTCCGAAATGAGCGCCGCGGCACCCATGGCCCTGCTGGAAGCCCACGCGATCATCTCCCGGAGCTGGCTGGCCGTCATGCTGAAACGGGGGCAGCCCCCGACCGGGGCATCCGCCCCGGCTTCAGCCGGTGACGAACACATAATCTGGTACGGGCGGGAGGAACACCAGTTCTTCGACGTTTGCGCCGATGATCATTGTCAGCGGTATCAGGGGCTGACCCGAAGCATCCCGGACCGCACGGAGGCCGCCGTGAACGCCACGCGGGGGGTATTTCTGGTTTACGGCGATGCCGTCTGCGACGCCCGCTATTCCAAATGCTGCGGCGGGCGGACGGAAACCTTCGAGAATACCTGGGAAGAGATTCCGCATCCTTACCTGTCCAGCGTTGCCGACAGCGCCGTTGACTACGGCCCGGTTCTCGACGAAGAGGCGGCACAGCGCTGGCTCTTCTCTTCTCCCGAAGCCTACTGCAATATCCGGGATGAAAAGCTCCTCGCGGAGATCCTGCCCTCGTTCGATCAGGAAACGAAGGACTTCTTCCGCTGGGAGGTCGCCTACGACCAGGAGGAACTTGGAGAGATCCTCAGGGAAAAATCGGGGATCGACTTCGGCCGGGTTCTGGAACTCATCCCCCTGGAACGTGGGCCGTCGGGACGGATCACCCGCCTGAAAATCGCAGGCACGAAGACCTCCATCGTGGTGGGTAAGGAGCTGGAAATCCGCAGGTGGCTCTCCCGCAGCCATCTCTACAGCAGCGCCTTCGTGGTGGAGGCCCAGCGGGATCCGTCGGGCACGGACTGCCGCTTTGTTCTCCACGGTGGCGGCTGGGGACACGGCGTCGGCCTCTGCCAGATCGGAGCCGCGGTCATGGCATCACGGGGCAGCTCAGCGGAAACCATCCTGAAGCACTATTTCCGGGGCGCTTCCCTGAAGAAGCTGTACTGAGGACGGGGAGGAATCGCCGTTCATGAGGATCTCCAACCGTGCCCGACCCGCCCGCCGCAACCCCTGGGCCTGGGTGCCGCCCCTCTACATGGCGGAAGGCATCCCCTACATCCTCGTCACAACGGTTTCGGTGATCCTCTACAAAAACCTCAACATTTCCAATACGGACATCGCCCTCTACACGAGCTGGCTCTACCTTCCCTGGGTGCTCAAGCCCCTGTGGAGCCCCCTGGTGGATATGATCCGGACCAAGAGGTTCTGGATCGTGCTCATGCAGCTCCTCGTAGGGGCGTCGCTGGCCTGCATCGCCCTGACCCTCCCGGCCTCCGCCTTTTTCCGCTATTCACTGGCCTTCTTCTGGATCATGGCCTTCAGCTCGGCCACCCACGACATCGCCGCGGACGGCTTCTACATGCTCGGGCTGGAGCAGTACCAGCAGGCGGCCTTTGTGGGTGTGCGCACCATTTTCTACCGCATCGCCGTCATCGCCGCCAAGGGCATCCTCGTCGTCTTTGCCGGCCATCTGCAATCCGGCGGCTTAAGCGTCACGACAGCCTGGTCGGTTACCTTTTTTCTGGGCGCAGCCATTTTCCTGGCTTTCGGGCTCTATTCCGCCTTCGTCCTCCCCTATCCGGCAACAGACCAGCCCGCGCCCAGAGCCTCGGCTTCTTCACACGTGGCGCAGGAGATCCTGAATATTTTCGCCCTCTTTTTCCGCAGAAAGGAAATCGTTGTCATCGTTGCCTTTTTCCTTTTTTACCGGTTTGCCGAAGCACAACTGGTTAAAATGGTGGCCCCCTTCCTCCTGGACCCCCGAACAAAAGGGGGCCTTGGATTGACGACGGGCGAAGTGGGAATCGTCTACGGAACCATCGGTGCGGTAGCCCTGATGCTGGGCGGTCTCCTGGGGGGATATGTCATCTCCCGCCAGGGGCTGAAGTTCTGGCTGTGGCCCATGGCCCTCATCATGCATCTGCCCGTCCTGGTTTTCGTCTATCTCTCCCGGTCGCAGCCGGAAAATCTGCTGATCATCAACGCCTGCGTCGCCGTGGAGCAGTTCGGCTACGGGTTCGGCTTCACAGCCTATTCGCTCTTCATGATCATGGCCGCCGAAGGACCTTACAAGACGGTGCACTACGCCCTCGGCACGGGCATCATGGCCCTGGGAATGATGATTCCTGGGATGGCGAGCGGCTGGCTCCAGGAACAGCTCGGCTACTACCCCTTTTTCCTGTGGATCGCCCTTTCGACGATCCCCGGCTTTATCGTCACGGCAATGGTGAAAATAGATCCGGCCTACGGGCGACGGACCTGATCCAGGGTGTGCGACGGACCGCAGGCAAACGGGAAAAACCTTTAAAGAAGAGACGCCATGAACGCATCGAATGAACCTTTCGTGAAAACGGCCTTTGTCCTTGGTGCAGGCCTGGGATTCCGCCTGCGCCCCCTGACGGAAAACTGCCCCAAGCCCCTGCTGCCCGTCCGGGGCCGCCCCCTGATCACTTATGCCCTGGATCACCTCCGCTCCGTCGGTATCCGCCGCTTCATCATCAACACCCACCACTGCGCCTGCCGCTATGCCGAGGCTTTTCCCGACGTTCAGTGGCGGGGGCTTCCTCTTTTCTTCCGCTATGAGCCCGTTCTCCTGGACACCGGCGGGGGGCTGAAGAACATCGAAGATCTCCTGTCGAGCGACGAGCGGGTCCTGGTCTACAATGGCGACATCCTGACGGATCTTCCCCTGGAGCGGCTGATCGCAGCCCACCGGACCCAGGGAAAGGAAATTACCCTGGCCCTGCGCAGCTCAGGAGAACCCGCCAATGTCTGCCTCAACGAGAGGGGTGAGATCTGCGATATGCGCTTTCTGCTGGGCAATCCCGGCATCCGGCGCTGCCTCTTTTCGGGTATTTACCTGGTAGAAACGGCCTTCCTCCGGAGGATGACGCCCGGCGAAAAGGTCTCCCTCGTTCCGGTTCTGGTCGACATGCTGCGCCGGCAGCCGGGTTCAGTGGGAAGCGTAATCCTTGACGAGGGCGTCTGGCATGATATAGGCTCCCTGGAGGCCTACGAAGCGGTCAACAGTTCCGAAAGCAGGGGCTAACATGCTCCAGGAAAGGATCCCGTGCAAACGCGGCGGGACAACGGCGGCAAGGACCCAGCCGGACCAGGCGGGAAAAAGGCCCTTCATGCAAGGAGACCCATGAATATCTCGGACACGAACAATCCCCCCGACCTTAACTCAAGGCTCATGGCCTTCGTCCGCCGGACCCTGGCTCTCCCGACGGAAACGCCCCTGACCCTCGTTCCGCTCACCAAGGGCGGCTCAGCCCGAACCTTTTACCGCGTTTCCGGCAGGGTAAAGATCCGCGCCAGGGGCATGCTGGAGAAGTCTTCGTTCATCGCCATGCATTACCAGCCGGAGCCCAGGGAGAACACCCTGTATGCCGGCATTGCCGATTTCCTGAAGGAGTTGGGAGTGGCCGCACCGGCCGTGCTGGCCCACGATCCGGAAGCATGCTTTGTGCTGACGGAAGATCTCGGAGATGAAGACCTGTGGAGCCATCGCCATGAAAACTGGCAGCGCCGGCGAACTTCGTACAAAGGCGTTCTTGAGCATGCCCATCGCCTTCACCGGTATGTTCAGGACGGCGGGGAGATCCCCCTCCCCCCCCTGATGGAGGGGTATGACGCAGCGCTGTACAAGTGGGAGCGGGACTATTTCCGCCGGGAGTTTGTGGAGGGCGTCTGCAGAGTGTCCCTCCTGCCCGTCGACGGAAAAGCCCTTGAAGAGGAGGGAACGGCTCTCGCCGAGCGGCTTCTGGAATCGGAAACGGGCCTTATTCACCGCGATCTGCAGTCGCAAAATATCATGATCCGTGACGGGGCGCCCGTTCTGATCGATTTTCAGGGGATGAGGACCGGATCCCCCTTCTACGATCTGGGCTCCCTTCTCTACGACCCTTATGTCTCCCTGCGTGCTGAGGAACGCCTGGAGCTCCTCGACTTTTACTATCGGCTTTCCCCCCGGAAACTGGATTGGCCAACGTTCATAACACGCTTTCATGAAGGGTCGGCTCAGCGCCTCATGCAGGCCCTGGGGGCCTACGGTTTTCTGGGCCACCGGAATGGCCGGGCGGATTTCCGCGCTCACATTCCCACCGGCCTCCGCCATCTGGCCATTGTCACCTCCTGCGTTTCGTCCCTGCCTTGCCTGCGGGCCCTGGCCGCCCGCTGTCTCGATGCCCTGAGCCTGGATCGGTGACGAGGCTTCGCATCCCCCTGTCCTGTCCAGCGGCGAAAGCCGGCAAATAAATCCGGTTTGCCCGCTTGCCTTTCCAGGCGCTTATGTCTATATTTTTCCAGAAGAGGCGTTCCGGATCACAACGATTAAGGAAGGAAGCGTTATGGAGCCGAAAGAGGGCTATCTCAAAGAGGAAGTGAGCCGCTTCTGCAGGGAACGGGGTGCGGATCTTGTGGGATTTGCTCCTACCGAACGCTGGGAGGAATACGCCGAGGTCCCCCCCGGATTCCGTCCGTCGGCGCTCTGGCCTTTTGCGCGCACGGTCATCGTCGTGGGGATGCCGATGCTGCTGCCGATCGTGGAAACAACGCCTTCCGTGCTTCACAAGGAGCTCTATTCGGTCGTGAACGGCAAGCTCGATACCCTGGCCTACGAGCTGGCCATCTTCCTCAACGACAGGGGATACGCCTCGTCATTTTTCGGCCGTGATGTCTACGCCAACTTGAAGGCCCTTCGGGATTCGCCGTTTGCCGCCTTCAGCCACGTCATGGCGGCGAAATATGCGGGGCTGGGTACAATCGGCGTCAGCCACTGCCTGCTGACCAGGCCCTATGGCCCGCGGGTGCGTTTCGTCTCGGTCCTGACCGCGGCCGATCTGCCCGCAGATCCGGTGCAGAAGCAAGAGCTCTGCATCCGGTGCGGGGCCTGCGCCACATGCTGCCCGAAGCAGGCCCTTGTCATGCGTCAGGATCAGGTCATCGGGGACTACGATAAAATCGCCTGCCTGGAAATGCACGAGGAGCTGGTCCGGCGGCGGTGTTACCCCTGCGGGATCTGCACCAAGGTATGTCCCGTCGGCGAGGATCGGCGGCTTTATTCAGAAAAGGGCATTCAGCGCAAATACCTGAGGGAAGCCAAGGCGATGGCAGCTGATCCCCACGATCCCACCTACGCCTCCTGGACCCACATCCGCAGGTGGGGCGGCCTTCCGGAAACCCCGCCAGAAGCGGAGGGAAAGAAGGGCAATCCCCCCAACAGGGTTCGCCAGGAAAACGATTAAAAGGAGTACAAGCGATGGATCTGAACGAATTTGTGAAGTCCCTGACCGCGCTGTTGAAGGAAAAGCCCCCGCAGGCTGAAATCATCCGCCAGGGGCGCACCCTGCTTTCCAGCCTGACAGCCTCCACCGACTGGTTTCAGGAGAGTCTGGCCCGCCTTCTCCTGGATCAAACGTGGCGGGCAGGCCAGCGACACACCATCTGGCCCAACGAGATCAGTCTCGCCTGGGACACCGATCCGGAATTTTCCGTACTGGCCTACATCTGGGAGCCGGACATGGTGGATGTCGTTCATGATCACGGATCCTGGGGAGTGCTGGCCTGCCTGGTCGGAATCATCGATGAAATCAAATATTCGCGCCTTGACGACGGAAGCCGGGAGGGATTCGCCGAACTTTCCCCCCATTCCCCACTCACAATGAATCCCGGAGAGACGACCTTCATCCTCCCGCTGGATCAGGGCATTCACCGCCTCGGGAACGCGGCCCGCGGGCACAGTGTTTCAGTCCACGTATACGGCGAGCCGGTGCGCCGGGGATACATCCGCACGTTTTATCCAGAAGAAAAACGGGTGTCCGTGGCCTACCCGCCCCCGACATACAAGGCGGCGCTGGCCATCCGCCTGCTGGCGGAAATCGGTCGGCCGTGGTCGCAGAATCTGATTTCCGCCGCTCTCCGGGAAAGCGTGCCGGATTTTCTGAAAGCGGAATGTGAACAGGCCCTCTCCCGAAGCAAGGAGAAAAAGGAACCGGGTCAAGAATAGCTCAACACTCAGGAGGGCAAATGAAAGCGCTCATCTTAAACGGAAGTGCCAGAGGCGGGAAAGGCGTGACGGGGAAGATGGTGAATGCCCTCATCCGGGGGCTTGCAAAGGGAAAGGCAGAGTCAACGACCTTCGAAATCCGCAGGATGTCCATATCGCCCTGCACCGGATGCCTGTCGTGCATGCACAAGAACCCGGGCATCTGTGCTGTTCGGGATGACATGGAGCCGATCTACCAGGCCCTCAAGGCTTCAGATCTGCTGGTTCTGGCGACGCCCCTGTACGTGGACACGATGTCCGCCCAGTTGAAGACGGTGATGGACCGCTGCCTGGCCTGTCTTCAGCCATTTTTGATCAGGGACGACACCGGGCGGGTGCGCCATCCCTACACCTGGCGCATGCCGGCAAAATTTCTGCTGCTGTCCACTTCCGCCTTCCCGGAGCCGGAAGTCTTCGCCGCCCTTCTTGCCACCTTCCACGCGCAGGCGGCCAATTTCGGTTCAAAGGCGGCAGGAGCAATCTGTATCCCCGGATCCATCGCCCTTCAGGTGGAACCGGTATTGCTGGACCGCCACCTGTACCTCCTGGAAGAGGCGGGAAAAATCCTGGCTGAAACGGGGAGCATCCCCGGAACCCTCTTACAGGAACTCAACACCCCCCCGGTCGATGTGGACCGCTATCTCCAGGTAGCGGCCAGATATGAGGACTGGTGCCGGGAGCAGCTGAACAAAGCGAGGCGAAGTCGAGAAGACGCATCCATTTGATGAGCCGTCGGGAAAGAGAATCACCGGAACGGATGCGGCATCTCAGGGAGAACCGATCGCCCGGAATGGCGGCTTCGCTCTTTCTTCCCATCCAGGGGCTACTCGCAGGCCGCCTGAGCGGGGGGAAAGATCCGTCCCGTTTCGCTCAGCGGTGCCAGAAGCTTTGTACGGATGATGTCCTTCATCCGGCTCTTGACCTTGACCCTGCTTTTGGGATTGAAGGAAAACGTCATGTTCTTGAGTGCGGTGACCATCGTGGACCGCCCCCTGACTTCCACCTCCACCTCCGGCTTTCGAAAAATGGAAAACATGACCCCGGGTATCGATTCAAGCAGCAGCCGGGAATCGAGGAGCAATTCAAAGTTTTCATTGCCCCTGATGTCCACCGCCCCCTGTACACGGGAAGCCCCCAGGGGCTGACCGTCGATGTAGGTGCTGAAGGTGATGTTTTCCAGCGAGCAGCCGAAGGGGTTGGGATTGTGGAACAGGGTCCGGACCCGGATGGTGAGATCGTCTTGATTGATATCCAGGAGTTCGACATTCGAGATCTTGACAAATTCCGGCTTCTGGATCACCCGTCCGGGAGAACAGGCGATTACCCCCCAGAAAACGAGTCCGGACATAAGGAGCAGCCCCATTCGTTTCATGTTATCCTGATTCCATTTCCAGGTTGACTGCCCTTCCCTAACCGGTCCCGCCACCGGGCGTCACGATGGCAGGCGTTCCCTCCCCGATCTTCCCGGCAGAACAGGAAACACATCCATTGTCCGGACAGAATCGCGCGGTGCGGCCCTTTTCATTTCATCGACGGGAGAGGGGCCGCACCGTTGTGACGGAGCATCGGGAGGCGGGTGACATACGGGTTAAAGATGGATCACGGCGTCCACAACCACACAGCCCGACACGGTCGCCAGGACGGGATTGAGATCCATCTCCGCAATGGCGGGCAGGTCCGTCACCAGCTGGGATACCCGCTGAATGATTTCGATGACGGCCTCACGGTTGACGGCCTTCTCCCCCCTCACCTCTCCGAGCAGGGAAGCCGCCTTGAGAGAGGAGAGCATGACCTCCGCCTCGGCCGCTGTCACCGGCGCCAGCTTGAAATTGATGTCCTTGAAAATGTCCACATAGACGCCACCCAGTCCGGCCATGACCAGATGGCCCGCGTCGTCGTCCGCCTTGGCGCCGACAATGATTTCCCTGCCGCCGGGTAGATACTTCTGGACGAGGAATTTGAGATCCTGGCCGGATAGAGTTACCGCCATCCTCCTTGCCTCTTCCCGGACCGCCTGTTCATCGGCCAGGTTGAGGATAACACCGCCCAGGTCGGTTTTGTGGGTAATCGTCGGGGTGTCCGCCTTCAGAGCTACGGGAAAGCCGATTTGGGCGGCATGCCGGGCGGCTTCGTCCGGGCTGGCCGCGGTCCTCCATGGGGCAACGGGGATGCCGTAGGCGGAAAGAACACCGTAAACCTCATCGGCGCAAAGCAGCTTCCGCCCCGAGGTGGCGACGCCGGCAAGGATCGCTTCCGCCTTCCGTCGGTCCACATCGGCAAAGGTCTTCACCGCGCTTTCTTCCCGGCGGCGGATCTGCCCGTATTTCGTCAGCGCGGCCAACGCTTTTCCACAGGTGCTTGGAAAATCGTAGCAGACGACCTCACCCTCGGACAGAATGCGGAGCGTCTCCTGCCACTGCCCCTTGTCGGTCATGAAGTTGCAGATGATGGGCTTCCGTTTCTGCCGGTTGACTTCCGCGATCTCCAAGGCGATTTCATTGGTGTTGACAAAGGGTGGCGTTACGAAGTGGATGAGGATGCTGTCGATTCCGTCGTCCTCCATCATGGCGTCCAGGGTGATCCGGAAATGCTTCCCCGTGCCCGTGGCGAGAACGTCCACAGGATTGTTGATCGCAGCCTCGGGAAAGAGGGATTCCTTGAGAATCGCCTGTGTCTTCTCCGACAGGGGCGGGATGGTCAGGCCGTTCTGAACCAGCACATCAGTGGCGATCACAGCAGGGCCGCCGGTATTGCAGATCATGCCCACCCGGCCGCCCCGCGGCACCGGCTGGGACGCAAAGACGGCGGCGGCCTGGCAGAGCTTCTCCTCGTCGTCAAAAACAATCATGCCCGCCTTTTCAAAAATGAGATCGGCGCTGAGGTCCTCCTTGGCAAGACCACCCGTGTGCGAAGCGGCCGCCTTGGCCCCCTCCATCGTCCGGCCTGCCTTCATGACCAGGATCGGCTTCTTGGCGGCCACTTCCTGCGCCACCCTCAGAAACTCTTTCGGGTCCCGGATTCCTTCCACATAGAGGAGAATGACCCGGGTTTTGTCGTCATTGCCATAGTACTCAAGAAGTTCTGGAATGGAAATGTCGCAGGCGTTTCCATTGGTTGCATACAGCCGGGTGCCGATCCCCATGTCGAAAATGGCCTGGTGAAGCAGTGAGGCGATCCCGCCGCTCAGGCTGAGAATCGAAACATGCCCCGGCTTCGGAAAGGTGAAGGTGAAATTGCAGTAGGCCTTCATGGCCGGATCCGTATTGATAACCCCCTGACAGTTGGGCCCGAAGATCCGGATCCCGTATTTTTTCGCCCGGGCGATGCAGTCCGCCTCGATGGCTGCACCGACGGGGCCGATCTCTGAAAACCCGCCGCCATTCATAATCAGGTATTTAACGTTCTTCCTTCCGCAATCATCGATTGCCTGGGGTACATGGCGAGCGGCGATGGCCACATGAACCACATCGACATCGGTGGGAACATCCAGGATGGAGGCGTAGGTCTTCTGACCGTAAAGGGCGTCCTCCTTCGCATTGATGGGATAGATGGCCGCCGTGTAGCCGTATTCCACAAGGTTTTTTACGACGCGATTTCCGATGTTGAATTCTCTTTCTGAAGCGCCCAGTACAGCAACCGATTTTGGATTGAACAATGCATCGAACATCTCTTTCCTCCCTTTAACCTCCTGCGATTCCCGTTCTTTTTTTTTGCTTCTTCTCCAGCGGGCCCCCGTCTCCGCTCCACAGGCAGCGACATGCCGCAGGGGCTCGCTTCCATCAGA
>ENA-UOUL01005110-UOUL01005110.1-bioreactor-metagenome-genome-assembly--contig:-NODE-5110-length-11553-cov-5.693012_pt1 | contig 11553 bp, 12 predicted proteins | sample MGYA00249838_ERZ747220 | MGnify/ENA primary metagenome ERZ747220 (study PRJEB28778, sample SAMN05720191) | bioreactor metagenome | isolation source: Anaerobic biogas reactor | place: USA:Washington...
TGATGCTGGGCATCGTGTCCGTCGTCTCCGCTGAGCAAAAGTCCCTGAAGATCGGCGTTGCCATCTACAAGTATGACGACAACTTCATGACCCTGTACCGCACCGAGCTGGAAAAGTATCTCACCGAGAAGGGCCACCAGGTCACCATCGTTGACGGCAAGGGCGACCAGGCCGAGCAGACCAACCAGATCAACTCCTTCATCGCCGACAAGGTGGATGTGCTGATCGTCAACCTGGTGCAGTCCACTGCCGCCGCCACGGTCATCGACCTGGTGAAGGCCGCCGACATCCCCACCGTGTTCATCAACCGTGAGCCCACCGCCGAAGACATGCAGCTGTGGGACAAGATCGCCTACGTTGGCGCCGATGCCCGCCAGAGCGGCACCTTCCAGGGTGAAATCATCGCCGAGACCGAGAACAAGGGCGACTACAACGGCAACGGCACTGTGGACTATGTGATGCTGGTCGGCGATCCCGAGAACGTGGACGCGCAGTACCGCACCGAGTTCTCCATCAAGGCGCTGGAAGACGCCGGTCTGAAGGTCAACAAGCTGTTCGAGCAGCGCGGTGACTGGGCGCAGGAAAAGGGCCAGGAGCTGACCGCCAACGCGCTGGCGCAGTTCGGCAAGGATGTGGACGTGGTGTTTGCCAACAACGATGCCATGGCCCTGGGTGCCGTGCAGTCCATCGAAGCGGCCGGCCGCGTCGTTGGCAAGGACATCTACCTGGTGGGCGTTGACGCCCTGCCCGAGGCCGTGCAGCTGGTTCTGGAAGGCAAAATGACCGGCACCGTGCTCAACGACCACATCGGCCAAAGCCACACCGCGGGCGACGTCGCCATCAAGGCTGCCGCCGGCGAGCCCCTGGAGAAGAACTACACCGTCGACTACGTGAAGGTAACCCAGACCAACGCAGCTGAGTTTGCCGCCAAGTAAGAAACATTATCCGCAGGGGTGCGTGTGCAGCCGCGCACGCACCCCTTTCCCCATCATAAAGGAGGCCCGCTGATGAGCGAATACCGCCTGGAAATGCGCAATGTGTCCAAGGCCTTCCCGGGTGTGCAGGCGCTGGACGATGTGCAGCTCAAGCTGCGCCCCGGCACCGTGCATGCCCTCATGGGGGAGAACGGCGCCGGTAAGTCCACGCTGATGAAGTGCATGTTCGGCATCTACAAGATGGACGAGGGCGAGATCATCTACGAGGGGGAGCATGTGCGCATCGACAACCCCTTGCAGGCACTCAACCTGGGCATCGCCATGGTGCATCAGGAGCTGCAGCCCATCACCGAGCGCTCGGTGGCCGAGAACATCTATGTGGGCCGCTACCCCACCAAGAAGCTGCTGGGCGCCATCCCGGTGATCGACCATGAGACCATGTACAGCAACACCGAGGCGCTGCTCAAAAAGGTGCACATGGATTTTGACCCCAGGCAGCGGCTGGGCAGCCTGAGCGTCTCCCAGATGCAGTTGGTGGAAATCGCCAAGGCGGTGTCCGCGGACTGCAAAGTGCTGATTTTGGACGAGCCCACCAGCTCGCTGAGCCAGCGCGAGGTGGAGGCGCTGTTCCGCATCATCCGCGACCTCAAGGAGGAGGGCGTCAGCATCGTCTACATCAGCCACAAGATGGACGAGATTCTGCGCATCTCCGACGAGGTGACCATCATGCGCGATGGCAAGTACATCGGCACCTGGGAGTCGAAGGACCTGACCACCGACAAGATCATCACCCACATGGTGGGCCGCGAGCTGACCAACCTTTACCCCGCGCGCGAGAACGTGCCGGGCGAGGTGGTCTTTGAGGTGGAGAACTTTACCTCCATCAACCCGCGCAGCTTCCGCAACATTTCTTTCAGCCTGCGCAAGGGCGAGGTGCTGGGGGTGGCCGGCCTGGTGGGCGCGCAGCGCACCGAGCTGATGGAGGGCATCTTCGGCGTGCGCTCCACCGACCACGGCACGGTGACCTACAAGGGCAAGGAGCTGCGGATCAGCCGCCCGCGGGATGCCATCCAGCGCTCCATCGCCATGCTGACGGAGGACAGGCGCGCCACCGGCATTTTCGGCGTGCTGCCCGTGGCCGACAATGTATCCATCGCCAGCCTCGACCGGTACCTGGAGATGGGGCTGTTCCTCAACGACAGCAAGATCGAGCAGCTGGTGCAGGACAATGTGGCCAAGCTGTCCATCAAGACGCCCTCTACCAAGACGCTCATCAGCTCGCTGTCGGGCGGCAACCAGCAGAAGGTGCTGATCTCCCGCTGGCTGGCCAACGACCCGGACATCCTCATTTTGGATGAGCCCACCCGCGGCATTGACGTGGGCGCCAAGTACGAGATATACACCATCATTGCCTCGCTGGCCAAGCAGGGCAAGTCCATCATCATGATCTCCTCAGAGCTGCCGGAGTTGATCGGCATGGCCGACCGCATCCTGGTGATGTGCGACGGACGGCTCACCGGCGAGGTCACCGGCGCCCATGCCACCCAGGAAGAGATCATGGCGCTGGCCACCCAATTCGAGTAAAGGCGGAGGAAAAGTATGCAAGCAACTACCCAGCTGCCGACCAGCAGGAAGGTCCAGCGCTTCATCACCAATAACATCATCATCATCGGCATCTTTCTGCTGGCGGTGGTGGTCAGCATCCTGCGCCCCAACTTCCTGGGCGAGAGCAACATCCGCAACCTGCTGGGCAATACGGCCATCCGCTTCATCATCGCGGTGGGCGTGTCCGGCTGCCTGATTACCCGCGGCACCGACCTGTCAGCCGGCCGCACGGCGGGCTTTGCGGCCTGCATGGCGGCCATCATGCTGCAGCGGCCCGACTACGTCAACCGCATGATCCCCGGGCTGCCCCAGATGCCCCTTATTGTGGTGCTGCTGATCGTGCTGGCGTTGACCGCGCTGATCGGCGCCATCAACGGCAGCGTGGTTGCCTTCTTCAAGGTGCCGCCCTTTATCGCCACGCTGGGCATGCAGACGCTGGTGTACGGCATCGCGCTGGTGACCACCGGCGCCCAGCCCATCGGCAGCCTGCGCAAGGAGTATACGGACATTGCCACCGGCTACATCGGCAACCCCATTATCAGCTACATTGCCCTGATTGCTTTGGTGGTGGGCCTGCTGATGTGGACGCTGTACAACAAAATGCGCTACGGCAAGTATATGTACGCCATCGGCGGCAACGAGGCGGCGGCCGAGGTGGCCGGCGTCAATGTCAGCCGCTCCAAGGTCATCATCTACACGCTGGCCGGCGTGCTCTACGGGCTGTGCGGCTTTTTGCTGGCGGCCAAGTCCGGCGGCGCATCGGTTAACACGGCCATGGGCTATGAGCTGGAGGCCATCGCCGGCTGCACCATCGGCGGCGTATCGGTCAACGGCGGCGTGGGCCGCATCTCGGGCATTCTGATCGGCGTGCTGGTGTTTGAGGTGCTCAAGATCGCCATGCAGTTCATGGGCCTGAAGAGCGACTACACCTACATCGTGCAGGGCCTGGTCATCATCATTGCCGTTGCCCTCGACCTGCGCAAGTACCTGGCCAAAAAGTGATGCGCGACCCCAGGGAAGGTCTGCCGGGCGCCGGGCGCGAGGACAGCCCCGCGCCCCCCGTCAAGGGCTTTAAGGAGCGCATGTACGACAAGGTGAAGCTGCCCCTGTGGGCGGTGGACCTGATCATCGCGCTGCTGGTGATAGCGCTGGCGGTCACCCTCTACCTGGGCACCCGGCCATAGGGTATATGCTAAAACTGCTGAACGGCTCCTCCGCGGAGCCGTTCTTTTTCAGTGTTTTGTCGGAAAAATAACATTAATTTGTCTTAATATTGTAAAAACGAAGGAAACCGCCGGCAAAGCGCTTGCTTTGAGAGATAGTGGGCGGGTATAATGACACAAAGGAGGGGGAGGCCATGACGGAGATGAACGGGACCACCAAGATGCAGCCGGTCAACCTGACAAAGGATTCCGCCGGCGAAATCCTGCAGCATGTATACCGTGCCCTGCAGGCCAAGGGATATGACCCCATCGCCCAGCTGACCGGGTTTATCCTCACGGGTGACCCCACCTACATCACCAGCCATGACTCTGCCCGCAGCCTGATCTGCCGGCTGGAACGCGATGAAATATTGGAAGAGCTGGTGCGCTACTACGTGCAAAACCAGTTTGGGGTGTAATGGGGCGCATTTTAGGGCTTGACATTGGCGACAGGCGCATCGGCATTGCCCTGTCGGACGAGGGGCGGCGCATCGCCAGCCCGCACAGCGTGTATCAACGGGTGGGCTATGGGCCGGACACCCGCTATTTTTTAGGCCTTGCGAAGGAGCATGGGGTGGCGTATATTGTTTCGGGGCTGCCCTACAACATGGACGGCTCGCTGGGCCCCCAGGCCGACAAGGTGCGCGCCTTTTGCGAGCAGCTGGCGGCCGCCGGGCTGGAGGTGCGCTACATCGATGAGCGCCTGAGCACCCGGGCGGCCGAATCGGCCCTGATCGCGGGCGGCATGCGCCGCGACACCCGGCGGGAGACGGTGGACAAGGTGGCCGCCGCCCTGATATTACAGAGCTACCTGGATCAGGGCGCGCCCTGACTGCCCCTAAAGACCCTTTCAGCGCTGTGGAGCGCATCACAATACAGGAGGGAATACCATGGACGAGCACAAGAAGGATCTGCCCGAGACCGAAGTCATCCAAGAGGAGTATGACGAGGAAGACAACATTGTGGAGCTGACGGACGAAGACGGCGTCACCACGGCCTTTGAATACCACGCGACCATCGAGGTGGATGGCGAGGAGTATGTGGTGCTGATGGTGGCCGATGCCGATGAGGAGCTGGACGACGAGGAAGGCAGCGTCGTCATCATGAAGATCGAGCAGGGTGACGACGGCGAGGACTATTACGTCACCGTGGACGATGAGGAGAAGGCCCAGCAGGTGTTTGACCTGTTCCTGGAGCACCTGGACGAGGAAGAGGAAGGCGAGGAGTAATACTAAACTCAGACCTTAACGCTTTGATGGGACTTGTCTTTTTCCGCCTGCGCATTGCCTCTCTCGGTCAGCGTAGCGCCGCTACGCTTCCCTCATTCGGCTTCACGCAGCCGAAAAAATCCTGCGTCCATCCTTGCGTTAACGTTCTCGTTTAGTATAATCCCTGCCAGCCGAAATTGACAGGCCGTGCATCGCGCATGGCCTGTTTTTTCAACCTCTTTTCGTTGACGCGGCGCGGGGTTTCTGATACGGTGATACAGAGAAAACTTCATGAAATACGGGAGGACACGCGATGACCCTGCCGCAATGGGAGATTGTTTTACAACCTTGGGAGCCCCGGGGGCTGAACCATGAGCTGGCCGCGCCCTACACGCCCCGGGAGGCCGAGCGCGTGGCGCGCTTTCACCGCAGCATGCCGGGCTATGCGCCCACGCCCCTGCATAGCCTGCCGGCGCTGGCCGCGCTGCTGGGCATCCGGGCCGTGTATGTGAAGGACGAGTCGCCGCGCTTTGGCCTCAATGCCTTCAAGGCGATGGGCGGCAGCTGGGCCACGGCCCGCTGGGTGGCCCAGCGGCTGGGGCTGGAGGAGGATGGGCTGGACTTTGCCATGCTCACCTCGCCCCAGGTGCGCGAGCGCCTTGGGGGCCTCACGCTGGTCACCACCACCGATGGCAACCACGGCCGCGGCATCGCCTGGGTGGCCCAACAACTGGGCCTGCCGGCCATCGTGTACATGCCCCGGGGCACCGTGCAGGAGCGGGTGGACAACATCCGCGCCCTGGGCGCGCGGGTGGAGGTGAGCGACCTCAACTACGATGACACCGTGCGCCTTGCTGCCCGCACCGCGCAGGAGGTGGGCGGCGCACTCATGCAGGATACCGCCTGGCCGGGCTATGAGCAGGTGCCGGGCTGGATCATGCAGGGCTATACCACCATTGCCACCGAGGCCCGCGGGCAGCTCCATGCGCTGGACGCGTCCCCTACGCACCTGTTTTTACAGGCGGGGGCCGGCTCCTTCGCGGGGGCCCTGGCCGCCTGCTGGGCCACCTGGCCGGGGCAAGATAAGCCCCGCATCGCCGTGCTGGAGCCCCATGCGGCCAACTGCTTCTACGCCACAGCCAGGGCGGGGGATGGGCGGCTGCATGCCGTGGCGGGCGACCTGTCGACCATCATGGCCGGCCTGTCGGTAGGCGAGCCGTCTACCCTGGCCTGGCCGTTGCTGGCAGGCACGGCGGAATGGTTTTTGTCGTGCGAGGATGAGGTGGCGGCCCTGGGCATGCGCGTGCTGGCCTCGCCCGCGGGCGATGACCCGCGCATCATTTCGGGCGAGAGCGGCGCGGTGAGTGCGGGCGTGCTGGCCGCAGCCTGCCTGTGTGGCGGCGGCGAGGCCCTGCGCGGCATGCTGGGGCTGGACGCGCAGGCCAGCGTGCTGCTCATCAACACCGAGGGCGATACCGATCAGGCCAACTGGCGCAGGGTGGTGTGGGGCTGCTGATGCCCCGCATTGACTTGCCCCCCTTGCGCACCGTATAATGAAGCCACAACTGAACAGCCTGTGCATCTGCGCGCGAGCGCCGCGGGAAACCGCGAAGGGAACCGGATGAGATTTCCGGGCTATCCCAGTAACCGTGAAGCTGACAAAGGGCCAAGCAGCCACTGCCTTCGGGCGGGAAGGCGGCCCCCAGGATGAAGCTAAGCCGGGAGACCTGGATGTGCAGAAGCGGCCAAAGGCCGCTTGCTCCTGGGGGTGGGAAAAGCTATGGGATATTAGCTTCGGGCGCCCGTGGGGCGCCCTGTTTGTATGAGTGCCTGTTCTTTTGCAGAAAGGGAACCCCATGAAAATGTACCACAAGTACCTGTCCCTGATGCTGGCCCTGCTGATGATGCTGGGCACAACGGCCGCGCTGGGCGAGGCCATGACCGACATGGCCGACCGCCAGGTCACCCTGAAGGAGCCCGCCAAGCGCGTGGTGGCGCTGACGGCCGGCGATGTGGAGATCCTCTACGCCATTGGTGCTGGCGACACGCTGGTGGGCCGCGGCGAATACTGCAACTACCCGGCCGAGGTGCTGGAGGTGCCCAGCGTGCAGTCCGGCATGGAGACCAACCTGGAGCAGATCGTCGCCCTCAAGCCCGACCTGGTGATCATGGCCAAGATGGCCCAGCCGCAGGAGCAGGTGGACGCGCTGGAGAAAGCCGGCATCTCCGTAGCCGTGACCGACGCGGCGGACATCGCCGGCACCTACAAGGCGATTGAGCTGATCGGCGCCCTGACCGGCAAGGCGGACGAGGCCAAGGCCGTGGTGGCCGACATGCAGGCCCGCTTTGACGCCCTCAGCGCCAAGGCGGCGGACAAGCAGGCGCAGCAGAGCGTGTATTTCGAGGTCAGCCCCCTGGAGTTTGGCCTGTGGACGGCCGGGCAGAACACCTTCATGCAGGAGATCGCCCAGGCGCTGCACCTCAAAAATGCCTTTGAAGACATCACCGGCTGGGCCGAGGTATCCCAGGAGCAGGTGCTGGCCCGCGATCCGGACTACATTGTCACGGTGGCCATGTACTTTGGCGAAGGCCCCACCCCGGTGGAGGAGATCATGGGCCGCGCCGGCTGGGACAAGCTGAAGGCCGTGAGCAACGGCCAGGTTATCCTGCTGGATAGCGATGAGATCTCCCGCCCCGGGCCGCGGCTGATTGACGCCGCCGAGCACCTGTACGAGCTGGTGTATGGCGAGCAGCAGGTGCAGCCCGCCGCGTAATGGGCCTGAATGGCAGAAACATGCAACCGGGGCCGCCGTCAACGGCGGCCCCGTGCACCTGAACATCAAAGAATAAGGTGATGAATTGAGTTTGAAGTCACGCCGCGAGGGCTTTTCCCTGCGGGACTACCTGCTGTTTTCCCTGGCCACGCTGGCCACAGCGCTGCTGTGCGCCTGCGCGGGCAGCGTGCCGGTGGCGCCGGGCGAGGCGCTGCGCGCCATGGCCAGCGCCTTGTTTGGCACGGCCCAGGCGGGGGATCCGACCCAGACCATCATCATGGGCCTGCGGCTGCCCCGCGTGCTGGCCTCCGGGCTGGTGGGCGCCTCGCTGTCGCTGTGCGGCGCGGCCATGCAGGGCCTGCTGCGCAACCCGCTGGCCGATGGGTCCACGCTGGGCGTGGCCTCGGGCGCGTCGCTGGGCGCGGTGATGGCCATTGCCTTTGGCATCACCATCCCGGGCCTGCCGCAGTTAGGGGTGATGGGCATGGCGATGCTGGCCGCCTTTGCGTCGCTGGCGCTGATATTGGCGCTGGCCTGGCGGATGGATGCCTCGCTGGCCACCAACACCATCATTCTGGTGGGTGTCATCTTCTCCATGTTTGCCAATGCCGTCATCAGCCTGGCGGTGGCCTTTTCGGGGCCGCGGCTGCGCACCGTCACCTTCTGGACGATGGGGTCGCTGTCCTCGTCTGGGTATCAGGACGCGCTGACGCTGCTGGTTGCGCTGGCGGCCTGCGGCGCCGTGCTGCTGCTGAGCGGGCGCGAGCTCAACGCCTTTGCCGTGGGCGAGGATAATGCCCGCAGCGTGGGCGTCAACGTGAGGGGTGTCAAGTTGCGGGTGATGGTGGCGGTATCGGTGCTGATCGGCGTGTGCGTGTCCATCGGCGGCACCATCGGTTTTGTGGGCCTGGTCACGCCGCACATGGCCCGGCTGATCGTGGGGCCCAACCACCGCCGGCTGCTGCCCGCCGTGGTGTTTTCGGGCGCCATCTTCCTGATGCTGACGGACCTGGCGGCCCGCACCATCCTAAGCCCGGTGGAGCTGCCGCTGGGCGTGGTCACCTCGCTGATCGGCGCGGTGCTGTTTGTGGTGATCTTTATGCGGACAAGGCGGGTGAGGTAGATGCTGGACGTCAAGGGGCTGTCAGTCACGCTGGGCGGCCAGCAGATCGTGCACCCGCTGGATTTCACCATCCGGGCGGGGGACTGGATGATGCTCATCGGCCCCAACGGGGCGGGCAAATCCACCCTGCTCAATGCCCTGGCCCAGGGGCTGTCCTACAAGGGCAGCGTTAATTTTGACGGGCAGGATGTACGGCGCATGAAGGCGCGCGAGCGCGCCCGGTGCCTGGCGCTGCTCAGCCAGCGGCATGGGGTGGGCTATGCCTTCACGGCGGAGGAGGTAATCCGCCTGGGCCGCTACGCGCAGACGGGTTTTTTGCGCGGCGAAAGAGGGGAGGACGAGCGCCGCGTGCAGGAGGCGGCGCGGCTGTGCGGGCTGGAAAACATATTGCACCAGAGCGTGCTCACCCTGTCGGGCGGCGAGCTGCAGCGCGTGTTTCTGGCCCAGGTATTCGCGCAGGACCCGCGCCTGCTGCTGTTAGATGAGCCGGCCAACCACCTGGACCTGCCCTTTCAGCACCAGATATTTGAGCTGATCGAAGCCTGGCTGCGCACGCCCGGCCGCGCCGTGATCAGCGTGGTGCACGACCTGAGCCTGGCCCGGCGCTATGGCAGGACGGCCCTGCTGATGGACCGCGGGCGCGTGGCAGCCCAGGGCGAGGCCGGCACGGTGTTAGGCCGCGAGGCTTTGCGGGTAGTATATGGTATGGATGTACACGCCTGGATGCAGGAGCTGCTCCGGGGATGGGAGGACAAATGATCATTGAAATGGTGCGCCACGGGCTGACCGAGGGCAATGCCCAGCGCCGCTATGTGGGCGCCACTGATATGCCCCTCAGCGAGGAGGGCCTGCGGCTGACCAAGGCCGGGCGCCGGGATGAAGGGGCGGGGCATGTATTTGTGACGCCCTTGCAGCGCACCCAGCAGACCGCCGCCATTCTTTACCCCAACGCCCAACAGACCATCGTGCCCGATCTGCGGGAGATGGACTTCGGCGCCTTTGAGGGCCGCACCTACGATGAGCTGGAGAACGACCCGGATTTTCAGGCCTGGAATGCCGACGGCGGCATGCAGCCCAGCCCCGGCGGGGAGGGGCGGCTGGGCTTTTCCCAGCGCGCCACCGCGGCGCTGACGCAGCTGATCGCGCAGGCGGCCGCCCAGGGGCAGCGGGAGATCCGCATCGTGGCCCACGGCGGCATCATCATGTCGCTGATGGCGGTGCACGCCCTGCCGCAAAAGCCCTACTACGACTGGTGGGTGGACAACCTGACCGGCTACCGCGTGCGGGTGAACCCGGCCCTGTGGGGCGAACAGCCTGTATTTGATGAGGTGGAGCGCGTCGATTACAATGCGCAAGCATCGTGACCAGCCGGGCAGAGGGGTACATGGGCTGCGCGGGCATCTTTCTGCAGAAGGGTACGCTATGAGCAGGCTGTCTGCCGTGCGCGAGCGGGTTTATGCCCTGCTGGCGGAGCATCTGGAAGGATCTTCGCTGGGCGACGCCGTTGCCCACCTGGAGGGGGTGGCCATGGCTGCCCAGCTGCTGGCAGAGCGTCGCGGGCTGGAGGGCGAGCTGCCTGCCATGGCCGCGCTGATGCACGACCTGGCGACCTATACCACGGGGGATTCCGCCGGCCATGCCAAGCGCGGCGCCATGCTGGCCGAGCAGCTGCTGGCGCAATGGGGCCTGGCCGATGAGGAGGAGACCGGGCGCATCTGTGCCATCATCGCCAGTCACAGCGCCAAGAAGCGCGTGGATAATGACCCGCTGGCCGAGCTGCTCAAGGACGCCGATGTGCTGCACCACAGCTTCTACGACCCCACGTGGCCGCTATTCCCCAAGGATGTGGCGCGCTATCGTGCGCTGTGTGATGAACTGGAGATAACCCCAAGGCCTGACACCCCGTAGACCGCCCAAGTATGCCGCAGAACGCCCGAAGCTCGGGCGTTTTGTGTTTTCTGGTCAATATACAGATCGTTTGTTTCATGCGCCCCTGTCCGGGGTATACTATACATAGACATCAAGTGATTGTGCTTTGGTGCATACCCCAAACCAAGCGGAGAGGAGCATCTATGCAAAACAAATTTTCGTTATATCAGTTTCTGGCCAAGGCGCGGGACCCGCAGCTGCCGCGCATTTCCCTGTACCTGCCCACGCACCGCGTGCAGCCGGACAACCAGCAGGACCCCATCCAGTTTAAAAACCTGTTACAGCAGGCGGAGAAGCGCCTGACCGAGGAGGAGGCATACCCCCGCCGCCAGTGGCAGCAGGCCATCGACCGCCTGAAGGCGCTGCACGAGGATGACACCTTCTGGCCCTACACCACCGAGGGGCTGGCCGTGCTGGCCGTGGGGGACGAGCTGGAGGTATTCAAGCTGTTTTACGCGCCCCGGGCGCAGGTGCATGTGGGGCAGCACTTCCACCTGCTGCCGCTGCTGGGCCTGTTTGAGCGGCTGGATGCGGCCTACCTGGTGGATATCAGCCGCGACCGCTTTGCCGCCTACCGGGTCAACCGCTACAGCATGGAGCCGGTGCAGCCGGGCGACGTCAAGGCGTCGTTCCCTGAGCTGTTTCGCGATTTTGACCCGAATGCCGACCTCAACGTGGGCACCTACAGCGGCCTGACGGGCACCCACCACGGCCACCGCGCCAAGCCCGAGGAGGTGGAGAAGGACAGGGAAAAGTACTTCCGCTACCTGGACGAGG
>ENA-UOUL01005118-UOUL01005118.1-bioreactor-metagenome-genome-assembly--contig:-NODE-5118-length-11544-cov-4.050929_pt1 | contig 11544 bp, 10 predicted proteins | sample MGYA00249838_ERZ747220 | MGnify/ENA primary metagenome ERZ747220 (study PRJEB28778, sample SAMN05720191) | bioreactor metagenome | isolation source: Anaerobic biogas reactor | place: USA:Washington...
TGGTGTCGGCCATGCCTTTCGTTTTTCATTGAGCCAAAAAGCCCACTTTTGCCCCTGTTTTCATATCTTCCCGCCCAGGATGTCACCCCGTGTCACCCAAGATGTCAGTGCATGTCAGTCCCCTCATGCGCTATGGTCACTTCCAGAAGGAGGTGATTTTTTTCCGGTACCCGCAGGGCAGAGGCCCCAAAGACGGCCTCAGGAAGGCAATGGAACAGGAAACCCCATCCACGATCTGAAAGGAGAGACCCATTGAGTACAGAACTTGACATCTACGAGCAGCTCATCCACACCCCGGAGGCCCAGGCCCTCTTAAGCCGGGAGCCGGAGGCCCCCTGGGGCCGCCTGGACCAAATGGAAGTCAGCCCCTACCCCATTGACGCCATGCCCGAGCTGGGCCAAAGGATGGCCCTGGAGGCCGCCAATAACCTGCAGGTGAGCCCCGCCATGGCCGCCTGCTTCCTCCTGGGCACCCTGTCCGCCGCAGCCGTGGGCCGCGTGCGGGTGGACATGGGCGGGGGCTACCAGGAGCCCGTCCAGCTCTACATCGCCGTGGGGGCCGACCCCTCCGAGCGGAAGAGCCCCTGCTTAAGGCTCCTGACCCAGCCCCTGCATGCCTACGAGCAGCAGGAGAACGCGCGCCGCGCCCCCATCATGCGCCAGGAGGCGCTCCTTAAGGAAACCCGTGAGATCGCCCTGAAACGGGCCCAGCAGAAGGGGGATGAGAAGGAGGCCCTCCGGCTGGCGGAGGCGATAGACCAACTGCCCCAGACCCAGCCCTTTGAACTCACTCTCACCGACGCCACCCCGGAGGCCCTGGGCCAGGCCATGGCCCGGAATGAGGGGCGCATGGCGGTGGTCTCAGCCGAGGGGGCGCTGCTCTCCGTGATGGCCGGCTGCTACGCCCAGGGCCCGGCCAACCTGGACGCGGTGCTCCAGGGCTACTCCGGGGAGCCGGTGTCCGTCATCAGGATCGGCCGCCCCCCGGTGAAGATCCCCGAAGCGGCGCTTTCTATCTGCCTGGCGGCGCAGACGGAGGTGCTGGAGGCCTTCGTCAACGACCAGCAACTAAGGCAGCGGGGCACGGTGGCGCGCTTCCTGCTGGCGGAGCCGGAGAGCATGATCGGCCGCCGCCTGGTGACAGGCCCGGCCATGGACCCGGAGACAATGGCGCTGTATGACAAGCGCATCAGGGACATCCTCTTCCTGCCCCCGCCTGTTACCCTGAGGCCGGATGAAGGCGCCCGGGCGGCCTGGGAGGACTGGGCCCGGGAGATCGAGCGGCGCGCCTGCCCCGGGGGAGACCTCCGTGGCCTGGGCGGCGGCTGGGAGGGCAAGCTGGCCGGGAACACCCTGCGCCTGGCAGGCCTGATGGCGCTTTTGGACTTCAGCTCCCTCACCATTAAGGAGCACATCATGCGGGGGGCCATCCGCCAGGCCCGGTGGTTTGCCGACAGCATGAAGGCGCTCTGCGGGGTGAGCGAGATGTCCGGCGAAGCCGATGAAATGCTCCGCTACCTGGCCCGCCGGGGCGAGCGGCGGGTGAGCATGGCCTCGGTGCGGGCAGGGCTCAAGAACCGCAAGCGCTTTGGCCGTGCCCGGGAAACCGAGGCGGCGCTTCAGGAGCTTTATGGCCTGGGTTTCGTGCGGTTTTACCAGCAGGAGCGGGAGAGTGTCATGGGCAGGCCGCCCAAACCCATGGTGCTCCTGCACCCGGATATCCTGGGAGGCTGACTTATCGTCCGGTTTCGGGGACATACCGTCCGGGGGTCCAGATGGTATGTCCCCCTTCTTTTTCCCTGCAATATCAACGAAAATGGCCTGTCCAGCCTCTTTCAGTCTCTTTTGGCGGGTACCCCCCCGTGTTTGAAAATAAGTCCGTAGAGAGGTGAAAATGATAAAGGCACTTTAATATAATATATAAAAATATAGATATTAATAATATATATAATATATAGATATTCTGTACAGAGCAAGAGGAACGGAAGACTGGCCGGGGGACTGTCCATGCAGTGCAAAGCTTTCCCTGCCTGCTGAGGTCTCCCCTGATGGGCGGTTCCATCTCATACGCCACGGCCCGCCTAAAGGGGTCCAACAGAGGTTTTCATTTTTACACACGCGACCCCCCCAGTCAAAAGAGCCGATTAGGCGTGGAGAGGGGTAAAAAGCCAATGGTATCAACGGGTTTGGGGCTTTTTTTGTTGGCTTGGGGGCAAGGCGGTAAGTGGCGGAAACAAGCCAATAAGTGCCTTTGAGGGGGCGGGCACACCCTCAGCGCCCCATGCCATGCCCTTTAAGGGAGGGAACCGGGGCGTTCGCCTGCCCGGAACGCCCCCATGCGCGGGGCCTGGCCGGCCCGCCCCGGCGCGGGAAAGGGGGCCCTCAGGAGCGGCGTGGGGGCGGCTTGCCGCAAATTTTCCGTTTTTGGCATATGACACTTGACAGACAGCATATGTCAGGAATAGAATCAAGAAAAATCAGGGGAGGTTTTATTTTTATGGATCAGTTGAAATCCCGCCGCGAGTTCCTGAAAACGACTGGGAAGGTGGTTGCCGGAGCAGCCCTGGCCAGCACCGGGCTGCCCCTTCTGAACATGAGGGCTGAAGCGGCCCCCGTGCTTAACCCCGCCCCCTACCCCTTTCCCTATGTGAAGCTGGAGCCCCAGGCCACGCTGGAGCGCGGCTACAAGAGCTTCTACGAATTTGGCGGATGCGGCATGGGCGCATTTGACGCCATCGTGGGCCAGCTGGCGGAACTCACCGGCTATCCCTATGACCAGGTTCCTGTCCAGATGCTGGGCAGCGCTTCCGGCGGCTTTGGCGCGGGCACGCTGTGCGGCTCCCTGGCTGGCGCCATCATGGCGGTCGGCCTGATCCTGGAGCCCGCGGACGCCAAGAAGGTCACCGCGGACCTCTTCAAATGGTATAAGGAAACGCCTTTCCCGGGCTATCAGCCCGAGATCAAGAACCCCACCACAGTGGCCGGCTCCATCGACTGCCTGGATTCCTGCAGCGAGTTCATGGCCGCCGCCAATGTCACCATGGCGGATGACGCCCGCAAGGCGCGCTGCGCCAGCGTGACCGGCGAGACCGCCGCCAAGGCAGTGGAGCTCATCAACGCCCTCAAGGGCCTTTGAGCCGCACAGGGGTTCAGCCAGCCTGACCCGCCCCCGTTCGCAGCCGCATCGCGCGGCCTGAGGGGCTGTTCCCCTCCCTGGGGCTGCCGTGAAACATCGCGGTGGCCCCTTTTCTGCCCGGATCATGCCTGGCCCGGGCTGCCCTTGCGCCCCGGGATCCCCTCATCACGGGGGACGAAGCTTCCGGGCCGCCGCCGGGGAGGCGGAGCTGCGCCCGCAGCCGCAGGCACAGCCCGCGGGTATGGGTATGATAGCAGGGGATGGCCCGGCCTTCCGGCCTGGGCTGACCCGCCCCCGGGGAAGGCCCTGGCAGGCTTTTTCAGGTTACGGCCGGCAGGGGGTTTGTGATGGCATGATGCTGAAATGGAACCGGGCGGTGTGTGCCGCCGCCCAACTGCTATTCCCGGCCCGGCAGGGGCTGGAAATCCGGATGATGATGCCCCGGGCCTGCGCGGTATCCGCGCTGAAATGCAAGCCTGCGGGCAAAGGGAGGTAAAGGATGCCCAGGCCGACAAAGGAGCGCAATGTCTGCTGCCTGCCCCGAAACAACCGCTTCGGCCCGCTTGGCCAGCGCGCCGGCATGCGGGAGGGGGTGACGATGTCCGTGGATGAGTTTGAGGCCATCCGCCTCATCGACCACATGGACCTGACCCAGGAGGAATGCGCCGAGCAAATGGGCGTCGCGCGCACCACCGTGCAGGCCATCTATAACCAGGCGCGCAAGAAGGTCGCCCGTGTCCTGGTGGACAGCCTTCCGCTGACCATCTCCGGGGGCACCTACCAGCTTTACGGCGGCAACTGGGGCAGCGATGTGTGCCGCAGCCGTGCCTGCAAGCGCCACCGGGGCGGGTGGGAGGAGGAAGCCTCCCGGGACGAAGCCCCCGGGGAGGAGGCCTGAGGGCCCCTGTGCAGGCCTTCCCGGGCGGCGCCGGCCCCTGATGCTTCCGCGCCCGGAGACCCTTCAAAGCTGAATAATCGTCCTTTCCCGGCGCGTTCCGGCTGGTGCTTCTGCCGATATTGAACCTGCCGTTTCCCCAGCCATAGCAACGGATTTGCCCTCCAAAGCCCATTGCTGTCCCATTTGGCGCCCCCCTGTGTGTGCCATAAAGTCCCTGCTTGGGAAGCATTAGGGGGCAAATACCTGACAGGACCGGAGGCACGAGTGGCTCTTGAGGCAGAAAAACCCAACGGCATCAAAGCGGCTGGCGCTTTTGTTGCCGCCTGCAGGGCCCAGCGGATAGGATCCGGAAACCGCCAGCCATCGTTTTTACGCTGTGGGCGCTGTTCCCGGCCCAATATCTTGCCCTGCCTGGGCGATCCCGCCCGAACCCCTGCCGGGGTTTTTTTGCCATCACCCGCCCGCGGCCGCAGGCCGGGGTAGCCCGGGGCTGCATTATTTGCTACAATGGCGCAAACAAACATTGGAGGGCCTGTGGACCATGGACTGCGGCAAGGCCATCGCCATGTACCGGGAGCGCAACACCCGCGTTTTCAACCCTGACAAATGCTTCAGCAAGGAAGATATCGACGCGGCGTTCAAGGGCGAAAGCAACCTGTTCAATTCCATTGAGGATGGCATCAGCATCCTGGATACCAGCCTGAACATTGTGCGCGTCAACTTTACGATGCAGAAATGGTATGCCCACAAGCCCCGGCTGGTGGGGCAAAAATGCTTCGCCGCCTACCATGACCGCGGCGGGACGTGCGCGGGCTGCCCCATCATGAAGGTCATCCAGACGCACAAAGCCCACCGCGACATCGTTTCCTATGAGATGAAACAGGGCCGCGCGTCCGGCTGGCACGAGCTGCAGGGCTTCCCCATCCTGGATGGGGAAGAGCTGGTGGGCATTGTGGAATATGTCAAGGACATCACCCGGGAGATGGACCTCCATGCCAAAATCAGCGCCATTGAAAAGGACATGGGCCTGGTGAAATCCCAGAACGCGCTGCTCAAAACCTACATTGAGCAGAAGGAAACCGAAAAGCGCGAGATCGAGGATACCATCAGGAGCAACATCCGCAAGTACATCAAACCCGTGATGCGCCATATGCGCGAATCCTTCTCCCAGAGGCCGGCGGAAAGCGATATGCTCTCCTTCCTGGACAGCCTGTTTGAAAACATCGTAACCCCTTACCTGTCCGGCCCGTCCGGGCTGGTGGATTTTACCTCGCGGGAAATCCAGATCATGGCCATGATCCGCGCGGGCAGCACCTCCAAGGAGATTGCGGAAGCCCTGCACCTGGCAAAAAAGACGGTGGACTTCCACCGCGGCAACATCCGTGCCAAACTGAAGCTTCAGCCGGGCCGGGACAACCTGCGCTCCTTCCTCATCCGCTCCCATATCGCCCTGGACTGATACCGGGGCCTATCAAAACAGTATCTCCGCAGCGCCCCTTTCCGGCCGCGCTGCGTTTTATTGCCCTGAGTTCGCACGCCTTTTTTGGCATGGCGGGGGCAAAAAGGCAGGGCGCCGTCAGCGCACTGGCGCGCCTGGCCGGCGCAGTACCAGGATTTTACTGGTATAAACCCGCATAATCCCGGGATTGCGGCAGGGCTTCCCCGGCCTGATACTGATAGCAGAAAATACTATAGGGAGGTCTTGCCATGAGAAGGAACGAACCATTGGCGCAGCCAATCCAAATCGGCACAAAAACGGCGCAGAACCGCTTCGTGATCAACGCCATGGAGTGCTGCGATTCGGACGCGCAGGGAAACCCCACCGAAAAGACATATGAGCGCTATACCAACCTGTTTACAGGCGGCGCGGGTGCCGTGGTGCTGGAAGCCATCACCGTGGGCTACGAAAACCGCTCCCGCGAGTTCCAGCTCTCCATCGAGCCGCACAATCAGAAACCGCTGGAGCAGTTCGTGGCCGGCATGCGTAAAGTGAACCCCGAACCGCTGTTCATCTTCCAGCTCACGCACTCGGGCGAGCTGAGCCACACCGCGTTTTCCAGGCGCGTCTGCGTGAAGCCTTTGCCCGGCTTTGGCGGCGATGTGCTCAGCGAGGAGGATGTGGACAGGATCATCGGCCAGTTTGTCCTCAGCGCCAAAATCGCGCACGATGCGGGCGCTGACGGGGTGGACCTGAAATTCTGCCACGGCTACCTGGGTTCGCAGATCCTGCGCCCCTACAACGACCGGAAGTGGAAGTACGGCGGCCCCTGGGAAAACCGGCGCCGTTTCGCCTTTGACATGATCGAGAAGGTCACCGCGGCCGTCAACGACAAGAACTTCCTCATCGGCTCCAAGGTCTCCTTCTGGGAAGGGTTCCCGGGCGGGCAGGGCAGCGCCGGCCCGGACACCGCCATCATCGACCTGACGGAGCCCATCGACCTCATCAAGGGGCTTGAGGAGCGGGGCGCCAGTTTCATCATCCAGTCCGCGGGCAGCCCGTCCATCACCCTGGCGCTCTCCCAGCCGGACAAGGCGATCCCCGACCAGGTGTACCTGCACCATACCTTCCAGAAGGCGGCCAAGGATGTGCTGAAAAAAGCCGTGCTCATCGGCTCGGCCTATTCCGTGTTCAACCAGGGCAACAACAAGCTCCAGGCGCGCAACAAGGAAGAGAGCACCATGTTCTTCTGGGCCAACAAGAACATCAGGGACGGCGTGACCGACATGATCGCCCTGGGCCGCCAGTCCCTGGCCGACCCGCTTTTGCCCGGGAAGTACCTGGAGGGCAGGGAGGACGAGATCAAGTGGTGCACCGCGTGCGACAACTGCATCGAGTTCCTTATCCGCCAGAAAAACGTTGGCTGCGCCACCTACAACAGGCCCTATACCCTCTCCCTGCAGGCCATCCGCAAGGCGGAAGGGGACCTGAGGGAAAAACGCACCTGAGGCTGGGCCAGGCGGGATATAAGCCCCAAGGTATCAGAAAAAAACCAGGGTGGTCCGATCTGCCCTGGTTTTGCCTGTGTGCCGGGGGTTATTTTTTGCTGATGGCGTTCTTGATGGCGCCCACAATGGCGGTGAGCAAGGCGCCGCCCGCACCGCCGCCCAGAATGCTGGCGATGATGCTGGTGATGTCCAGGCCCCCTGCCGCGCTGGCCGTTGCGGCCACCTCCGCGGCGCTGGCCGCGGTGGCCGCGCCGATGCCCAGCAGGCCCAGCAGCTGGCCGCCGCCCAGGCCGCCCAGAAGGCCGGCGATGATGTTGCCGATGTTGCCCAGGGATACCTTGGGCGCGGCTTTGCCTGTGGCAGTTCCCCCTATGACACCGGAGACGAGTTGGATAATGATCTGCACAATTCCTGACATGCTGTTCTCCTTTCACAAATCCCCTGGTTCGCTTGATCCATAAACAGTACCTTAGCATGTTACCCGTTTTTTTCGGATTGAATTGGACAAGCGGGATAGGTTTCAGGCTTTTCGCGCAAAAACCATCTGCCGCGCTGTGCCGCCAATGAAAAACCCCCGGCCATGCCTTTACAGGCAAGCGCGGGGGCGGAGAAGCGCGGCAAAAAAGGGGGGGACAAGGGGGGGTGGCGTAACATTCCGGCTGCTATCATCGACCGGATTTTCCCCTCTTTGGGCGGTGTTTTCCGGAGGGCGCGGGCGCATCACCCCTCGCCGTTCTCCCCCCGATACGCCTCAATGATCGCCTGGGTGCCAAGTTCCCCTTTGCCGGCATCGCCCATGGCGGCGTAGAGTTTAAGCGCCTTTCCCAAAATGGGGAGCTTCAGGTCCCGGTCCTTGCTTTCCTCATGGGCGATGCTCAGGTCCTTGACGAAATGCTTGATGAAAAAGCCGGGGGCAAAGTCCCCGGAGACCATCTTGGGGCCGTTGTTGGACATCTGCCAGGAACCGGCGGCGCCGGTGGAGATGGTGGCCAGCAGCTTCTCCAGGTCCAGCCCGGCGGCCTCGCCATAGCGGATGGCCTCGGCCACCCCCGCCACCGCCCCCGCGATGGCGATCTGGTTGGCCATCTTGGTGTGCTGGCCGGCGCCGTCCGGGCCCTCGTGGACGATGTTGCGGCCCATTTTCTGGAACAGGGGCAGGGCAGCCTCAAAGTCCGCCGCCGCGCCGCCCACCATGATGGCCAGCGTGCCGGCCCGGGCGCCCGAATCGCCGCCGGACACCGGCGCGTCAAGGGGCCTTAAGCCCTTCTGGCGGGCGGCCATGGCGATCTTCTCCCACAGGGCCGGGCTGGTGGTGGTCATATCGATGGCCAGGGCGCCTTTTGGCGCGCTTTTGATGATCCCGCCATGGCCCAGGTAGACCTCCTCCACATCCCGGGGGAAGCCCACCATGGTGATGATGGCCTCCCGGCCCTGAACGCAGGGCGCGATGGCGTCAAACACCCGGGCGCCCTCCTTCGCCAGCGGCTCCGCCTTGCTGGGGGTGCGGGTGAATACATTCAGTTCATGCCCCGCTCCCAGCAGGTGCCCTGCCATGGGCAGCCCCATGACGCCTATGCCGATAAAAGCGATTTTCATTATTCTTCTCCTTTGTGCGCATCCGGATATTTGCCGTTGCCGCTATTGTAACCAATAGGGCGCCCGGAGGCAAGGGTGACTGAAGGGGCCTCCCCCGGGTAGGCTTTATGCAGGCGGGCTGAGCCGCCGGAGCCAAGGAGGAAGGCACATGATGAAGAAAAAAATCGCGGCGATGCTGTTGGCCGCCGCCCTTGCTGTTTCCTTTTCCATACACCCTGTAAAAGCGGAGGCGCCCCTGCCCGAACTGAAAGCTGAAACCTTGGCGAGCGGGCTCAGGAACCCCTGGGCGGTGGTGCAGCTGCCTGACCTGAGCCTGCTGTTCACCCAGCGCCGGGGCAGCCTGAGCCTCCTCAGGGACGGGGAAGTCACCCACATCGCGGACATAGAGGGCGTGGCGGCCCGGGGCGAAGGGGGGCTTCTGGGCCTTGCGGCGGATGTTGGCTTCGCCGAAAACCGCTGGATCTACCTGGCCTACAACACCCTTGCCACCGGCAGCCCTGAGGTGCGGGTGGCCCGCTTCCGGCTGGGGGAAGACCTGAGGCTTTATGACGGCATGGACATCGTCACCGGCATCCCCGCCAACCCCAGCGGGCGGCATTCCGGCGCCCAGCTTCAGATGGCGCGGGACGGCATCCTGTTCATCGGCACCGGGGACGCGGCGGACGCCAGGAACCCCCAGGATCCCAGGAGCCTGGCCGGCAAGGTGCTGCGGGTGACCCGGGATGGGGGGCCAGCCCCCGGCAACCTGGGAGACCCCTTTGACCCCCGGATTTTCAGTTTCGGCCACCGCAATGTCCAGGGCCTGGCGCTGTTTGAGGAGCCGGTCAACGGGCAGTACGGCTACAGCGCCGAGCACGGCCCGGGGCGGGATGACGAGATGAACCCGCTTCTGCCCGGCAATTTTGGCTGGGCGCCCGGGCTGCCCTACAACGAGGGCGTGCCCATGACTGACCTCGCCCGCTTCCCGGACGCCATCCGCCAGGCCTGGGCCTCCGGCAACCCCACCATCGCCGTGTCAGGCCTGGCGCTCATCCAGGGGGAGGCCTGGGGCGGCTATAACGGCGCCCTGGTGATGGGCGTGCTCAAGGACCGCCAGCTCAGGGTGGTGTGGCTGGAAAATGGGCAGGCCGCCCGGCAGGAAACCCTCTTTGAGGGCGCCTTCGGCCGCATCCGGGCCGCCCACATGGGAAGGGACAACAGCCTTTATATCACCACAGACAATGGAAGCGATGACCGGATCATCCGCATCCAGCCGGGGGAATAGGGAGGATCGCCTCAGGAACCGTCGCTGAAAAGGTCGCGGTGTTTATAGGTGACATCGCTCAGGCCAAAGAATCGTTCCGCGTTCCCGGAAAAGATCAGGTGCTTTGTTTCTTCGCTGGCGTGAAGCTCGTCCATCAGGGCGCTGTCCAGGTGATGCCACTTGCGCGCCCACTGATCGTTGTAATGATCGGTCTGGCAGTCTGTTCCCCAAAGAATGTTATGCTCGATGTCATACCCGCACCCCAGCAGTTTGGTCATCAAATCCCTGCGGTAGGGGACAGGTGTGCCCGGCGTCATGTCAAAGAACATCTCGCTGTTGTCTTCTGGATGCTTCATATGATTGGTGAGGAACTTGCCGTAGAGCGCGATACATTCGTCATACCAGGGCCAGGAGCAGTGCGCCAGGGAGAAGCGCAGGCCTCCCATTTTGCACAGAGCTTCCCAATGCAGCGGACGGTTGTACTGGGATGAAACGCCGTCGTCCCACAGGATCCCGCTGTGAAACAGCACGGGTTTCCCGGTCTTCGCGATGCGCTCAAGCATTCTGAGGCTTTTGTCTTCGTATACATAGAAGTTGTTGCAGATGACTTTGAAGCCGTTTATGCCACGGCCGGCGGCTTCGCCGATCAGATCATCAATGCTATCCTCATCCGGATGGACCCAGAGGATGGGAAACAGGCGGTCCATGTGGGCCTTGCAGCTTTCCAGCACCATATCCAGCCGCTGATACCCATCGTGGCCCCGGTTATGGGATGCGAAGGACCTGGGCGCTTCAGAAAAGATGGCCCCGCCACGGACGCCTGCCCGGTTCATCTGGCCAAGCAGGGCACTTGCATCAAACGCCACATCGCTCGACCTTGTTCCAAGGTGAATGTGCACATCAAATAGCTTCATAATAACCTCTCTTCCTGAATTCAGGGCGGAGATGCTGCCTTATTTAGGCATTTCTGGCCCTGAGGGTATCCAGATACACCGCGACTACTAGGATCAAGCCTTTGAAGAGCATCTGAAAGTAGGGGTTGAGCCCCAGCAGCGCCATGCCATTGGCCACCACCGACATGAGGATGACGCCCAAAAAGGTATTGAAAATGCTGCCTCGGCCGCCGGACATGCTTGTGCCGCCGATGACGACAGCGGTCACGATGTCCATTTCGGCGCCGGTTCCCGCGCTGTTGAGGGCCACACCGCTTTGGGAGGTGTAGACCACCGCCGCGATGCCACAGAGCAGGCCGGAGCACAGGTAGGCGATAAAGCGCGTCCTTTTGACGTTGATGCCCGAGAGGTGCGCCGCCTGTTCGCTGCTGCCCACGCAATACAGATTGCGGCCGAATTGCGTGTATTTGAGCACAAACCAGCAGATGGCCAGAACGATAAGCATGATCCAGAACATCACAGGGATCCCCAGGATGGATTCATAGCCGATGGTACGGATCATGCTGTCTTTCACCGTCACATAGACGCCGTCTGTGATCAGGAAAGAGAAGGCGCGGAATATGAGCTGGGTTCCTACGGTGGCGAGGACTCTCCGGGGGACATCTCCCGCGGCCTCTTTGCCGGTGAGGTCGGTGTCCCGCGCCTGGTCAACCTGTTCCGGAGATATGAGCTGCCCGCCACCTTCTTCTGGCCCGGCCACTCCATCGAGACTTTCCCGGAACAGTTCGACTTGACCGCTGAAGCAGGTTTCGAGATCGGCCTGCACGGTTAC
>ENA-UOUL01005120-UOUL01005120.1-bioreactor-metagenome-genome-assembly--contig:-NODE-5120-length-11543-cov-19.282923_pt1 | contig 11543 bp, 8 predicted proteins | sample MGYA00249838_ERZ747220 | MGnify/ENA primary metagenome ERZ747220 (study PRJEB28778, sample SAMN05720191) | bioreactor metagenome | isolation source: Anaerobic biogas reactor | place: USA:Washington...
TGACTGAAGACTGGTGCGCTACAATCCAGTGCTTCACTGATACTCAGCCCGGCTGGCAAGAGAAGAGCGTGGAAGTTCAGTGCAGGGGGGCAGGCCTTACTGGCAAGGTGTCTTTACGCTTGCCTTCTGCCTACATAGGTGACCCCTATGCTTCGTAGCGGATTCCAAGGGAGGCGTAGGCCCATTCGAGGTCTTCGTCGTGGTGGGTCTGGAGGACCTTGTCCAGTTGCCTGCCGAGGGGAATCGCTTCGTGGACGGAGATTCTGGAGATTGGGGGGGCGGTTTCTGAGGCTCGGCGGGCGGGATTCCGTTTGCCCACTACCGAATCCCCCGTAACTCGTTGCGCGGGAGGATGGTAGCGCCATGGGGATTTGAACCCCAGTTACCGGGTTGAGAACCCGGTGTCCTAGACCAGACTAGACGATGGCGCCTTCCCAACAGTCGCCGGTTTCCCGTTTCCAAGGCGCGCTGCTCCGAAAAACCGGAAACCACACCGCAGAAGCAGTGGTGAAGTGGCTGCGGGACCAGGATTCGAACCTGGACTAACTGGTCCAGAGCCAGCCGTCCTACCGTTAGACGATCCCGCAGCGCAGACGACAGAGTATAGCAGATCCGCCAGGGATTGCGACAGGAAAGAACCTCACCCTACGGTGTGCCGAAACCTTCCTGCCTCCCCGGCCGGTATCGCACGCGGGGAAACCACGATGTGCCGCCTGTGGGGATTCAGACGGGACCGATCCCGCGCTCGGCCAGCTCGTGGTAGTACTCCTCTTTCAAGGAGGCGATGTACGGCAGGTGCCGGTATCGATCCTCGTAGTCGAGACCGTAGCCGAGCACGAAGACGTTGGGAATCTCGAACCCCACGTAGTCGGCCTTGATGTCGATCAACCGCGTCTCCTTCTTCTCTAGGAGGACGCAGATCTTGATCTCATTCGGCTTGAATTTCTGCAGGTACTCCTTGACGAAGGCGAGCGACCTGCCGGTGTCGAGGATATCGTCCACCACCAGCACGCTCTTGCCCGCCACCTCCACCGTGATCCCCTTCTCGAGCGTCACCACGCCGAGCGATTTCGTGCTGTTCCCGTAGCTGCTCACGCCGATGAAATCGAACGCCAGCGGACGCGTGAAACCGCGGACAAGGTCCGCAAGGAAGACCACGCTGCCCTTGAGCACCGCGACCATGACAAGGTCCTTGCCGCGGAAATCCCCGTCGATGCGCTTCACCATCTCGGCGATGCGCTTCGAGATCTGCTCCTGGCTGAACAGGACCGTCTTGACGATCTTTTTCATCGGTTCGCACAACCCGCGAGAGGCGGAAGATTCTTTCGAAGACAAAAAAGCCAGGATTTCTCCTGGACTGCGCGCCCGCCGGAGCGCCGTGCGCCCCACGGGTCATTTCTGACGACGGCTCCCTGACGACGAAAGCCCGCCCGGGGGACAGCCCCCTAGAAGCTGATCCAGATATCTCCCGTGATCTCGATGATGGGATCGCTCATTTCCGTTTTTCCTTTCGCGCCCGCTCAAAGACGCGCCCCATGCACACAAAGAATATGCCCGAGGCCGGTTCCTGTCAAGGGCTATTCGTCATTCAACGGGTGCGCCCCCCTCTCCCCCTTTCGCCGCACTGTTCGTCTCGACGGCGGGTGGCGCCTGCGCGAGTCTCGAGATCCTCGCCTCCGCGTCCTTGGCCAAATCGCTGGAGCCGTAGTCGGCGACGAGCTTCCCGTATGCGGCTTTCGCGTCGTCCGGACGGCGCATCTCCTCGTAGCAGGCGCCGAGGCCCAGCAGCGCCCGTGGGGCGGAGAACGAGCCGGGGTACCGCTCCGCCGCCCCCCGGTACCGCTTCTCGGCCTCGTCGAACTTCTTCTGCTGCGCGCAGAGCATCCCCGCGAACACCAGGGCGTCCGGGGCGAGATGGTGCGCCGGGTACGAGCGGGCGAGCAGGGCGAACGCCTCCTCCGCCTCCTGGTAGCGCTCCTCGTCCGCGAGCTTCCTGCCCAGACGGAACAGGGCGGCCGGCTCCGCGGGGCTTCCGGGGTAGGTGTCCACGACCGCCTTGTACTCCGCGGAGGTCCCCGCGGCATCGAGGGCGATTGCGGCGTTCTCGTTGTAGGCGCGCAGCTGATTCAGGTACGCCATGCCGGCGAGAACGGCGCCGGCTGCGGCCACCGCGGCGGCCGCGCACAGCGCCCTGTGCCTCCCCACCCAGTCGAACAGCTGGTAGGCGGCGAGAACAAACCTGTCCTCGGGTGTCTGGTCGAACCGGTCCCTTCTCGACATTCGTTTTCCCCCCCGGCCTCAGCCGCGCCGCTTCTTGATCGCCGCCCAGAACCGCTCCGCGTTCTGGCGCGCCTTCCGCGCATCCTCGTCGCTCAGCCCCGCGCCGCGCGTGACGCGGAGATGGTCCTCGGGGCAGAGCAGGTCCCGCGGGGAGTGCGCGTCGGAGCCGACGAGCAGTTTGGCGCCAACCGCGACCGCCTGGCGCGCCACGAGCCCGTTCGCCAGACAGTGCCCCTGCCGCGCCGAGAGCTCGAGGAAGATCCCGCGCGACGCGGCCTCGCGGGCCTGCCGCGGAAGGAGAAAACCCGGGTGGGCGAGGATATCGATGCCCGCCTTCAGGGCGGCGTCGTTCGTCCCCGCCTTCACCGGCTCCGCGAGCGTCTCGCCGTGCACCATGACATACTCGGCGCCGAGCTTCCTGCAGCGGGCGACGAGCGGCGCGATGAGCGGCGGGGGCACATGCGTGATCTCCGCGCCCGGGATGACGTCGATGTCCATCACCTCCCGGAGATCGCAACAGACGGAGACGAGGCGCGGGATGACGAGATCCGCGTTCGATCCGTCCACGTGGTCGGCGATGCCGAGGGCGCGGTACCCCTTCTCCTCCGCCCTTCTCGCCAATTCAGAGGGGATCAACTCACCGTCGCTCAGCAGCGTATGCGCGTGAAAATCGATCATGATCGGCTCCACAGTGCCGCACCCTTCCCCTGGAACCCAGGAACGACCAACTCCCCGATGCATGCATGGTGCGCCCGGCGCGAGTCGAACGCGCGACCCCAGGATTAGGAATCCTGTGCTCTATCCTTCTGAGCTACGGGCGCAGACGCCGCCCCCCCCGCCCCCGGCCGAGGGGTGGGGGTGCGCGACAATCTCGACAAGACAGTCGCCGTCAGGTGCGCTAGTGTAGCATACAATGCCCCGCGCTCCTATCCGGAGATTCCTGCTTCCCGCGCCCGGTCCGCGGGAGGCGGGGGCAAGGAGCGCGGCGGCATGTCTCGCCGCGCCGTGACGGCGGAGAGACGAACGCGCGCAGGCGCACGGGAAGACGCCGCAGCTGCCGCGTTCGCTCGGCGCCCGCCCTGACCGCGTAGTCGGCGGCGCTGCGCGCGTGCGCGGCCACATGCGCGGTGGCGGCGGCGTGGCCTGCCGCGCGCGCCGCGGCGGCCGCCGCCGGATCCCCGGCGCCGCGGGCGGCGGCGTGGGCGGCGAACGCCGCGGCCCGAGCCGCGGCCATCGACATACGCCCGCGGGCCCAGGCGCGCGCCGCGGCGATGGCCTCGCGGGGCCGCGCGTCGCCCGGGACGCGCCGCTCGAAGACCGTCAGGACGCCCTCCGCGCATTCCGCGGCCCAGCGCGCGAGTCGTATCCGGTCGCACACCCCGATTTTCCGCGCGCTGCGGCGTGGTGCCGCGCGGACGGCGCGGGAAACGGCGCATTTCGTCGAACGCTGCTTCATACGCAACGGCCGCGCGGCCGCCCTCAGCGCGAGGGGAGCGTCACGGTGAACGTGGAGCCCTTCCCGGGGGTTCCGGAAACAACGATCGTCCCCGCGTGACGGTCGACGATGGTCCGGACGAGGTGGAGGCCGAGGCCGTTCCCCTTGACCCGCCCCGCCTTCTTCAGGCGCACGAACGGTTCGAAGATCCGTTCCCGGTCCTCCGCCTCGAGGCCCGAGCCGGTGTCCGCGACCTCGAATACGTACCCGTCCTCCGTTGCGCTCGTCCGGAGGGTGATCGTCCCCCCCGGGGAGGTGTAGTTGACGGCGTTGGAGACCAGATTGAACGCCGCCTCCTCCAGCAGGAGCCGGTCCCCGTACGCCGTACACGGTTCCGTCGACAGCGCCAGAACCAGACGGTGGGATTTCCCCGCCGCGGCCTCGGCGAAAACCTTCGCGGCCTTTTCGGCGACGGCGTTCAGGTCCACGGGCCCGCGCGCGATCTCCTCCACCGACGTCATCCTCTCGTAGCGGAGGATCCCCTCCACCAGACGGCGCATCCGCATCATCGAGACGTCGATGCGCTCCAAATCGACGCGATCGGCGTCCCGGTTGCAATGGCGAAGGATCTCGATCCCCCCCATGAGCGACTGCAGGATGTTGTTGAGATCGTGGACCAGCATCCGGATCATCGCGCTTTTGAAGTTGTTGATCTCCTCGAGCGAATGCAGGAGGCGGGAGTTCTGGATGGCGATGGCCGCCATCGCCGCGGCCTGCGTCAGGAGCCACAGATCGTCGGGGGTGGCCTTGTGCGTCGTCGCGTAGAGGGCGTAGAGGACCCCCAGCACCTCGTCGCCCTGCGCGATGGGGACGCCGGTGTAGGCCATGACGCCGCCCTCGGGGATCATCGGGTTGGCGATGAACGGGTCGCGGCGGGTGTCGGGGACGAGAACGGGCTCGCGGTGGTCCACGACCCAGCGCGTCGCGCCGCCCTCGCGCCGCACGCGGCGCGACACCTCCGCGCCGATGTTGGTGGAGGCGCCGTGCTTGAAGACCCCCTGTCGGCGGTCCCAGAGGACGATGCTCGAGTCGGCGCAGCCGAGGAGGCTGCGGGTGTGCGTGACGATCGTCTCGAGGATGGAGCGCAGTTCCTTGCGGGCGTTGATGGCGAGACTGATCTGGAGGAGCGACTCCCCACGGTCGGTGAGCGCGACGCGCTTCTGGTTGGTCACGTGTCCTGCCCCGTCTCGGCGTCACGGCGCGCGGCGCAGCCCGCGCGCCACCGCCGCAATTGTACCGATGCGCCGGACCCTGTCCAGCTGAAAAGGAGCCCCGGCCCCGGCTCAGACCCCCCGTCCGGCCGCCTTGAGCACATACAGCGCGTCGACGGTGACAAACGGGTTGCCCTTCCTCACGTGCCGCGGCCCCCAGTCCGCGTAGGTGCCGCGGGTCTCGATCCGGCGCTCCCGCCTCGCGTTGGTCCACTCGACGGGGAACGTGCCGTCGGCAAGGCGTTTGCGTTCGAGCAGGTCGAGGGCGAGGCGGCAGCGCCGGTCGCGCACCAGGCCCATCTCCGTCATCACGAGGAGCACGCTCAGCAGATCGTAGAAGCGGATCGGGTACTGGATCTTGTCGACAGGCCCTCCCCATTCAGGCTCGATGAGCGCCCCGTCCCCCATGCGCCAGAGCAGATGCCGCCGGAGCAGGAACTCGGTCGCTTTGTTCGCGGCGCGCCGCGCCCGGTCGTCCCCGGTCGCGCGATGCCAGGCGGCCAGCCCTCGAAGCGGGAGCAGCGTCTCCTGCACGGAGGAGGTGTGCGCCCCCGGACGCTTGTCGCAGTTCCAGCCGCCGTCCGGCCACTGAAAGGCTGCCAAACGATCCACGAGGAGGGGCGCGCGCGCTTCATCGACGATGCCCAGTTCGAGCTGCGACCAGATGGCGACACCCTCCATCGAGGCGCAGCGGCGCGGCCTCTCGGGCTGGTCGGGATAGATCGCCGTGCTGGGGGGCTTCAGGAACGCCGGCGAGAAGAGCCAGTCCATCACCCGCCGGCGCAAGGGGAGCAGCCTCTCGTCCCCCGGCGGGAATCCGATCTCCGCCAACGAGTACAGGGTCCAGTGCGGCCCCTGCCACTTGCGATAGGGACTCCAGCGCTCCATGCAAAGCCCGCGCAGGAGATCCCGCGCCATCCCGGACTGCCCGACGGCACGCCGCAGGTCGCGCATCGAGCGGGACTGCTCCGATTCGCCGGCAAGCAGTCTCCTCGCCCGATAGGCCACGACCGGATTGTCATCGGCGCATAGCGCGCTGGTCAGCGTCATGCGACGCGTCGGCCCCCGCGAGCATTCACCATGCGCGGCGGCGTCCGCGTCACGGCTGGATGCGGCCGCGCGCGACGCGCGGATGGGAGGGACCGCATCGTGTATTTCCCGCACCCCCGCCTCACTCCTCTTCCGAGGCGTACTGGACGAGGGAGAGAACGTCGAACCCCTCGAGCTTTTCCCTCCCCTTCAGGAAGGTGAGCTCGATGATGAAGGCGATCCCGGCGATCCTGGCGTCGAGCTGCGCGGCGAGCTGCGCCGTCGCGGCGGCGGTCCCGCCGGTGGCGAGCAGGTCGTCCACGATGAGGACGCGACTCCCGGCGGGGAAGGCGTCCCTGTGGATCTCGAGCGAATCGGTGCCGTATTCGAGCTCGTACTCGGCGCTGAAGGTCTCGTGCGGGAGCTTCCCCTTCTTCCGCACGGGCACCACCCCCGCCCCGAGCGCATAGGCGATCGCCGCCCCGAAGATGAAGCCGCGCGACTCCATGCAGACGACCGTCTCGATCCTTTTGTCCCGGCACCAGTCGCAAACGGCGTCCACCGCCTCCCGGAAGAGCCGCCCGTCGCGGATCAGCGTGGTGATGTCCCTGAAGACGATCCCCTTCTTCGGAAAATCCGGCACGCTGCGGATCGCATCCCTGAGCCTCTTGCCGTCGGTGGCCATCGTGTCCCCCTCCCTCCGTCGCCTAGACTAGAAGTCGTGGAATCCCCGGTTCGTCTCCGCCAGGATCGCCTTCAGCTTCCTCAGCCCCGCCTCCTGTATCTGCCTGACCCGCTCGCGCGTGATGCGATACCTCTTCCCGATCACGGTGAGGGTGCTCGGGGAACACCCCTGGAGGCCGAACCGCATCTTCAGGATGCCCGCCTCGCGCGCGCTCAGCTTGTCCAGCAGCTCCGCGATGTTCCCCTGCACCACCTCGTCGGAGATGAGCTTGGACGGGGAGATCGTGTCGACGTCCTCGATCACCTTGATCAGCTCGTTGACCCCCTCCCCGTCGATGGAGGAGTGGAGCGAGCGCGGCCTCCGGTCCATCTCCAGCATCTGCCGCACCTTCTGGACCGGGATCTTCAGCGCTTTGGCGATCTCCTTCGGCTGCGCGGGCCTGCCGTACCTCTGGGTGAGCTCCTCATCCTTGCGGTGGATCCGCTGGATCTTCTCCATCATGTAGACGGGGATGCGGATCATCTTCCCCTGATTGGCCAGCGCCCGCAGGATGAACTGCCTGATCCACCAGGCCGCGTAGGTGCTGAGCTTGTTCCCCTTGCGCACGTCGAACTTGTTGACCGCCCGCATCAACCCGAGGTTCCCCTCCTCGACGAGATCGAGCAGGGAGAGGCCGAGATGGGCGTACCGGCGCGCGATCTTCACCACCAGCCGGAGGTTGGCCTTGATCAGGTGCTGGCGGGCCTTCTCGTCGCCGCGGGCCGCCTTCCGGGCGAGGGCGATCTCCTCCTCGCGCGTGAGCAGAGGGATCTCCCCGATATCGCGGAGATAGAGCTGGACCGTGTCCTTCCCGCCCATCCGTGGCCCTTCTCCCCCGGGAAGGGGGGATGCCTCAGCGCCCGCCCCGGCGCCTCGCCGCGCGGGCGCGCCTGCGGGACGGCTTCGCCGCCGCCTTCTCCTCGAGCGCGGCCTGCGCCGCCGCGAGTCGCGCGATCGGGACGCGGAACGGCGAGCAGCTCACGTAGTCGAGCCCGATCCGGTGGCAGAACTTCACCGACTCCGGCTCCCCGCCGTGCTCGCCGCAGATGCCCACCTTCAACCCGGGCCTCACGGACCGGCCGCGCTCCACGCCGAGGCGCATCAGGTAGCCGACCCCGTCCTGGTCGACCGACTGGAACGGGTCCTCCGGCACCAGCTTGTCCGCCACGTACTTCGCCAGGAAGACCTGCGCGTCGTCGCGGGAGAGGCCGAACACCGTCTGCGTCAGGTCGTTGGTCCCGAAGGAGAAGAACTCGGCTACCTGCGCGATCCGGTCGGCGGTGATCGCCGCCCGCGGAAGCTCGATCATCGTCCCGACGGTGTAGGCGACCTTGCGGCCGCGCGCCGCGAAGACCTCGCGGGCGACCCGGTCCACGACCGCCCTCTGCGCCTCGAGCTCCGTGACGACCCCGACGAGCGGGATCATTATCTCCGGCCGGACGGGGAGCCGCTCGGCCGCCACCTCGACCGCCGCCTCGAGGATGGCGCGCGCCTGCATCTCGGTGATCTCGGGGTACACGATCCCCAGCCGGCAGCCCCGGAGGCCCAGCATCGGGTTCGCCTCGTGGAGGCTGGCGATCTTCTGCCGCAGCAGCTCCTCCGCGATGCCCATCTTCGCCGCCAAGTCACTGATCTCCGCGTCCCCGTGAGGGAGGAACTCGTGGAGCGGCGGGTCGAGCGTACGGATCGTGGCCGGCAGCCCCTTGAGGGCCCGGAAGATGCCCTTGAAGTCCTCCTTCTGCATCGGGAGGATCTTCGCGAGCGCCGCGCGGCGCCCTTTGGCATCCTCCGCCACGATCATCTCGCGCACCGCGTCGATCCGGTCGCCCTCGAAGAACATATGCTCGGTGCGGCAGAGCCCGATGCCCTCCGCCCCGAAGGCGATGGCGTTCCGCACCTGGTCCGGCTGGTCCGCGTTCGTCCTGACCCCGAGCCTCCGCGCGGCATCCGCCCACTTCATCAGCGTCGCGTAGTCGCGGTAGATCCGCGACTCGCCCGGCCGCATCGTCTTGTACAACACGACCCGCAGCACCTCCGAGGGCAGGGTCTTGATGGGGCCCGCGAGCACCTCGCCCGTCGAGCCGTCTATCGAGATCGGCTCCCCCTCCCTGACGACGACGCCCTTCACCCGCATCTCGCGGGCGCGGTAATCGATCTCGAGCGCCCCGCAGCCGGCGACGCACACCTTCCCCATCTGCCGGGCGACGAGCGCCGCGTGCGAGGTCATCCCGCCGCGCGCCGTGAGGATGCCCTCGGCCGCCGACATCCCGCTGATGTCCTCCGGGGAGGTCTCGATGCGGACGAGGATCACCTTCTCGCCGCGCCCCGCCGCCTCCTCGGCGTCCGCCGCGTTGAACACCACCGCGCCCGAGGCGGCGCCGGGTCCCGCGTTCAGCCCCTTCGCCAGGAGCCGCCCCCCGTCGGTCGCCCTCTTCTTCTCGGCGGCGTCGAAGACGGGGCGCAGCAGCTGGTTGAGCTGCATCGGGTCGATGCGCCGCAGCGCCTCGTCCCTCCCGATCAGCCCCTCCTTCACCATCTCCACCGCGATGCGCACCGCGGCGAAGCCGGTCCGCTTGCCGGAGCGCGTCTGGAGAAGCCAGAGCCTCCCCTTCTGGATCGTGAACTCGAGGTCCTGCATATCGCGGTAGTGCCTCTCGAGCTTGCGGTAGATCCTCTCGAGCTCCGCGTAGGCGCGGGGCATCTCCTCGGCGAGCTTCGCGATCGGGTTCGGAGTCCTGGTGCCGGCGACGACGTCCTCGCCCTGGGCGTTCAGGAGGTACTCGCCGTAGAAGCGCTTCTCGCCTGTGGCCGCGTCGCGCGTGAACGCCACGCCGGTGCCGCAATCCCCGCCCATATTGCCGAAGACCATCGCCTGGACGTTGACGGCGGTGCCCCAGTCGTCGGGGATGCGGTTGAGCTTCCGGTAGGCGATCGCGCGGGCGTTCTGCCAGGAGCCGAAGACCGCGCCGACCGCCTTCCAGAGCTGGGCGCGCGGGTCCTCCTCGAAGCCGTGGCCGGTCTTCTCCTTGATGGCCGCCTTGAAGTCGCGGACGAGCCCCCGCAGGTCGCCGGCGGTGAGCTCGGTGTCGTTCTTCACCCCGCGCGCCTTTTTCACCCGCTCGATGATCTCCTCGAACGGGTCCACGTCGTCCTTCTTTTCGGGCTTGAGGCCGAGGACGACGTCGCCGAACATCTGCACGAAGCGGCGGTAGCAGTCCCACGCGAAGCGCTCGTTGCCCGTGCGGCGGGCAAGCGCCTCGACCGTCACGTCGTTGAGGCCGAGGTTGAGGACCGTGTCCATCATCCCCGGCATGGAAGCGCGGGCGCCGGAGCGGACCGAGACCAGCAGGGGATTTTGCGGATTGCCGAATTCCTTGCCCATCAGTTTTTCCACTCTGGCCAGGTTTTCCTTGACCTCACCCTCCAGGCCGCTTGGGTAGTTGCGGTTGTTTTTGTAGAACTCGGTGCAGACCTCGGTGGTGATGGTGAAGCCGGGAGGGACGGGCAGGCCGATGGCGGTCATCTCCGCCAGATTGGCTCCTTTGCCGCCGAGAAGGTTCTTCATGCCGCTGTTGCCGTCGGCTTTGCCGTCACCGAAGAAGTAGACGAATTTGCTAGCCATGATGTTTTCCTCCTGAAAGATACTGAAAACCGTAGCGATTTATTCGCAGTGAAACTTTTGTCGTCACTCGGAGATCTTGGAAAAATCGGCGATTCCTGCGAACAGACGGGCCACCGAGGTGAGCAGAGCCAGGCGGTTGGTGCGCAGCCGCTCATCGGGATCCATGACCAGAACCTCGTCGAAGAAGGAATCGACCGCCGGACGCAGAGCGGCGATCATTTCCAGGGCCGCCGGATAATCCCCCTGGCGCCGCCGGGCGGCGACCTTTTCCTGGACCTCCGCGACTGCTTGCTGGAGGCGTTGTTCCGAGGGCGCGTTCAGCAGGGCGGTGGATACGGGTGCCGTCACCCCGTCCTTGATGATGTTGACCACCCGCTTGAAGGCGACGGCCAGCGGTTCGAAGTCCTTGGCTTGTTTCATTCCGGCCAGGGCCTCGACCCGCTTCAGGGCGTCGACAGGCTGATCAAAGGAAGCACCCAGAACGGCATTGACGATATCCGGGGGATGCCCCTGGGAGGTGAGGATGTGGAGGAAACGCAAGCGCAGGAATTCGATGACATCCTGTTCCACCTCGGCAGCGGAACGCTGCAGCTTGTCTTTGAGCAAATCGAGGGATTGGCCGACGAGGAGGCGCAGGGAGAGGGGAAACCCCTGGGCGAGGATGATGTTGAGGATGCCGATGGCGCCGCGGCGCAGGGCGAAGGGATCGGCGGTGCCGGTAGGAATCAGGCCGACGCCGAAACAGCCGCACAGGGTGTCGATCTTGTCGGCGATGGAGACGAAGCTCCCCAGCGGTCCGCTGGGCAGTTCGCCGCCGGCCTGGGTGGGCAGATAGTGCTCGTAGATCGCGGTGGCGATTGCCGGCGCTTCCCCTTCCAGAAGGGCGTATTCCCGGCCCATGATCCCCTGCAGTTCAGGGAATTCGTAGACCATCAGTGTTTCCAGATCGCATTTGCAGAGCAGCGCCGTCCGTTCCGCGGCTGCCGCCAGCTCCGGAGCGAAGCGGTCGGCGAGGCCAACGGACAGTTCGCGGATGCGCATCACCTTTTCATGGCTGGTCCCCAGTCTGGCCTGGAAAACCACGTTCTTGAGCAGGTCGAGGCGGCTTTCCTTACCACTCAGGGACGCCGGCCCAGCACCGAGGAACGCAACGTCATCGGCCTGGAGATCTCCCGGCCGGCG
>ENA-UOUL01005125-UOUL01005125.1-bioreactor-metagenome-genome-assembly--contig:-NODE-5125-length-11536-cov-3.768566_pt1 | contig 11536 bp, 9 predicted proteins | sample MGYA00249838_ERZ747220 | MGnify/ENA primary metagenome ERZ747220 (study PRJEB28778, sample SAMN05720191) | bioreactor metagenome | isolation source: Anaerobic biogas reactor | place: USA:Washington...
GATGGAATATATTGAGCAGGCTTTCGCAACCAACTGGATAGCGCCCCTCGGGGAAAATATCAACGCGTTCGAAGACGCGGTTCAGCGCTATGTGGGAATGCCGCACGCGCTCGCTCTCTCCTCCGGCACCGCTGCGATGCATCTCGCGATGATGTCGCTGGGCATCGGGCCCGGCGACATCGTGCTGTGCGCCGACGTCACGTTCGCGGCGAGCTGCAACCCCATCGTGTATCAGGGCGCGGAGCCCGTGTTCATCGACTGCGATCAGGAGAGCTGGTGCATAGACCCGGCGCTGCTGGCGGATACATTGCTTTTTTATAAGAAAGAGGATAAAATACCCAAAGCGGTGGTGGTTGTGGACCTCTACGGCCTGCCTGCGGACTACAGCCGCATACTGCCCATCTGTGCCGAATTCGGCGTACCGGTGATCGAGGACGCCGCCGAGGCACTGGGTTCTTCGTATAAAGGCTCCATGTGCGGGTCCTTCGGCGATCCCAGCATACTTTCGTTCAACGCCAACAAGATTATGACCACTTCGTCGGGCGGCATGGTGCTGTCCCGCAGTAAAGAGGCCATACGGAAAATGAGATATTGGGCCACGCAGGCGCGTGAGTCCCTTCCCTATTACGAGCACAGGGAGATCGGCTACAACTACCGGATGTCCAACATCTGCGCGGGCATCGGCCGCGGTCAGATGGAGACGCTGCCCGCCTACGTCGAGAAGCGCCGCGAGATATACCGGCGCTACAAACAAGCATTGGCAGACCTTCCGGTGCGCTTCAACCCGGTCATCCCCGGTGCGCGGCCTAACTTCTGGCTCACCGTTATGGTGATCGAGGAAGGCTGCGGCATATCTCCCGCCGTGGTCGCCGAAGCGCTGGCCGCAGAGAACATCGAGACGCGCCCGTTCTGGAAGCCCATGCATATGCAGCCCATCTACCGTTCCCGCAGGTTCTTCAGCCGCCGCGACCCGGCAGGTGAAGCACTGTTTGCCCGCGGGCTGTGCCTGCCTTCGGGCACCGCGATGGATGAGCGCGTTCAGGACAGAATCATCGATATCATCCGGACCTGTTTCATGCAGGGCCGGTCATACGCGAAAACGGAGGTGGGCCTGTGATAACGCACAGGGCCCGGCGTGCAAACGCCGCATTGGAAAAGAAACGCCTCAGCACGCGCACGCAAATCATAATCTGTGCCGTGCTTTTCATCGTGATGGCGGCGCTGTTCGCTCCCGTCATTGCCCAGGCAATGGCCGCCAGGGCGGCCGCAGGCGCCGCCGCGCCGGCGGCTTCGGCGGAAACGGGCATGAGCATACCGTTTCTCAAAGAGCTCGCCACGGCTTCACGCTACTCTTACGACGGCGTCAAGACGGTATACAGCCTCCAGGGTGCGCACAGCACCGAATTCGCCTGCGCCGTGCAGGATGATAATTTCGTCGTGCAGACCGAGGTGAACCAGCACAAGTACCGACAGCTTTACGTAGACGGCACATATACGCTGGTGGATGACACGCTGAAAACGGTGCAGCCCGGCGTGTGCAAATACGATTACATGGACGGCAGCCTGATATCCGCCGTCAGCGGCCGGGTCATCCGCACTGCGGCCGATATTATCGATGGCGTCAACGTCACCCGCGTGGAAATATACAAAGACGGCATCGTGTACGCATATTACCTTAATCCACAGGGCGTTTTGGTTCGATTCTATTATATATACGACGGAAATGAGGTGACGCTGGACATAAGCCAGATCAGGCTGGGGAGCTCAGACGGCGTTTCGTTCGACGCTCCGTCGGGTTACAGCGTCCGGTGACAGGCAGCTCGGAGGCAATTGAATTGAACATCAAGGAAGCGGCAAAAAAAACAATTACTTTCCTGGTCGACGTGCTGGGCCTCATCGGGGCCTTAGCGCTGGCTTTGTCTACCCATTTTGGACTGCCCGCAGACGGTTTTGCGGGGCTTTTCCTGCAATACCGCCTGCTGATTATCGCTTATCTCGGCATCAACATATTCGCGCTGCTGCTGGTCAGGTGCTACGACGAACTGATCCGCGACTACTCACTGCTGAGCACGATCAAGCTGTTCGGCGCTCTTGTCGTCTCGCACCTGCTGTTCGCGCTGTTCATATCGGTTATCGGCAGCGCGCAGCCCTTTTTGCTGATACTCAACCTCGCCATATACGCCGCGGCGGCGCTCGGGATATACCGTCTGGTCGTACTCGCCGCGTTCCAGGCGTTTCTCCACCTGCCCAGAGCCGACCAGTCCGGCACGAAGCGGGCCATCATATTCGGCGCGGGCAGCGCCGGCAAATACCTGGTGGACATGCTCAACCAGGACCGCTCCAAGCAGCTTAAGCCCGTGGCGTTCATTGACGACGACCCGCGGCTGGAACGCAAGCGCATCAAGGGCCTGCTGGTGGTGGGCCCGCGCATGCTGATCCCCTATGCCGCCAAAAAATACAACGCGGAAGTCATCATCATCGCGATACCGTTTGTGGACAACAGCACGATTCGCGAAATTTTCAACCTGTGCAACGAAGCCAACTGCACAGTCAAGCGGTTCGGCAACATGTCCAACCTCAAATTTGAGGGGCTCGCCAAGTCCACCATCAACGAGATACGCGTGGAAGACCTGCTGCAGCGCGACGTGGTGCGGCTGGACCTGGAGAGCGTGTCCGAACTGGTGAAGGGCAAGACGGTGCTGGTCACCGGCGGGGCGGGCTCCATCGGCTCGGAGCTGTGCCGCCAGATCATGAACTACAGGCCCCGCCTGCTGGTCATACTGGACTTCAACGAGAACGGCCTGTTCGATATCACGCTGGAGCTGCGAAAAAAATACTATGAAGGCGCGTTTGAAACATGCCTCGCCAATATCCGCGAGCGCGACGTGATGAACGAGGTGTTCCGAAAATACCGGCCGGATATCGTGTTTCATGCGGCGGCGCACAAGCACGTGCCGATGATGGAGGGCAACCTGCGCGAAGCGCTGCTCAACAACGTGGCCGGCACCAACAACGTGGTGGAAGCGAGCATCGCCTGCGGCGTGGAGCGGTTTATGCTGATATCCACCGACAAGGCGGTCAACCCCACCAACATCATGGGCGCCACCAAACGCATCGCCGAGCTGCTCATCCAGCATAAGAACCGGAGCGGCAATACGCGCTTCGCGGCGGTGCGCTTCGGCAACGTGCTGGGCAGCCATTCCAGCGTCGTGCCGATATTCCAGCGGCAGCTTCAGGCGGGCGGCCCGATCACCGTGACGCATAAAGACATCACGCGCTACTTCATGACCATCCCCGAAGCGGTGCAGCTGGTGCTGGAGTCCGCCTCCATCATGCAGGGCGGCGAGATATTCGTGCTGGACATGGGCGAACCCATCCGCATCTACGACCTCGCCACCACGATGATCAAGCTGGCAGGGCTGGTGCCGGAAAAGGATATCAAGATCGAGGTGACCGGCCTCCGGCCGGGCGAAAAACTCCACGAGGAGCTGTGCCTGCCGGAGGAAACCGTGATCACCACATCGAATAACAAGATATACATGATGCGGCCGGAGTGCAGCGAGCCCGACATGGAATCGGACGCGCTGCTGGCGGAGCTGCTGGACAGCATCAACGGCAAAGGCCAGGCACGCATCTGCGAACTGGTGCAGCGGCTGGTTCCCTCGCTGCAGGACAAAAAGATCAGCTGACGGAGGCAGGATGAATTTGGAGCCGTCACAGGGCATGACACGCTATTCGGTAATAGCCATCCTGGAAATGATTTTCCGGCGGTGGTTTTGGTGTGCCCTTTTTGCGTTCCTGTTCGCATTCGGCATCTCCGCCGTCTACTGGAACGGACAATTCTCGTCCGTCGAGCTGTCCGCCACATTCATACCCGCCGTGCCGTCGCAGGCGGCCAATGCGGACGTGCCGGGCAGCTACAGCGTGCTCATATCCCAGTCATACGTAACGCACGAGGAGGTGCTGGACGCCGTCGCGAAGTCGGTCAGCTTCGCCGTCTCCGCCGAAGATCTGCGGCAGGCTATTTCGTCTGAGGTCAGCGAAAACGGCATGTCCGCCACCGTCACGGTGGAATGGCGCAGCCGGGACCAGGCGGCCGAAATATTAAGCGCGCTCAAGGCCAACCTGTCGTACGCGGTGGCGCGCTCCGCCCAGGCGGGCGTCATCAAATGGCTGGAGAGCGATCCCGCAGGCTCAGCCGCGCCGGCAGTCAGCCGCACGCGGGCCGCAATTGTATTCGTCATCGCCGGGCTGTTCGGCGCGCTCGCGGGCGCAGGCGTCGCGTTCCTCATCGGCTGCTTTGATAAGCGCGTTTACGACCCCATGAGCGTCACTTACGCCGGCGATGTCCGCGTTATCGGCATGGTGGGCCGATACGACGACAAACCGGACGACAGGCAGATGCAGCAAATCGCCGCCATCGCGATGTACCTTAAGAAGCTGGCGGAGGCCAACGATCACAGGCTGGTGATGTGCCTCTCCCCCGGCCCCCAGTGCGGCACCAGCACCATCGTGCGCGACGTCGCGCTGGTGCTGGCGGGCATGCAGATGAAAATACTGATCGTCACCGTTGCGGCACAGGGCGGCCTCCTGCCCTCGGCGCCTTCCATTATGCCGTTTGCGCCCGGCGTGGACACCTGCACGGTGCCGTGGGACGACAAGGAGAGCAACCCGGATTTCGACGGTCCGCTCTCGTCCGCACTCGCCATGGGCCTGAAGCAGTACGCGCTGGTGCTGGCGGACTGTCCGCCGCTGCTGTCGCACGTGCAGCTCTCCGGACTCGCCGAAGGCATGGACACCACGCTGCTGGTCTGCGGTGCGGGCGTCACCACGCGCGAGGAAGCGAGTGCGGCGGTATCGCTGCTGTCCCGGGCGTCGGACAAGCCCGTCTACTGCGTCTGGAACTTCGTGGACCGGCGGTACGAATACGCCTATCTGCCCGTGGAAGCCGAGGCGGAACCGGCAAGAAAGGTTACGAATGAGTACAAGAATATCGGTGCTGATGTCCGTCTATAACAACGAGGCCACGGTGAGCGACAGCATCGCTTCCATCGTAGCCCAAACATACGCTGACTGGGAGCTGCTGCTGGTGGACGACAAGTCTGCCGACGGCAGTCTTCATATACTCGCCGATTGGGCGCGGCGCGACAGCCGCATCCGCCTGATACAAAACGAGCGCAACATGGGGCTTGCCGCGTCGCTGAACCGCGCGCTGGACGAGGCCCGAGGCGAATACGTCGCCCGCATGGACGGCGACGACATATCGTTGCCGCATCGCTTTGAGAAACAGATCGCGTTTCTGGATGCCCATCCGGAGCACGCCATCGTGGGCAGCAGCGCCCTGGTGTTCGACCGGGACGGCGTGTGGGAAAAGCGCACCTGCAAGGAACTCCCGCAGAAAAAGGATTTTCTCTGGGGCACCCAGTTCATCCACCCCTCCGTGATGATGCGGCGGGAAGCGCTGCTGGCGGCGGGCGGCTACCGTGTGTGCCGCGACACGCTGCGCACTGAGGACTACGACCTGTTTATGCGCATGTACGCGCACGGGTTTACGGGATACAACCTGGCCGAGCCGCTGCTGCGCTACTACGACCCGCAGCATCCCAAGCACGTGCGCTACCGTTTCCGCATCAGCGAGGCGCGCATCCGCTGGCAGGGCTTTCGCGCGCTGGGCCTTATGCCTGCCGGACTGCCGTACGTATTCAAGCCGCTGGCCGTGGGCCTGCTGCCCGGCGGGCTGAAACGGCGGCTCCAGCGGCTGCACGCAAACCGGACGGGAGGCGTCGGCTGATGGCGGCGCAGCGGGTACTGCACGTCATCTCCTCCACCATGCGCGCGGGCGTTACCATCATGGTGATGAACATGTACCGCTCCGTGGACCGGGAGAGGCTGCAGTTCGATTTCATCGCGCACGATTTGGGCGACGACGACTTCGGCCCGGAGATTGAGGCGCTGGGCGGCCGGGTGTTCCGCCTCCCCTTTATGAGCCGGGTCGGCATGTCCGGCTATGTTCGCATGGTGCGGGAGATACTCCAAAAAAACGGCCCCTACGCCGCCGTGCATGCGCACACCGAATACCAGGCGGGCTTCGTCGCGCTCGCGGCTCACCAGGCAGGCGTGCCCGTCCGCATCTGCCACGCGCACGCGGACACGCGGTATGTACGCACGCCGCTCTTCCTGCTGAAGAAGATGCTGGGCCGCGCGCTGATCGACCGGTATGCCACGCAGCGGTGCGCGGCAAGCACCAGCGCGGCGCTCTCCACGTTTGGCGCGCGGGCGGTTAAAGCCGGTCAGGTGCTCATCGTGCCCAACCGCATCGACGTATCCGCCTTCGGCGACCGGACGCCCGAGTCACGGGCAAAACTTTCAACCGCATGCAACGCCGGGCCGGACAGCCGCATACTGGGCTGCGCAGGCCGGCTGAGCGCCGAGAAAAACCCCGGTTTTGTGCTGGACATCGCCGCAGCCGCTGAGCAGGCAGGGCTGGATATGCGCTTTGCCTTCGCGGGCACGGGCAGCATGCTGGAATCGCTGACGGAAAGGCGCAGCCGGATGGGCCTTGAAGACACGGTCTTTTTCCTCGGTTCGCGGGACGATATACCGTCGCTGATGCCCTGCTTCGACCTGCTGCTGGTGCCGTCGTACACCGAAGGCTTCTGCCTCGCAGCGCTGGAGGCGCAGGCCGCAGGCACGCCGGTGCTGGCGTCAAAGGGCGTGCCGCCCGAGGCCGACATGGGCCTGGGGCTGTTCTACACGCTGCCGCTCTCCGCGGGCGCGGACGCCTGGGCGCAAAAAGCCGCGGACATCATGGAAACCGCGGCACGGCCGGATATTGAGACGCGCCGCCAGGCGATCCGCACGCGCGGCCATGATACCGGCGCGGGCGCAAACGGTTTGCTTCAGCTTTACGGCATCAGCTGACGGAAGGAAGTCGCGAATGGCCATTCAGGTGCAACACATCTCTTCCATCATACTGTACGCCGGCAGCTTTGCGCTGGTGGTGCTGTTCGCCGCGCTCGCGCAGGTTTTCGCGCGCCCGGCAAAACCTGCCCTGCTGTCGCCGTCGTTCACACAGGCGGAGCGGCCTCACCGCGTTTTTTGGATGCTCGCGTTCCTGGTGCCCTTTCTGCTGTCCGCTTTTCGCTGGAAGGTGGGCACCGACTACCCGACGTATATCAGCCTGTATGAAGCCATAAACAGCATTTCAACGCCGGAGCAGCTCTGGCAGCAGATACTGGAGGTCGAGCCGCTTTACGTGCTGATGAACGTGCTGGTCAAGCTCGTATTCAACAACCCGCTGCCCATATTCTTCTTCTCGTCGCTGCTGCTGCTGAGTTTTCTGTTCCGCGCCGTGGAAGACTATCACGGCAAGATCTCCGTGACTCTGGCGGTGTTCGTATTCCTCACGCTGATGTTTTCCACCACGCTCAACATCATGCGCCAGATGATCGCGGTCTCCATCACGTTCTACGCCGCGCGGCACCTGTTCCAGAAGAAGTATGACACAGCCGCTCTGTGGATGTTTCTCGCGCTGATGTTCCACTACTCGGCGATCGTCCTGCTGCCGTTTTGGCTGTTCCGCGGCCCGCAGCGCTATGCGCGCAACGCCCGCATCGCCATGTTCGCGGCGCTGGCGCTGATGTTCGTGCTGGGCTCGGTGTTCGGCTCGATATTCAGCGGCATCCGGGCGCTGTATACCGACGAGGGCGGCGAGGGCGGCACGCTCAAAATCGGCCTGATGCTGCTGCGGCTGCCCATTATCGTGCCGATACTGCTGTTCCGCAAGCAGCTGATCGCTCACGACGAGCGCAACAAGTTCTGGATAATGCTCGCGGTGTTCGAGGTGCTCTTCAGCTACCTCGGCTACATACTGGACGTGCTGAACCGCCTGTCTCTGTATTTCGCCGTGTCGTGGATCGTGCTGCTGCCCGCGCTGGTGCGGTCTATGCCCACCCGCGGCGCGCAGTACCGCATGGGCGCGTATGTGATCGCCGTCTGCGTGGGCCTGTGGATATTCAATACCGCCATCAACAACTACGGCGACGTGCTGCCCTACCAGACGATATTCGGCGCCCGCATCCCGGGCATGTGACGCCATTGAAAGGCTGAATGCTGACATGAACAAACCGCTGGTCTCGGTTGTGATGTGCAACTACAACACCAAAGAAGAATACCTGCGCAGCGCCATTGAAAGCGTACTGCGCCAGACATATGGGCATTTTGAGTTCATCATCGTTGACGACGCATCCACCGGAAACGACGTGGAAGTCATCCGGTCGTATCGCGACCCCCGCATCATACTGCTGCAAAACGAGCGCAACCGCCGAACGGCTTATTCCGCCAACCGGGGGCTGGCTCTCGCAAAAGGAGAGTACATCGCCCGCATGGATGCCGACGATATCGCCCTGCCGTACCGGCTGGAAAAGCAGGTTGCCTATATGGAGCAGCACCGCGATATCGATATACTGTGCGCACAGGCAAGGTTTTTCGGCAGCCGGGAGGGCGTATTCGCGCCGAACCTGACTCAGCCCGACCGCATGAAAACGGCGCTGTTCTTTACCTGCCCCATCGTGAATCCCACCGTGATGTTCCGGGCGTCCTTCATCAGAAAGCACGGCATCCGCTATGACGAAAGCGCGATGGCGGAAGACTACGAGCTGTGGTCCCGGTGCATCCCGATTGCGAAAATTTGCGAGTACCCGCACGTGCTGCTGCATTACCGGGTGCACGCCGCCCAGATATCGGCGGTTTCCCACAGCCTCCAGACGGAAAGCGCCAATAAGGTGCGCGAAAAAATGCTTTCGTGGCTGGGCGTCATCCCGAGCCAGCACGAAATGATGGTTCACTACCTCTTTTGCACCGACACGGTATCGCCGGACGTCTCTTTGCAGGAAACGGAGGCCTGGGCGCGCCGCCTTCTTCAGGCCAACGACGAACATAATGTTTTCCCTCGCCGGCTTTTCACTCATGAGGTCATTGAGTGCTTTTTTGTAGCCGCCGTCAAGCACCTGCTGCAAAAACGCGTCACGTTAGGCGATATTTTGAGGATGAATCTCATGCGCAAAGCGCTCTCGCCCCGGCACTACGGCGGCTATATGCAGCGCTTCCTGTTTTCCAGGCGGCTTAAGGGGGTATCTCATTACCGATGAGCGAGAAAAAGCGCAGGCTGCCCGGCAGCCGGTACTTGAACAAGCGGACTCTTTTGCTCGCGGCAATGGCCCTCATACTGGCGGCGCTGGCCTTTTTCATCCGCGGGCTGTACACGCGGCTGAGCGTGCTGGATTTCCTGGCCTCGCACAGCACGGGATATTACCCGGGCTATGCCGCTCCCGAGGATGCCGAGTGGTACACGATAGAAAACGAGCGTTTCGGCATCGACAGCTCCGGCGGCAATGCGCGCGCCACCACCGACGGCATCAACAGAGCGCTTCTGTGGGCGAAAGAGCAGGGCTGCACCCATGTCCGCTTCTCCAAGGGCACGTACACAATACAGTGCCTGTGGCGCAACCGTTACGCCGCTCCCACGGACGGCATACTCGTCCCCTCCGGGCTCACGCTGGATTTGGGCGGCGCCGTGTTTGCCATCGAGCCCAACAGCTTTCCGGAATACTGCATATTCGGCATCGTGAATGCGTCGGACGTCGCCATACTGGGCGGCACGCTGGCGGGCGACCGGGACGCGCATCAATACGCGCCCAGCGAAGCGTCGCCCACGCACGAGTTCGGCTTCGGCATCTGCGTCTCCGCCAGCAGCAACGTGCTGATTCAGGGCGTCACCATCCGGGACATGACCGGAGACGGCATCATATTGGAAGGCTCCTACACGCCGATGTCCGAAGGCGGCGCGGTATCGACGGGCATCCGGATACTGGGCTGCGACATATCGAACTGCCGCCGGCAGGGCATCAGCGTGGTGGGCGCGTCTCACAGCGAGATCGCCCACAACCGCATCCGGGATATCGGCGGCACCAGCCCGCAGTTCGGCATTGACGTGGAGCCGGAAATGGATTACATTATCAGCGACCTTAATATTCACCACAACGTCATCGCCGGATGCCGCGGCGGGGCCATCAGCTGCCACAGCGGCTCAGATTATCAGGTGTACGCCAACGCCTGCCGGGGCGGCGTCATCGCCGTGCGCAGCAGCCATGTCAAAATATATGATAACCTTATCGAACACGGCCGGCTGCAGGTCTATACCGCAGCTGCGAATATCGAGCTGAGCGGCAACCGCCTGGGGCCGGGCGCGCGGCTGGTGCAGGGAGACAGATAAAACCGGCCAATCTGTTAAGCCGCTGCAAGTTTATGCCGATACATATGGAAGAATTTTTTTAGTTTCGGGGGCATTCATGCTGAGGGTTTTTGGATTGGATGACGAGGTTCTCTGGCGGGATATAGTCAAGAGCTTCGCCCGCCACGATGTATATCACCTGCCGGAATACACCAAAGCGTTCCGCCTGCACGGCGACGGCGAGCCGCAGCTTATTTACTACGAATCGGGCGACACGCGCGCCATCAACGTGGTGATGAAACGCGATATCGCAGAGGCTGCGCCGTTCACAGGCCGGCTGCCCGAAGGCGCGCATTACGACTTCGCGACGCCGTACGGCTACGGCGGCTTTCTCGTCGAGGGCGACTGCAGCAAAGCCGCGATGGACAGGCTGAACGCGGCGTACACCGAATATTCCCTTGACAGCAGCGTTGTCAGCGAGTTCGTGCGCTTCCACCCGCTGCTCAATAACCAGAACGGGCTGGAGCCGCTGTACCAAATCATCCCGATGGGCAGAACGATCACTCTCGACCTCTCTTCGCCCGACGTCATCATGGGCAACATCCGGGGTGTAACGCGTAACCGTATCCGCAAGGCGCAAAGCAACCACATCGTTGTGGAGAATGGCTGGTCGCCCGAGCTGCTGGCGCAATTCTATAGCATTTATACCGAAACAATGGAGCGTACAAACGCCCAGCCGTATTATTTTTTCAGCCCGGCGTTTTTCGAGTGCGTGCACACCACGCTCAAAGATAACGCGACAATGTTCTACGCCACAATTGAAGGCTTAATCGTCGCGATGGAGCTGGTGCTGTACTGCAACGGCAAAATACACACCCACTTACGGGCGTCGAAGCGTGAGTACCATCATCTCTGCCCCATTCCGCTGACCACCTACAGCGTAGCGATCTGGGGCTGCGAGAACGGCTATAAAGAATACCATCTGGGCGGTGGGCTGGGTTCTGCCGAAGACAGTCTTCTTAGGGCCAAGGCGAACTTCAATGTGAACAGCCCCACCCGTTTTTTCACCGGACGCCGGATATTTGACCGGGACAGTTACGACGATCTGCTGAGACTGCGCAATGAGTTATGCCAGACCGACCCCCGTCCCGGCTTTTTCCCGGAATACCGCGCCTAAAGCGAAACGAAACGAATTGGAAAAAACGGCTAATTCGCAGTCCGGCCGCGTTAAGGCGGGCGGTCAAAAAAACGATATAAAAATATATATCTGCATAAAAGAGAGGTGATATGCCATGAAGCCAGACA
>ENA-UOUL01005128-UOUL01005128.1-bioreactor-metagenome-genome-assembly--contig:-NODE-5128-length-11535-cov-4.943707_pt1 | contig 11535 bp, 10 predicted proteins | sample MGYA00249838_ERZ747220 | MGnify/ENA primary metagenome ERZ747220 (study PRJEB28778, sample SAMN05720191) | bioreactor metagenome | isolation source: Anaerobic biogas reactor | place: USA:Washington...
TGGGACGAGGCCCCTGGCTGTGGTCGGAGCCTCGTCCCCGGGGCGTCATTCTATCGAGATCCCCACCGCCTCCGCCTCGAGGGGCGGCCACTCCATGGCCAGGCTCCGGAGCGTGCGTGCCACCAGTCGGGCCACCAGCAGATTGCGGTACCACTTTTTGTCGGCCGGGACGACGTACCAGGGCGCCCATTCGGTGCTGCAGCGGTTCACGGCGTCCTCATAGGCGGCCATGTAGGCGTCCCACCTGGCCCGGGGGGCCAGGTCGCCCACGCTGAACTTCCACTGATCCGTGGGATCCTCCAGGCGATTCAGCAGGCGCTCGCGCTGTTCCTCCTTGGAGATATGCAGGAAGCACTTGACGATGTGCACGCCGCTTTCGACGAGGTTGCGCTCAAAGGCGTTGATGGCGTCATAGCGCCGACGCCACTCCTCCTCGGGGGCCAGCCCCTCCACCCGCACCACGAGCACGTCCTCATAGTGGGAGCGGTTGAACACGCCGATCATGCCACGCCCCGGCACCGCCCGGTGAATGCGCCACAGGAAGTCGTGACTCGCCTCCTCAGCGGTGGGCACCTTGAAGCTGGTGACGTGACACCCCTGGGGGTTTACCCCGCCCAGCACCTTGCGAATGGTGCCATCCTTGCCCGAGGTGTCCATCCCCTGGAGGATAACGAGGAGGGCGTGTCGCTGGGTGGCGTACAGCAGGCGCTGCAGCGTGTCGATCTCGTCGCGTAGCTCGGCCAGTTCCTTCTTGGCCTCCGATTTGCGCATCTCGCCGGTATCGTCGGGCGCGTGGTCGGCGAGATGTATGGGGTCTCCCGGCGGAACACGATGGCGATCGTCGGCACCGTGCATGGCACACCTCCCTCTGGCGCGGCCATACGCGCGTGGCTCGCGCCAGTCTAGCCGCAGGGCGAGGCATGGTCAAGAACGGTTGGGGATGGTGGGGGCGTCGAGTCTTCCGATCTCACGGACACAGGCCCACCGTCGCGCACTTTGACGGCGCGACCCGCGGGTGCTATACTCACGAGGAAAATGGAAGCGGTTTTCATTCTTGGGGACGGTGCACCATGCTCCACACCAGCCACAGACAGCGTCTGCTTCGCTCGTTAGCGGAGGCGGGCTACTCGAGTACCCGATCGCGACGCGCCATTGTCGACGTCGTTGCCCGGGCGCCGGGGGGCTTGACGGCGGCGGACATCCTGGAGCGCGCGCAGGGAACACACCCCCGCCTCGGGCTGGTCACCGTGTATCGCACCCTGGACATCCTCGCCGGCCTCGGCTTGGTGCGGCGCATCCACATGGAGGATGGCTGCCACACCTACGCCCTGGCCCAGTGCGCCCACGGCCATCACATCATCTGCGAGCGGTGCCATCGCGCCGTCGAGTTCGAGGGATGTGAGCTGCACGAGTTGGAGGAGAGCGTGGTCCTGCAGACCGGCTTTCGGATCACCGACCATTGGCTCGAGATGTTTGGACTATGCCCGGACTGCCAGCGTGAGCTGGCCGGGGCGCCCGACTCGTTGTGAGGCTGGACCATGCGACCTGTGCCGATCGTTAGCGCCCTGTTGGCCCTGTTAGTCATCCTGGCGGCCTGCGCCTCTCCCGCGCCGACCACCGGCGCGCCGAGGGTCGAGGGAGAGAGTTCGGAGCTGACCGCCATCGAGCGCGCCGACGGGGCGCGCCTAACCGTCATGGCCACCACCACCATCGTCGCCGACGTGGTCGCCAGTGTTGCCGGCGAAATGGCCGAGGTCGCGTCTCTGCTGCCCATCGGGGCCGACCCTCACGCCTTTACCCCCGCCCCGCGCGATATGGCCATGCTGCGCGACGCCGACATCATTATGGCCAACGGCGCCGGCCTGGAAGAGTTCCTCGAAGCGTACATTAGCAGCGCCGGCGAGGGCGTGCCCGTGGTGTACCTGTCGGACGGCATCGCGCTCCGAGAGTTCGAGCCGCACGAGGACGATGCTGACGACGACCACGAGGGCATCGACCCGCACACCTGGACCAGCCCGGCCAGCGTGATCGTCTTTGCTCGCAACGCCGCCGAGGCCCTGGCAACGCTCGATCCCGCCAACGCCGAGGCGTACCAGGCCAACGCGGAGGCGTATATCGCCCAACTCGAAGAACTCGACCGCTGGGTGCAGGAGCAGATCGCCACCATCCCCGAGGAGGACCGCTTGCTGGTCTCGGACCACGACGTGTTCGGCTACTATGCCGATCGCTACGGGCTGGAGCAGCTCGGCGCCGTCATCCCCGCCTTTTCGTCAGCGGCGCAGCCCTCGGCGAGAGACCTGGCCGACCTGCAGACGGCGATGCGCGAGCGCGACGTCAAGGCGGTATTCGTGGGGACATCGGTAAACCCGGCGCTGGCACAGCAGGTTGCCGAGGATCTTGGTATCGCGGTGGTGCCGCTGTACACCGGCTCGCTGGGAGAGGCGGGCAGCGGCGCCGAGACGTACATCGGCTATACGCGCTATAACACGAATGCCATCGTCCAGGCGCTGCGGTAGCCTCCACGAACGATAGCAGCAGACCTGGAGAGGGTGGACGAGGATGCAGACCCTGCTAAAGCAGTATCACGAACACGACGCCGGAGCGCCGAGCATCGCGGCTGAGGGCCTCGTGGTGCGCTATAACGGCGTCCGCGCGCTGGACGACGTGACGTTCTCTGTCGATCCCGGCGAGCGCGTCGCCGTGGTGGGGCCCAACGGCGCCGGCAAGAGCACCCTCTTCAAGGTCATCGCCGGCGTCCTGCAACTCAACGGCGGGCGCATCACCCTCTACGGCGGCTCCCCCGAGCGCCACATCTGCGTAGCGTTCGTGCCCCAGCGCACCCAGGTAGACCTCCAGTTCCCCGTGAACGTGCGCGACGTCGTCATGATGGGCCGCAGCGGGAGGCTGGGGCTGCTACGCTGGCCGCGGCGACGCGACCGGCGGCTCGTGGAGGAGTGCATGGCGCTGGTGAACGTCAGCGACCTGGCGGAGCGCCGCATCGGCGAGCTGTCGGGCGGGCAGCAGCAACGCGTGTTCATCGCCCGGGCGCTGGCGCAGGAAGCACAGCTGATGCTCATGGACGAGCCGCTCAACGGGCTCGACGTGAACTCGCAGGAAGAGATCTATGGCATCCTCGACGAGCTGCGCGGCCGCGGCGTGACGGTGCTCGTCGCCACCCACGATCTCGGGCAGGCGGCGCGCTGTTTCGACCGCGTCATGCTGCTGAATCGCCGGCTGCTCGGCTTTGGCTCGCCCAAGGACGTGTTCACGCCGGAACTCCTGGGCCAGGCGTACGGCGATCGCCTGCGCATGTCCGAGTTGCCGGACGGCGCCCTGATCTGGAGCGATACCTGCTGCAACGGAGGGCACGACTAGCATATGGCAGCCCTCATCGACCTCATCGCGCAACCCCTGTCTCACCCCTTTATGGTGCGCGGCCTCGTGGCGGCGCTGCTCGTCGGCGTGGTGTGCGCCATCCTCGGGACCTATGTCGTGCTGCGCGGCATGGCGTTCCTCGGTGACGCCCTGGCGCACTCGATCCTACCGGGGGTGGCCGTGGGCTACCTCATCGGCGGGGGGGCGCGCGGCCCCCTCTTTTGGTGGGCCATGGGCACCGGCGTGATCGCCGCGCTGGGGATCGGCGCCATCTCGCGGCGCGGCGAGATCAAGGAGGACACGGCCATTGGCGTCATTTTCGCCGGCATGCTGGCCCTGGGCGTGGCGCTCATCTCCACGGCGCGCAGCTACTCGGTGGACCTGGCCCATTTTTTGTTCGGCGACGTGCTGGGCGTCGCGACGCGCGATCTCGTGCTGACGGGCGTGTTCGGCGCGCTGGTGCTGCTCATCGTGTTCGCCTTCTACAAAGAGTTCCTCGTCCTCTCGTTCGACCCGATCCTCGCGGCGACGCTGCGGCTGCCAACGCGTTTCTTCCACTACCTTCTGCTGGTGATGCTGGCGGTGACGGTGGTGATCTCGCTGCAGACGGTGGGCGTGGCGCTGATGGTGGCCATGCTCGTGACACCCGGGGCCACGGCGTTGCTGCTGACGCGGCGGCTCCCCGCCATGATGGCGGTGAGCGCCGGCATCGGCGCCCTGTCGGCCATCGCGGGCCTCTACCTGTCGTACTATGCCAACGTCGCCTCGGGCGCGGCCATCGTGCTGGTGGCGACGGCGCTATTCGGCTTGGCGTTCCTGCTGGCCCCGGGCCGGGGGGTGCTGGCGCGCAAGGTGACAGAGAGAGCGCATCCGCCGCACTAGCGCCATCCCGTGCGTCGTCGCGCGCCCCAGGGCCGCCACGCGCGCTCGAGGCTCCTTCGGCTCGCTATCCGTGTGGGCGAGCCTGTGACCGACCATCGCGTCGAGGAGGAAACGATGTCGACAGACCGGATCAACGTGGGGTTGGTTGGGCTGGGTTTCGGCGCCGAGTTCATACCCATCTACCTGAACCACCCCAATGTCGCCACCATCACGCTGTGCGACCCCGATCCCGAGAGGCTGGCCAAGTGGGGCGACCTGTACGGGGTGGAGCGGCGGACGGCCGCCCTCGATGCGCTGCTGGCCGACCCCGAGATCGACGCCGTCCACCTCGTCACGCCGATCCCCTTGCACGCCGAGCAGGCGCTTGCCGCCCTCGAGGCGGGCAAACACTGCGCCTGCACCGTACCCATGGCCACCAACCTGGCCGACCTGCGCGCCATCGTCGACGCCCGGCGGCGCTCGGGCAAGCAGTACATGATGATGGAGACCGCCGTCTATTGCCGCGAGTTCCTCTATGCCCAGGAACTCGTCGCGCAGGGCGTCATCGGCAGGATCCAGCTGCTGCGCGGCTGCCACTACCAGGATATGGAGGGCTGGCCGCCGTACTGGAGGGGCCTGCCACCCTTTTGGTACGGCACACACGCCCTGGCGCCGCTGCTGGCCCTCGCCAAGACCCGGGCGCGGGAGGTGCACTGCCTGGGAAGCGGTGTCATGCGGGAGGAGCTGGTGCGGCCGTACGGCAACCCTTACCCCATCGAGACGGCCATCTTGCGGCTGGAGGGGAGCGACGTCGCCGCCGAGGCCACCCGCTCCCTCTTTCACCTGGCCCACGAGTACCAGGAGGCGTTCAACGTCTATGGCGATGAAGGAGTCTTTGAGTGGGCGCAGGTACAGGGTGAGGGGCCGGTGCTCTTCAGGATCGAGGCGCTCGATGAGGCCGGGAGGCGCGGCCGCCGCACGACGGCGGAGCGCCTGACGGTGCCCGACTATGCCCATCGCCTGCCCCGGGAGATCCAGCGCTTCACCCAGCGCGGCGTGTACGACGAGAGCGCCCCGCACCTGTCGTTCCTCCAGGGGGGCGGACACGGCGGGTCGCATCCGCACCTGGTGCACGAGTTCGTGTCGAGCATCGTCGAGGGACGCTCGCCCGCCGTCGACGCCGTCACCGCCGCCGACTGGTGCGCCGCCGGCATCTGCGCCCACGAGTCGGCGATGCGCGGTGGCGAGGGCGTCCAGGTGCCCAGCTTTGCATAGCGGCGAACATACCCCCTCTCCCTGTACTCGGGGAGAGGGTTGGGGTGAGGGGCTCTCCCTCTGCCCGGGTAGACGGTTGGGGTGAGGGGCCCTCCCTCTGCCCAGGGAGACGGCTGGCGTGAGGGGCTCTCCCTCTGCCCGGGTAGACGGCTGGCGTGAGGGGCTCTCCCTCTGCCCGGGGAAACGGCTCGGGTGAGGGGCTCTATCGCGCCACATCGCTTGACCGCTGCTCCTCATGGTGCTAGAATGGGGCCAACAATCGAGGGCTGGTCCGTCAGGGGAAGCCGGTGCGAGTCCGGCGCTGTCCCGCAACTGTGACCCCACCAGGGGAAGCCAGGTCGCCTGAACCAGCTCGTTTCTCCAGGGCCTTCGAGCGAGAGGTGCTGGGAAGGGGAACGTGTGCGCTCCTCCCACATCTGGGAGGGGCGTTTTTCGTATCACGCTCCTGCCCCCTTGCCGCGTGGCCCCCATCCCGACGGGCCGCGGGCGGCCCGCCAGGTCAGGAGGGTTCCGATCATGGCTCATCGAACGCGTCGTTTCGCGACCACCATCGTGGTCAATATCTTACTGGTCGTCTCCCTGGTCTTTCTGGGGGCGCAAGCGCCGTCCGCGGCGCAAGCGCCGGTCGGCGCCTCCGGCGAGGGCGCCATCGCCGACGCCGTCCAGTGGCTGCAGGGCCAGCAGGCGGCCGACGGCTCCTTTGGCGGATCGGTCGGCAACACCGCCGAGGTCGCCCTGGCGGCCGCCGCGGCGGGCCAGGACCTGTCGATGTGGCGGGCGTCCGGCGGACGCACGATCCTCGACTATCTCACCGCGCAAGCCGACGGCTATGCGGTGGACGCCGCCACCACCGGCAAGCTGGTGACGGCCCTGGCCGCCGCCGGCCTCGATCCGCGCCAGACGGGCGACGTGGACCTGGTGGCGCGGTTGCGCGGCTACGACGACGGTGAGGGGGTCTTTTCCACCACCGCTCTGGCGCAGGCCTGGGGCATCCTGGGCCTGGCCGCCGCCGAGAGCCCCGTGCCGCAGGGCGCCGCCGACGCCCTCATCGCCTTCCAGCAGGCGGACGGCGGCTGGGAGGGCGGCCCCGGTTGGGGCACCGACTCGAACACCACCGCCCTGGCGGCTCAGGCGCTGGTGGCGGCCGGCGTGCCGGCCGACGCCGCGGCGCTGTCCAAGGCGCGGGAGTACCTCCGCGCGCAGCTCGCGCCCGCCGGCGGGTTCGTCTATTCGGCGGCGTTCGGTGACGTCGCCGACGCCAACTCGACGGCCTACGGCATCCAGGGGCTGCTGGCGCTTGGTGAGGACCCCGCGTCCGCATCGTGGGCGCAGTCTGACCGGACGCCGCGGGACGCGCTGCTCGCCTTCCAGATCGCCGATGGCGCCTTCGAGTGGCAGGCGGGCGAGGGCGCAAGCCTGCTGGCCACGGCGCAGGCCGTGCCGGCGCTGGCGCGGGCCACCTACCCGCTGCGCGCGCCGGAGGAGGCCGAACCCGCCCCCGTGGCCCTGCAGGACGGGCAGGCGGCCTCGGACACCCTCGTGGGGCGGCGCGCCGGCGCCCAGGCGCTCTATCGCCTGGCCCACCCCGGCGGCGGCCGCGAGGTGACCATCGAGGTGCGCACACCCGCCATGCACCCGCTGACGCTCATCGGGTTCGGGTTCAACGTCTATGACGCCAGCGGCAGCCGACTGGGCGGCGGCGCTGTGGAATCCACGTCGCCGGAGCATGTGCTGCGCTTCAGCGGCGCCTCGAACGCGGCCGCCGTGTGGACGGTGCAGGTATACAGCTATATCGACGGCACGCCGTTCACCTACACCATCCGCGCCGCGGGCATCGACACGGAAGAGGGCGCTCCGACGCCCGCGACGAACGCCGCCGCGACGGTGGAGCCCGCGGTGGACGAGCCCGACGCCGCCCCCATACTGGATGACGAGGCAGCGGGGACGCTGGTCGGGGATCGCGGCGGCGCCTATGCGCGCTACCGGTTGGTCGTCGGCGCCCGTGAGGATGTGGCGTTGCGCTTGCGCTTCAGCCCGGACGACCCCGCTACGAGCGCGGGGCTCGGGTTCACCATCTATACGCCGTCGGGCCGCGCCATCGCGGCGGTGCCCACCGGCACGCCCGGGGAACGGGAGGCGCGCATCGCCGCCGCGTCCGCGGGCGAGTATCTCGTTCAGGTGCACAACTATCTCGCCGGCGTAACGATGCGCTATGAGCTGTCACGCTGACGCGACGTCGGTCGGGCAGCACCACCCTGGGAGGGCTATGAACACGCGATCTCGATCCCTGCTCGCCATCGCTACGCTGCTGGCGCTCGGCATCCTGACGCTGGCGTTGGCCGGCGGCGTCCTGGCCGACGAGCCCTCCCGCGCCACGTTGGTGCTCGCGTTCGGGCCGGATGACGTCCAGACCTCGTGTATCACCTTTGACGAGGCCGAGATTACCGGCATGGACCTGCTGCAGCGCGCGGGCCTGGCCGTGATCCAGGCGGGCAGCAGCGGCTTGGGCAACTCGGTCTGCAAGATCGACGCCGTGGGGTGCGACTTTCCCGGGGAACACTGCTTCTGCCAGTGCCTGAGCACGCCGTGCGATTTCTGGAGCTACTGGTATTGGCAGGACGGCGACTGGGTGTTCTCGCAGCGGGGAGCGGCACAGCGGCGCGTGAGCGACGGCGCCATAGAGGCGTGGGTCTGGGGCGACGGCCAGACCCCGCCTCCCGCCATCGATGCCTCGACCTGCTCGGCGCCGGCGCAGCTCAGCGCGCCGGCGCGCCAGGACGGCTATCCGGGGCCGGAGCCGGCGCCCACCTACAACCCCTACCCCGGGCCCGATGACGAGGAGCCCCCCGAGCCGACGCCCGAGCCGGAGCCGACGGAGGACGAGATCCTGCCGCCCACCGTCGTGCCCCGCGAAAAGACGCCGACGCCCGAGGGGGAGGAGGAGCCGACGCCCGAGCCCGCCCCCACGGAGGAGGGCGAGCCGACCGCCGAGGCCGAGACCACGGCTACCGAGGCCCCTTCACCGACGCCGACGGCCACAGCAACTGCCACCGGCACGCCCCGGCCGACCGCGACGCCCGAGATGACGGCCACGCCGTCGCCGACCACCGGCCCCAGCGCCACGCCTACGGACGACGGCATGGCGGCGGCCATCGCCACGGCGGTGACGCGCAACCGCGCCACGCCTCCGGCCGTGGGTGGGGGCTCGAGCGTGGGGAGCTATGTGGCGTTCGCGCTGCTGGCTTTGGTGCTGGTGGGGCTGATCGTCTATGCCATCCTGCTGCGGCGCCAGCGCGCCCGCCAGGCGACGGAGTGACGCCATGACCTCAACGCGCGCCGCCGAAGGGCCGTGGCATCGGGCGCTGATCCCCGCGGCGATGCACGCCGTCGCCATTGCCGCAGTGGTCGGCGCCTTGATCGTCTACTGGTTCGGCGTGGCCGATCGCTACGCCGTCTTTTTGTACGACCACCTGGGGGCAGGACCCTTTGATCGCGTCACCACCAGCCGCTACTGGATGGCGAGCCTGGTGGCGGGCGGGATGGTGGCCTGCCTCCACACGCCGCTCCAGGCGTTCATGGGCTGGTGGACGCGGCGACGCGGGGGACGCTACCGAGGCGCCAATCCCGCACGGGTGTGGGCGCTGAGCGCCGCGCCGCTGGTCGTGCTCGTCCCCGCCGTCACCATGACGGTGAACGCGCCGACCCTCTCCCTCGGCCAGGCGGCGGGCGTCACGGCGGCCCTCCTCGCTGGGCTGGCGTTGGCGCTAGCGCCGGCGCGCTGGGCCGCCGAGCGCCCCGTAGACCTCGCCTGGCTGGCGGCCGACGGCCTCGGCCTGGCGCCGGTGCTACTGCTGCTGCTGCGCGTCCTCGAGCTGCCGGCGCAGGGGCTGTTGGCGACGCCCTTTGCCGTTGCGGTGGCGGGCGGCTCCTTGGTGGCCGCACTCGCCTGGCTGGCCCTCATGACGCTCCTCCGCAGCTGGCGTCATCGGCCGCGCCACGGGGCGGCGCCCATCCTCCTGGCGGGGCTGACCATCAGCTACCTGCTCCTCCCCCTGGCACACTATCTGTTCGCCACCCCATCCGAGTATCGCTACATCACCACCGCGTCCAACTTTTTCCCCGAGTCCCCCCTCCTGCTGGCCGCCTCGTGGGTGGCGGCGGCCAGCCTCGCGATCGTCGCGGCGCGCCTGCCCCGACGCCATCGCCGCTAAGGCGTGCCCGAAAAACCCTCCTTGCACTCAAGCGATGTCGCCCCGAGCGTAAGCGAGGGGCCTTGACTCACAGAAGAAGCCCTTCCCCGCGAGGCCCAGGTGCGTGGGAGCCGCCGTCCCCTCCAGACGCTGACCGCCGACGACGCCATCGACGAGTGGGCCTGTTGGCCTGTTGACAAGGGACGACAACCCCTTATCATGAGCATTGTGTGAATCCATGCACCCAACTGTGCACCGCACCACGATGGGTCACAACACCAGGGTGAAAGGATTCATCTGTGTACCACAGGACTCGTGTTCTCGTGGCATTCGGTCTGGCTGTGATCGTCTCGACTCTATCCGTGGCACAGGCACCGGGAATCCTCTTCCTGCCGGTTATTCGGGGCGGATCGACAGCGATGGCTACACCCACCAATAAAGTGACGGCTGCGATCACGCCGGAAGCGACTGCGACGACCACGCCCGAGGAGACCGTCACACCAACCCACACGCCAACAAGCCTGACGGCCACGACGACGCCGACGTTCACGCCCACGTTCACGCCACTCACTAGCACGACAACGCCGACTTTCACACCAACGTTCCCACCGCTCACTCGCACGGCAACACCGACCTTCACGCCAACGTTCCCACCGCTCACTCGCACGGCAACGCCGACGTTCACGCCAACGGTCCCGCCATTCACTAGCACGCCAACACCGACGTTCACACCAACGGTCGCGCCATTCACTAGCACGCCAACACCGACGTTCACGCCAGCGCTATGAGTCGTCCTACGCCAACACCCACCTCACCGTGATGGTGCGGCGGGCGGAATCTGCGCCTCGCGCTCGAACAGGTTCCCGGCCAGGGCTCACTGCTGCGTCGGCCCTGGTGCGGGGGGCCTTTGCCAGGTGTTGCCGCACGATACAAGTTGGTGCTGACGGGCGGCGTCCGCGCTGTCTCTGGTGGTGACCGCCACCGCCGGTAAGAGATCCGGCGGCGTAGGAGTGCTTCGGGCACGCCGGCGTGCCCGCGAACGGAGGCTGTCATGGGTGAGTTGACGGTGACGACCTTTCTCACGCTGGATGGCGTCATGCAGGCGCCGGGCGGGCCGACGGAGGACCCCAGCGGGGGGTTCGCACACGGCGGCTGGGTCGCTCCCTACTTTGATGACGACATGGGGAGGATCATCGACGCGAACTTTGGCCATGCCGATGCATTCCTCCTCGGGCGTACCACCTACGACATCTTTAGCTCGTACTGGCCACAGTACCCGAATCAGGACGAGATCGTGGCCAAGAGTCTGAATAACCTGCCCAAGTTCGTCGCGTCGCGCACACGCACCTCGTTCGACTGGAGCGGAACCTCGCACATCGCGGATGTGGTGCGCGAGGTCGCCGCCTTGAAAGAGCGTTTCGCCCGCGAGGTCCAGGTGCATGGCAGCGGCAACCTCCTCCAGACGCTGATCGCCAATGACCTCATCGACGAGTACAGGCTGTTCACCTTTCCGGTGCTCCTCGGGACGGGGAAACGGCTCTTTGGAGACGGCACCGTGCCGGGCGCGCTGACGCTGGTGCGCTCCAGCGTCAGCAGCTCGGGCGTGGTGTACAGCGTCTACCGCCGCGCGGGCCCGGTCCGGACGGGCACGGTCGGCTAGCGGGTCCACCGACGACCAGGGGGCGGATCGGGCGCGACCCGCGGCCAAGGTAGGCGGCTGGCAGGCCCAGGGTACTGGGCTCAGAAGCGCGCCGAGGCGCGCTCCGGCGTTGTGCCGGCAGTCCGTCCCACCAAGGCGGGGCGCGGGAAGCGTTGCGTTGGGCACAACGACGGC
>ENA-UOUL01005129-UOUL01005129.1-bioreactor-metagenome-genome-assembly--contig:-NODE-5129-length-11535-cov-4.065980_pt1 | contig 11535 bp, 8 predicted proteins | sample MGYA00249838_ERZ747220 | MGnify/ENA primary metagenome ERZ747220 (study PRJEB28778, sample SAMN05720191) | bioreactor metagenome | isolation source: Anaerobic biogas reactor | place: USA:Washington...
TGGGACTATATTCGGGACAACAGAATGGATCTCTAGGACTGCCGCTGGCTCACGCGATGTGCTCTCGGGGAAGGCGGGCTATTATCTGGTGCACTGAAGAGCGGCGGGCATTGGGCTCGCCGCTCGTTTGAATGGAGCGCTGCCCGTTCTGGATCCGAAAGCCTAACAACGCATAGGAGATCACAATGCCCGTATACCTGCCCGACATGACCAGCCAGGAGGCCGAGGCCGCCATTCGCGAGGCGAAGGCCGTCATCCTGCCGGTGGGAAGCGTGGAGTGGCACGGCCCCCACCTTCCCCTCAGCGTCGACCACATCAGCGCGCGCGCCTTTGCCTTGGCCGCGGCGGAGCGCCTGGAGCCACGGGTCCTGGTCACCCACTCGCTGACCGGCGTGGTGCGCGGCCAGATGCAGTTCCCGGGGAGCATCACCATCCCGCCCCACGCCTTGATCGAGATCATCGTTGGCACCTGCCAGAGCCTGCAGTATCATGGGGTGCAGCGGGTGCTGGTGCTCAACGGTCACGGCAGCAATCGCCCGCAGGCCTTGGCGGCGGCGATTCGCGCCTCCAACGAGTTCGGCATGGAGGTGGTGACGGCCAGCTGGTGGGATTTCACGCCCGAGAGCGCCGTCCAGGAGATCATGCAGGGCAACAACATCCCCGGCCACGCCGGCGACGCCGAGACGTCGCTGATCATGTACCTGCAGCCGGACCTGGTAAAGGTGGATCGGGCGCTGGAGGCGTCGTGGCAGCCCGAGGTGGACGCGGGCCGGGGCGGCGCCGAGGGGTGGGTGCGCGCCGGCGTGCACCAGTCCACCGCCGAAAAGGGCAAGGCGCTGTTCGACCTCACCCTGCAGCACATGGTGGCCTGGTTGGACGAGTTCGCGGCGGGCAAGGCCGAGCCCGTCGCACCGCGCGCCGACCGGGAGGGTTATACCATCGAGTTCCTGGGGCCTCGCCTGTGGTACTTTTGGGCGGAGACGCTTCAGCAGTACATGGAGCAGTTCCGGCCGCGCTTTATCAGTGAAACGGGCCATCCCTATCCCGGCATCGAACTCGATAGGTACGGCAGCCCCGTCGAAAAGTCAGCTGACACCGACGAGTAGCTGGTTTGCATCGAGGCAGAGTGGGGGCTGATCCACACCTCCACTTGCTCCGTCGCTCGCTCAGCGCTTCCCACGTTGAGCGCCCCATACCGAGCCGTCGCGAGCCCCTCGACGCCGTCAGGGGCCAACAATCACCAGGAGGGGTCCCCAATGTCCGACAGCGTGCCGCGCATCACCGAAATCCGCGCCATTCCCCTGCAGGAGGGGCCGTACGATCGCCCCCTCGACACCGCGCGCAACCACTATACCCTGGTGGAGGTGCGCACCGACGCTGGCATCACCGGCATCGGCAGCTGCTACACCAGCACCGACCTCGTGCGGGCGGCGCTGGGCCTCATCGAGGGCCAGTTTCTGGGTGAGGTGGCTATCGAGCCGGAGCGCCTCCACGAAAAGCTGGAGCAGACCAACTTTTGGATGGGCCGCGGCGGCACCGTCACCCATACCATCAGCGGCATCGACATCGCCCTGTGGGACATCTTTGGCAAGGTCACCGGCCAGCCCGTCGCCCGGCTACTGGGTGGGTACTACCGCGACAAGGTCAAGCCGTACGCCTCCCTCAGCATGACGCGCGGGCAGATGGAGTCCGACATCGAGGCGGCGCTGGAACGCGGCTTCAAGGCGTTCAAGTTGGGGTGGGGGCGCTTTGGCCGCACCGGCAACCCCGCCGACGACGAGGCGACCATCAAGACCGCCCGCAAGATGGTGGGCGACGGCGAGATCATGGTGGACCCCGGCGGGTCGCAGCAGTTCTGGCCCAACGGCTACAAGTGGGCGCTGCGCACGGCGCAGATGCTGGCCGAGTACGGCGTCGTGTGGTTCGAGGAGGCCCTGGCGCCCGACGACGTCGAGGGGTACGCGCTGCTGCGGGAGCACGCCCCCGTGATGATCAGCGCCGGTGAGGTGCTCACGCGACGCCAGAGCTTTATTCCCTTCTTTGAGGCGGGCGCGTGGGACATCGTCCAGCCCGATTGCACCAAGGTGGGCGGGATCACCGAGGCGAAGCACATCGCCTGGATGGCCTACCAGCACCAGGTGCTCACCGTGCCGCACGGCTGGAACACCGCCGTGGGCGTGGCGGCCGACTTGCACCTCGTGGCGTCGCTGCCCATCGGCAAATGGGTCGAGTTCCACCAGCCCTCGCAAGCCATCGACGAAATCGTGGCGGAGCCGTTCGTGCTGGACGCCGACGGCATGATGGCCGTGCCCACGGGGCCCGGCCTGGGGATCACCCTCGATTGGGACGGCATCGGCCGACTGGCGCGCGGCCAGCACTAGGCCGCCGGAACAAGGAGACATCATGCTTGATCTGCTGTTTCGAGGTGGATGGGTGGTGGACGGCCTGGGCGGCCCGATGTACCGGGCTGACGTGGGGGTGAAGGATGGCCGCATCACCGTGGTGGGCGACCTGCGCGACGCCGAGGCGGCGCGCGCCATCGCCTGCGAGGGGATGTGCGTCTCGCCCGGTTGGGTCGATATACATGGACACGCCGACCATAGCGCCCTGGACCATCCCACGGGGCTGAACCTCCTCGTCCAGGGGTGCACCCTTACAGTGGCGGGCAACTGCGGCCACTCGCCGGCGCCGATGCGCGATCGGGCCACGGAGCTGCTCCAGGCGGGCGAACTGCGCAGCCTCGGCGGCGAGCGCGGCATGCAGGGGCGCCGGGCGGACGGCGTGTGGGGCATGGCCGACTACCTGGACGCCGTCGAGGAGGCGCGCCCGGGCGTCAACTATGTGCAGCTCGCCGGCCACAACACCCTGCGCCGCTGCGTCATGGGCAACGACCCCCTCAAGGCGACGCCCGATGCCATGGAGCGCATGAAGGACCTGCTGCGCCAGTGCCTCGACGAGGGGTGCTGGGGCATGTCGACGGGGCTGGTGTTCGTGCCGGGCTGCTGGTCAGACACGGACGAGGTGGTGGCGCTGGCCGAGGTGGTGGCCGAGCGCGACGGCCTGTACACCTCGCACATCCGCGGCGAGCGCGAGACGAACATCGACGCCGCAAAAGAGTTTGTCGCCATCGTGGAGCGCTCGGGCGTGCGCGCGCAGATGTCGCACATGCAGAGCAAGTATCCCATCTATGGCAACAACGTGCTCAAGATCGAGATGATCGAGGCGGCCGTCGCCCGCGGCGCCGACATCACGGTGGATAGCGAGGCGTTCCCCGACTGCAGCACCACGCCGGCGGGGTTCCTGCAGATCTACCACTACTCGCCAGAGCAGCTGGTCGCCAAGCTGAGCACGCCGGCGGGCCGCGCCGAGATCAAGCGCACCATGCGCACCATCCACCCCTGGCACCCCCTGGGGCGCTTTGGGCCGGGTGGCGTGCCCTTCCGGCGGGCGTGGGACCGGGTGATGATCTTTGATTGTCCCCACGACCGCGCCCTGGAGGGCAAGACGGTGGCCGCGGTGGCCGCCGAGCGCTGCATCGACCCGGAGGACGCCCTGTTCGACCTGGCGATCGCCGAAGAGGGCCGCGGGCCGCGGGTGATCCACGACTATATCGAGGACGACCACTATCGCACCGCGTCCTGGGAGCGCTGTATCTTTCCCAGCGTCGATACGGGGCTGTTCGATCCCGCCGAGCGCCTCACGCCGCTCGACCTGCGCGTCTGGCGTGACACGCGCTATCCCGGCACCATCGGGCTCTTCCCGCGGGTGCTGGGGCAGTTCGTGCGCGAGGAAAAGCTGCTGACGCTGGAGGAGGCGGTGCGCAAGATGACGTCCCTCGCCACGCAGCGCGTCGGCATCCGCGACCGCGGCGCCATCCGCCCCGGCATGTGGGCCGACCTGGTGGTGTTCGACAAGGACACCATCGCCCTGCGGGGGCCGAACCCCGACCCGGAGCGCGTCGAGACGTACTATCCGGTGGGGATCAGCCACGTGGTGGTGAACGGCGAGGTCGCCATGGAGGGGCACTGCTACACCGGCGCCCGGGCGGGGCAGGTGTTGCGCAAGGGGTGAGGACCTTGCCTCCGTGCTGACGAGTCGCCCCCGCCGGAGAACCGGCGGGGGCGAATTGCGTTGCGGGGCGCGTCGGGCTTTGGCCCTCGCCGCCGGTCTGTGTCATACTGTGGGCGCGCCCGGGCGGCCATGGCCTGGACGCCTGTCCGTGGTCAACCGAGGCACGAGGAGCACGCCATGACGGCCATTGCGATGTCCCAGCCGCTCGATGCGGAGCAACTACTGTACGAGGAGATCCAGGATCTGCGGCGTGCCATGCTCAAGGGTTTCGTGGGCGCCGGCGCGCTCGTCGTCTGGGTATGGTACATCTACAGCCTGTGGGTCTCCTGGCGTTTCGGCATTAGCAGCATCGCCACCGGGGGATGGCTGTTACTCACCCTCCTGGTCTGCTGGCTCCAGCGAAGGCAGGTGGCTCCGGCGGCGTGGCTCCTCTGCCTGTCCCACAGCGTCATCCTGGCGGCGTTGGTGGGCATCAGCCCCAGTCCGCTGTCCATGGCAGGGGGCGTGGCGCTCATCGTGGCGGCCGGCGTCGTCATCGGCCCCTGGAGCGCTCTGGCCGTCGGGGCTTGGGGCTGGGGAGTTGCCGTCCTCGTGTACCGACTTGGCACCGGTAGCCTACCGGCGCTGTCGATCGCCGCGGGGCTGGGCGCCCTGTACTTTCTCGTGTGGGTGGCTACGGCGCTGGCGTCGCGCCCCATGACCGTCTCGGTGGCGTGGGCGCTTGCCGGCTGGAGCGAGGCGCGCCGCAACCTGCAGGTTACCCAGTCCCGCCGCGCCGAGCTGTATCGCGCCCTGCGGGCGTTGGAGGAGGCCACCTACCGCATCGAGCAGATGAACCGGGAGCTGATCGCCGCACGGCGTGACGCTGAGGTAGCAAGGGCCCAAAAGGCCCAGTTCGCCGCTACCGTGAGCCACGAACTGCGTGGCCCGCTGAGCCTGATCTTAGGGTTCAGCCGTGTGATGGCCCTTACGCCGGAGCGCTACGGCGAGCCGCTCCCGGACCCCTACTGGGCCGATATCGACGCCATCTACCGCAACAGCCAGCACCTGGCGGCGCTAGTGGACGATGTGCTCGACCTGGCACAGATCGACGCCGAGCACCTGCCCCTCGTGAAGGATCAGATCGACGTTGAGGCCGACGTCGTGGCCAAGGCGGTCGAGATCGTACGACCCCTGGCGGAGAGGCGCGGCCTCTCGCTGCACACGGAACTGGTCGGCGGACTACCCACCGTTCTCGCCGACCAAGTCCGCTTGAGGCAGGCGCTGCTCAACATCCTGATGAACGCGGTGCGCTTTACCGAGCACGGCGGCGTCACGGTGCGCACCGAGATGGACGGGGATGCGGTGCGGGTCAGCGTAAAGGACACCGGCAGCGGTATCCCCGCCGCCGAGGTCCCCAAGCTCTTTCGTGAGTTTGCCCAGGTGCACTCGCCGAGCGATGCCCCGCAGGAACTCAAGGGCAGCGGCCTCGGCTTGAGCATCAGTAAGCAGCTCGTGGAGCTGCATGGCGGCCGAATCTGGGTCGAGAGCGAAGAGGGGAGTGGCACGACGGTGCGGTTCACCGTGCCGCTGCCCGGCATGTTGCGGACGAGCCCCTCGCTCCTCAGAGTGGACGGCCCGTCGCGCGATCCGGGGGGCGCGCGGGTCTGTTTGTTGGTGCACGACGATCCCGGCGCGGCGCGCCTCCTCGCCCGTCATCTTGAAGAGTACCGCGTGGTGGCGGTCCGACAGGAAGAGGAGGCGATCCAGCTCCTGCACGACCTACACCCTCGGGCGATCGTGACGACTCCCGAGTGGCAGGCGCGCGTCGAGGCGATCCTGGCCAACACCCCCTTTTCCGTACCTATCGTCACGTGTCAGCTGCCCCGGGGGGGGGACGGGCTGCCGGCGGGCGTTCTTGCTTACTTGGTCAAGCCCATCACATCCGAACTGGTCGACGCGGTGATGCGGCAGGTGGAGGTGGAGGGTACGACGACGGTGCTCATCGCCGATGATGATCCCGACGTGGTGCGCCTGATGGAGCTGATGCTCACCGCGCTGCCGCGCCCCTATCGCATCCTGCGCGCCTATGATGGCGAGGCTGCGCTACGGGCCATGGACGAAGCGGTGCCCGACGTCGTCTTTCTCGACCTGCTGATGCCGGGGATGACGGGCCACGAGGTGTTGCGCCGAATGCGCGGCAACCCGCTGCTGCGGCGCGTGCCCGTGGTGGTCGTCTCGGCGCAGGATCGCGCGGACGCTCGCGTCACCATCGACATGCCCATCGCACTGAGCTATCGCGCGGGGCTAGATGCCGTCACGGCGATGCACTGTTTAAGGGGGCTCATCGATGCGGCTGCGGCGCACTATCTTCCGGCGCCAGGGCCTGCCTGACGGCCTGGAGAAGGCTCGTCTCGGTTACCGGCTTGAGGAGGACCTGTTGGGCCCCCAGGGAGATGGCCAGAGTGGGCTGGGCCAGCACCGAGCACACGATCACCGGGATGCTGGCCGTCTCGGGCAGGGTCTGAAGGCGCTGGAGGACCATCCAACCGTCCTCCTGAGGCATGAGCACATCGAGCAGGATCAAGTCGGGGCGGCCCTCACCCAGCGCTTCCCATAGCTGGGCGCCATCGCGCGTCACGTGTAGCTCGTACCCGGCGCGACGTAGGTAGCGCTCATAGAGGGCGATGGTGTCCTGGTCGTCCTCGACGACGAGCACCGTGGGAGGGCGCGGCGCTGGGAGGGTGAAACGCAGGGCGAGACCCGCCTCGTCCGTCGCCCAGGCGATACGACCCCCGTAGGGCTCGAGGAGCACGCTGCAGAGGTCGAGTTCCGGATATTCGTCCGACGCGGGTGGCGGCGGCGCGCCGTCCACGCCTGCGGCGCGAATCTCCCACACCGTCTCGCCCGCCGCCGCCGATACGCTCAGGACGAGGGTGGGGCCCGTCGTCGCGCGCAGCACGCCGGCCAGCGCATTGAGCACGACCTGCCGCAGCGTGGCCGGATCGCCGTAGATGGGCGGGACATCGTCTGACAGCTCCACGTGTAGCGTCACGTGCTGTCGTTCGAGTAGCGCGTGCATGTCGGCTTGCACGCCGGCCAGGAGTTCCGGCAGATCGATGCGCTCATGTCCGGGGGGCGCGGCGAGCTGGGGCGCCTCGTGCCGCTGATCAGGTGATTGCAGGCCGCCGTCCGGCGCCCCGACCTCCTCCCACAGCACGCGGCAGACCGCCTGGATCGCTTGTGCCTGGTATCGATAGAAGGTGGCGCGGCTGAGGCCGAGTTCATCGCAGATCAGAATGGGGCTACGTCGCTGGATGCAGCGTCCCCATAGGACGCGATAGGGGAGCCAGTCGGTGTGGCCGAAGGGCACCGATTCAGGCGGCCGCAGCGACTCGATGGCGCGACGCAGCGCGGCGCGCAGCTCGCCGAGCCGGTCCTCCATGGCAAGGTGGGGCGAAGACAGGCGGTCGAGCAGCGGGCTGGCACAAAGTCGCGCGCTGTCGCCATAGTGCACGAGCGCGTCGCGCACGTGTTCATCGAACTCGGGCGTCAGCATAGCCAATGCGCTACAGGTAAGATGAGACAATGTGAGAGCACGTTGAGACCTCCGCACGTCCCAGAGACGGTAGAATGGGCTAGGATGGAGTATGGTACTGGGCGACTCATGCCTCCTATTCTATTCCCTCGACAGTCGAGCACCAAGTTCTGGTGGCCGGGGGAGAAGGAAGAGCGGCTGTCTGTCAGGTCATGCGGCCCCAGCAGGGGACCACGCTGGGGCAAGTGGTTCGCATGTTGTTGCGGTGCTCGTACACGCAGCCCATTGGGACGCGCCGGGCATTCCAGGCCTCACAGGCACTCCGCGGGGATTTGGGTTGGCCGGGTACCGGCTCGGGTTACCATTCATGAACGGGAAGCGGAGGAAAAGGAGACACCATGGCTATGGAGATGAAGCGACGGCAGTTCCTCGCAGCGTTCGCGGCCACGACGGGCGCCACCGTACTGGCCGCTTGTGCGCCCAAGGCCGAACCGACGGCCGCCCCGGCGGCCGCGGGAGCGGATCCCAAGGCGCAAGAGCCGCAGCCCGCGGCTCAGGAAAAGGTTGCCCTCAAGCTGAATATGCGCGCGGGCGGCGAGCAGAGCGAACCTTCTTACTATGTCGATCGGCCCAAGGAGCTGATAGAGGAGTATCCCCATATTTCGGTCGAATTGGTGCCCGTCCCAGAGGATGAGTACTATACCAAAATCCAGACCATGGCAGCAGCCGGCTCGTTGGGTGATGTGGTCTTTGCCCAGGATGACTATTCCCAGCAGAAGCGTCACGCGGTGAACGGTCTGCTGCAGGCGAGTGAGGAATGGCTGGATGCCAACGGCCACTCCAAGAGTGAGTGGCTGCCGTCGGCGGTAGACGCCATCTCCTATGAGGGCAAGATGTATGGGCTGCCCAAGAGCGCGAGCCCCTCGCAGTGCTTTCTTTTCTATAATCAGGAGATGTTCGAGGAGGCGGGCATCCCCTTCCCGCCGACGCACGGGGGCACCCTCGAGGAACTGGTAGAGTGGGTGGACAAGGTGACCAAGGGGCCCGAGGATATGCGGGATGTGTTTGGGGTTTCCCTCGATCTCACCTCGATCCTGGGGATTCACAACTGGGTACGAGCCTTCGGGTCATTTGCCCTGAACGAGGAAGGAACGAAACAACTCTCCGAGGGACCCGAGTGGTACGAGGCGATGCAGTACCTGTACGGATTCTACCAACGGCAGCAGGTGCCCCGAGACGAGAGCTTGCCCAGTGGTGGCAGGCGAGCGCTCTTTGCCGCCGGCAAGCTGGCCATCATGGTTGGTGGTCGCTGGGAATGGAAGGGTATCAAGGCAGCCGTTGAGGCCTTGGACAAACCCTTCAGGTGGGAGACCGTGGAGATGCCATACGTGGAGAACGCCAAGGGGTGGCGTGCCAGCGTAAACTCGCACGATCCCTCGACGCAGACCAAGTATCCCCACGAGGCGTATCTCCTCGCGTATGCGCTGGCCGACAAGCGCATGTCAGAGCTTTCCTGTGCACAGATTGGCTACCTGTCAGCGCGCCTTGATGACGAGGAGACGATCGCTGCCATGGACGACGCTGATCCGACGAAGGAGTGGCTGCAGCTGCAGTACGAGTGCCAGGTCAAGACCGACAACTTCCGTGGGCCGGCGAATCTGCGTGGGCTCGAGCTGAACACGACTACCAAGAACTTCCTGGATCAGCTTTGGCTGGGCCAGGAGGAGTTGACGCCCGACTTTATGAAGCGCTTCACGGCGGCCTGCCAGGAGATTCTCGACAAGCCGCTATAGAAGGTTACCTCTGGGCGGCGCAGATAGTGATCTGTGCCTGAGGGGGCGGAGGAGCCATCTGCTACCCCGGCTTGGCCAGGGGTAGGTACGGCTCCTCCGCCCTCTCGGGCCGGGGGGGCGATGCCAGACGCGATGAGGCTGTCGCTATCCTTTCGGCACTGGCTTCTGCGAGAGTGCCCGTAGTTCACCCCCTCCAGCTAAGGAGAACACGCGTCTATGGAGAACGCACAGGCCTTTGATGTAACTACAGCCGCTAGACAGCGCCCCAGGGCGAGTCGTCAGGAGATCCGAGAGGCGCTCCAGGGGTACGCGTTCATTGCGCCCTGGGCGATCGGATTCCTGGCCTTCATCGTGGGGCCGCTTTTGACTAGCCTCTACTACAGTTTGACCCGATACACCCTGCTCAGGCCGATGGAGTGGATCGGGCTCGAGAACTATGGGTACGCACTACTCCGTGACAGTCTCTTCTGGAAGTCAATTGAGCGTACTCTGCTCTGGACGCTGACCACTGTACCACTGGGAGTCCTAGGCTCCTTTCTGGCAGCACTCCTCCTCGATCGCGGCGTGCGCGGGACGACTGCCTGGCGCATCTGCTTCTTCCTGCCTTCACTGACGCCCCAGGTGGCGGCCGTGATTCTCTGGGTGTGGATCCTGCAGCCCGAAGTTGGCATCGTCAATAGCCTGATCAGGATGGTGTTTGAGACCAGGGGCCCCGGCTGGCTGTCGAGCCCCACGTGGGCGCTGCCATCGCTAGTAGGAATCAACCTGTGGACGAGCATCGGCAGTAATCGCATGTTGATCTTTCTCGCCGGGCTCCAAGGGGTTCCACGTGAGCTGTATGATGCCTCCGAGGTGGATGGCGCCAACTGGTGGCATAGGACACTACACGTGACCATCCCCATGATCTCGCCGACGATCTTCTTCAACCTAGTGCTTGGCATGATCAGCAGTCTCCAGGTGTTCGGAGTTGCCTTTGTGGCGACTGCAGGCGGACCTGCTTATGCCACCTATTTCTATGCCCTACACCTCTACCAGACGGCATTCAAGAGTTTTGATATGGGGTATGGCTCGGCGCTTGCTTGGATGCTGTTCATCGCCATCCTGGTGATGACACTGGTGCAGCAGTGGCTCTCAGGGCGTTGGGTCTTCTATAGCGGAGAGGTGAGGCGATGATGGAAAGGGGGAGACAACGTGTCTGAACTAACGTACAGACTCAAGCCCCCCACACGGGGCATGGGGCGCCAATTCGCCCAGGTGTTCCTCAATGTGATGACGACGCTGCTCGCCCTCAGTTTCATCTTCCCGTTCATCTGGACGGTGAGCAGTGCGCTCAAGACAGGATACGAGGTGGTTGAGTACCCACCCAAGATCCTTCCACGTGTTGCGCAATGGGGCAACTTTTATGAGGCATGGACAACGGCGGATTTTGGTTCGTTTTTTCTAAATAGTATGATCGTTACCGTCTCTACTTTGGTTGGTACTTTGTTAAGCTCTTTACTAGCTGCTTATGGATTCGCACGTTTTCGGTTCCCCGGGCGAGAGATCGTGTTTCTACTGTGTTTGAGCGGTATGATGATGCCGGTGTACGTCACCATCATTCCACTGTTTACCATCTTTCGTGCACTGCGATGGATCGACACTCTGAAGCCGCTGATCTTGCCATCGTTCTTCGGCAGTGCGTTTGCTATCTTTTTGCTGCGCCAGTTTATCATGTCCATCCCATTCGATCTGGACGAATCAGCTCTCATCGATGGGGCCAGTCGGCTGACCATCCTGTTACGCATCATCACGCCGAACTGCAAGCCAGCCCTGGCTACCGTGGCAATCTTTACCTTTATGTCTGCCTGGAACAACTTTTTGTCGCCTCTCATCTTTCTGGATTCCCAGAAGAACTTTACCTTGCCGCTCGGCCTGTGGTTCCTGCGGTCGTATGCAGATGATCCTACCCAGCCCACGGAGCATCTGCTGATGGCAGCCAGCGTGATCACCACAGTGCCGGTGCTGTTGGTGTTCATCTCGGCGCAAAAGTACTTTATCGAGGGCGTGGTGATGAGCGGCATTAAGGGATAGAGATGTACGCCGGGCAAACCGAGCCCACAAGGCACGCAGCGCTTGGCAGATGATCACCAGCATACCAGGGCCCGTGGGTAGGTG
>ENA-UOUL01005130-UOUL01005130.1-bioreactor-metagenome-genome-assembly--contig:-NODE-5130-length-11535-cov-2.742102_pt1 | contig 11535 bp, 9 predicted proteins | sample MGYA00249838_ERZ747220 | MGnify/ENA primary metagenome ERZ747220 (study PRJEB28778, sample SAMN05720191) | bioreactor metagenome | isolation source: Anaerobic biogas reactor | place: USA:Washington...
TCGCATCCCTTCCCTCATCCATCCGTTTCACAGACGGGGAGAGGCGGGCGTTCAGGGCCCGAGAGAGGGATTCGCGGACAGGCAGGCCCCTGACGGTCTCCCAGTGGGCCGAGCGTTACCGCATTGTTGTCGGCGGCGCCATGCCGGGCCGCTGGCGACCCGGCGTGATGCGTGCGCGCGTTCCGGCCAGCGATCCCGCTAACGGCTGGCGCTGGCGACCTGGAATGTCCCGTTTTCGACCTGAGCTTTGGCCTCCTGGGCGGGGTAGAAGTTTTTGTTGTAGCGCAGCGCTTCGTCGAACTTGCTCAGCGCCTGGGACCTCTCGCCCTGGGCAGCCAGCACCATCCCCTGCCAGTAGTAGGTTTCCTCGACGTATTTGGTCGTGCCGAGCGTGGCGTTGGTGTAGGCCATCACGTCGTTGAAGCGCCCGGTCTTGAAGTAAGCCTCGTAAGGGCCGAACTGGTACCACAACATGCGGAACGGCAGCCCCAGGTCCAGCGCCTGGTCGAACGCGATGGCGGCGTTGTCGAAATCGCCCAGACCGACCAGCGAGGTGCCCATGTTGAACCAGGCCCACTTGTCGGCGCTGTTCTTGGCCGCCTCAGCGCGGGATGTCTCGAGCGCCACACGATAGCCGAATTCCGGATCGACGTAGTCGCCCAGCACTTCGCGCAGCTCCATCTCGCGGGATGGCTCGTAAATCACCATGAACACGCGGTTGAAATGGCGCCAGTTCTCGTCGAAGATGCTGTACGGGTGCGGTTTGCCCTGGCCCTGGCCGCTGCCCAGATAGCTATCATACAGCAGGAAATGCTGCTGGGAGTCATCGTAGCCGATCAGCAGCGTGTAGTGGCCCATCCAGCCTTCCTCGGCGGGTTGGATGCTTTCTTCGATGACGACCGGGAAGCGGGCCGCAATCAGGCGCTTGAGCAGGGTTGTGTTGCCGCCGTAGCGATACAGCGCCTTGACGCCGCTGTTCTCGTTGACGAAGCGCACCATTTGCCACGGGCTCACGTTCTTGTCTTCGCTGTGCGGCTTCATCCAGGCCGCCGCGGTGTACTGGTTCTCCGACCAGCCGAAATGGCTGAGCGCCATGGTCATGGTGGTGGGACCGCAGTTGTTCCAGCCTTGCTGCTCGTAGCGGAAGCCGTCGAGCTTGAACGCCGCCGGCAGCGGGACGGACGTCGGCGCCGAGTTGGGCGTCCAGGTGGGCCCTGGCCCTGCATCGACGATCGCCTGCGTGGGTGCCACGTAAGTTGGCAGCATCGTCGGCTCCGGGGTGCTCACCGCACCGACCGGAATGCCACTGTCACCCGTGGGCGTCATGGTCGGGCTGTCGGTGGCGATGTCGTCGGAAGCCAGCGGCGCGTTGGGATCGGGCGTCTCGGCCAGCGGCGTTGTGTCCTGGGTTAGCAAAAGTTGCTGCGCGTCCAGGTTGTCATTGGCGCCGCCGAGCGTCGGGAGCACCTCGAACGGCACGGTGGGCCGCAGCGCATCCAGCGGTGGGAACATGTCGATCAGCCGCTGCTGGTAGCGCGGTTCGAGATTGCGGAAAAACGGGGGGAACGCGATGATCCCGATGACCAGCGCCACGATGCCAAACGCCAGTGCTCCGCCGCCCAGGGCCAGCAGCGCTTTGCCCCATGCGGGGATTCCGCCGCGACGCCGGGCCTGCACGCGGCGCCGGGCGCGCCCGCGACGCGCGTCATTCAGCGGCAAATCCAGCGATCCCGGAACGCCGAGATGATTGTAGTCGTTGCGAACCTGCGAGGGGACGCGCCGCGATTCGGACGTTGCGTGCTTGCCTGTATTGTGTGGTGCCATGTCGTATCTTCCAATTACGTCTCGTTACTCGCATCCTACTACGTCGAATGTGCGCTCGCGCGGTTCACGAACCGGCAGGCACTATAGCGCATGTGGGGTGACTCCGCCAGGATTTTCCCAAACCAGAGTATGACACAGGCCGCGCAAAAACGCATCTCGCCTGCCCACCGCTTTCTTGACGCGAATAATACGAACCAAGTGCATCATCTATCGAAAAACCTTTGACTTTTGCCCGAGCACCCCGTACAATCACTGAATTCTCAATCACGGGGAACATGTCTTACACGGGCGGTGGCGCCGGGCGCTGCTGGTCTCGTTTGAACTGTGCGAAACTCACCGTTTGGAGGCTCCAACTCAATGAAGGAATATACAACTGATCTCTTGAGGAATGTTGCCCTGGTCGGACACCAGGGCGCCGGCAAGACTAGCCTGGCCGAAAGCCTGCTTTTCAACACCGGCGCCGTCACCCGCATGGGCAAAGTTGAAGAAGGCAACACCGTGGCCGATTTCGACGAGGACGAGCGCTCGCGCACGCTGTCGATTTACTCCTCACTGCTTCCCATCGAATTCGACGGTCACAAGATCAATATCATCGACGCGCCGGGCTTCGTGGATTTCCAGGGCGAGGCCAAGAATGCGGTGCGCGTGGCCGATGCTGCAGTCGTGGTGGTCGACGCCGTGGCTGGGCCGGAAGTCGGAACCGAGCTGGCATTCGATTTCGCTCGCGAGTTCCATCTGCCGGCGATGGTCGTCATCAACAAGATGGATCGCGAGAACGCCAACTTCAATCAGGCGCTCAGCGCCATGCGCCAGCGTTTTCCCAATTATCGCTTCGTCCCGGTCATGCTGCCGATCGGGGCGCAGGCGGATTTCTCTGGCGTGGTCAACGTCCTGACGCAAAAGGCGTACAAGGGCGCGGGCAAGGATGCCAGCGATCTGCCGGGCGACATGGCCGACGAGTTGGAAATGGCCCGCCTGGAGCTGATCGAGGCCGCTGCTGAGTCCGATGACGCGCTGATGGAAAAATACTTCGAAACGGAAACGCTGTCGGACGATGAGATCAAAGAGGGCATGCGCGCCGCGGCCAAGAATCCGGACCTGAACGTGGTGCCCGTCTTCGTGACCAGCTCGACGCACAGCATCGGCATCGTGCCGCTGCTGGAGGCGCTGATCGTCTACGTGGCGCCGCCCAGCGAGCGCCGCGTGTCCGTTGAGGCTGAGCGTGGCGGCGAGATCGAATTCCTGGAAGGCCCGTTGAGCGACAGCGGCCCCACCGTGGCGTACGTCTTCCACAGCCACACCGACAAGTACGGCACGCTGACCTATTTCCGTCTGTTCAATGGCATGCTCAAACCGAACGACACGCTGTTCAACCTGGATCGCGGCCACGAGGAGCGTATTGGCAGCCTGATGACCATGCGCGGGGAGACCCAGCTTCCGCTCGACGTGTTGCACGCGGGCGATATCGGCGTGGTGGCCAAGCTGCGCGACACCAACACGGGCCACACACTGGCGGCCAAGGCGTTCAAGAAGTTCATCACCCGGCCCAGGTTCTCGATGCCTATTTACGCCGTGGCCCTGCACCCGCGCACCCAGAGCGACAGCGCCAAGATGGGCGAAGTGCTCACCGGCCTGTCCAATGCCGATCCGACGCTGCACTGGTACCAGGACGGCGTGCTCAAGCAGACGATTCTGGAAGGCATGGGTGGCACGCACATTGACATCGCGATCAGCCGCGCGGAGCGCATGGGCGTCGGGCTGGACACCAGCGTGCCGAAGGTGCCCTACCAGGAAACGGTCACCAAGTCGGCGACTGCGGTGTACCGCCACAAGAAGCAGACCGGCGGCGCGGGCCAGTTCGCCGAGGTGCATTTGCGCGTCGAGCCGCTGCCGTCGCCGACCGGGGACGAGGAGGAAGTGCCCGAGTTCGAGTTCGGCAACGAAGTGTTCGGCGGCGCGATCAGCGGCGCGTTCATCGGCTCGACCGAAAAAGGCGTGCGCCAGGTGTTGGACGGCGGCGTGATCGCCGGCTATCCGGTCAAGTTCGTCAAGGCCACCGTGTTCGACGGCAAGATGCACCCGGTCGACTCGAAGGATATCGCGTTCCAGATCGCCGGGCGCGGCGCTTTCCGTGAGGCGTTCGAAAACGCTGGGCCGGTCCTGCTCGAGCCGATCATGCGCATCGATATCACCGTGCCCGAAGACGCAATGGGCGACATCATGGGCGACATGAACACCCGGCGCGGGCGCGTGCTGGGCATGGAAACCGAGGCCGGGCGCAGCATCGTCACGGCGGAAGTGCCGCTGGCCGAGATCCAGCGCTACAGCAACGATCTGCGCTCAATGACCGGCGGGCGCGGCGTGTACAAGATGGAATTCCTGCGCTACGAGCGGGTCCCGGCCCACATCCAGGCTGAGATCATCGCCAAGGCGGAGAAGGCCAAAGAGGAAGAAGACTAGCGCCGGGAATAGCGGGACGCGACACGGACGGGGCTGCTCGGCGGGGCAGTCCCGTTTTTGTTGGACTCAGGGTGCCTCTGCATTGGGGTGGACCAACCGGCGTGGGAAAGGTCACTCGATGCGGCGGGCTTTGCCGTCCTGCTCGATCTCGTAGGTGCGCCCGCGCCAGGTGAAGACCCGCTCGATCAGGGCGCGTGCCCAGAGAGTCGGCGCGACGAACGTATCCAGCATGAACAACTGCGCGTAGGCCGTCCAGGTGAAGGCCCGCCCAAAGCGCAGCCGGTCGAGCTGGTGCGCCACGATCATGCGCACCGCCACGAAACCCCACCATGTCCGGCGGCCCCACCAGCGGCCCTCGCGCTCCGTGATCAGGCCGAGCATGAACCCGACCGTCAGCGGGTTGGTGAACGGCCACGCGAGGAAGTCCGGCAGGGCAGTGCCGCGGCTGATGATCAGCCGGCGCAGCAAACCGGCGGTCGCCTCGTTGAACGACTGGGGCGCCGGCACAATCAGCGCGGGAACGGGCACAATCGCGATCTGGTAGCCATTCTCGCGCACTAGATGACCCAGGGCGACATCTTCGGCGGCGCTGTCCAGCAGGTACAGCAGGCCACCCGCCTGCTGGATCACCGACCGGCGCACAAGCATGAAGCCCGCGCTCATCGACTTCACCCGGCTGCTCAACGCCGCGAACGGCAGGCCGGCGGTACGGGCATGGTTGACGTGCAGCGCAGTGATCATGTCGCCACCGGTATGGACCAGCGACGTGCTGGAGCGCTCCGGTTCCAGGTACAGGGGTGGGGCGAAGGCCGCACCGACGGATGGGTCGGCCAGCAGCGCCAGGGCCGCATTCCACAGCTCGGCTTTCACGTGTAGATTCGGGTCCACGAAGGCGATCAGGTCTCCGCGCGCGGCCTCGTAGCCCGCGTTGAGATCGTGCATGGGACTCGCGTGCGCGCCGGGCGGCCCGCTGCTGACGACCCGCGCGATCGCCGGATAGCTCTCGGCGATGGCAACGGCGGCGGGGAAGGCGGGCGCCCCGGCGTCCTCGAGCACCATGATCAGTTCGTACTCGTCGGTGGGGCCGTTGATCGCCATGACGTGCAGCAGAGCCAGTGTATCGAGCGTCTTTTCATGCAGGGGCACGACGACGCTGATCGAAGGGACACCCTCGGCGGGGGCGGGCGGCGGCTGGCGCCAGAAGCGGCGATTGGCCAGGTAGACGATCAACTGGTACAGCGTGGACACGACGAGTGAATTGACCAGCAGCGTCTCGATCGTGTAGCGGAGCCATTTGGGCAGCATGGTCGGGGCCGCTCAGCGCGCGATGGCGACCACGATCAGGGCCACCACCGCCACCAACGTGATTGCGACGGCCAGCCACATGACCAGCCAGGCGCGCCGATCTGGTGAGCCGGTCACGTCGAGGAACAGCGGCGCGATGGCCTGATCGTTCAGGCGCGCGGAATCGTGCGCGGGTGGCTCGGGCGCCAGCCCGCGCAGGAGCTTGTCCGGGATGGGCGGCGGCGTCGGGTAGCTGTCCGGCGGCTTGTCGAATACCGGGTCTGGACCGATCGGCGGAGCCACTTCGGCCAGCGGCTGCGTGCCCAGCAGATCGCGCAGGGCACGGTTGACCGCCTGGCTCATGGCGCCCGCTGACCGGTAGCGGACGCCCGGCAGCTTGGCGAGCGCCTTACGCATGACCTCGGTGATTTCCAGCGGCAACTGGGGCTGGTACTTGAGTGGGTTGGGGACCGGCTCGCTGATGTGCTGGTGGATGATCGCCAGCGGGGTGGAGCCGTCGAACGGCAGGGCGCCGGTCAGCATCTCGAACAACACGACGCCCAGCGAGTAGATGTCGGAAGCGGGTGTGAGCTCTTCGCCGCGACACTGCTCAGGTGACGCGTAGGCCGCGGTGCCCAGGAAGCCGCCCGCCGAGGTCAGGTCCGCGTCAGCGTCCATCAGGTGGGCGATGCCGAAGTCAGCCAACAAGGCGCGGCCCTGCTCATCGAACAGGATGTTGCCGGGCTTGATGTCGCGGTGGATGATGCCTCGCGCGTGGGCGTGATCGAGCGCCTCGGCTACCTCAGCCAGAATCCGCGCCACATCGGCAACGGGCAGCGGGCCGGCCCGGATCGCGTCTTCGAGCGTGCCGCCGTCCGCGTACTGCATCACGAGATACGGCATGCCGGCTTCTTCGCCAAAATCGACGAGCGGCAGAACATGCGGGTGCTCCAGGTGGGCGGCGGTCGACGCTTCGCGCAGGAATCGCTGGCGTAAGGTATCGTTGGCGGCCAGATGCAGGGGCAGGATCTTGAGAGCAACCTGGAAGTTGTCGGGCAGCCGTCGCGCGCGGTAGACACTGGCCATGCCACCCGCGCCCAGGTGCTCGATCACGAAATAGCTGCCGAAGGTCGTGCCGATCAATGTGTTGTTCATCAGTTTCACTTGTGCGTGACTGCCAGCGCCAGCTACTGCCAGTGTATCACAGCCGGTCAAACGATACTGTCAATGACCTGCAAGGTCTTGTAAAAAACTCGTTCACCCGGCCTAGCGCTGCGGAAGGTGTCCGTCCAGCCAGGCGGTCGTCGTCGCGAAGACGTCGCGCCGCCAGTCCGGATGGCGGAACGTGTGGTCCGCCCCCAGGACGAGATGCAGCGTCCCGCGCTCGCCCAGCGCCTTGTTCAGCGCCTCCGCTTCGCGCACGGATACGACCTCATCGCTGGTCGCCTGGATGACCAGGCCGGGTCCGGCAAACTGGCCCAGCGCGCCAACGATGTCCGCCTCCTGGAAGGACGCGACGAACTGCTCGCCCACCGTCAGGCCGCCGGTGATGCCGCGGTGGATGCCCGTTTGGGGAATGTCGTTGAAGTGGTCGCGGGGCTGGCTGGCGGCGTTCCAGAAGATGGCCGCCCGCACACGCGGATCGCGCCCCGCCAGTAGCGCGGTGACCGCGCCGCCCAGGCTGAGGCCGAGTACCGCGATCCGACCCGCGTGGATGCCGGGCTGCTCGCCCAGCCAGCTCAGCATGGCGGCGGCATCATTGACTTCGCTGTGGATCGTGAAATCGTCGAACGTACCATCGCTGTCGCCGGAGCCGTAGAAGTCCACGCGGAGGGCCGCATAGCCGGCGGCGGCGAGGTGCCTCCCCATCTGCACATACAGCCGGTGATCTTCGATGTGGTGGCCGGTGAAGCCGTGTAGCAGGACAACGGCTGGCGCGGGCTCACTGATGGCAGGCCGGTGCAAAAAGCCGCGCAGCGTTCCCAGCGGGCCGGGGATCTCAACATAAAGGCAGGTTTCGGTCATGACTCGTCGTCTGCCTGACCGATGCCGGTGCCGCTGATCTTGTCGCGCATGGAGAGCAGCCTCTTCATCAGGCGCTGACGCGCGTTGGGCTGCTTGACGTACTCCAGCCCGACCTCATACGTCGCAGCGGCCTGCATGGCCTTGCCGCTGCGGAGCTGCAAGTCAGCAATCGCCATCACGGTTTGGCCGTAGTTTTCCTCGTCGCCCAGCTCCATGAACCTGGCCGAGGCCTCGCGATAGTTGGTGATGGCCTGCTCAGTATTGCCCATTTTGGCGTATACGCGGGCCATATTGCCCAGCACCTGGGCTGTGCGGCTGGTGTCGTTGAGCTGGGCGAAGACCGCGTGCGCCATGTTCATCTGCTCCAGCGCGGCCTCGTGCTGGGAGAGCATATGCAGGGCCAGCCCCAGATTCACCTGCATCTCGGCGGCCATATCCCCCACGCCATCCGCTTCATACTGGGCGATGGCCTGCCGGAACGTGTCCGCTGCCTGTTCGTAATCCTGCTGCCTGAACTGCTGAATGCCCTGATCCTTGAGCGCGTCTGCCGTTGCCATGCCTCACTCCTTCGAACAACGAGGGCCGAGTCCGCTCCTATTGTGGGTGCATCAGGGCAGAAGCGCAACCGGGCTGGGCGCTTACGTGCGGGGCTGCGCCGAGGGCCGTTTGTCCGCCGTGGCGGGTGCCGGTTCAACGGCGACGGCTGCCGGCACTGCGCGCCGGGCGTTGATCCACCTGTCGAGGGGCAGGAAGATGACGGCGAACGCGGCGAGAGACAGCAGCGCTCCGGCCAGCGCGTCGATGAGGTAATGGTGGCCCAGGTAGACCGTGGCGAAGACGACGGCCAGCGGCAGCAGGATCACCGGCAGCGCCTTGCGTCCCCAGACCGCGATCGCGACCAGCGCGATATAGGTCGGGTAGGCGGCGTGCAGCGAGGGCATCGCGGCCACCGGGTTGGCGCCTTTGGCGACGGTGTCCGCCGAGACGGCAAAGTGATCGAGCAGGATCGGGTCATCGGGCAGGTAGCCGTACATGGTGGCCCACCAGGGCGGCGCCGCCGGGAACAGGACATACACCGCGAACGCCACATACGATAGCACGACCAGGCCAACCGCGTAGCTCCAGTACAGGCGCCGGGCCCGCTGCCAGAGGAAGACCGCCAGCACCAGCGGCGAGAGGAAATGGGACAGATACAGCGCGTTGGTGATCACGTCGAGGATGGGCGTGTACCAGCGATCCCACATTTGCTCCTGGACGACCACGCTGGGCAGCGTGCCGCCGAACAGGGCTCTTTCCCACTCGATCAGGTTCTCGACGTTGATCTCCGACCGCGAGAAATCGTCGGCGAAGTTGCGAGCCTGTTTGTAGGCCACCAGCAGCATCAGAAACGGCGCGAACTCGACCAGGAAGGCACGCCCGTTGGCCGTCCAGATGAAGGCGAAAATGAACGCCACGGCGATCCGTTCCGTGGACGGAAACGTGCCGTTGAGCGACATGGCGAGCATGATCACAGGGACCAGCCCCAATTGGAGCAAAAACTTCCGGTTCTTGAGATCGATGGGTGGCTTGTTGGATACCACAGCAGCCTCACTTCATCCTGGTGTGAATACTGGCGTCCGGGCCTGTTATGGTAGTCCGTCGGGGCATTTTGTCAAGCCTGCGTTCGAAAAAGCGCGCCCGCCTTGCCCGCTGCGCCTCTCATTCCACGGTCAGGTGTCCGACAATCGCGTAGTCGTCTCCGTCCGTGGACAGGATCGCGCCATCCCAGTACGTGTATAGTTTCACGCCAACCGCATAGTCCCCGGGCGGCAGGTGCTCCGGTAGCGCCAGGCTGTGCCCGTCGAAGACCAACGCGGCGGGCGTCCACCCGCTGGTGGGCGCGGCGCCGTTGGCGGGGTAGCCGTCGTGCTGAGCCTGCAGCGCGCCCAATGAATCGAGCAGGAACACCGACACGCTGTAATCGACGGCGGGCGGCGCGCTGGCGCTCCACCACAGCCGGACCGGGACCGTATCGCCGGGCCGGGCGCGGGCGGGCAGGTCGGCTTTGTGCAGCGCGATCCCGTCGCCGTATGCGGCGATGACCTCGTCCTGGATCGCGGCGCGGTCGTACCGGAACGCGAAGATCGGCGAGCCGTGATGCGCGTAGGCAAGGCGCCCGGTGCGAATGAATCCCTCGGCCTCGATCAGGTCCAGCGTGTCGTTGTTGATCGATTCGCTGCCCCAGTAGGCAATCCACAGGCCCGGGGTCTGGTCGAGAATGGCCTTCACGCTGGGCATGAACAGCTCGCGGTAGCGCTTGCGGTAGTCGTAGAGCGAGACGACGACCGGCTGGGCCTCCTCGGCGGGCAGCAGCGCGACGATCTCATCTTCCGACAGCTCGGGAATGGCCTGGATCAGGTGGTACCACAGCGCGGCATGGGCGCCGCCGACCTCGACCAGTACAGGCTCGCTGGCCACGTGCCGGGCGGCGATGTCGTTGGCCATCTGGCGCCAGGGCGGCTTGACGTAGAACGAGCTGGTGACCAGCAGCCCGTTGGCGACGACCAGCGCCACCACCCACGCCCGGCCAAATTTCTCGAAGGCCGTCATGCCGTGCCCTACCAGCAGTGCGATCGCGGGCATGATCACCGAGATGTTGCGGTCGGTGAGCAACGGGTAGCGACTGTGCAGCGCCGCCGTGATGATGACCGGCAGGCCGAACCACAGGGCCGCCAGCAGCGTACCCGACAGACGCCGATCGCGCGCGGTGCCGCCCATGGGGCCGGGCGGGCGCTTGGCCAGCGGGACCAGCCACCCGGCGAGCATGAGCAGGCCGTAGAGCGCCAGCGGATCGCCCAGCGACTCCGAGGCCAGGTATTCGAGCGTGGCGCGGTTGAACGGCATGCCATGGATGGTCAGGACTGCGTCATCGACCGGCGTGTTGATGAACTGGTGAATCACGATGGGCACCCAGGGCAGGAAGGCCAACGCGACCAGCCCATTGAGCGCGAGGAAGTGCCTCCACCGGTCGCGTCCCCGCAGCGTGATCAGGCCGTGGGCGAGGATCGCCAGGTTGACCATGTAGCAGTAATAGTGCAGGTAAAGGCCGGTCACGCTCAGCAAGACGAAACCGAAGGCGCTCCCACCTTGCGGGCGGCGCAGCCAGCGGGCGTAGAAATACGCGATCCCGATCATGACGAAGAACACCATCGGGTAGTCGCGGACTTCCTGGGTCAGCACCACATGCTTGTCCATCAGGGTGAAGGCCAGCGCGGCGAACACGCCCGCCGCCGGGCTGAACAGCGCGCAGCCCAGCCGGTAGAGCAGGGCGATGCTGGCGACGGAGAACAGCACGGTAAGGTAGCGCAGGGCAAAGACCGTCCACCCGGCGACGACGTCCCAGGCTCGGAGCAGCGCCGAGAATACAGGCCCATGATGGTCGACCACCATGGTCATCGTCAGGTCGCGCAGGGAATCGCCGCGGGCCAGCCAGATCGACCAGCCCTCATCACCCCAGAGGCCCTGGGCGTCCAGATCGTGGATGCGCAGAGCCGCCGCCAGCAGCAATATGGCGACCATGGCGGGCAGAACCCAGGTAGGGGTGGAGCGTGTGCGTGTGTGCATGGCGGAGATTGTACCGCGTTGCGGTGAAGGGAAAAAGACGCGGCGAATCAAAAGCGCCCTGCACATTCGTGTGCAGGGCGCCAGTGGCCTTAACCGAAGTTGAGCTTAGCCGCCCAGACGGACGACGTTGCTGGCCTGCGGACCCTTGGGGCCCTGGGTGATTTCGAACTCGACGCGCTCGCCTTCGTTCAGCTCGCGGTAGCCTTCCGACTGGATCGCGGTGTGATGCACGAAGACGTCGGGGCCGTTCTCAGGCTGAATGAAGCCGAAGCCCTTCTGCGAGTTGAACCATTTGACGGTGCCATTTACACGTTGTGACATTTTGGGATACTCCTTCCC
>ENA-UOUL01005132-UOUL01005132.1-bioreactor-metagenome-genome-assembly--contig:-NODE-5132-length-11533-cov-4.293994_pt1 | contig 11533 bp, 7 predicted proteins | sample MGYA00249838_ERZ747220 | MGnify/ENA primary metagenome ERZ747220 (study PRJEB28778, sample SAMN05720191) | bioreactor metagenome | isolation source: Anaerobic biogas reactor | place: USA:Washington...
TCCACGTGGTGTATGGCCTGGTCGGACTGAAAACCCACAGCAAGATCACGCTTGTAGTGCGCAAGGAAGACGGCGGGCTGCGTCGCTATCTGCACCTCGCCACGGGGAACTACAACGCGGTCACCGCGAGCATCTACACCGACTGTGGGCTGCTGACCTGCGACCCGGAAATGGGCGCGGATGCCACCGAACTTTTCAACACGCTAACCGGCTACTCGACCCAGGAGTCGTACCGCAGCCTGCTCGTCGCACCGGGCTCCATGCGAGAACGCATCGAGGGGCTGATCGAACGCGAGACCGAGCACGCGCTGGCCGGACGCGGAGGTCGCCTGATCTTCAAGATGAACTCACTGGTCGACGACCGGCTGATCCGCAAGCTCTACGCGGCATCGCAGGCGGGTGTACAGATCGACATGATCATACGCGGCATCTGCTGTCTGCGCCCGGGTGTGCCAGGCCTCAGCGAAAACATCCGCGTAATCAGCATCGTAGGGCGCTTCCTGGAACACAGCCGGATCTACTACTTCGACAACGGCGGCAAACCGGAGGCGTACATGGGCAGCGCGGATCTCATGCCGCGCAACCTGGATCGCCGCGTGGAGATCATATTCCCCGTCAAGGATCCGACCCTGAGAACCTATCTCCGGGACGGGGTGCTGGCAGTTGAGCTGGCAAATAATTCGCGCGCCCGGGAGCTCCAGTCTGACGGCACCTACGTGTGCCGCGGCCGCACGCCTGACGAACCGGAAATCGACAGCCAGGCCTGGCTGCTGGCCAACCCGCCGCAGGGTGGGCACGGAAAGTTATTCTTGCGGAACGAGCAAGGCACGCGGGCGCAATGAAGATGCCGGGCGATGGGTCGCCCGGCATCCCAGCAACAGCGCGTGAACGAGGCTGACGAGGAAATCCCGCTCTCATCAGCCCCGAGCGAATGACATTGAGAGTTGTTGGCGTGCTTTACTGCGCGGGGGCGAAAATCATCGTTCCGCCGTCCGCCATCAGATCCAACAACAGTTTGCCATCTTCAACACTAACCGTCGCCACGCTGGTCAGGTTCACCAGGAACTGCTCGCCCAATGACTCGGCCGAACACATGGCCAGGGTCACCGGTCCCACACTGACAGCCAGATTGGAGCCATCCAATGAGAAGGTGCCCGCTGCCTGGTTGCAGTCAGCCTTCATCGCAACGGTTCCGTCCTCTGCGAATGTGACGGTGTAGTTTGCAGGGTCCGCCACCTTGACGTTCTGCGCCCCCGTGTTGTCGATGAAATCTTCCCAGTTCCAGGTTACGCCAACAAACTCAGGCGCCGCCGGGGCTGCTGAGACGCCTGCGGGCGCTTCAGCGGGGACGACAGGCTCAGCCGCAGGGCCGCCGTTGCGGAAGAGCAGGCTGTCGCCGGCCTCGCCCAGCCGCAGAACGAGGCTATCGTTCTCGATCATATAGGACGCCACCTGGCCGAGGCTATCCAGGAAGCTATTCGACATCGAGCCGGGCGTGCACGCGGCACGGGTGAGCGGTCCGATCTCGATGGTGAGAGCCTCGTTCTCCAGGGCATAGACCGCGCGTGCGATGTTGCAGTCGGCCTGGATAAGGACGTTGCCCTCGCCATCGAAAACCGCCGTATAGCTGGAGGGATTGGGCACGACCGCCTGCGAGGAAGGTTCGGTCTTCAGAGCTGCCGCCCACTCCCATACCACGCCGGTGAGCGGGTCTGCGCCCATGACCGGCTCAGCCTCTGCCGGAGCCGCCTGTTCGGCCGGGGCCGCTTGCTCAGCCGGAGCTGCCTGCTCGGCCGGAGCTGCCTGCTCGGCTGGGGCTGCCTGCTCGACCGGGGCTGCCTGCTCGACCGGAGCTGCCTGCTCGGCCGGAGCTGCCTGCTCGGCCGGAGCCGCCTGCTCAGCCGGCGCCGCCTGCTCGGCCGGGGCACTCGGCGCGGCCACCTCAGCCGGCGCACCTGCAGCCGGAGCCCGCGTCGGGAAGAGGGGCGGCAGTGCGCCACAACCTGCTAGCAATACAACTACCAAGCTCAAAAGAACCACAACACGCAGCGTCTTCATAGTGTTATACCCCCTCCGTAATGAGAAAGAACTTCCAAATAAATAACCTATGCAATTGTAAACTACTTTTCGCCAAAACACAAGTCCCAAAAATAGTACATTTAATGGCGAAATTCCCTATTGCCATGATTACACTTCTATTGTATACTATTTGTGCAACATATCCAATTCTCACTGCCGGCGACAACCTTCTGATCGGAGGGCTCAAGCGATGAACAAGATCAAGAACATCCTGCGTCATAAGTCGGAGGATGTCTGGACCATAGGACCCGATGACACCGTGTATCGGGCCCTTGAAGTCATGGCCGAAAAGAATGTGGGCGCGCTGCCTGTGATGGAAGCCGGTGAGTTGGTCGGCATTTTCTCGGAGCGGGACTATGCGCGCAAGTGCATCCTGAAGGGCCGGCACTCTGAAGAAACGCCGGTGCGCGACCTGATGAGTTCTCCGGTTGTAACGATCGACCCTAATTTCGACATCGACGATTGTCTTGCGATGATGACCGACCGGCAGTTTCGCCACCTGCCCGTGTTGGCCGAGAGGCGCCTGATCGGCATTGTGAGCATCGGCGATATCGGCAAATGGATCATCTCGGAGCAGCGCTCCGAAATCCGCGATCTGGAGGGATATATTAAGGGTGAGAGGGCGCCGCATTAGGACGCGATACGTCCGGGCTTTGACGCCCACAACCCATCGTGATAACCTTCACTCCCACTGAGACGCTGTGCCCAAGCATTCATCCTCAAGCGGGAGACGGACCTATGGCGACGCAAAACTACCTGGCACTGGACCTCGGCGCATCGGGCGGACGCGCGATTGTCGGGCGCTTCGATGGAGAGCGTTTGACTCTGAAGGAGGTGCACCGCTTTGCGAACGGCCCGGTGGCGCTGCCCACGGCGTACGGCGCAAGCCTGTATTGGGATGCTACACGGCTGTACAGCGAGGTCAAGGAGGGGCTGGCCAGGGCAGTGGCGATCTGTGCAGATGCAACAGGCCACGGCCTGGTGAGCGCGGGCCTGGATGCATGGGGCCTTGACTTCGCGCTGCTGGACCGCGCGGGGGTTCTGTTGGGCAATCCCTACCATTACCGGGACGGCCGCACGGATGGGATGATCGAAGAGGCATTCCGGCGGGTTTCGCGTGAGGAGATCTTCGCGGCCACAGGCATCCAGTTCATGCAGATCAACTCGCTCTACCAGCTCCTGGCGATGGTTTGGCGGGATGATCCGGCCCTGAAAGTGGCAGAGACCCTGCTTTTCATTCCCGATCTGCTCAACTTCTGGCTGACCGGCCGCAAGGTGAGCGAGCGCACGATTGCCAGCACCAGCCAGTGCCTGGATCCGTTCACCGGGGAATGGGCCGGATCGCTGCTCGATCGGATGGGCATTCCTGCAGCTATCTTTCCCAAGGTCGTCGCGCCCGGCACCGTGCTGGGCGAGCTGCTTCCCCACATTGCAGCGGAGACCGGCGCTGAAGGCCTCACGGTTGTCGCACCGGGCTGCCACGACACGGCCAGCGCGGTGGCCGCAGTGCCGGCCAAGAGCGATGATTACGCTTATCTCAGCTCGGGCACCTGGTCGCTGATGGGCATCGAAAGCAGCCGGCCCGTTGTGAACGACCAGAGTCTGGCATTCAACGTCACCAACGAGGGTGGTGTCTGCGACACCATCCGCCTGCTCAAGAATATCACCGGGTTGTGGGTCATCCAGGAATGCCGGCGGGCGTGGATCCAGGAGAGCGGACCGCTCTCCTGGGACCAGATCGTCGACATGGCCGCGCTTGCACCGGCGTTTACCGCGTTCATCGATGTCGATGCCAGGGAATTCGCGACGCCCGGCAACATGCCCGCGCGCATCTGCGCCTATTGTGAGGCGACCAGACAACCCGTACCCCAGGATCGTGGTACGGTGGCACGCGTCGTGTTCGAGAGCCTGGCCCTCAAGTATCGCCGCACGTTGGAGATGCTGGATCAACTCGCCTTCCGGCGCCATGCCGTGCTGCACATCGTGGGCGGCGGCACACAGAACCGGCTCCTGTCGCAATTTGCGGCCAATGCCACCGGACGGCCGGTGGTTGCCGGGCCGATCGAGGCTACGGCTGCCGGCAATGCGTTGATGCAGATGCTCGCGACCGGCGCCATCTCATCGTTGGCCGAAGGCCGTGCAGTCATCAGGTGCTCGTTCGATACGGAGGAATTCGAGCCCCAAGATACGGACGCCTGGGATGAGGCATACGCCCGATTCAGCTAAATCCTCATCATTTCACAACACTATTTATTTGTTTCACAATCAAATACAGGTATTGACAGACTCTCACAAACATGGTATGCTGTCACCATCGTTTTCACCGGCAACTATCCAATCTTCGGCGATTCTCAAGGATCGAGACCCATGTTGGAGACCCACAGGCGCCGGCAGATCATTCTCTCCTTGCTGCGCGAGTCCGGCATGCTGGACGTCGACGAGGTCGCGGCACGCCTGGTAGTCAGCCCCAACACCATCCGCAATGATTTCAACGCGTTAGCCGCAGAAGGGCTCTTGCGACGCATTCGCGGGGGCGCCACGCTGGCCGAGCCAACAAACGATGAGCAAGGCTCATCGAATCCGCCGTTTCTGGCTCGCTGCACAATCCACCACGCAGCCAAGCAGCAAATGGCCCGCTGGGCGTCCGATCTGGTCGAAGACGGCGACTCGGTCGTCCTTGATGCCAGCAGCACCGTCTATCACCTCGCCGATTTCCTGGCAGAGCGACGCAATCTCACCATCGTCACCAACGGTATCGAAGTCGGCCGCAAGCTGGCTCGGAACCCATCGAACACGGTCATGTTGCTGGGCGGCTTCCTGCGAGAAAACGGCATCCCCACCGCCGATGTCCTCAGCGATCCCATTCTCAAAGACCTCCACGTCAGGCTGGCGTTTGTCTCCTGCCGGGCATTCACCCCAGGGACAGGCCTGACCGAGGCGGACATCCTCGATGCCCAGCTCAAGGCCAGAATGGTCGCGGCCGCCAGTTCGGTCATTGCCCTCATCGATGCGAGCAAGTTCGGAAAGGTCTGCCTCGCCCCCTTCGCCCGCCTCGACCAGGTCGCCCACATCTTCACCGACAGCACCCTTTCGCCCGAGTGGGTCGAGCAATTGCGGAATACGGGCGTGAAGTTGACCGTCTGCGGCGAGGGCGCCACTTCCACCTACCCTGACCTGGCAGCGTCCGATGCCTTGGCAGCCTCCGAGCCGTACGATCGGATGAGTCGGACGTTGCATGGCAACGTCCGACCCTACAAAATTGGTTTTGCCAACCTTACCGAGCGGATGCCGTTTGCCGTGCAGGTGCGCTTAGGGCTCGAAGAGGCCGTGGCCGCCCGGAAGGAAGTCGAACTCCTCATCCGCGACAACGACCTGGATCGCCGCCGTGCGCTGGAGAATGTGGATTGGTTCATCGACCACCAGGTCGACCTGGTGATCGAGTTCCAGATTGACGCGGAGGCCGGCAACATCATCATGGAGCGCTTCCGCGAGGCCCGGATTCCCGTTATTGCCGTCGACATCCCCCTGCCCGGCGCGATCTTTTTTGGCGCCGACAACTATCGGGCCGGCCACCTGGCCGGCGAGGGCCTGGGCCGCTGGATCCGGGAGCACTGGGCCGGCGCCGTCGACCTTCTCCTGTGCCTCGTGGATCCCCGGGCAGGCAGCACCCCGGCCGCTCGGCTTCAAGGGGGCCGCGACGGCCTGGAGTCCGTGCTGGGCCCGGTGCCGGACGAGCGCGTCATCACCCTGCCCTGCCCCACCCTCATGCACGAAGCCCAGGCCGCAATGGCCGAGCAGTTGCCCAACGTATTGGCCTACGCTGACCTGGCAGCGTCTCCCCCCACGGCTGGGCGACCGCAAGGGTCGTCCCTACGTTCACCATTCAACCCACACACCGCGCGCATCGCCATCATCGCGCACAACGATGACGCGGCCTTGGGCGCGCTGTCCGCCTACGCTGACTTGTCAGCGTCCGATGTCTTGTCAGCGTCCGATGTCTTGTCAGCGTCCGATGTCTTGTTAGCGTCGGCCGTCCTGGCATCGTCCGATGCCCCTGCGTCCGCCCTCGATCACTCCGCTGTCGCAGCAGCGTCCGATGCCGCAGCAATGGCCGTTGCCGTCGGCCAAAATGCGGACCGCTTGGGCCGCGCCGCGATGCAGCGTCCGGACCTCCCCTTTGTCGGGTCCACCAGTTACGAGCCGGAAACCTACGGCGCCCGGCTCATCGATCTCGCGCTCAAGATCCTGGCGGGCGAGCCGGTTCCGCCAGCCGTCTATATCGACCACACGTTTGTTTCCGCGAAGGAGCATGCTGTGCGATGATTTCATCATCCCCCCACCCAGACCCGGCATAGGCGGACCCTATAAGCCCGCTGAAAGCGGGCGACGTCCGCCCCCCGGCGGTTGCCCTTCCACCGCTCATGGAGATGCGTCACATCTCCAAGCGCTTCGACGCCACCCAGGCCCTGGACGACGTCTCCCTTGACCTCCATGGTGGAGAGGTCCACGCCCTCATCGGCGAAAACGGCGCGGGCAAGTCCACCCTCATCAAGATCATGACGGGCGTCTATCGCCCGGATGCCGGCGAGATCCTCCTCGACGGCAGGCCGGTCCACATCCGCAACTCGCAGGAGGCCCAGGCCTTGGGCGTCGCGGCCATCTACCAGGAACCCATGGTCTACCCCGACCTCAACGTCGCAGAGAACATCTTCATCAGCCATGCAGACCGCGGCGCGATCGTCAACTGGCGCAAGATGATTGCCGACGCGGAAGAGATCCTTGCCAAGCTGGGCGTGCAGCTGGACGTCCGCATGCAGGCGCGCGGCCTGACCCTGGCCGCGCAGCAGGCCGTCGAGATCGCTAAGGCCATCTCCCTTAAGGTCCGCGTCCTCATCATGGACGAGCCGACCGCCTCCCTCTCGGAGCACGAGGTCACCCAGCTCTTTTCACTGGTGCGCTCCCTTTGCAAGGAGGGCGTGGCCGTCCTCTTCATCGGCCACCGCCTCGAAGAGGTCTTCCGGATCGCCGACCGCATCACCGTCCTGCGCGATGGCAAGTGGATCTCCTCCCGGCTACGAGCTGAAGCGACGGAAGAGAACGTCATCCGCGACATGGTCGGCCGCGATGTAGCCGAGTTCTTCGCCAGAAACAGGAGCGAACGTGGCGACTTGCTTCTTTCCGTTCGCAGCCTCGGCAAGAAAGGCATCTTCCACGATATCAACTTCGATGTCTACCGGGGCGAGGTGCTCGGCCTCGCGGGCCTCATCGGATCGCGGCGCACCGACGTAGGCCTCGCCTTGTTCGGCATCGAGCCCGCGGACACAGGCGAAATCCTGGTAGATGGCCAGGCGCACAAGATACGATCGCCCGGCGAGGCCATGAAACTCGGCATCGCCTACGCCACCGAAGACCGGCGCCAGTTTGGCCTGTCCATGCCCATGTCCATCGCGGCCAACATCTCCCTGCCTGTACTATCCGACTACTTGAACCAGGTAGGGTTGGTTCGCCAGGAAAAGGAGATCGCCACCGCCGACAAGTTCCGCGAGCGCCTCGCCATCCGCACGCCATCCGTGCTTGCCGAGGCGGCCCGGCTGTCCGGGGGTAACCAGCAGAAGGTCATGCTGAGCAAGTGGCTGAACGTCAATCCGAAGCTCCTCATCCTCGATGAGCCCACCCGCGGCATCGATGTCGGCGCCAAGGTCGAGGTCCACGACATGATCAACGACCTGGCGAAGCAAGGACTGGCCGTCATCATGATCTCATCCGATCTGCCCGAGGTGCTCGGCATGAGCGACCGCGTGCTGGTCATGCGGGAGGGCCGGCAGATGGCCATCTTCGACCGCTCCGAAGCGACCGAAGAATCGGTCATGGCCGCCGCCATGGGACAACCCGCTGCTGCTCGCGACCTTTCCCCCGATCGTAGGGGAGACCCTTACGGTCGCCCGAACGGAGAGGACGTGCAGCCATGAAGACATTCCGCAACATCCTCGTCGGCCTGGTAAGCCGTTTCCGGCCGGAGCAGATCCGCCTGTTGTTCCTGCTCGTCCTCATGGCCCTGGTCGTCATCTTCTTCTCGATCCAGGTTCCGGGCTATTTCAACACCCGGTTCATCGTCCGCCAATCCACCAGCGTCGTCGTCATTGCCATCCTCGCGATCGGACAGACCCTGGTCTTCCTGACCCGCAACTTTGACCTGTCCCTGGGCTCCATCGTCGGCGTGACCGCGTACATCGTGGGCCAGCAGCTTTGGCGCCATCCCGAAATCCCCCCGGTCGGTGCGGTGCTGATGGCCATCGGCCTCGGCATGCTCATGGGCTCCATCAACGGCGTCCTCATCGCCTACGGCCGCGTGCCCTCGATCATCACAACCATCGCCACCCTGGCCATTTATCGCAGCTTCCTGGTGGAATACTCCAACGCGGTGCCGATCACCACCAACAACCTGCCCAGGTGGCTCGTCAAGCTGTCTGCAACCAGTCTCTTCAGCATCGGAGAATTCGATGTGCGCGTGACCTTTGCCGTCATGGTCCTCACGCTTCTCCTGTTTCAACTGGTGCTCTCCTTCTTGCCATTTGGAAGGCGCCTGTATGCGATCGGCTCAAACCCGGACGCGGCCAGGATCGCCGGATTTCCCGCGAAGCGCATCGTCTTCACGGCTTTCTTGCTGAGCGGTGCACTGGCCGGCCTGGCCGGATTTCTCTTCCTGGTCCGGTTCGGCAACATCACCGTGTTGGCCGGCATCGGCCTGGAGTTCGAGTCCATCGCGGCGGCTGTGGTCGGCGGTGTCAGCAACAACGGCGGCTCCGGCACGGTGATCGGCGCATTCCTCGGCGCGTTGCTGTTGGATCTGCTCCAGAACAGCCTCTTCCGCTGGGCCGTCATCAGCGAGTTCTGGCGGGATGCGATTCTCGGCATCCTGATCCTCCTGGCCGTCGCGCTGGACTTCGTCGTTTTTGACCGCCTGAAGAACCTCTGGGCGCGCGTCGAGCTGGAGGTTAGCGCCGGCAAGGCAGGCGACGAGTCGAAGGATCTGGGGGAGGTTGTGACCCATGCCAGCTAAAGCGAACCTGTTAACCACTATCTGGCAGCGGCTCAAGAGCTGGGAGGGGCTGCTGCTGGCCCTGCTGGTTGCGATCGTCGGGATCAACAGCCTCAACGCGCCGGGCTACCTGACGGTTGCGAACCAGACAAACCTGTTCGTCCTGTCCATCGAAAAGGTGATCGTTGCCATCACGATGACCTTGCTGATCATCAACGGGGAGATCGATCTCTCCGCACCATCGATCATGGGCCTGTCCGCGTGCCTGACCGCCTTCCTGTTCCGCGACAATATCCCGTTTGGGACGGCGCTGTTCCTTGCGATGGCGGTCGGACTCGCCTGCGGGCTGTTCAATGGATTCTGGATCGCCCGAGTTGGCCTCAACTCGCTGGTCGTCACGCTGGCCATGTTGATTTGCTACCGCGGCCTGGCACGCGTGCTGCTGGAAGATGAGTCCATCAGCCAGTTCCCGGCTTGGTTCAACGAACTCGGCCAGAAGAACCTGATCGGCCCGTTCCCAATGAGCCTGCTCATCTTCTTGGGCCTGTTTCTCATTGCGTTGGTCATCCTGCAGTATTCCGGCTTTGGACGCCTGATCTACGTGATCGGCAACAGCAAAGACGTTGCCCGCTACTCAGGCGTCAGGGTGCCGAAGGTCAAGTTCCTACTGTACATCGCCTCCGGCCTGATTTCAGCCCTGGCCGGTCTTCTATTGGCGGCCCGCCTGGGCGCAGTGCGCGGTGACCTGGCAAGCGGGTATGAGCTCGACATCATCACCATGTCGTTGCTCGGCGGCATCAGCATTTACGGCGGGTCAGGTACACTTTACGGTGTCTTCTTGTCGATTCTCATCATCCTGAACGTGCGCAATGGCATGGGCCTTGCCGGCCTGTCCGGTCACTTCCAAACCGGGGTGATCGGCATCTTGTTGATTCTCTCGGTGCTCGGCCCGAACCTCATGCGAGATGCTCGGGCCGCAATCAATCGCCGCCGGCTGCAGGCCAATCTGCAGCGCCGGGCTTGATGCGCGTGGCGAAGCCTGCGCAGAAAGGAGCGCAACATCGTTCGATCGCTGTACCCTGACCATCGGGAGTGTACCCGTCTCAACGTAGCTTTTCAGGTCTACCCATTCACGTTAGGTCTACCCAGGAGGAGACATACATGAAGACGAGGATGTTTCAGTTACTTACGGCGCTGATGATCTTCAGCATGGTGCTCTCGGCCTGTGGCGGCGCAGCACAGCCGACACAAGCCCCTGCACAGCCGACCGAAGCCCCGGCAGCTGCAGCCCCCACGGCCGCGCCCGTTGCGCAGCCTACTGCAGCACCAGCTCCCGCAGCCGCCGGCGTGATCGAGGCGAAGCCCGGCGTCGCCGCGGACATGATCCTGCTGCCCAAGTTCATGGGCAATGCCGTCTTCGACGAGGCCAACGCTGGCGCCGAAGAGGCCCAGAAGGAACTCCAGAACACCGGCAAGCTCTCCTACGTCGGCCCCACCGCCGATAACAGCGTCGCCGGCCAGATCGAGATCGTCACCAACGCACCCACCCAGGGCGCCAAGGCCCTCATGATCTCCAACAACGCCGGCGATCAGCTCGGCCCCGCGGCTGAGGCCGCACTCGACAAGGGCCTCACCGTCGTCACCTGGGACTCCCCCATCCCCTCGGCCCAGGGCGAACAGGTCTTCATCGCCCAGGTCGACTTCGATGAGACCGGCATGGTCCTCGCCGATATGGTTCTCGACATCCTCGGCGCCGATGGCGGCAAGTTCGCCGTCCTCTCCGCCTCCCCAGATGCCGCCAACCAGAACGCCTGGATCGCCGCCCTGCAAGAGGTCCTCAAGGATCCCAAGTACAGCAAGCTCGAACTCGTCGATGTCGTCTACGGCAACGACCAGTCCGAAGAATCCTACAACCAGGCCCTGGCCCTGGTCGACAAGTACCCGGACCTCAAGCTGATCACCGCTCCCACCACCGTCGGCATCGCCTCCGCTGCCAAGGCCCTCCAGGATGAAGGCCTCTGCGATAAGGTCAAGATCTCCGGCCTCGGCCTGCCTTCCGAAATGGTGGAGTACACCCTCAACGACTGCGCACCCAAGTTCGCCCTCTGGTCCTTCGTCGACCTGGGCTACCTCACCTACTACACCACCTACCTCCTCGCCACCGGCCAGATGGAGGCCAAGGAAGGTGTGCAGTTCGAGGCCGGCCGCATGGGCGCCTACACCATCGAGAAGGATCCCACCCGTGAAAAGGGCCTGCGCGTCCTGATGGGCCCCTTCACCGTCTACGACAAGACTAACGTCGAGGGCGGCGGCGCAGCCCCTGCCCCCGCAGTAGTTAAGGCGAAGCCCGGCGTCGCCGCGGACATGATCCTGCTGCCCAAGTTCATGGGCAATGCCGTCTTCGACGAGGCCAAC
>ENA-UOUL01005133-UOUL01005133.1-bioreactor-metagenome-genome-assembly--contig:-NODE-5133-length-11533-cov-4.134689_pt1 | contig 11533 bp, 8 predicted proteins | sample MGYA00249838_ERZ747220 | MGnify/ENA primary metagenome ERZ747220 (study PRJEB28778, sample SAMN05720191) | bioreactor metagenome | isolation source: Anaerobic biogas reactor | place: USA:Washington...
CACGGCCGACATCGTCGCCGCGCAGGCGGACACCTGGTACTGCTTCCTGCTGATCCCGAGCTTCGTGATCTACATGATCTCGATGGTCGGTGAGACCAACCGCGCCCCGTTCGACCTCCCCGAGGCCGAGTCGGAGTTGGTCGGTGCCGCGGTCGATCGGATCGCGCCGATCGCCGGTAAGAACCGGGATGTGTTGCGCGCCATCAAGTCCACGATGTTCGAGACGGCGACCTTCCCTTCATGTTCCTTGAGGATACCGAACATGAGTCCGAGGTCAATATCTGGGTTACGAGGTTCAAACGGAACCAATACTCCATCGAGGAGAATGGTTTTGACCATAGAACCGAATGAAGAACAGTTCACGAGATTCTTGATGACGTCATCGAACAGGGTATTATTTGTCTTTAAGATGCGCTTTTCTGCTTCATCGACGCCGTCGATCGTCCATGGTAGATGATCCTCGTCGATACACTTGCAAAGAAGGCTCACTAAAAACGGATATCCGCTGGTATAGTAGTTCAACCGGGCCGATATTGTATGGATATCCATTCCCGTCTGGCTATGCGCCTCATATTCTTTGAGCATCGTGGCAATCTCAACGCTTGAGAAGCTCATGTCGACATCAAATGGGGTAGCTATGTTCCATGGACTGTTATAGTTGTGGTTTGCTTCAGGACGAATTTTTGTCCTCAGGTTCTTTATATCATGCACGCCGGCAAGAATGACACTTTGGAACGTGAGTTGAGGATTCTTCTGTGTGTTCCTTCTGATATATTGGTCACGAAGCCACCCCAAGAAGGTTAGGAACAGCTGGTTGTCGCCGGCTTTGTCAACCTCATCGATAATCAGGACCACTGGTTTTCCCGCCTGGAGACAAAGATCGGTGGTTCTCCTGCCCAAATCCTTCAATGGGAAGCGGCCGCTGATGCTGTGCTCGAACAGATGTGCTAGCTCTGCATGTTGTTCGATCAAGAGATGATAAAAATCATCCCTCAAACCATCTGCAAGAATTTCCAAGGATGCGAAGTATTCATCCTTACCTTCGAAACTGACTTTGAGTACGATGTGTGTCTTCGCCAACCGTTGATAGAGGAGTTCGAGCGTGGTGGTTTTCCCGTATTGCCGGGCACGGTTGATGATGAAGTATTCGCCAGCATCAACATATTCGGTTATGATACGGTCAATCTTGTCATTCGTATCCACCATATAGTGAAGAGATGGGATGCAAGGGCCAGTGATATTGAAATATTTTTGTTGAGCCATGCACGACCCCCCTCGCTTCGATCATCAAGTATATCTACTTGTATAGCCTAGTGTAGCATTGAACGGTATGATGCTCAATCCAACTCCATCAATGGGTGCCCTCATCGTCCCATCTCATCTTCTCCCACCGGATGGAACTCCACCGCCTCCATCCGATTGCCGGTCATCGAGATGACGCGGAACGTGCCCAGCGGCGTGGTGAGGACGTCGCCCTCCTGGGGGATGGAGCCGCTCTGCTCGAGCAGGTAGGCGGCGACCGTCGAGTTCTTGTGGTTGTCGTCATCGAGGTCAAGGTCGTCGATGAGCTGTTGGAAGGGGGTATCGGCCATGACCAGGAAGACGCCCGGCTCATCCTCACGCTCGACGATCCGGTCGATGTGGCGCTTCTCATGCTCATCGAAGAGCTCACCGAAGAGCTGCTCGACCACATCCTCCATCGTCACCACCCCCGAGAAGCCGCCGTACTCGTCAAGGACGATGGCCTGCTGCAACCGATCCTTCTTGAAGCGGTAGAAGACATCATCGAGGTGCATCTGCTCCGGGATGAAGACCGGGGGGCGGACCAGGGCCGAGAGGGGGATTTCCATCTTCCCCTTCAGCTGGGCGCGCAGCACATCGCGTATCAAGAGGATGCCGCTGATGTTCTCCTCGTTCTCGTGGTAGACCGGAATCCGGCTATACCCCGATTTCACGATGGCGGGGTAGCATGCGGAGAGCAAGAGCTCATCGCTCAGGCGAAAGACGTTGGTGCGGTGCGTCATGATGGTCCGCACCTGCGTCTTGGAGAAGTGGATGGCCCGCTCGATCAAGTCGCTCTCATACTGGTCGACCAGCCCGACATCTTCGGCGACATCGACCATCAAGCGCATCCCCTCGTGCGTCACATCCGGCTCGGTGTCGGAGGCGAAGAGGCGCGTGATGGCACCCGATAGGTGGCGCAGCAGCCAGACGAGCGGAAAGAGGATGATCGAGATGATGCGCAGCGGCCACGCCATGAAGACGGCGATCTTCATGCTGTGGGCGAGGGCGAGCTGCTTGGGGGTAATCTCCCCGAAGATGAGGATCGCCAGGGTGAGGACGCCGGTGGCCCAGCCGACGGCGGTGCTGCCGAAGAGAGCGATGGCATAGGTGGTCGTCAGCGCACTGGCGCTGAGGTTCACGATGTTGTTGCCCACCAGGACGGTGGTCAACAGCTGGTCGCGGTTCTGTGAGAGGGTGAAGGCGAGGCGGCTGCTTCGACCCTTGCGGCTCTCAAGGGCCTTCAATTGGAGAAAGGAGAGGGAGGTATAGGCGGTCTCGGTTGCGCTGAAGAGGGCGGAGAGACAGAGCAGGACGATGATGGAGATCAGCTGTGCATTCATGACAGCCTCACACCTATAGGATCATCACACGACAGGGGGTCTTCCATAACGATTTCAGTATAGCAAGAGAAAGATTGAGCAGGCAAGTAACAAGAGCAGGGAAAGAAGACGGGCCCGCCGTCCTCCCCGTTTGACCCGTGAGGCGTTGAAGCCGCAGAACGGGTAGAAGAAAAAGAGGGTATCCAAGATGAGGAGGAGGAAGGTGTAGGCGTTGGGGATGAGCACGACAAGGAGGGAAAGAACCGTGTTGGAGACCAGCGCCATCCGGGCCAAGAGGCCCGCCTCATCCTCCAAGGACCAAGCACTGCCCTTGATGTAGACGTTGCCCGGTGCAGGGAACGGGAGACCGAAGAGCAGGGGGGCGAGGAGGGCGGCCAGATAGGCGGTGTCCCACCCGAGGTAGACGACCTTCACCTTCGCCCGGTGTGCCACCGCGGCTTGGCTTGCTGTCCGTACGATGATCGAGAATATGACACCCCAGACCAGCGCCCTCTTGCCCTGCACGAAGGAGAGGCCCAGATACGCGGGGATGTTCCACCCCAAGGCGATGGGGAGGGTGAGCAGCAGGTTGGCGGCCACCGTGATGGCGAGCGCCTTCCCCCCTTCAGGATGGGGCTTCTGAGCGGAGCCGTCGAGACTCCGGTGCCAGAGGAAGTAGCCCATGTCGAAGAAGCGGGAGGCGTGGTGGTAGAGTTTGAACAGCCCGACGCCGAAGCGTTTGATCTGCCCTCCGAGGCTCATGCGACAGAAGCCGGAGCGTTCAAGCTGCTTGAAGGAGGCGGGGTTGTCCCCCTCGATGCATCCGGCCATGTCGGTGCACCCGAGGTCGCGGAGGAACGGGATGGCCGCTTCGAGCAGGAGGCCGGCCAACCCCTTGCCGCGGTGCTCGCGCGCCGTATAGAGCCACCCCAAGTATCCCATCTTGACCCGCTTGTTGACCTGAAAGACATCGAGGTTCAAGCCGGCCACCACCCTCTCTTCATAGGTGACGACGAGCGTGGTCGGCGGGTGGAGGAAGAAGATGGAGGCGAGGCTCTTCTCGAAGGAGGCGGCCATGAGCGCTTCCACTTCGCTTTGCTGCTCCTCCTTCATCCGAGAGACGGAGTACTCGCTCATAGCTGACGCACCATCTCACTCTGGAGCGCGAAGCGTTCGCCTCCGAGCGCGTCGAGGGCAGAAGAGAGCACGGTATCGCGCTCATCGATGTTGATGATCCGCACCATCTTGCTCTCCATCGCCTGTGCCGTGGCAATGATGACCTCTTTCATGATCTCTGTGTCATTGTATTCATCATTGAGCACAATCTGGGCTATCGAACCACGCATTCGATGGGAGGCGGCCGATCCGATGAAAGAGCCGGATCGCCGCAGAGAGAGGTGGGCATAGCCGCCTGCATTGATCGAACGGTTTTGGTTCTGCCAGCTCGGCGGGTAGCGGTGGGATGCGGTGAACGGGGCGTCGCTCTCCTCAATATCAACCATGGTAGGGAGGCTTACCAATCTCTGGCGCGCCGCCTGGTAACAGGAGAGGGTGCGCGTCTCCTCGAAGTGGTGCTTCAGGTAGAGCTCCTTGGCCCGGGTGTTGGTGGAGAGGACCTCAAGGGTGAAGGCGGTGCAGCCTTGCTCCTTGAGGTGCGCTGCGGTCGCTTCGATGAGGAGATGCGAGAGGCCGCGCCCCCGATGGGAGGGGATGATGGCGGTTCCCCCATCGTAGGCGGCGCTGCCCCGTCGGCCGATGAGGAGGAAGCCCACCAACGCGCCTCTATCGAAGAGGCCCATCGAGTCCTCCCGGCTGTAGTCGATCGCATCCAAATGGGCCTTCAGCTCCGCGTGGGTGAGGGAGAGGGGGATGTCGTAGTCGGCGAAGGCGCGGTTGAAGACGGGAGTCAACGTCTCCGTGTCCATGTGGGAGAGCGATGCGGTCACCACCATTGTTTCTTCCTGAAGTAGAGGGCCATGATGATGACGACGATGACACATCCGGCCAAGATTGCATAGAAACCCCAGTGGAGCGTGCTGAAGGGGATGTGGATGAAGTTCATGCCGTAGAGGCCGGTGAGGAAGGTCAGCGGGATGAAGATCGTGCTGATGATGGTCAGCACCTTCATGATGGAGTTCATCCGCATGTCGAGGCTGGAGAGGTAGACTTCCATGATGCCGCTGACCGTCTCACGCAGCATCTCACACTCCTCGGCGAGCCAGAGGGCGTGGTCCTGGACGTCGCGCAACAGGAAGATGGTGGTGTGGTCGAGCAGCTCGTTGTTGCTCCTGATCAGGGCGGAGAGGAGCTCGCGCAGCGGGGACGTCATCCGCCTGAGGCGGAGGATCTCCCCCTTGTGGTGGTGGATGGCACTGGCGTCGGTCTCCTCCGCTCGGGTGATGACCATCTCCTCGAGCTCTTCGGTGGCGAGCTCCAGTTCATCGGCGCGGAGCAGATACTGGTCGACGACCGTATCGATGATGGCAGAGAGGAGCATGCTGGCACTGCCGCCTTGGAGCTTGGAGGAGGCGGTGGCGAGTTGGGCGAAGAGAGGGGTGAAGATCGCGCTCTTGGCCTCGGCGATGGAGAGCACCCACCCTGCTCCCAAAAAGAGGGTGATCTGTTGCTCGCGTGGTTCGCTGATGCGCAGCGTCACCGAGAGGTAGGAGTCGTACACATCGAGCTTGATGCGCTGGTTGGTGGAGAAGGCGTCCTCGAGGCTGAGGTTTGAGATGGAGAAGCCCTTGGCGATGGTGATGATCTCTTCGAGGTCGCTCAAGCCGCAGATCTCGATGTAGCGGATCTCTCCCTCCCTCGCCTCCGCCAAGCCTTCCTCGCTGCGGTAGGAGCCTTTTTTGAAGAGGTGGGTGGTGACCACCGTCTCGGTGGCGTCAACGGCTCCGGTGTAGAGGAGGGTGCCTGCAGCCAGCCCTTCTTTCTTCTTGTGGATGTAGTGGTTGCCCCGCTTCTCTGCCATATCACGGCTCCTTCTGCCCCATATGGGCACGTATGAAAGGATACAACGAGGCTCTGAAGCCTGCAACTCCCCGATTCTCTGACAAAACCAACTTGTGAAGTTGACATTGTCACCTTTTTGGGTTAGCCTTGTAAAAGCAACGTACGAAGAGGCGTATCATGTATATCCCGCGAGACATTCAAACACAGATTTTCCAGGCTCTGCAATTTTTTCCTGTCTTGGTTATTTCCGGTGCCCGGCAGGCGGGAAAGACCACTGCTCTTCGCGAAATTCTGCCCGATTACCACTATGTGAGCCTCGACCTCCCCAGCCTTGCTGAACAGGCTGAGCGTGACCCGATCTCTTTTCTCTCCACCCACCCATCCCCTTTGATCATCGATGAAATCCAATATGCTCCAGGTCTACTGCGCCACCTCAAGCGTGTGGTTGACTCCAATCGCCACGAGGCGGGTCAATATGTCCTGATAGGCAGCCAACACTTCCCATTGATGCAAGGGGTGAGTGAGAGCTTGGCGGGAAGAATCGCACTACTGGAGTTGGAAAACCTCAACTTCTCTGAGATTTCCCATGCCACTGGTGATGAGCCGGTCGTGTTGGAAGAGATCATCGCTCGTGGGCAATTTCCCGAGCTCTGGCGCAACAGGAGCCTGCCGCCCTCCTTGTTCTACTCCTCCTATCTCTCTACCTATTTGGAGCGTGATGTGCGCCAGATCCTCAATGTCACCAGCCTGCGTGATTTTGAGCGGTTCATCCGGGTCTTGGCGACTCGCTCCGGATCAATGTTGAACAAGAGTGATGTTGCCAAGGACGTTGGAGTCTCACCAAAGGCGATCGGCGACTGGATTTCAGTGCTCCAAGCCTCAGGACAGATCGTATTGCTCGAACCGTGGTATGTGAATTTCGGCAAGCGGATCGCAAAGAGCCCAAAGCTCTATTTCTGTGATTCTGGCCTCTTGTGTTACCTCTTGGGGATCGATGCGCACACCCTGCACGGATCGCCATTTCTTGGCATGATCTGGGAGACGTTTCTCTTTGCCGAACTCAGGAAGACCCATGCGTATCGCAATGCAACGATCAAGCTCTGGTACTACCGTGACCAGTATGCAAATGAGGTCGACTTCATCATTGAGCACAAGGGCACCCTCTCGTTTATCGAGGCGAAATGGAGTGAGTTACCTGCATCAAAGCACGCAAAGAGCATGGACATGCTCTTTGAGCAGCTGAACCATGCAAACACTCCCTGGCAGGGAGGAAACCGGTATGTGCTTGCCCGCCCGCAAAACCCATACCCGCTCTCTGGTGGGAGCCTCGTCATCAGGGTCGAGGATATCCCCTCCTTGAAGGAGATGGAGCAGGGGTAGCCTGCAACTCCCCGATTGTAAGAGGGGCAAACTTCCGCTACACTATACAGGTGATAGGTCCGGCATATCGGGCATTTCATGCATCTTGAGGTTGGCTAGCTGTAACAAACTACCACCAAAAGAGTTGTATATGTGGGGTATCATGCCCGCCATCACGAGAGGTACCGACACGGGAGGGACAATGGGATCAGTGGCCAAGAACATCTATGATGAGTCGACGATACAGACGCTCAGCGCGCTGGAGCATATCCGCACGCGGCCGGGCATGTACATCGGGAGGCTGGGAAACGGCACCCATATCGACGACGGCATCTACATCCTGCTCAAGGAGATCATAGACAACGCCATCGATGAGTTCATCATGGGCCATGGCACCAAGATCACCATCTACCGCACTGAAGGTGAGGTCCGGGTGCGCGACTGGGGTCGTGGCATCCCGCTCGGCAAGGTCGTCGACTGCGTGTCGGTGATCAACACCGGGGCGAAGTACAACGACGATGTCTTCCAGTTCTCCGTCGGCCTCAACGGGGTGGGCACCAAGGCGGTGAACGCCCTCTCCAGCTACTTTTGTGTCACCAGCTACCGCGAGGGGCGCTACTCGAGCGCAACCTTCGAGCAGGGAAGGCTCATCAAGGAGGACTCGGGCAAGAGCAGAGAGAAGGATGGCACCGAGGTGGTCTTCATCCCCGACAGCACCCTCTTCGGCGACTATCGCTACAACGAGGAGTTCATCATCAGCCGCCTCAACAGCTACGCCTACCTCAATCTCGGCCTTGCCCTGGAGTACAACGGGCGTACCTTCAAATCCAACAGGGGGCTGCTCGACCTCATAGACCGCGAGGTCGCCGGCGAGGAGCTCTACACCATCATGCACTACAAGAGCGCTATGTTGGAGTTCTCGCTGACCCACGTCATCGGTTCCTACGGGGAGAACTACTTCTCCTACGTCAACGGCCAGCACACCACCGATGGCGGCACCCACCTCAGCGCCTTCAAGGAGGGGATCCTCAAGGGCATCAACGAGCACTTCAAGAAGAGTTGGGCCCCCCAGGACGTACGTGAGGGCATCGTCGGGGCCATCGCGGTGAAGGTCAAGGAGCCGGTCTTCGAGTCGCAGACGAAGAACAAGCTCTCCAACACCGAGATCCGCACCGCCATCGTCGCCGAGGTCAAGGACGCCATCGTCGACTTCTTGCTCAAGAACAACGACGCCGCACAAAAGCTCAACCAGAAGATCATCAACAACGAGGCGCTGCGCAAGGAGCTCAACGAGGTGCGCAAGGGGGCGCGTGAAGCGGCCCGCAAGGTCTCCATCAACATCCCCAAGCTCAAGGACTGCAAGTACCACCTCAACCAGAGCGGCGCGGCGCGGGAGAAGGGGGAGGAGTCGATGATCTTCCTCACCGAGGGAGACAGCGCCAGTGGCACCATCACCAAGACGCGTGATGTGATGACGCAGGCGGTCTTCAGCCTGAGGGGCAAGATCCTCAACGTCCACGGCAAGAAGAAGACCGAAATCTACAAGAACGCCGAGCTCTACAATATGATGGTCGCCCTCGGCATCGAGGGCGGGGTGGGTGGACTGCGCTACGGCAAGGTCATCATCGCCACCGACGCCGATACCGACGGCTTCCATATCCGCAACCTCCTGATGACCTACTTCCTCACCTACTTCGAGGATTTGGTCCTCGCGCGCCGTCTCTACATCCTCGAGACGCCGCTCTTTCGGGTACGCAACCGCAAACAGACCGTCTACTGCTATAGCGAGGAGCAGCGCGACAGCGCGGTGGCGCAGATCAAGGGGGCTGAGATCACCCGCTTCAAGGGGCTCGGTGAGATCGACCCCAAGGAGTTCGGCCAGTTCATCGGAAACGACATGCGCCTGATCCCGGTGACCGTCAACGGGATGAGCGACATGCACCGGACCCTGTCCTTCTATATGGGGACCAATACCCCCGAGCGGCGTCAATTCATCATGGAGAACCTGGTCTGATGGGAGAAGCACAATCGATCTTCAAGGACAACTTCCTTGAGTACGCAAGCTATGTCATCAAGGAGCGGGCGATCCCCGACCTCGTCGACGGCTTCAAGCCGGTACAACGGCGCATCATCCACACCCTCTTCGAGATGGACGACGGCAAGTTCCACAAGGTGGCCAACGTCGTGGGGTGGGCGATGCGCTACCACCCCCACGGCGACTCCTCGATCTATGAGGCGTTGGTCAACCTCGCGAACTTCGAGCTCTTCATCGAGCGGCAGGGCAACTTCGGAAACTTCCTCACCGGTGACAGCGCGGCGGCGGCCCGCTACATCGAATGCCGCCTCCTGCCGTTCGCCAAGCGGGTGCTCTACAACCCCGAGCTGACCGAGTACGTCGACTCCTACGACGGGCGCAACCAGGAGCCGGTCGCCTTCCCCGCCAAGATTCCCGTCGTCCTGATCCAGGGCGTCAGCGGCATCGCGGTGGGCATGAGGACCGACATCCTGCCGCACAACGCCATCGAGGTGCTCGATGCGATGAGCGCCTCGTTGAGGGGTGAGCCGTTCACCCTCTACCCCGACTTCCCCGGTGGGGGCATCATCGACGTGGAGGACTACGACGATGGCCGCGGTTCGGTCTCGGTGCGCGCCAAGCTCAACACCAAAGATCCCAAGCGGATCATCATCGAGGAGCTGCCGTTCGACGTGACCAGCGAGATGATGATCCACTCCATCGAGGATGCGGCCAAGAAGGGGCGCCTGAAGATCAGCTCGATCAACGACTATACCGCTGAGAAGGTGAACATCGAGATCAATTTGGCGCGCAACACCTACGCCCAGGAGATCGTCGACGCCCTCTACGCCTACACCCGGTGTGAGACCAAGCTCAGCCTCGAACCGCTCGTCATCAAGGACAACATGCCCACCGTGATGGGCGTCAGCGAGATCCTCACCTGGCATGCATCCCACCTCACCTCCGTCCTCAAGGCCGAGTTGATCCTCGAACGCGGTCATTTGCTTGATAAGCTCCATGCCCGCACCTTGGAGCGGATCTTCATCGAAGAGCGGATCTACAAGCGCATCGAGACGAAGAAGAGCGCCGAAGATGTCGTCAAGGCGGTCTACAGCGGCCTCAAGCCGTTTACCGAACAGCTCATCAGGCCAGTCGACGACGAGGATGTGGAGCGGCTGCTCAAGATTCCCATCAGGCGCATCAGCCTCTTCGACATCGAGAAGAACAAGGAGGAGATCGACGAGATCAACAGGGCCATCGCCGCCGTCGATGCCAAGCTCGCCGACCTGGTCGGGTACGCCCTCTCCTACATCGATGAACTGAAGACGATGCTCGGGGTCAAGGAGCACCAGAGAAGGTCGACGATCAAGACCTTCGAGTTGGTCGACGTCAAGGAGGTTGCTGAGCGCAACCTCGCCGTGCGCTACGATACTTCAAACGGCTACCTCGGCTATGGGTTGAAAAGCGGCACAGTGCAGGTAGAGGCGAGCCAGTTCGATCGCCTCCTCGTCATCCGTCGCGACGGCACCTATCAGGTCATCGATGCACCGGAGAAGGAGTTCGTCGGCAAGGGGATGCTCTACTGCGGCTTCGCCGACAAGGATCTGCTCAAGGAGATCACCTTCACCGTCATCTATCAGGAGAAGACCTACAAGTACCTCTTCCTCAAACGCTGCCAGATCCTCAGCTGGCAGCTGAAGAAGGCGTACCCCCTCATCCCGGAGGGGAACTTCAAGCTGGTGAAGCTCTCCACCTTCCCCAACGCCGAGCTCACCATCACCTACAAGCCCAAACCCGGACTCCGGATCCTGGAGGAGAAGGTCTACTTCTCCGACTACCTGACGAAGGGAGTGCGGGCCGGTGGGGTGCGGATCGCCGTCAAGGAGGTCGCTTCGCTGCGCCTCAGGTCGGTGAAGGAGGTCGTACGCTCAGGTGAGGAGCAGCCCTCGCTCTTTGACGAGGAGGAGGTGTGATGGACATCAAGGACCGGATTCTCTACGAGGACAACCACCTCATCATCGTCAACAAGGAGGTCGGCGAGCTCTCCCAGGGAGACCAGAGCGGGGACCCCACCCTCGTCGACACGATCAAGGGATACCTCAAAAAAGCCTACAACAAGCCGGGCAACGTCTACCTCGGGGTGGTCCACCGCCTCGACCGACCCACGAGCGGGGCCATCGTCTACGCCAAGACCGAGAAGGCGCTCTCGCGCCTCAATGAGCTCTTCCGTACCGATGCGGTAGAGAAGAGCTACTGGGCGGTGGTGGACAAGGTCCCGCCCAAAGAACACGGGGTCCTTGAGCACTACCTCATCAAGGACGCGAAGGCCAACAAGAGCCGGGCGGTCTCAAAGAATCGCAGCGGCGCCAAGCTCGCCCGCCTCAGCTACACCCTCATCGCGGCATCGACGAACTACTACCTCCTTGAAATCATCCTCGAGACCGGGCGCCACCACCAGATCCGAGCCCAGCTGGAGGCCATCGGGCTCTCCATCAAGGGAGACCTCAAGTACGGTTCGAGGCGTTCGAACCCAGACGGCGGCATCTGCCTCCACGCACGCAGCCTCTCCTTCATCCACCCGGTGAAAGGGGAGCGGATC
>ENA-UOUL01005136-UOUL01005136.1-bioreactor-metagenome-genome-assembly--contig:-NODE-5136-length-11527-cov-7.581485_pt1 | contig 11527 bp, 8 predicted proteins | sample MGYA00249838_ERZ747220 | MGnify/ENA primary metagenome ERZ747220 (study PRJEB28778, sample SAMN05720191) | bioreactor metagenome | isolation source: Anaerobic biogas reactor | place: USA:Washington...
TCAGGACCCGGAACCGGATCATCAAGTCGGGCGCGGGCATGCTCATGTGGCATGAAGACGACGTTCACATGCGGGAGGAGGTCAAGGCCCATTACGAGCGTTTTGCCCGCGGCGGAGTGGGGCTCGTGATCGTGGAAGCGGTCACCGTGGATTACCCCTGGGGAGCGCGCTACCGCAACCGCTACCGGATCGACGAGGACCGGTTCATGCCCGGGCTCGCCGAACTCGCCGAGGTCATCCACAGGCACGACTGCCCGACCTTTCTCGCCGTAAACCACGACGGCCCCTGGCAGGTGCACTGGGGGAACGAACAGGGCCCCCTCTATCCCGGCCCCCCCGTCGCCGCGTCCCCGACATGGCTGGCCAACCCCTGCGATCACCACAACGAACAGCCACGCTCCCTCACGGTCCCTGAAATCGAGGAAATCGTGGAAAAATTCGCGGCCGCCGCACTGCGCGCGCGCAAGGCCGGGTTCGACGGCGTGGACATCAACGCCGCCAGCAGCCACCTGTTCCACAATTTCCTCTCCCCCTTCTGGAACAAGCGCGAGGACGACTACGGCGGCTGCCTCAGCAACCGGGCCCGGCTGCTGACCGACACGATCCGCGCAATGAAGGACCGCGCCGGCCGGGACTTCCCCGTGTCCATCATCCTCAACGGCATCGAAATCGGACTGGCCGTCGGCGCCGACGCGGCCGCATGCTTTTCCCACGAGGACAGCCGGGAAGCCGCCCGGCTGGCCGAGGCCGCCGGCGCCGACGCGGTGCAGGTGCGCAGCCACTGGATCGGGCGTCACGTGCCGGGATTTCTGCCCGATCTCCTGTTTTATCCCGAGCCTCCGGTCCCCCTGCGCGATTTCCCGAAGGAGTACGAAGCCGGCCGGAAAGGGGCGGGGGCCAATATCCGGCTGGCCGCGGGGATCAAGAGCGGGGTGAGCATCCCGGTCGCGGTCGTCGGCCGGATGAGCCCCGACCTGGGCGAACTGGTCTTGCAGCAGGGGATGGTGGATTTCATCGCCATGAACCGCAGGCTGCACGCCGACCCGGAACTCCCCAACAAGCTGGCCGACGGCAGGCCGGAGGAGATCGCGCCCTGCACCGGCTGCACCTTCTGCCTCGGCGGCAGGGGACGCTGCCGGATCAACGGGCTGGCCGGAACCACCCACACGACCGTCGGCAAGGCGGAAAAGAGGAAAAAGGTGGTGGTCGTCGGGGGCGGCCCGGCTGGGATGGAGGCGGCCCGGGTTGCGGCCCTGCGCGGGCACCAGGTGGTCCTGTTCGAGAAAACGCGCAAGCTGGGAGGCCTGCTCCCGCTGGCGGCCGTGGTCAAGGGTTCGCACCCGGAAGATCTCCCCGCCATCATCCGCTATTTCGGGCATCAGCTGCGCCGGTTGGGAGTGACACTGGAACTCGGAAAAGAGGCGGATATCGCCGCCATCCGCACCCTGCATCCCGACGCGGTCTTCCTGGCCACGGGAGGGTTGCCGGCGCTCCCCGACATCCGCGGCATCGAGCGGCGCAATGTGGTCAGCGGCGCGGAACTGCATCGACGGCTGAAGTTCTTCGCCCGGTTCCTGGCGCCCCAAACCCTGCGCACCCTCTCCCGGTTCTACATGCCGCTCGGCCGCAACGTCGTTATCATCGGGGGCGGGGTGCAGGGGTGCGAACTCGCTGAATTCCTCCTCAAACGCGGCCGGACCGTCACCATCGTGGACCGGGAGGAGGAGATGGGTGCGGGCCTCGTCATGGCCATGAAGGAACAGCTTTTCCGCTGGTTCGAGGAGAGGCGGGTACCCATGATCTCCGGGGTGAGGGAGTATGTCGAGGTCAGCGACAGGGGCCTGGTCTTCGTCGACCGGGAGGGCCAAACGGTGACGCTTGCAGCCGACACGATCGTTCCGGCGCTCCCCCTGCAGCCGAACCTGTCGCTGGCGAAGGAACTGGAGGACTTCGTCCCCGAAGTCCATCTGATCGGCGATTGCCGGAAACCGCAGCTCATCGCGGACGCCGTCGGCTACGCGCTGCAAACGGCGCTGACGGTATGATCCGGACCTGACCGATCGAGGCTCCTGATGAAAAGGGAATCCACAGGGACAACCCGCCGGCGCAAATGGGGTGCAACCGCCCCCACCAGCCGGGTCGTCCTGTTTTCCATCGCCGCGGCGCTCGTGACCATGGCGCTCAAAATCACCGCCTACGGATTCACGGGATCGGTCGGCCTCCTGTCCGATGCGCTGGAATCGTCCGTCAATCTCGCGGCGGCGCTCATCGCGTTCATCGCGCTGGTCGTGGCGGACCGTCCCGCCGACCGGTCCCACGCTTACGGGCACGACAAGGCGGAATATTTCTCCAGCGGGGTGGAAGGCGCCCTGATCCTGGTCGCCGCCATTCTCATCATCTACGCAGCCGTGCGCCGCTTCTTGAATCCAATGCCGCTCACCGATCTCGGCCTCGGGATGGGCATCGCCCTGGTTGCCTCCGCGATCAACTTCGGAGTCTCCCGTTTCATGATGAAAAAAGCGCGACACTATGACAGTATCGCCCTGGAGGCCGACGCCCAACACCTCATGACCGATGTCTGGACCTCCGCAGGGGTCGTGGCCGCCCTCGCCATCGTCGCTTTCACCCCTCCCCGGTGGATGATCCTGGATCCGATCGTGGCTGTCCTGGTCGGCCTGAACATCATCCGCACCGGCGTCGACCTGATCCGGCGCTCGATGGCCGGCCTCATGGACAGCAGCCTTTCCGACCTTGAAATCCGGCAGGTCGAGGAAGCGATTCGGGCCGCGCTCGAGCCGGGCACGGGGTTTCACGGCCTCAGAACCCGGAAATCGGGCTCCCGGCGCTTCGTGGAACTTCATGTCACGGTGCCGGGAGATATAAGCGTCACCAGGGGACACGATTGCTGCGAGCGGATAGAGGCCGCGATCGCAGCTCGGCTGCCCAGGACATCGGTCTCCACTCACCTGGAGCCTGACGACACGCGGCCGGACGGGGATGCATTCCGGACTCCCGGGTAGGCCTCCGCACGGCCAAGGACGCCCTTCCGCAACGGCGTCCTTTGTAGCGCCATGAGGGTCATGTGAGGTCGGGAGCCTGCGGCTGGAAACAGGGCTTGGCATGCAGCCGGTCAGCCGCAAAAGAGGAGACCGGCGGCATCGAGGTAATGCCGCGGATCGCGGCGGAGCAAATTCCCGAACCGCCACTACTTCATAACTTTACAAAGCAATTCTTCCTGGATTACCATCACAGCCGAACCAACGGCTGTGCCAACCGATCGTCGACCATGGAGGGTACGATGAACCTGGATAGGGAAAAATCCCCGCTTCCCTGGACCGTGGCTTTTCAGAAACGCTTCTCAACGGCACTGAAGATGGCATTCGTCGCCGTTCTGACCCTTTTGCTGCTCATCCCCCTGGCGATGGTCCGCTCGGTCCTCGAGGAGCGCCTGGCTCGCCGGGACAAGGCCGTCAACGAAATCACCTCCACCTGGGGCAAGGAACAGGTCCTCACCGGGCCGATCCTGATCATTCCCTATACCTCGGACCAGGAGACCTGGGAGGAAGTTGTGATCGACGGACGGAGAGAGCGGGCCGAGCGGATCCAATCACTGCGACGACAGGCTTATTTCATGCCCTCGGTATTCAAGGCCGACGGGCGGATCCGTCCGGAGCGGCGCCATAGGGGCATTTATGAAACGGTCGTTTACAGGGGAACTCTGAACCTCAGCGGCAGCTTTGCCAGGCCTTCCTTCGAGGAATGGAACGTGGATCCCGCCCGGATTCTCTGGAACGAAGCGGAGGTCGCCCTCGCGGTCACGGATCTTCGAGGCGCCCAGGGACCGCTCGAGATCACCCTGGCCGGGCGGGTGGCGCCGATGAGGCCGGGGAGCCGGCTGCCTGCCTTTGAAAACGCCGTCCACGCCCGGATCGAGGGGCTCGGCGCCGCAACCGACGCCATCCCTTTCACGATGTCGCTCGATTTCAACGGCAGCCGCAGCCTGCGCTTCGCCCCCGTCGGCGTGAACAACGACGTAACGATCCGCTCCACCTGGCCCGACCCCAGCTTCCAGGGGGCGTTCCTGCCTTCCGAACGGAGCGTGAGTCGGGAAGGGTTCAGCGCCCGGTGGCAGGTATCCTATTACGGCCGCTCCTACCCGCAACAATGGACGGACCTTGCTCCGGTTGGGGCCGATGCCTTTGCCGCTTCCCTTTTCGGAGTCGACCTGGTTCCGGTCATGGACTCCTACCGGTACGTGGAACGGTCCATCAAGTACGGCATCCTGTTCATCGCGCTCCTGTTTACAGCCTTTTTCCTCTTTGAGATCCTTTCCGCCGCACGCATTCACCCCTTCCAGTACACCCTCGTCGGCATCGCCCTATGCCTGTTCTATCTCGGGCTCCTGGCCCTGTCCGAGGTGACCTCGTTCGGGAGCGCGTACTGGATCGGCGCCGCGCTGGCCACACTGATGATCGCGCTCTACAGCGGCAAAACCCTCCGCTGCGTCCGGGCGGGCGCCCTGGTCGCGGCCGGCCTCGTCCTGGTCTATGCCTTCCTGTTCGTGATCCTCCGCTTGCAGGACTACGCGCTCCTGGTCGGCACCCTGGGACTGTTTCTCCTGCTCGGCGTCGTAATGTTCGTGACGCGCAACATCGACTGGTACGCGCGGGACAGCCAATAACGAAAGAGCCGTTCCCACGCCGTTCGCATTTTATGGCTAACGGCGCGGGAGTCCGGTCTTCTCCGGATGGCGTTTCAAAAACCCGGGAGGTTGGCGCGATCGCAGGATCCGTCCTGTCATCCCAGCTGGGTGATGAAATAGCCGGCGACGATGGCAGTCCCGATAACGCCCGCCACATTGGGCCCCATGGCGTGCATGAGGAGGTAATTGGAGGGATCGCTCTTCTGGCCTTCCACCTGGGCCACCCGCGCCGCCATGGGAACCGCCGATACGCCGGCCGCACCGATCAGGGGATTGAGCGGGTTTTTGGGGGAGAGCAGGTTCATGAGCTTGCCCATCAGGACCCCGCCGGCGGTGGACAGGGCGAAGGCACAGACACCCAGGGCGATGATCTTCAAGGTCTGGGGGGTCAAAAACCGCTCGGCGTTCATGGTGAAACCGACGCTTGTGCCCAGAAAGATCGTAACGACGTTGATGATCTCGTTCTGGCTCGCTTTCACCAGCCGCTCGGTGACCCCGCATTCGCGCAGGAAATTGCCCAGCATCAGCATGGAGATCAGGGCCGCCGACGCGGGCACGAGCAGGATGCACGAGACACAGACGATCAGCGCGAAGATCATTCTTTCGAGCTTGCCCACCGTGCGCAGCGACCGCATCCTGATTTTCCGTTCCTTTTCCGTGGTCAGCAGGCGCATGATCGGGGGTTGGATCAGGGGCACCAGCGCCATGTAGGTGTAGGCCGCCACCGCGATGGGGCCGATCAGGTCGGGCGCCAGCTTGGATGCCGTGAAGATGGAAGTCGGGCCGTCGGCGCCGCCGATGATGCCGATCGACGCCGCCTCCCCCGGCGTGAAGCCGAAGGCGATCGACCCCAGGAAGGTGGCGAAGATTCCGATCTGCGCGGCGGCGCCCAGCAGAAGCGTGCGGGGATTGGCGATCAGCGGACCGAAATCGGTCAGCGCCCCCACACCAAGAAAGATGATGGGCGGAAAGAGCTCCCATTCAATCCCTTTGGAAATGTAGTAATACAATCCTCCCGGCGCCATCGAACCGTCGGGCTGGATCATGGGGGGATTGACCACGCCCAAAGTCGGCAGGTTGGCGATCAGGGCCCCGAACGCGATCGGCACCAGCAGGAGCGGCTCGAATTCCTTGTACACAGCCAAATAGAGGAGGATGAGCACCACCCCCCACATGATGACCTGGCCCCCCGACACCTGCGCGAAACCGGTGTCGACCATAAAGCGGGCAAAACCCTGTAGCATGCCGACGTCCATCCTTAAGCGAGAGTTACGAGAACCGCGCCTTCCTCGGTCCGCACACCCGGTTGTACATGAATCGCAGCGACCACACCGTCCTGCGGCGCCCATACGGGGGTGTTCATTTTCATGGCTTCCAGCGTAACCAGGATATCGCCCTTCTTGACCCGCTGCCCCTGCTCCACGTGGACCGTGACGACGATGCCGGACAGGGGACAGAGGACCTGCCCGCCTTCGGCGGCCGCCGGCGGCGGCGCGTCTTGCCGGGGAGCGTGCGGGACGGGAGCCGGCGGCGGCACCGGGGCCGAGGCCTGCGGGTGCCCTGCATGTTCGTCCAGCAGTTCCGCCGTGACGTCATAGACCTGGCCGGCGATGGTGATACGGATTCGTCGAGTAATGGACATGGCCAATCCTTTATTTCTGTTTCTTCGGAATCGGGCGCCCCTTCGGAACACGCGCCCTGCCGATCCGCGACCTCAGGCTCCGGGCGATCCGGTACTGGGGAAGGGCACGTGAATCAAAAATCTGCCGCCGCCCTTCCTCCCCCCACGAATTTGGATCGTGGGAACCGCTCGCTTGAGCAACCCGGAGAACACGGAAGGCCCGATCCTCCAGCACCACCGCCACCACCGCGGCAACCACCGCCGGGAGCAGCGGATCCTCATCGATTACGGGGCTTACAGGGGTTACGGGCGACCGCCGCCCGGGGGCGGACGGGGGCGCCGGCGCGCTGTCCCAAGCAGCGGGTTTTTGGGCACCATCCAGGCGTTTGAAGAAAAACCCGCTGGCGCTAAAGAGCAGGCTGAGCCCGGCCAAAGCCGTCAGGACGATGGCCAGCCCCAACGTCAGAAAACCGAGAACCTCACCCCAGGACGATTGCGCCGAAAGCGCCGGGGCCTTCGCCTGGAGCTGGGATAGAGCAAGACCCGGAGAGAAGGCATGCATAAATAGGACATCCTGCGGAAACCTGGAAACGCCAATCTTTCGGCGACACATACGGATGCGCGCATTTCTCATCCTAATAATTACTGCGTCACCCATTAGCAATGATAATGTATCCCGGCAACGAATTCCATGGGAATATGGAGCAGGAAACGGCCTGCGCCATTGCAGGCGCGGGCGCGGGGAAATGGGGCCGCTACTCGGGGGCTCCGCTCCGTGCAACATCGTCCGTCGCGGCAGCCAGGACCTCTTCCGCCAGCGCGACGTCCTCCTCCCCGATGAAAAGCTGCACCCCGCGGGCGAAGGCCAGCGCGGGATCAACCGCCCCGCAGTCGTCCGAATTCAGGTACGATTCAATGCCGTTGGCCAGCAGCAGTTGCCTGACGATCCCCGCTTCCGCACGCGAATGAAATTCCCGGCACAGCACCCATCGTTTCATCTCGTCCCCCAAGACACCGGGTCACGGGCGCCGTCCGCCGGCTCGCGACGTCACCCCCGCTCGAGGGGGAAGAGCCGCCTGGATCGCGCCGCCCCGCAACGGGGACATTTCGGGTCGTACCACGAAATGCGCGCCCGGCACTCGGGACAGCTCCAGCGCTCCTCCTCGTACCGGGTCCAGGACGCGATTCCCTTCTCCCGCAGGCCGCGGCAGTTTTCCAGGACCTCCGCATGGTGCGTCATCCCGTCGTTGTTGAAGTCGGTGACGAGCTTGCAGGGGAAGTCGCCGCAGTCGGCGCAGCGGGTCACCCCCGGTTTCGTTGCGGCGCAATCCCGCATGGAGCATTTCCGGCAGAAGGTCGCGACCCGCCCGCCGCCGATGCAGCCGTCGCACTGCACGTCGGCCAGGGTCATCGAGGAATCCCGGGCTGAAAACTGTTTCAGCAGCGCCTTGATTTTCGCCTCGTCCTCGTCCTGGGTAGCGAGGTACATGGGGCAGGCGCCGCAATACAACCCGCAGGGCGCGACCAGCAGCTCCCTGTTTTCGGGCGCGCCGGAAGCACGGGCGGCGATGACATCCAGTCCGGCGATGGAACCGATGACGGCGGCGCCGGCGACCGTCCTGACGAACTCCCGTCGCGAAGTCCCTCTTTTCGTGCCTGTACCCATACACCCTCCCTTCCCATTTAATGAAAGCGTGCCCGATCGAAAAGAGGTTCCATTGCCCCCTCGATCCCGCCCGACACCGCCTGGCGCGCCGTCCGAGTCGTTACCCCTTGCCCAGGGCCTGGAGCACCTTCTCCGGCGTGGCCGGCGATTCGATCCATTTGCCGGTGGCATTGTGGATGGCCATGATGACCAGGTGCGTGTTCGCCAGGGAATGGCTGATGCCGTTGGCGCCGTAGCACGCGTTCCCCGCCCGCGTTTCGAGCAGGTCCAGTTCCACCCGGGGCATGTCGAGCATGGAGACCTTCCGGTAATCGAACATGTTCGTGCTGAGCTTCACCCCGGTCGCCGGGTCGTACACGAATTCCTCTTGGAGCTGGCACCCGGCGCTAAAATCCATCACCTGGTCGATCTGGCTTTCAAGCGACGTCGGGCGCAGGATCTTCCCGGGGTCCGCCGCGACCACGAAACGGAGGATCTCCACCTCCCCGGTCTCCGTGTCCACGGCGACCTCGCACGCGGCGACATTCATCGTATCCAGCGCCTTGCCGCGCTGGTTCCAGAGGGCCAGGGGCGGCCGACCCGAATAGGTCGCGAACAGGTTGGCCCGAACGGCCCGGGCGAGCGGAAGCCCCCGGCCCGGGTCGGCTTTGACAACCACCCTGCCGTCCTGCAGGTCCAGATCTTCCGCCTTAAGGCCCTTGAAAGGGTTGGGGGCATCCGGAGCTCCCCCCCGGCCCCCCATGCTGATGCCGCCGCCGGCCGCGGGAGCGTTGGCTTCGGTGACGGCGGCTTCCAGGATACGCTGCTTGAGGATATGGGCGCACTCCTTCATGGCCCATGAAGACGCCGTCGAACCGTCGCTCCCCCCGCCGTAGGGGCGGTAGATTTCATGGGAATTCAGCTCGATGTGGATATCCTGGTATTCAAGCCCCAGTTCTTCCGCCACGACCATCGCGTTGCATTCCAGGGCGTAATGGCCGATGGTCGGCCCCTTGGAAGCCAGGACGACCTTGCCCCTGCGGAGCTCCAGCTTGGTCTCGTAGTTCATCCCGGAATGGCGCGGACACTGGTTGTAGCGGAAGCTGGCCCCGTGCAGGCGGCCGTCCGGGAGTTTGCGGGCGCCGGCGGGATGCCAGTTCCAGTTCATCCTCTTCTTCAATGCCGCCACGCACGCTTCGTAGCTGGGCACGGGGTCGGGATCGGCCTGGGATGTCGGCCCGTGCAGGTTCAGGGTGGCGATTTCGATCGGGTCCTTCCCCAGCTTTTCGGCGATCATGTAGAGCCCCACCATCAGGGAATCCCAGGTCATCGGGTTGTGCTGGCCGCTCAGGTACATCTTGCCGCGATTGCTGTCGACGATGTCCATCCTCTGCCTGACGTTCAGGCACCGGGTGGTGAAATAAGGGCCGTAGGTCTGGTCCATGGTGTTGCCGAAGTTGGAACTCCCCCGGACGCCGGAATCGGCGATGGAGAAATCGTCGATGGCCGTGATCAGCCCGTTGCTCTTGAAGCCCACCTTCATGTGCACGTAGCGCTGGTTCAGGTTGAAATCGTACATCTCGTACCGGTTGTTGACGCAACGGACCGGACGACCGGTTCTCCTGGCCAGCAGGGGGGTGATCAGCTGCGTCTTGCGGTTGCCCCAATCGCAATACCTGCCACCCAGGAACATCCCTTCCCGGAAGATCTTCTCCGGAGGGAAATGATACAGGTCGCCGATCGAATCCTCGGTCCAGGCGGGGATCCCTTCGATGCGCAGGTTCCTGCCTTCACCGTGAACCGCGTCATCGAACCACCATGCGACCGACCCTGTCGGGTTGGGGATATGGCCGGAAAAGGCGGCGGTGTTGACGTCGTATTCGATGATGTGGTCCGCCTCGCGGAACCCCGCCTCGATATCCCCGTCGTTGACGTTGGAATAGGAAACGTTCCCCTTCTTGGGGGGGTTCTGGGTGCCCGGACGCGGACCGCCGGCTTTGGGATAAGGGGGCGCCGGCCGGATCACTGCCGCATCCGCTTCTCGCCCCCGGCGCAGGTCAACCACGTGGGGCAGCACGACCCAGTCCACCACGAGCGCGCGCAAGGCCTCCTCGCAGATGTCCACGTTTTCAGCGACGACGATGACGCCGACTTCCGCCCCTTCCTGGTCCGCGATGTTGTCCAGGAAAGGCTCGGACTGGCCTCCCATGCCCCCGCCGAGCCGCAATTCCCGGAGATCCTCGTCCTCCCAAGTCAGGATATCGACGACCCCCGGGATGGCCCGCGCTTTCGAGGTGTCGACCGACCGGATCCAGGCGTTGGCGTACGGGCTTCGGAGAAACTTGGCCTCGAGCATGTCGGGAACGACATAATCGAGGCCGAATTTCGCCACCCCGGTTGCCTGCGACCAGGACAACACCCCTGGAAGATTCGGCTTCCCCACCACCCTGAATTCTTTTCTGGTTCCGTTTGCACCTGCCAGGTCGGCCATGGTCTCTGCTCCTCCTCGATTGTTCCAAGGGCGGTGGAAAGTGAGCTTCCGTTCCGGCCCAGATTCATTTTAAGGCAGTTTCCCTCCGGAAAGTACAGAATCGGTGCATCGAGGCACAAATCCGGGGGATCTCCTTCCCTTCAATTTCGGTATCAGCCGTTTCAATAACGTGAACCTTTCCTTCGGCGCGGGAATTGCAAGTTCCATCGCGGCACGGCTCCCGGAGACGGATGCCGGGGGCTCGCGGGGAAAGGGGTGTCGTCCCACCCGTTTTCCAACGATCCCTGGTCAGGAAAATCGGAAGCGGGTGGGACGTCCCTAATTTTTGACATACCGGCCGGCCCAAATGTAAAATATCGCCCCCAGCATGCTCGATGCCCCCACGCACAGGAGCGAGTACCGGATGGCGAACTGCCCGTGCCGGCCCTCGAGGACGTCGTTGAGCACCCCGATGAGCAGGGGCCCGACGGAGGAACCGACGATGGTGCCGACCATGAACAGGGTCGCCGCGGCGAACGCCCGCATGCGGATCCTGACGATGCTCTGCACCAGGCCGAGGATCGGCCCCATGCGGAAGGTCAGGAGGACCATGGAGAAAAAGAGGCCCACGTAGGTCCAGGGCAACGGGGCGAACAAGAAGACGACCAGGACCGGGCCGGCCAAAAGCGAGGTCAGGCCGGGGCCGACGATTTTCCACCGGTCGTCTCTCTTCCCCAGGTAGCCGATGACGGCGCCCCCCAGGAGGACCCCGGTGACGCCGGCGATCGAATTCAAGGTCCCCCCGAAGGTGCTGGCTTCCAACAGCGAGGTCCGATGCACCCGCTGCATGAAGGGCACGAACCAGGTGGCCAGAGCCATGTCCGCGATGCCGGAGAAGGCGAACCCGATCACGACCAGCAGGTAGGTCTTGTTTTCAAAAAAGAAGCGCACCGTCTCGCCGACCCCGTATTCCCGGACATCCGCGTGTTTGCCGTCCTGGATTCCGCGCACGGGCTCCCTGACGGTGAAATAGAGGAGCGCGGCCACGATGAAACCGGGAATGGCGACGGCGACGAAGGCCCCGCGCCA
>ENA-UOUL01005138-UOUL01005138.1-bioreactor-metagenome-genome-assembly--contig:-NODE-5138-length-11525-cov-3.263190_pt1 | contig 11525 bp, 7 predicted proteins | sample MGYA00249838_ERZ747220 | MGnify/ENA primary metagenome ERZ747220 (study PRJEB28778, sample SAMN05720191) | bioreactor metagenome | isolation source: Anaerobic biogas reactor | place: USA:Washington...
TGCGCGACGCCGCCCGCCGCGCCGGGCGCCTCATCTCCACGGCACCCCTGCCCGCCGACATCCCCGGCCTCACCACCCGCCCCGGCCAGCCGCTCATCCACGCCGTCCACCTCGCCCTCCGCCAGCCCGCCACCCTGCCCGATCCGCGCCCCGGCGCCTGGCTGCGTGCCGTCGACCTCCTCCACCGTCGGCGCCCCGCCCCCGGACCCGCCCCCTTCCCCTGGGAGGCGGCCGCCCAGGCCGCCGTCTTCGGCGCGCTCGCGGGCCTGGCCGCCGGGCGCGCCGGGCTCGGCGTCGCCGTGCTGGCGGCGGTGACGGTGGCGGGGATGCGGTGGTGGACGGGGCGTCGAGAAGCACGGCGGGCGTGGATCCGCGAGGAAAACGCCCGCCGCCCCCGCACACCCCAGGCCGCGTGGGTGCGACGACAACTGGCGAAGGAGATATAGATGTTCCACGGACTGGAAGGACTCGACGGGGGCGGCGACCTCACCCTCGACCTCGGTGATGACCAGTACCTCCTTGAGGGGGTGCCCGGGGAGTCCGTCACCCTCGCCGACGCCGGGGGTAGCACCGTGTACGCCGACCTCGACGGCGACGGCATCATCGACCACATCTCCAGTACCCACGCCGACGGTGGATACGACGTCTACACCGCTGATCCCCACCGCGCGGCCTGGGGACTGCCCGCCGACGGGAATCCGCCCCCCGGCGAACCCCGGACCTGGGGACTGACCCCCGGGGCCACCCCCGAAAGTGTGGATCCGCGGCCAGGGATTTCCCCGGAAAAGGCCGGGTGGCACTGGATCGACGGGGGATAAAAGGCCCGGTTATGACATGTGACACTCCTCGCTTGTCCGGTCAGGCCGCCGCAACCGCGTTTTAATGGATACCCTGTAAAGAGGAAACTCTGCCGAGTGACGCAAACGTCAGGAGAACATATGACCACCGAGATCAAGGGCCTCGTCGGCCCGGCCCCGACCGATAACGAGAAGCTCCTCTCCTGGATCGCAGAGGCAGTGGAGCTGTTCCAGCCGGAGAAGGTTGTCTTCGCCGACGGCTCCCAGGAGGAGTGGGACCGCCTCACCGCGGAACTGGTCGAGGCAGGCACCCTCATCAAGCTGAACGAGGAGAAGCGCCCCAACAGCTTCCTCGCCCGCTCCAACCCGGACGATGTCGCCCGCGTCGAGTCCCGCACCTTCATCTGCTCCGAGAAGGAGGAGGACGCCGGCCCGACCAACAACTGGGCGGACCCGGCCGAGATGAAGAAGGAGATGACCGAGGTCTACCGCGGCGCCATGAAGGGCCGCACCATGTACGTCGTCCCGTTCTGCATGGGCCCCATCACCGACGAGGACCCCAAGCTGGGCGTCCAGCTCACCGACTCCGCCTACGTCGTCCTCTCCATGCGCATCATGACCCGCATGGGCTCCGAGGCCCTCGACAAGATCGGCACCGACGGTGACTTCGTCCACGCCCTCCACTCCGTCGGCGCTCCGCTGGAGCCGGGCGAGGAGGATGTGCCGTGGCCGTGCAACGACACCAAGTACATCACCCAGTTCCCCGAGACTAAGGAGATCTGGTCCTACGGCTCCGGCTACGGCGGCAACGCCATCCTGGCCAAGAAGTGCTACGCCCTGCGTATCGCCTCCGTCATGGCCAAGGAAGAGGGCTGGATGGCTGAGCACATGCTCATCCTCAAGCTCAACTCCCCGGAGGGCAAGAGCTACCACATCGCCGCCGCCTTCCCGTCCGCCTGCGGTAAGACCAACCTCGCGATGATCACCCCGACCATCGAGGGCTGGACCGCCGAGGTCGTCGGCGACGACATCGCCTGGCTCAAGCTGCGCGAGGACGGCCTCTACGCCGTCAACCCGGAGAACGGCTTCTTCGGCGTCGCCCCGGGCACCAACTACGCCTCCAACCCGATCGCCATGCAGACCATGGAGCCGGGCAACACCCTGTTCACCAACGTCGGCCTCACCGACGACGGCGACGTCTGGTGGGAGGGCATGGACGGCGACAAGCCCGAGCACCTCATCGACTGGCTGGGCAACGACTGGACCCCGGACTCCGGCACCAACGCCGCCCACCCGAACTCCCGCTACTGTGTGCCGATCGAGCAGTGCCCGGTCGCCGCCCCGGAGTTCAACGACTGGCAGGGCGTCAAGATCGACGCCATCCTCTTCGGTGGCCGCCGCGCCGACACCGTCCCGCTGGTCACCCAGTCCTTCGACTGGGAGCACGGCACCATGATCGGCGCGACCCTGTCCTCCGGTCAGACCGCCGCCTCCGCCGAGGCCAAGGTCGGCTCCCTGCGCCACGACCCGATGGCCATGCTGCCGTTCATGGGCTACAACGCCGGTGACTACCTGCAGCACTGGATCGACATGGGCAACAAGGGCGGCGACCGCATGCCGGCCATCTTCCTGGTCAACTGGTTCCGCCGCGGCGAGGACGGCCGCTTCCTGTGGCCGGGCTTCGGCGACAACTCCCGCGTGCTCAAGTGGGTCGTCGACCGCATCGAGGGCACGGTCGAGGCCGACGAGACCGTCGTCGGCTACACCGCCCGCGTCGAGGACCTGGACCTGACCGGTCTGGACACCCCGCTCGAGGACGTCGAGGAGGCCCTGTCCACCTCCCCGTCCGACTGGGAGCGTGACATCGCCGACAACGAGGAGTACCTCGCCTTCCTCGGCCCGCGCGTCCCCTCCGAGGTCCACGAGCAGATGGGCAAGCTCAAGGAGCGCATCGAGGCCGCCAAGAAGTAGCCTCACACGCCTGTGAAGACCTCCGCCCTCCCGGCTGACCTCGGTCCCGGGAGGGCGGTTCTCTGTCCGGCTCCGGTGGTTGCGGGCGGGTCGCCGGGTGTGAGTACTTCCGCCGGGATTGATCCCGGCGACAATGCACAAACCCGGCGGGAATGGGGGTGGTCAGTTCTTCCGCAGCACCACCACGAGGTTGGACACACCGAACTCGCGGAGCAGTGGCACCCGGACCAGCCACCACGCCCACGACGGGTGGTAGCGGGGGAAGGCGGCCACCAGCTCCGCACCGGCCACGGACCGCGCCCAGCGCAGACCGTCGGCGCAGGACACGGCGAACAGGGACCGGCCGAACACGTTCTTCGGTTCCCGCCCGTGGCGGGCCGTGTAGCGGTCCCGGGCGAAGTCGCCGCCGACGTAGTGTTCCCACACGCCGGTCTCGTGGCCGCCGAAGGGGCCGAGCCACACGGTGTAGCTGAGCACGCACAGTCCGCCGGGGCCGGTGACGCGGAGCATCTCGTCGCCCATGGCCCAGGGGTCGGGGACGTGTTCGGCGACGTTGGAGGAGTAGACGAGGTCGAAGGCGTCGTCACGGAAGGGCAGGTCGAGGCCGGAGCCGCGGACGGCGCCGGGCACGGTGATGCCGGCGGCGGCCATCTCGCCGACGTCGGGTTCGACGGGGACATAGGTGGCGCCGCGGGCGGCGAAGGCGTCGGCGAAGTAGCCGGGGCCGCCGCCGACGTCGAGGACCCGGCGGCCGCGCAGTGAGGTGCCGAGCAGGTCGCGGTGCAGGGCCTCGAGCAGGGAGGCGGTGTCCCGGGCGAGGGGGCGGTAGAACTTCTCCGGTGTGGTCTGTTCGTGGCGCAGGGCCCGCAGCAGGGTCCACGAGCGGCGCAGGGTGGCGCGCTGACGGGTGGCTGACAGCATTCCTCCATGGTGCCATGTCCGGGTAGGCTGACCGTCGTCATGAAGATCCTTCTGTTGTGCTGGCGTGACTCGACCCATCCGCAGGGTGGCGGTTCCGAGCGTTATCTCGAGCGGGTCGGGGAGTACCTGGCGGCGCGGGGGCATGAGGTGGTCTACCGGACGGCGGGGCACACAGATGCGCCGCGCCGGTCGGAACGCAACGGGGTGCGGTTCTCGCGCAGCGGGGGCAAGTTCTCGGTGTACCCGAAGGCGTTGGGCGGGATCCTGCTGGGGCGGGTGGGCATCGGCACGTTGGGTGGCCTGGATGCGGTGGTGGACACGCAGAACGGCATCCCCTTCTTCGCCCGCCTGGTCACGGGTGCGCCGACGGTGCTGCTCACCCATCACTGCCACCGGGAGCAGTGGCCGGTGGCGGGCCCGCTGATCGCGCGGCTGGGCTGGTTCCTGGAGCGGCATGTCGCACCCAGGGTGTACCGGGGTGCGCCGTATGTGACGGTGTCGCAGGCGTCGAAGGATGATCTGGTGGACATCGGGGTCACCGCCGCCGACATCACGATCATCGGCAACGGCATCGATCCGGTGCCGGCGTCCGTGCCCACGCTGGCGCCGAGTCCGACGACGCATCTGGTGACTCTGTCGCGGCTGGTGCCGCACAAGCAGCTGGAGCACGCGATGGACACGCTCGCGGAGCTGTCCCCGGGTCGAGATCTGTGCCTGGATGTCATCGGTTCCGGCTGGTGGGAGGATGAGCTGCGGGAGTACGCGCGCCGGCGTGGCATCGCGGACCGGGTGACCTTCCACGGGCAGGTGACGGAGGACTACAAGCACGCCCTGCTCGCCCGCGCGGCGGTGCATCTCATGCCCTCGCGTAAGGAGGGGTGGGGCCTGGCGGTGGTGGAGGCGGCGCAGCACGGGGTGCCCACGGTCGGTTACCGCACGGCCGGTGGCCTGCGCGATTCCGTCCACGACGGGGAGACGGGGCTGCTCGCCGCGGACCCGGCCGAGCTCACCCGGTTCACCGCCCGCCTGCTTGACGACGCCGCCCTGCGCACCCGCCTCGGCACCGCCGCGCGGGAGTGGGTCACCGACATCTCGTGGGCGACGACGGGCGCGCGTTTCGAGCAGCTGCTGCGAGAACTGGCGGAATGAGCAGCCACCCGGCCAGCAGGAGCAGGCCGGGCCAGATCGGGCGGGCGGGGGCGGTGGTCTCCACGATCCGGTCGCCGTCGACGATGACCCCGACGCCGAGATCGGCGAGGGTGTCCAGGTCGCCGGCCCGCCACGCCTGGTGGGCGGCAACCCACCGGGGTGACGGCTGATCGACCACCTCTCCGTCGACCACCAGCGCCCCCGACTCGACGGCTGCCAGGGCCTTGTTCAGGGGGTGGATCACGGGCCGGCCGTCCGGGCGGTGGATGAGCGGGGGATGGTCGACGAGGAGGGTGTCGCGGCCGTCGGCACGCGCGACCAGCTCCTCGTCGACGTCGAGGTGCACCGGGGTCAGCTGGGCCAGCGCCCGCGGCGCATCGGGGACCTGGAGGAGCGCGAGGGCGATCGCCAGGCCGGCCGCCCAGGGACGTGACGACGCCGCCAGTGCCGCATAGGCGGGCAGTGCGAGGACGGTGAGTTTGCTGGCGTCGCGCAGCAGCCCGGCCCCCGGGATCTCCGCCACCGCCCACGCCAACGGGCCAGGCAGCAGCCACGCGGCCACCGCCCCGCCGAGGCCCAGCCCGGCGAGCACCAGCAGCGGGACGGGCACCCGACGGATACCGAGCAGGAGAAGCGCGAAGAGCGCCACCCCGGCGAGGGCGAAGCCGGACTCCCTGGAGGCGGGCACGGCGTCGGCGTTCCAGACCCCACCGAGGCCGAGAAGGGCGCCGAGGGTGCCCACGTGGGCCTCGGCACGCGGGGCGAAGGCGGCGACCGAGTCGCCGGCGGCGGTGGAGCCGCCGAGCAGACCGGGGATGATCCACGGCAGAGAGCACGCCAGCCCGACCAGGACCGTCCAGCCCCGCCGCCCCCGCGCCACCGCCACGCCCGTGACCAGGGCGAGAAGCCCGCCGGTGGGGGTCAGCGAGGCGGCCCACATGGCCAGCCACGCCACCGGCCACCGGCCCGCGAGGGCGGCTGCGGCGATGAGCGGCAGCAGCCACCCGGCGATGACCAGCGACCAGTGGCCCTGCAGGAGTCGTTCAACGACGAAGGGGTTCCACAGCACCACCGTCACCGCGGCACACGCCCCGAGACGGCCACCGCCGACCAGTCGCGCCAGCCACACCGCGCCGACCACCCCGGCGACACCACCGGCGAGGATGAGCAGGCGGGCGACCCAGGAGGCGGGCAGCAGCAGGCCGACCACCGCCAGCAGACCGTCCTGGGGGACGTTGCGGGCGGCCAGGTCGCCGAGGCCGAGGGCCGACGGACTCAGGGCGGGGGAGTCGAGGACGAGCATGTCCCGCAGCGCGAGATCACCCGGCAAGGCCAGGGGCCACAGGAGCAGGGTGAGGAGGACGCCGGCGAGGGGTACCGCGGGCGTCGACAAGCGGGCGGGGCTCAGGGACGCTCCCGGCGGTGACGCACGATGGTGACCACGGCCCACGCGGCGACGAGGAAGGACGCCGCCTTCATCAGCACCGCGAAGATCTGCAGGACCCGCAGCCACGGCACGACCTCGTCCGCGGCGGCACGCTGCTGGGCGGTCGTGTCCCCGTCCCAGCGGCTCTCAGCGGCGAAGATGACCCGGTCGGGGGAGGTGTCGAACGCCAGCTCCTCGGCCTGTCGCTGGTCGGTGGCCAGCTGGACGTGGACGTTCTCTGCGACATCGAGGATCGTGCCGGTGCGCGGCTCCACCCACAGGGTGCGTTCGACGGAGTAGAAGGGGCTGACCGCGACGATCTCACCGCCGGTGAAGCCGAAACGCGCCAGCTCCTCATCGGAGAAGAAACGGCTGGCCGGCCCGGAGGTGTGGCCCGCGCGGGTCATCGCCCGCTGCTCATCACTGAGCAGGCCGAACAACGCGCCCCCGGACGGCGGGGGCTCCGCGGTGAGCTCGGTGGGGTGGAGGTAGGCGCGGGCGACGGCCTCGGCCAGGGGAACGGCGGTGACGGTGTGGTGGAGCTCGTAGGCCTCGTGCCCGTTGTGTTCGCCCTCGCCGACGTAGTCGAGGGGAACGGTCAGCTGCGCGGTGGTGTCGAAGTAGTCGTAGGAGCGGCGCTCCAGGGTGAAGGGGAAGAAGTACTGCAGGCCGGTGCGGATGAACGGCTCCGGGGCCAGCTCGCCGGGCAGTCCCGGGGCGTCGATGACCAGGCGGCTGACGGGGTCGGACACCGGGTAACCGGAGGAGCGGGCCAGACGGACCTCGTCGTCGAGGCGGGCCGTGGGCTCACCGTCGAGCAGCAGCTCGCGGGTGGTCTCGGCGGTGATCTCGGTGCGGGTGTCCGTCGGGTGGGTCGTCGTGTGCTGCGTGGACACCGCCGCCACCTCGTCGACGAAGCAGGAGTGCGGGGCGAGATCCGGGGTGGCGCACTCGGGGCGGTCCGCGTTCGCCGGTGTCACGGTGTCGCCGGCGACGAGGGCGGAGGTCTCGGCGGTGCGGAAGGTGGCGTCGTAGTCCGTGGGCAGCGGTTTGAGCAGCTGGATGGTCAGCGGGGCGATGAACGAGCCGGCCATGAACAGCAGCGCCGCGACGAGGAAGGCGACGACGACGGATCGCCGGGACCGCGGGCGGACACTCCGGGTCGTCCGGGTAGTCCGGGTCTTCCGGGTCTGGGGCACGGCCGGTCCTTCCACTAAGATCGCCGGATAACTCCGGAAAGGCCATCGGGACAGCGGGAAAGGTGACGGCGTGAGCACACCGACGACACCTGCTGTGTCGGCCCCATCTTACAAAGCCGGGCGCATCTCCTCGCTGGAAGGCCTGCGCGCCGTCGCCGCCCTGGGCATCGTGCTCACCCACGTCGCCTTCCAGACCGGCCTCGACCCCACCAGCCCGGCCGGCTCCCTGCTCGCGCGCTTCGACTTCTTCGTCCCCGTCTTCTTCGCCCTCTCCGCCTTCCTCCTGTGGCGCCGGCACCGCGGCGACCACACCGCGGGCCGGGTCGGGCGTTACCTGTTCAGCCGCGCCGGGCGCATCCTGCCCGCCTACCTGGTGTGTGTGGTGGCGGTCATCCTCCTGCTGCCGGAGGCGTCGTCGATGAGCGGGACGCAGATCCTGGCCAACCTCACCCTCACCCAGGTCTACGTCCCCGACGCCCTGGCCCCGGGGCTGACCCACCTGTGGTCGCTCAGCGTCGAGGTCGGCTTCTACCTGGCCCTGCCGTTGCTCGCCCTGAGCATCGGCCGTCTGCCCCGCCGCGGCCGGATCCTCGCGATCCTCGGGGTGGCGGTGCTCAGCCTCACCTGGGCGTTCCTCCCCTTCGTCGAGGCCAGCCCCGCCGAGGGGGTGCCCAACCGGCAGATCTGGCCCCCGGCCTACGGCGCGTGGTTCGCCGTCGGGATGCTCGCCGCCGAGGTGGAGGGTCGTGTCCCCGCCCGGGTCGACCGCCTCCTGCGGGCGCGGTGGCTGTGGTGGGCGGTGGCGATGGTCACCGCGTGGGTGGCCGGGCAGGAATGGTTCGGCCCCGTCGGCCTCACCCACCCGGAACCGGCCGAGTTCCTCCGCCGGGTGCTCGCCGGCACAGTCTTCGCCGCCGCCGTCGTGGTGCCGCACGCCCTCGCACCCGGCACCGGCTGGCTCACCTCCGCCCCGATGCAGGCCCTCGGCCGCTGGTCCTACGGCATCTTCCTCTGGCACGTGGCCCTGCTCTCCCTGGCGTTCCCCCTGCTGGGCGTCGGCCCCTTCCAGGGCGGTTTCTTCCCCGTCCTCGCCGTGACCCTCGCGCTGACGATCCCGGTGTCGGCCGCCAGCTATGTGCTGGTGGAGGAACCGTCCTCCCGCTGGACCCGGCGACTGCGGGCGCGGATCCGCGGCTCAGTCCCTGTCCACGCGCCCGGCAGCACGCACGCCAGACCCGCGGCGCACAGCCACGCCAGCACGTCCGAATCCCCGGCGTAGGTCCCGCTCGGCCACGGTCCACGCGCCAGCCACGCACCGGCGATGCCGACGAGCAGGGCGGCGAGCAGCCCGGCCGGGAAGACGGTGATCCGGCGGATGACCAGCGCCACCACCCCGGCGAGCAGGCCCGGCCACCCGGCGACCACGACCAGGCCGGCCGCCCCGAGGACCTGCAGGCCGATCCCGGACCCCGTCTCGGGCAGGTCGGGTGCCGGCCCGCGGCGCGTCCGGGCCAGGACGAGGAGACACCCCACCGCGGTGAGCAGGGCGAGGATCCCGCCGCCGAACAGGAAGCCCCGGTAGGCGGGGTCGCCGGCGAAGGAGAACTCCACCGTGCCGTACACCCCGGCGGGCAGTCGGAAGGCCTGGCTGGCGGCGTCGACGGTCACCGGCTCCAGTGCCTGTCCGTCGACGGTGGCGCGTAGTCCAGGGTTGGCGGCCCTGCCCGTGAGCAGCAGGCGGTCCTCCCCGGCCGCGGTGATGTCCCGTCCGGTGGGGGTGGCCGGTGGGGAAGGCTCAGAGCCCTCCTCGGTCAGCGTCACCCACTCCGCGTCGGTGCCCAGGCGGTGGGTGCCCGCGGGCAGGTCGATGAGGTCGCCGGGGACGTGGTCGGCGTCGTTGATGCGGATCTCGTGGTCGGTGGGGGCGTCGATACGCACGGTCATCGGGCGCGGGGCGGTGAACTCGCGGATGAGCACGCCGGTGTCCACCACCAGGCGCTGGAACGCGAACTGACGGACGTCCGGGGAGGTGTCGGGCACGGTGACCACCCGTTCGACCGGCGCGCCGTCGATGGCCACCTCCGCGATGCCCACCGGGGTGGGCTCCGCCAGGGTGAGGCGCAGGGCGTCGGTGCGCCCGCGCAGGGCGATCTCGGTCGGTTCCTCGGCCTCGAGGGAGACCTCGACGGAGTTGATGCGCACGGTCGTGTCATCGGTGGCGGTGACCGTGACCACCGGATCAACCAACGGCTGATCGGGGCGGACCTGCAGCCACTGACCCTCGGCGGGGCCGGGGGTGGGCCACCACGCGGTGTCCGGATGACCGTCGACGGCCGCGGTGAGCGAGCGCGCCGGGTCCGCCCCACCGAAGCTGGTGGCGTCCGCCGCGGAGCTGGCGGCGGTGACGTGCCCGCCGTGTTCGACGACACGGGTCAGGGGCCCGGCGGAGGGGTAGTCGGGGACGGCGTTGCGGACGTCGGACCCCTCGGCGAGGGTGGCCAGCGGGGCGGAGACCGCGCCGTCGAGGGTGCCGTAGTTGCGGACGGTAAGCAGCGGGGTGTCGGTGACCACGTCGGCGTCGGCGGCCACGAGTTCGCGGGGAGCTGGGCCGGAGTGGGCGTCGAGCAGCGCGAGGGACTCCCCGCCGCCGGCGACGCGGACCGGGTCGGCTGCGGAGAGGGCGAGGTCGGCGGACGGGTCGAGGATCACCACCTCGATCTGGCCGTCCGCGCCGAACTCCCGCACCGTGCCGCCGGCCTCGGCGAGCGCGTCGGCGTCGAGCGGGTCCATCGCGGCGACCCCCTCGGCGAGGTCGTGGCGGATGAGCACGGCGCCGATGCCCAGCCGGGTCAGTGCGGCGGCGCCGGCGGCGGGGTCGTCATGGAGCACGGCGAGCACCCCGTCGAGGCCCCGGATCGCCTCCGGGTGCACCAGCGGGACGGCATCGCGGGTGGCCCACGGGACGTCGAGCAGCGGCTGGGCCGGTTCGTCGCGGGTCCACCCCCAGTCCTGGCGGGCGAAGGAGGCGGGCGGGGTGATGAGCGTACGGGTGCCCGCGGCCTCGGCGTTGAGGAAGTTCGTCGCCTCCTGCCAGTACGCCGGCACGTGCTCGTAGGCCCCGCGTGGCAGGAGCCGGCCCGACCAGGCGGGAGCGAGCGCCGCGGCGACGACGAGGACGACCATGGCACCGGCCGCTTCCCGGCGTCCCGGCGACCACATCTGCGCCCGCGTCACCGGCAGGTTCAGCTGGGCGCCCAGCCCGGCCAGCCCCACGAGCAGCGGGAGGCGCACCAGCGGGTCGAACTTGTGCAGGTTACGCAGCGGGGCTCCGGCCCCGTCGAGGAAGGCCAGCCACTGGGCGGCGAACGGGCCGTGGGCCGCGCCGAGGACGGCCACGCCGACCAGGAGCATGCCCACCCACACCCGCCGGTGCGGGGTGGTGGGCAGGGTCAGCCCCCACAGGCCGAGCGCCGCGACGGCGACGGTGAACAGCACGAACGTCGGGGAGGAGACGAGTGCGTTGCCGGCGACCCGCTCGGTGTCGACGAACGGTGCCCAGCTCGTCGTGCCCCGGAGGATCTCGATGAGGTTGAGCCAGCGGGTGGTGACGAAGCTCGACTCGATGTAGTCCGTGAACGGTGCCGAGAAGCGCCCGAGGATGAGCAGCGGGCCGATCCACCACAGGCTGACCGCCAGGCACCCGGCCAGCCAGGCGCCCAGGGCCCGGCCCGCCCACCGGTCCCGCCGCAGCAGCCGCCACAGGAGGACCAGGCCGGCGGGGACACACGCCGCCAGGGTGGCCGTGGCATTGACCGCCCCCATGAGCGCGACCGGCAGCACCGCCGCCGCGACCGCCCGCCAGCCGAGCCGGCCGAACAACGGCACGAGTACCCAGGGGGCGAGCATGACCGGCCACGTCTCCGAGGAGATGGCCGTCAGCGTGGTCAGCGACCGCGGCGACAGGGCGAACAGCAACGCCGCCAGCACCCGGAACCCGGTCGTGCCCACCTGCAGGCGGGTGAGCAGCAGGAGGAATCCGGAGTAACCGACGCCCAGGACGAG
>ENA-UOUL01005139-UOUL01005139.1-bioreactor-metagenome-genome-assembly--contig:-NODE-5139-length-11521-cov-6.647938_pt1 | contig 11521 bp, 9 predicted proteins | sample MGYA00249838_ERZ747220 | MGnify/ENA primary metagenome ERZ747220 (study PRJEB28778, sample SAMN05720191) | bioreactor metagenome | isolation source: Anaerobic biogas reactor | place: USA:Washington...
AATGAGACGACGCAGAGACGCAAAAAGACCGATTCATGGAAGCATTAAAGAGTGCGTTTAGTACTACTCCTCCCGCGGGGTCAGGCGCACGTCCTGGCCTTGAAACTGCAGCACCAGGCTGTGGTTCACGTCCATCAGCCGGGAATAGATGCGCCTGGTGTAGCGCTCCCGGATCTGCTCCAGGGAGAGGTTGGTGCTGATCACCGTCTGCAGCCGCTGCTGAATCCGGTGCTCCAGCAGGGCGAAGAGCTGCTCCAGGGTGATGTTTTCCCACAGGGGCTCGGTCCCCAGGTCATCAATCAATAAAAGCGGCACATTGTAATAAGGCTGGTCCACTTCCTCGTCCCGGGCGAAATAAGCCTGGCGGATGTGGTTGAGGAGGGCGTTGGCGTTCATGACGAGGGTCTGGATGCCCCGCTCCCGCACCCGTTTTGAGATGGATTTCAACAAATAGGTTTTGCCCAGGCCGCTGGGGCCATAGAGCACCAGGTTCAATTTGCCAACCGGCACCTGCTCCGCAAAGCCCTCGCAATGCTTTTTGAGCACCGCCATCAGCATCCGCTGGGTGGTGCCGTGGCTGTCCAGGGGCACCTGAGGGAAGATGCCCAGGTCAAAGCGCTCAAAGCTGGGGGAGAAGGCCGTGTCCTCCTCCCCGGACAAGAGCTCGTGATAGCGCCTTGTGACGCAGTCGCAGATGGTCTTGGGGGCGTCCCCCACATAGCCGCTGTCCTCACACAGGGCGCACTGGAACACCGGATCCAGGTAATCAGCCGGCAGGCCGTGGGCCAGCAGCAGGCTTGCTATCTCCTCATTGATGGCCCGGGTGCTGTCCTCAATGCCTTCAGGCTTCACCCCTTCCATGGCCATCTTCAGGCCTGCGAGGATGTCATCCCGGCGCTTGCGGTCCAGCTGCTCAATCCGGGGGCACAGGTGCACCGCCTGGGCAAAGCGCCTGCGCTCCTCCGCCTGGTTGTCAAACCGGCGGGCCTCTGTTTCTTCAATCGCCTGAACCAGCAACTCATTGGCCATGGGCTTCCCTCGCTTCCTTCAGCAAATCCGGGCCGCTGGCGGGCACATCCGTGCCGCCCGGCTGGTTGTCATACTCCTGGAAGGCCACCTTCCGGCGCTTTGCAGGCGGCGCTTTTTCCCCTTCTGCCCGGGCCTCTGCCAGGGTTTTGATGCCCTTCTTCTGCCAGTTTTCCAGCACCCTGTCCATATAGCTCAACTTCTTCCGGGCGGAACGGGCCCCTGCAGCTGCTTCCAGAATCAGGGCCTCGCTGTGCCCTTTTTCCAGCCAGTCCCGGTAGCGCACCAGGTCCACCTCCCCGATGCGGCCTTCCATGCCGGAGGCCTCAAACACCGCATGCATCTGGGGCAGGTACTGCTTCAGCTTCTTCAGGTGGCTCACCACCTGTTTTTCGTCCGTGAGGCCCTGGCCGGCCCAGGAGATCAGCTGGGGCTCCACATCTTCAAACTTGCCGCCCCGGGCCCGGACAGATTTGGCTGCCAGTACAATCAGCCCGGCTTCATAGGACGCGCGCAGCAGCAAGTAGGCCGGCAGCAGGGTGTAGGGGCTCAACTGGGACAGGCCCAATTCCTTAAGCACCTGCTTCACCTGGTCCAGGTCCTGGCTTTCTTCCTGGAAATGCCGGCTGATGGCCTCAGGTTTCTTGTTGTCCACCTTGTTTCTGATGCGGTCCAGGATGCCGTTGAGGTAAGAGAAGGAGGGCGTGTTGGCAGCGGCGGTCTCCTGGCAGGCCACGATGATGGCCTTGTCGTCAAAGCCCCATTGCTCCGTCCATTTCCGGTACAGGGCCAATTCCGGCTCCGTGGGCAGCCGGCGCAGGTTGAACTGCTGCAGCACCGCCCGGGCGCCAGCGTGGGTGCGTTTGCTGTGGCTGAAAAACTGCTCGGCCTCCTCGGTGGTGGATATGCCGTCCTCCTTCATCATCACCGCCGTGGTCTGGGCGCTTTTGAAGGAGAAATGCGCACCCCGGGTGTCCGCAAAATAGTTCAGCAGCATCAGCACGATTTCCTGGGGCAGGCCCAGGTCCTCCACCCATTCGTAGGCCATGGCGATGTCGCTTTCCCGCAGCTTCCTGCGGCTGCCCAGCTGGGTGTTCACCGCCTCCGAAAACAGGATATAGGCCTCGTCCCCGGACAGCTGGTCCTGCCCGGTGATAAAGCGCTGGCCCAGGTGATGAAAGACATAGGTGGGGGGCTGGTCGTTCACCCGCTCCACCAGCCGCCGCCGCTCCCAGTAGCGCAGGGCGGCCAGCACCTGACCTTCCTCCATGGACAGGATGCCGGCCAATTCCGGAACGCCGAAGGGCTCCTGGCCAAACTGGCTCTGGTACAGGCCGTACAGGTACACCTTCAGCTTGTCGCCATCCGCAGCAGGCAAATATTCCGTGATGAAGATGTTCTCCACCGCGGTCACGCCAAACTGGCGGGCTTCCTCATTGCGCTGAAACATGTTTGGCTGCTTTCTTGGCGGGATGGGGTGCGGACTTTGCCTTCGTGGCGGCTTTCCCGGAGGGATTGGAGGTCGGCTTGTCCTTGTCGGCGGCTTCCTTGGGAGGCTTGGGCACTGTTGCTGCTTTTGTGGCAGGAGGCGCTGCCTGCTGCCTGGGAACGGGGGAGGTTTTGGCCTCCTGGGCATCCACCTGGGCTGCCGCCGGGTCTGGCAGTTCTGTCGGCGGCTGGGGCGTGGAAGCCGGGATGGCTGCGGGCTCGTTTGATGCACCCGGCAAAGCTTCTGCACTGTCCGGGCCGTCCCCTTCCGGGGTTTCACGGGCAGCCTTGCGCTTCTGGTACAGCTGGTAGCCCAGGGCGGCAATCAGGGTCAGCAACATGGTGACCGCAAAAACGATGAGGGCATAGCGGTATTCCCGCCTGCCCAGCATGTTGCCCCCCATGGTGGAGGTGATGATGGAGGGAATCCGTGCGATGCTGGTGAGCAGCAGGTATTTGCCCAGGTGGATGGGCACCAGGCCCGACAGGTAGGTGAGGATGTCCTTGGGGGTGCCGGGGATCAAAAACAGGAGGAAGATGGCGGCGTCCCGTTTTTTCGGGTCCTTCAGAAACCGGAGGTTTTCAATCTGGTTCCTGTCCACAAACAGGCTCACCACCCGCATGCCGTATTTGCGCACCACCAGGATGATCAGCACGCTGCCCAGGGCCGTCCCCAGCAGGCACAGCAAGAGGCCGCCCCAGGCGCCAAAGATATAGCCGGCGATGATTTCGATGGGTTCACCGGGGATGAAGGCGATAATCACCTGCAGGGCCATGATGCCCACCATGATAGGGTATTTCAGGAAGCCCCGCTCCTGCATCCACAGGCGGAAGCTGGCCCTGTCCCGGATGGCGCCCAGCAGGGGTTTTCGCAGCAGGATGGCCAACGCCAGAAGCACCAGGAACACCGCCACAATGCTGGCGATGCCGATGATGCGCTTTTTCTTCAGCAGCTTGGGGTCATCCCATCTGAAGTCGTGCTGATCCAAGGGTGAGGTCACCTGCCTTCTTGTAGATGTCGGTGTGAAGCGCCTCCTGGACGCTGGAGGTGATGGCGGCTGCCAGATCCTTCGGGGCGCCGTCGCCCCCAAACAGGATGTGCAGGAAAAACTCCACTGTGCCGGCGTTGCCGGTGACGGGGCTGGCGCAAACGCCCATGACCCGGGTGTCGTCCTGGCGGTTGAAGGTGGTAATCAGGTCCTCCAGCAAGGGACCATAGGCTTCTTCTGCAATCTGTCCTGTGCGCCGGGCCTCCGGGTCACTGATTTCAAACAGGGGCTTCACCAGGGCCACCAGTTCGCCCTCCCCTTTCAGGATGCGCCGGTAGACCGGCACCGCCTCCCTTAAGGACAGATAGCTCAGGTCGCAGGTGGCAAATTCCGGCCGGGGGGACAGGGACAGCAGGCTGCTGTCGGACAGGTTGGTGCGCTCCAGGTTGATAACCCGGGGGTTCTGGCGCAGGGCGCCGGTCAACTGGCCGTAGCCTACGTCCACAGCATACACCAATGTGGCCCCCTGCTTCAGCAAACAATCTGTAAAACCGCCGGTGGATGCGCCTGCATCCAGGCAGGTCTTCCCCCTGGGGGAGAGGCCGAAGCGGGACAGGGCGCCGGCCAATTTCAGCCCGCCCTTGGAGGCGTAGGGGAGGGCCTGGCCCTTGATGCGCACTTCATCCGCTGGCCGTACCAGGCTGTTGGAGCGGGCAGGGACGTTGTTGATCAGCACCTTTCCGGTTAAAAGAAGGGCTGTGGCCTTCTGTTTGTCAGCGCACAGCCCGTTCTCGATCAACCAGTCTGTGATGGTCCGGCGCTTCATGTGGTCTGCATAACCCCTTTTAAGGTGCGCAGGATGCGCCGTTCCATCCGGGAAACCTGCATCTGGGTCAGGTTCAGTTTTTTCGCACTGGCCTGCTGGGAGAGCAGGTCCTGGAAGCGCAGCTTGATGAGCTTGCGCTCCTGGGCGGTGAGGGTCATCAGGGCTTTGCGCAGGTCCTCCCGCATCTCAAAGTCCTCAAAGCCTTTTTCGGAGATGCCCAGGTGGTCAAAGACCCGCATGCCGTTGTCGTCCTGGGCGTCCAGGGAGGCCACCTGGGATTTTTCCCGGGAGGCATGGACGCTGATGACCTGCTCCACCGTCCAGCCCAGGTGATCGGCCAGTTCGGGGGCCGTGGGCTCCCGGTGCATCTTCTGGGTCATCTTTTCCAGGGCCCGGTCCATCTGCATGCCCTGTTCCCGCAGGCCCCTTGGGGTGCGCACCAGCTGGGCCCGGTCCCGGATGTAGTTGCGCACCGTGCCGGTGATGGTGGGGGTGACGTAGGTGGTGAAGCGCAGGCCACGGTCCGGGTCAAAGCCGTTCAGGGCATTCACCAGGGCCATGGCGGCCACCTGGCGCAGGTCCTCCAGCTCAATGCCCCGGCCGGTGAAGCGGGCGGCAATGGCGTTGCACAGCGGCAGGGCGACGGCGACGGCGTCGTCCATCGCCTCCTTGGTGCGCTCCGTGGCGTAGCGCATGGCGGCGTTGTGGATATCGTCTGCGTTAATCACTGCTTATGCTCCTGTTGGCAAGGACATCCGCACGGTGTAGATGCCGCATTGGTCTCCTTCCAGTTTCACCTCGGTCACCAGGGTGCCGATGATGAGTTGGGCCACCTCCGGGTCCATCATGTCGCAGGCCTGGGCATCCGCCGCGCGCTGGGCCTCCAGGGTGATGTGGATGTGGCCGTCCTCAATCTTGCAGGACAGGGTCACCTTCTCAACCAGGCGCTCCTGGTGGGTGACCAGTTCAAAGGCCTCCTCCACCGCGCTGCGCAGGTCGTCAATCACATCCAGGGACAGGTTGGCCATCACGCCCACCGCCCCTAAGGAAGTACGCACCACCAGGCCCCACTCCGGGCTGGCCGGTACTGATAAAATCATTCTGTTCATTGTGTCTTGTTCACCACCTTGATTTGTTTGCTGGGTAAAACCGTCAGCAGGTCCGCGCGGGCGTCCAGCGCCTCCTGGACCCACCAGTCCCGGGGAGCCAGCAGCGTGACCTGTTCCTCTTTGATGTAAAGATACACCGGGATGTGGCCAGGCTGCCGTTTCAGCAGCTTTTCGCAGGCTGGCATCTGTTCTCGGGCTATCTGCAAGTATAACTTGACAGGCGCGTCCTTTGCAAGGGCAGGCTCGTTTTCCGGGGCTTTTTGAGCCGGTTTTTCTGCGGCTTCCGTCAACAGCCTGACGCTGTCCACAATCAGGCTGGTGGGCCTGTCCTCCTGGACGGACAGCTTGCCGGAAAACAGGCAGGCCACATCCTCCCGCAGCAGGTGGCTGTAGCGCTCCCACACCCGGGGGAAAAACAGGCATTCCACCTGCCCGGTCAGGTCCTCCAGGGTCACAAAGGCCATCAGGTCCCCCTTGCGGGTGGCCTTCTGCTTGATGCCGGCCACCAGCCCGCCCAGGGACACCAGGCGCCCGTCCTCCGACAGCCCCCGGTCCTCCCGCTCGGCCAGTTCGTCCAGCACCAGGGTGGACCATTGCAGCTTGTCCAGCTCATGGGCATAGGCATCCAGGGGATGGCCGGTGATGTAGATGCCGGTCACCTCTTTCTCCATGGCCAGCAGGGTGCTGGCGGGAAACTCCGGCAGGTCGGGGTAGGGGATGTGGCTGGTCATGGCCCGGTCCGGGGTGGTGATGTCAAAGAGGGACAGCTGGTTTTTGTTGTGGTTGCGCTTCTGCCGGGCCTGCTCGTCCATCACCGCTTCATACACCTGCATGCACTGCACCCGGCTGCCCCCCAGGCCGTCAAAGGCCCCCGCCTTGATGAGGGCTTCCACAGCCCGCTTGTTCACCGTGCTGCCGTCCACCCGGGCGCAAAAATCAAAGATGTCTCGGTAGGGGCCGTGGGCTTCCCGCTCCTTCACAATGGCCTGGGCCGCTTTTTCACCCAGGCTTTTGATGGCGTTGAGGCCAAAGCGGATGCCGTCCCGGTCCCCCTCCCTGTCCACGGTGAACTTCACATGGGAGTGGTTGATGAGGGGGGGCAGGACGGGGATCTGGTTGCGCCTGCAAAACTGCACATAGGCGGCCACCTTGGCCGTGGCCCCCAGATAGGAGTTGATGAGGGCGGCCATGAACTGGGCGGGATAATGGCGCTTCAGCCAGGCGGTCTTGACGCTCAGCAGGGCATAGGGGGCGGCATGGGATTTGTTGAAGGCGTAGCTGGCAAAGGCAATCATCTCGTCATAGATGGCCTCTGCCGCAGCCTGGCTGATGCCGTTCTTCAGGCAGCCGGGCACCCCTTCCTCCAGGGAACCATGGATGAACACCTGGCGCTCCCGGTCCATGATCTCCTTCTTCTTTTTGCTCATGGCCCGGCGGATCTCGTCGCTGCGGCCGTAGCTGAAGCCGGCCAGGTCCCGCACAATCTGCATCACCTGTTCCTGGTACACCATGCAGCCGTAGGTGACCCCCAGGATGGGCGCCAGTTCCGGCGTGATGTAGCGGATGCTGCCCGGGTTGTTTTTGCCCTGGATGAACCGGGGGATGGAGGCCATGGGCCCCGGCCGGTACAGGGAAATGGCCGCGATGATGTCCTCAAAGCCTTCGGGCTTGAGCTCCGCGATGAAGCTGCGCATGCCGGCGCTTTCCAGCTGGAAGACCCCGTCGGTGTCCCCCAGGGACAGCATCTGGTACACAGCCGGGTCATCTATGGGGATGTCCTGCTCCTGCATGTGCACACCGGAATCTGCCATCAATAAAAGCGCATCCCGGATCACCGTCAGGGTGCGCAGGCCCAGGAAGTCGGTTTTCAAGAGGCCCAGCTCTGCAATATTGCCCATGGCATACTGGGTGGTGATGACGGCGTCGTTGGTCTGCAGGGGCACATAGTCCGTCAGGGGGTCCTTGGTGATTAACACCCCTGCCGCATGGGTGGCGGCATGGCGGGGCATGCCCTCCAGCAGGGCGGCGGTGTCCAGCAGGCGCTTCACCCGGGGGTTGGTCTGCTCCAGTTCCCGCAGCTGGGGGCTTTGGGCCAGGGCGCGCTCCAGGGTGATGTTCAGTTCCATGGGCACCAGTTTGGCCACCTGGTCAGTCTCCTGGTAGCTGTAGCCCAGCACCCGCCCCACGTCCCGGATGACGCCCCGGGCGGCCATGGTGCCAAAGGTGATGATCTGGGCCACGTGGTCATAGCCGTATTTCTGGGCCACATATTCAATGACCTCAGGGCGGCGTTCATAGCACAGGTCGATGTCCAGATCCGGCAGGGAGACCCGCTCGGGGTTCAGGAAGCGCTCAAACAGCAGCTTGTATTTCAGCGGATCCAGCTGGGTGATGTTCAGGCAGTAGGCCACGATGGAGCCGGCGCCGCTGCCCCGGCCGGGGCCCACCATGATGTCATTTTCCCGGGCAAAGCGGATAAAGTCCCACACGATGAGGAAATAGTCCACAAAGCCCATGGCGTTGATGACGGACAGCTCGTAATGAAGGCGCTGTACCGCCGCTTCCGGCAGGTCCGGATAGCGCTCCTTGAGGCCCCGTTCGCACAGGGTGCGCAGGATCTCCGGGTTTGAAAGCGTGGTTTCCACATTGGGGAGGTAGAGGGGCAGGTGGTGGGCGCTGAAGTCAAAATCCACCCGGCAGCGCATGGCGATGTCATGGGTGCGGCTGACGGCCTCCCCCAGGTGGGGGAAGAGGGCGCGCATCTCCGCCTCGCTTTTGACGTAGAGCTCCTCCGTCTCCATGCGCATGCGCTGCTCGTCCTCCAGGGTTTTCCCGGTCTGGATGCACATGAGCACTTCCTGGGCGGGGGCGTCCTCCTGGCGCAGGTAATGGCAGTCGTTGGTGGCAATCAGGGGGATGCCGGTGTCCTGGGACAGCTTCACCAATTGGGGCAGCACCAGCTTCTGCTCCCTGATGGCGTGGTCCATCAATTCAATGAAATAATTGCCCGCCCCCATGATGTCCTGCATCAGGAGGGCGTGGTCCCTGGCGTCCTCATAGCGGCCTTCCAGGAGCAGTTTGGACAATTCGCCGGACAGGCAGGCGGAGGTGGCGATGAGGCCTTCGTGGTGTTCCCGCAGCAGGTTCAGGTCGATCCGGGGTTTGTAGTAGAAGCCCTCGGTAAAGCCCGCGCTGCTGAGCTTCATCAGGTTCCGGTAGCCGGTCATGTTCTCGCACAGCAAAATCAGGTGGCTATACTCCCGGTTGGCGCCGGTTTTCTCAAAGCGGTCGCCAGTGACATACACCTCGCAGCCGATGACCGGGTGGATGCCATGGGCCCTGCATTCCTTGTAAAAATCCACAGCGCCATACAGCACGCCGTGGTCGGTGACGGCGCAGGCGTCCATGCCCAGTTCAAGGAGGCGCTGGATCAAGGGCCGGATGCGGCAGGCGCCGTCCAGCAGGCTGTATTCTGTGTGCAGGTGCAGGTGTGCAAAGGCCATCTTCGTCCTCCTTGGTGGTGCAATTATACTAAAAGGGAACAGGGGTTTCAAATGAAGAACCTTGTCTTGCCCCCTGGCCCCGGCTATACTGTGAAAAAAGGAGGCAGCCATGAACACAAGCACCATCGCGGCCCTGGCGACGCCCCCCGGGCGGGGCGGCCTGGCGGTAATCCGCATCTCCGGCAGGGAGGCGGAAGACATCCTGCGCCGGCTCTTTGTCCCGGCTGGCCGGCAGGAGGTTTTTTTAGACCGGATGCTGATGTACGGCCACATTGTGGCAGAGGGCCGTGTTTTGGATGAGTGCATGGCCGTCATCATGCGGGCCCCCCGCAGCTACACCCGGGAGGACGTGGTGGAAATCCAGGTCCATGGCGGGGAGATGGTGGTGGACAGCATCTTGAAGGCGGTGCTGGCGGCAGGGGCGGTTCCGGCCCAGCCCGGGGAATTCACCCGGCGCGCCTTTGAAAACGGCCGGATTGATTTGAGCCAGGCGGAAGCCGTAATGCAGCTGATTTCCGCCACCGGCCAGCAGGCAGCCGGCGCGGCGCTGCGGCAGCTGCAGGGGGGCACCCTGCGCTTTGTGAAGGAGGCCCAGCAGGACCTCATCGCCCTGATGGCCGGGGTGACTGCCGCCATTGACTATCCGGAGGAAATCGAGGAAGCGGAAGCGGTGGGGGAGATTGCGCCGGCGCTGACCGCGCTTTCAGACAGGCTGGCAGCAGCCTGCGACCGGCAGGGGGCCAAGGTGCTGGAGGAGGGCCTGCAGGTGGTCATCTGCGGCAAGCCCAACGCCGGCAAGTCCTCCCTGCTCAACGCCCTGCTGATGGAGGACCGGGCCATCGTGACGGACATCCCCGGCACCACCAGGGACACGGTGGCAGGCAGCATTATAATCGACGGCATCCGCGTGCACCTGACGGACACGGCGGGCATCCGGGACAGCGGTGAAACCGTGGAGCGCATCGGGGTGCAGCGGGCACGGGAAGCCATCATCAGCGCCGATGTGCGGCTGATGGTACTGGACATGGGCCAGGAGCCGGACCACGAGGACGAGGCCATCCTGTCGTTGATCAAAGGCCGGGACAACCTCTATGTCTTCAACAAATCCGACCTGGGGGAGCACCCCGGCTTTGCCGCCTGGCTCAAAGGCCAGGCGATTCCCGTGGATGCCGCCATGACCCTGTCCACCCTGGCGGGCACCGGCCTGGATGCCCTGCGCCAGCGGCTGCGGCAGACCGCGGGCAACCCCGGGGAAAACGCCCTCACCCTGGCCCGGCACATGAACCTGGCCCGGCAGGCGGCCGACGCCCTGAAAAAAGCAGCCCGGGCCATGGCGGAGGGCCTGCCCCTGGACCTGTGCGCGGTGGACCTGAACGAAGCCCTGGCGGCCCTGGGCCAGATCACCGGGGACAACTTCAGCGAAGCCCTGCTGGATGAGGTGTTCTCAACTTTCTGTGTGGGGAAATAGGAGGAAACAAGATGAAGTATGTGAAACTGGGAAACACAGGGCTGGATGTGTCCCGGATCTGCCTGGGCTGCATGAGCTTCGGGGACGCGGACACCTGGCTGCATCCCTGGGTGCTCAACGAGGAGGACTCCAGAACCATCATCAAACAGGCCCTGGACCTGGGCATCAACTTCTTCGACACCGCCAATATCTATTCCATGGGCACCAGCGAAGAATACCTGGGCCGTGCCCTGAAAGACTATGCCCGGCGGGATGAGGTAGTGATTGCCACCAAGGTCTACAACCCCATGTTTGACGGCCCCAACAGCGGCGGCCTGTCCCGGAAGGCCATCCTCACAGAGGTGGACCACAGCCTGCAGCGCCTGGACACGGATTATATCGACCTGTACATCATCCACCGCTTTGACTACAACACCCCAGTGGAGGAAACCATGGAGGCCCTGAACGACGTGGTGCGGGCCGGCAAGGTGCGCTACCTGGGGGCTTCTGCCATGTACGCCTGGCAGTTTCAGAAGATGCGCAACGCCGCTGCCCGCCACGGCTTCAGCAATTTTGTGTCCATGCAAAACCACTGGAACCTGCTGTACCGGGAGGAGGAGCGGGAGATGGTTCCCTACTGCCGGGACGCCGGCGTGGCCCTGACCCCCTACAGCCCCCAGGCCTCCGGCCGGCTGTCCAGAAAGCCCGGCGAGGGGGACAGCAAACGCCGCCAAACGGACCAGATTGCCATCTCCAAATACCAGAAGACAGAGGAAATGGACAAGGCCATCGTGATGCGTGTGGCGGAGATTGCCGAAGGCAAGGAGGTGTCCATGAGCCAGGTGGCCCTGGCCTGGCTTCTGCACCAGGAGATGCTGGCGGCCCCCGTTATCGGCGCCACCAAGCTGCACCATGTGGAGGACGCGGTGCGGGCGGTGGATGTGTCCCTGACAAGCGAAGAGATGGAATACCTTGAAGAACTCTACCAGCCCCATGGAGTAGTAGGCGCTCTATAATACCAAACGCACTCTTTAATGCTTCCATGAGGCGGTCTGCCTGCGTCAGGATTCACTCCACTTCGTTCGCTGCCAGGACAAGCCTGCCAGCTCACTATGTTCCGGAATCCTTCCTTG
>ENA-UOUL01005140-UOUL01005140.1-bioreactor-metagenome-genome-assembly--contig:-NODE-5140-length-11520-cov-3.361182_pt1 | contig 11520 bp, 11 predicted proteins | sample MGYA00249838_ERZ747220 | MGnify/ENA primary metagenome ERZ747220 (study PRJEB28778, sample SAMN05720191) | bioreactor metagenome | isolation source: Anaerobic biogas reactor | place: USA:Washington...
TGTACGGACAGCTTTCGGACGGGCTGCTCGCGGTGACGACGCAGGTCGGCAAGGACTGGCGGACCGGCTACGTGAACGGGCGCGGCGAGATGGTCGTCGAGCCGCAGTTCGACGGCGCGGACGCGTTCCGGGGCGGCTACGCGGTCGCGCGCACGGCGGACGGGCTGTCCGGCATGATTAGGCCCGACGGCAGCTGGGCGATCAGGCCCGCGTACAATGCGATCAGCGACACATGGTCGAATGCGAAGAGCTTCTCCGCCGTCCGCGGGACGACCGTCGACATCATCGACCGCGCGACGCTCAGGGTGATCGCGAGCCACGACTTCCCGCGCGCGCAGTATGTCTACGCGTACGAAATGAATCCCCGCGCGATCACGGTCGGCGCCGACGGCGACATGTTCGCGTACGGCATGGACGGCAAATTGCTGTTCTCGCTCCCGCAGAAGGCGGACGCGTATGTCAACGGCTCGTTCTCGCCGTGCGAGGGCGAGCCGGAGCGGATGAGCCTCTCCGCCGGGGAGTGGCCGCTGTACCGCAGCTACGTCGTCGACTACGGGCTGCGCAAGATCGCCGGGCCGTACCGCGAACTGAGCTCGCTGTGGTGGAAGGGCGACGAGGGCCGGTACATGGCGATCGACTACGAGATCGACGACGGCGAGAGCGGCCCGTCCGTCGACTACGACACCTACCGCTACGGGCTGATCGACCAGGACGGGAACGAACTCCTGCCGACGGTGTACGAGCAGATGATGCACCTGGGCGGCGACCGCTACTGGGTCAAGTACGCGGACGTCTACGGCGTCGTCGACGAGGCGGGCGCTTGGTACTTTCAGGCGAGCGAATACGAGGAACTGATGGATTAGGAGGCGGAGCCCATGAAACGGTGGATTTCAGTGCTGTTGGTCCTCGGCATGCTGTCGGCGTGCGCGCTCGCGGAGGTGCCGAAGTTCGGCATTCAGGAGTATCCGAAGGTGGACGGCTCCACCGCGATGCTGCCGCTGAGCTACGCACTGATGATGGCCTCGACCGGCGTCTCCGAGGAGGAGGCGAAGCTCGCGATCACGCACCACAAGACGACGGACTCGTTCTACTCGCTGATCGACGGCGACGCGGACATCTTGATCGTCGGGAACCCGGCGTCCGACGTGTTCGACTACGCGGCGGAAAAGAACGTCGAGCTCGAGATGAAGCCGATCGGCGTCGACGCGCTCGTGTTTCTCATAAGCGACCTGAATCCCGTCGAGGACGTCTCGCACGAGCAGATCGTCGGCATCTACACAGGCGAGATCGCGAACTGGAAGGAGCTTGGCGGCGACGACCTCCCGATACTCGCCTACCAGCGCAACGCGACCGCCGGAAGCCAGGTCATGATGGAGAATGTCGTCATGAAGGGCGCCGAGATGACCGACGCGCCGAGCGAGTTCCGCCCCGGCGACATGGGCGACCTCGTCGACGTCGTCGCGTCCTACCGCAACTCCGCCGACGCGATCGGCTATTCTGTCTACTACTACGTGACCGAGATGTACGTAAAGCAGGGGATCAAGCTGCTGTCGGTAAACGGCGTCGCGCCGTCGAACGAGACGATCGCCTCGCGGGAGTACCCGTACACGCAGCCGAACTACGCGGTCGTCCGCAAGGACGAGCCGAAGAATTCCCCCGCGAGGCAGTTGTTCGACTTCCTGACGACCGAGGAGGGGAAGGCGTTCCTCGCCGAGCACAGCTACGTGCCGGCAGCATAGAACCTGACTTTTTACGCCGCGCCGGGCGCGTCCCGGCGCGGTTTTTGGTTGGAATCATGTATCCGGGACGGTGAAGGTCGGGGAGAAGGGGCAGATCGTGATCCCGCGGGACGCGCGCAGGGTGTTCGGCATCGGCCCGGGCGACACGCTGCTCGTGCTCGGCGACGAGAGGCAGGGCGGCATCGCGATCGTGAAGGCGGACTTTCTGCGGAAATTCGCCGAGGACATATTCGCCGCGCGCGACGAGTCGGAGGAGCAATGAACGCGATTGAGATGCGCGGCCTGACGCGCGCGTTCGGCGAGCGGCTCGCGGTCGACCATCTTTCACTCTGGGTCGGCGAGGGCGAGTTCTTCGCGCTGCTCGGGCAGAACGGCGCGGGCAAGACGACGGCGGTCCGCATGCTCTCGTGCCTTCTGAAGCCGACCGCGGGCGACGCGCTCGTGATGGGGAGGAACATCCTGACCGATCCGGAGGGTGTGAAGCGCGCGATCAACCTGTCGCCGCAGGAGACCGCCGTCGCGCCGAACCTGACGGTCCGGGAAAACCTCGAGTTCATCGCGCAATTGTACGGCGCGGACAGGGGGGAGGCGCGCGGGCGCGCGGAGGAGATGCTCGGGCAGTTTCACCTCTGCGAGCGGCGGAACGAGCGCGCGAAGAAGCTGTCCGGCGGCATGCAGCGCAGGCTCTCGGTCGCGATGGCGCTGATCACGCGCCCGGACGTGCTGTTCCTCGACGAGCCGACGCTCGGGCTCGACGTCCGTGCGCGGCGCGAATTGTGGCACTTCCTAGAGGCGCTGAAGGGGAGGTGCACGCTGGTGCTCACGACGCACTATCTGGAAGAGGCCGAGGCGCTCTCCGATCGCATCGCGGTGATGGGCGCGGGGCGGCTGAAGGCGCTGGGAACCGCGGCGGAATTAAAGGAACAGACCGGAACGGCGTCGCTCGAGGACGCGTTTTTGAAGCTGACGGAAGCGGAGGCGGTCGAGGAATGAGGACTTCCATGAGAGCCTCTTGGATATTCGCGTCCCGCACGCGCAGGGAGATACTGCGCGACCCGCTGTCGATATTGTTCGCGGTCGGGCTCCCGGTCGCGCTGATATTCCTGATGTCCGCGATGTACAAAAACGTGCCCGAGATGGCCGTCGGAGCGCCGCACTTCGCGCCGGAGAACCTCGCGCCGGGCATATCGGTGTTGAGCCTTTCGTTCATCGCGCTGTTCTCGGGCATGCTCGTCGCAAGCGACCGGGAGTCGGCGTTTCTCGCGCGCGTGCTCGCCTCGCCGATGAAGCCGCGGGACTTCCTGCTCGGCTACTCGCTGCCGCTCTGGGTTGCGGCGGCGGCGCAGTCCGCGGTCTGCTTCGGCGCGATGCTGTTCTTCGGGCTGCCGCTCACGGGAAGGCTTCTCGCAGGCATCGCGGTGCTGATCCCGGCAGGCGCGCTGTTCACGGGCATCGGGATGCTGCTCGGCTCGGCGTTCACCTATCGGCAGGTCGGCGGCGTCGGCTCGATCCTGATACAGGTCGCGACGCTTGCCGGGGGCACGTGGTTCGACCTGAAGCTCCTGGGCACGGCGGTCGACCGGATCGCGCATCTCCTTCCGTTCGCGCACGCGGTTGACATGTCGCGCGCCGCGGTCGCCGGCGATTGCGCCGAAATCCTGCCGCACATGCTCTGGGTGCTCCTCTATGCGGCCGCGGCGTATTTCGCGGCGGCGGTCGTGTTCCGGAAGAAGTCCGGAGGGTGAACAAAACCGCGCCGCGCGGGGACTTGCTCCGTGCGGCGCGGTTGTATGTTCGGCTATTCCGCGGTGGGGGCGACGCGCTCGACGGCGATGCCGACGAGCCCGGGGCCGCTGTGCACGGAGAGCGCCGCGCTGATCTCGCCCTCGAAGAACGTCTTCACGTTCTCGAGGTGCTTTTTGAGGTCGTCCCGGACGCGCTGCGCGGTCTCGAGCGCGTTCGCGTGCGCGACGGCGACGCGGCAGACGTAGCCCTTCGCGAAGTCCGCGGCGATCTTGACCGCGGCGGCGAGCGCCTTGCCCTCCCCGCGCGGCTTCGCGACGGTATGGTACGCGCCCTCCTCGTCGCAGGAGATGATCGGTCGGATGCCGAGCGCGATGCCGATCGTCGCGGCGACCTTGCCGATCCTGCCGCCGCGCTTCAGGAACTCCAGCGTCGGCACGTAGAAGAACACGCGCGTCTCGCGCAGGTCGCGCACGAGGATGCGCTCGATCTCGTCGGCCGGAACGCCGTCCGCGATCATCTCGACCGCGCGCATGACCGTGAACCCGGCGGCGATGCCGATGTTCTTCGTATCGACGACGCGTATGTCGAGGTTCGGGAAGTCCCGCGCCATCAGCGCGATCATGCCGTTCGTGCCGCTGAGCGCGCCGGAGATCGTGATCGCGAACACATGCGTGCAGCCCTCGCGCTCGAACGCCTCGAACGCGGCGGTGATGTGCTCGGTCGCGGGGAGCGAGGTCTTCGGCATCTCCGACTCGAGGCGCTTAAACAGCACCTCCCGGCTGATCACGCCGTCCTCATAGGCGTCGTCCCCGAAGTGGATGGACAGCGGGACGATCCGGATGCCGTGCTCGCGCGCATATTCCGCCGGCACGTCCGTTCCGGAATCGGTCAGTATTCCGATTTTTTGTGTATTCATGGCCGTCTCCTTTGTTTGGTGCGCTAATTATATCAATGCAGTGTTAAGTTTGCGTGCTCGGGAATTAACTTGACAATTGTGTCAAATTTGGGTACGCTCAACCGGTATGGTTCGCTTGCGGTTAGAATTTCCGGGGGAGGCGTCCGCCATGCAGAAGAAGACGCAGATCATGGACGACAAACAGCTGACGCGCTCGATCACGAGGATGGCGCACGAGATCATCGAGCGCAACAAGGGCGTCGAGGACGTCGTGCTGGTCGGCGTGCGCACGCGCGGCGAGCCGCTGGCGAGGATGCTGCGGGACGCGATACGCGCCGTCGAGGGCCGCGACGTGCCGGTCGGGAGCGTCGACATCACCTTTTACCGCGACGACCTGACGCACCTGTCGCGCGACCCGAAGCTCAACCGTACCGACGTTCCGTTTCCCGTCGAGGACAGGATCGCCGTGCTCGTCGACGACGTGCTCTTTACCGGCCGCACCGCGCGCGCCGCGATGGATGCGCTGATCGACCTCGGCCGCCCGCGGCGCATACAGCTCGCGGTGCTGATCGACCGCGGCCACCGCGAGCTGCCGATCCGGGCGGACTTTGTCGGAAAGAACATCCCGACCGCGCTCTCGGAATTCGTGCGCGTGAGCCTTGACGAAACCGACGGCGAGACGAGCGTGTGGCTCTGCGAAAAGTGACCGGAAATTCCCTCTCATACCAATCCGAAATATTAATTCCTCGTCGTGCCGGGTCTTTTCGCGCAGAACTTTGTCGCTCTCCGCTCAACATAGGTCCCCGGCTACGTTTCGCTCCGGCTCCTGGTTCTGCATCGAAAATCCCTCGGCCCTTTGAAGAAATTAATATTCCTCCTTGGTATTAACTGAATAAACCGGAAAAAAACTGCCGACGATAGTAGCAGAAACCCGACACGATTGGAGGGATTTTGTGCTTCGTCGGTTTTTTTGCGCGCTGTTTGCGCTCCTGATGATCGCGGTATTTTCGGCCCCGGCGTCCGCCGAGCCGGTTTCCGATTTTGTCCGGCTGCACGTCGTGGCCGAGGGTGATTCCGATTGGGAGCAGCAGGTAAAGCTCCATGTGCGCGACGCGTGCCTCGAGGCCGCGCGCGAGCTCCTGTCCGAGTGCGACGGCGCGGACGAGGCGTACGCGGCGCTGAACGCGAACCTCGCGAAATTTCAGACCGCGGCCGTGCTCGCGGCGGGCGAGATGGGCTTTTCGGGCGAGATATCGGTCGAGACCGGCACGTTCGAATTCCCGGACAGGCTCTACGGCGACCTGTTCGTGCCCGCGGGCGACTACCGCGCGCTGCGCGTGACGCTCGGCGCGGGCGAGGGGCACAACTGGTGGTGCGTATTGTACCCGTCGCTGTGCGTGCTCGACGAAAACGCCTATCTCGCGGGGGAGCAGCCGCCCATCGAGTTCTACTCGTCGATCGGGTGCTTTCTGAGCGGACTGTTTGGAGGTTGACATGAAGAAATTCCTCGCTTTGATCCTGGCGCTGATGATGCTCGCGCCGAACGCCTCGGCGGCGGTGGTGCTCGAGGTCGGCTCCTCCGGCGAGAACGTGCGCAAGGTGCAGCAGCGCCTCGTGCAGTACGGCTACGTTACCGGCACGCCCGACGGCAAGTACGGCGAGCGCACGCGCGACGCGGTCAAGGAGTTCCAGCGCAAGAACGGGCTGCTGGTCGACGGCCGCGTGGGGCCCAAGACCGCGGCGGCGCTCGGCGTGACGCTGAGTTCCGGCGGCTCGAGCGGCTCGTCGTCCACGACGACGTCCGCGAAGATCGTGTCCGCCGACCACAGGCTCCTGTCGAAGCTCGTCTACGCGGAGGCGCGCGGCGAGCCGTACAAGGGGCAGGTCGCGGTTGCGGCGGTCGTCTTGAACCGCGTCGCGAGCTCGTCCTTTCCCAACACCATCTCGGGCGTGATCTACCAGAGCGGCGCGTTTTCCTGCGTGTCGAACGGCCAGATCAATAGAACGCCCAACGCCACGGCCATCCGCGCCGCGCTCGACGCGATGAACGGGTGGGACCCGACCGGCGGCTGCCTGTACTTCTACAACCCCAGCGGGACCAGCGACAAGTGGATTCGCACGCGCACCGTCAAGACGGTCATCGGAAACCACAAATTCGCGGTCTGACGGGCCGCTCCCCCCGCCTCGCGCGGGGGGAGCAGCGAACAGTATGAAACGGGGGCGTGAACATGCAAAAAATAAGGGTTCGCGATCGGGACTATACGAAGTCGGCGCTGTTTGCGGCCTGCGCGCTGCTCGTCGGGCTGCTTGCGCTTACATTCAAGCAAAGCACGGACGTGGCGACCTTGAACACGCGGCTGTCCGGCATCTATCAGAAGGCGTTCTATGAGACCTGCGAGCTGATGGAGGGCATGTCCTCCAATCTTCGGAAGCTCCTCGTGACCGGTAGCGCCCAGCAGGAGCAGATGCTGCTCTCGGAGATCTCGCGGCAGGCGCAGGGCGCGCAGGACGACCTGGCGATATTGCCGCTGGGCGAGAACGCGGTGTCCGCGACGATCAAGTTCGTCAACCAGGCGGGCGACTTCTCGACTTCGCTCGCCGGGCGGCTGGCGGGCGGCGGCGCGATCTCGACGGCCGACACGCAGACGATCACGACGCTCTCCGAGACCGCGGCGGAGCTCTCCGTCGGCCTCGGGCAACTGCTGACGCGGTTCGAGGCCGGCGAAAACGTGTTCCTCGGCGCCTACGAGGAGACCGGCGGCGAGCAACTCTACCCGCTGACGAACCCGGCGACCGCGTACCCGGTGCTGCTCTACGACGGGCCGTTCTCCGACAGCATCGGCCAGCCGGAGTTCCGGGCGCTCGCGGGACTTGCAAGCGTAAGCCAGCAGGATGCCCAGCAGCTTTTGACGACCTTCGTGGGCGTCGACGCCGTGACCGAAATCACCTTTGACGGCGAGAGCCAGATTCCGGTCGCCTGCTACGAGTTCTCGCTGGTCGCCAACGGCTACCGGATGAGCGCGGGCGTTACGAAGGCCGGCGGCAAAATGCTCTACCTCCTGCCCAGCGACGGCGTGACCGACATCCGGCTGAACGATTCGCAGGCCGTCGACGCGGCGCGCGCGTTCCTGATCTCGCGCGGGTTCGGCGACATGAAGGAGAGCTACTACAGCCAGTACGACGGCATCATGACGGTCAACTTCTCCGCGGTGCAGGATACGGTCGTCTTGTACCCGGACCTCGTCAAGCTCCAGGTATCGCTCGCGGACGGCATGGTCATCGGCATGGAGGACGGGGGATACCTCCGCAACCACGTCCCGCGCGCGCTGAGCCTGCCCGCGATCTCCGAGGAGGAGGCGCTCTCGCGGCTGGGCGGCCGGTTGACCGCGAGCACCGTGCGGCTGTGCGTGATCCCGGAGAACGCGAACGAGTACCTCTGCTATGAGATCGCCGCGACCGACGGAGCGGACATGTACCTCGTCTATATCGACGCCCAGACCGGCGCGGAGCGCGAACTCCTGCAGGTCATCAGCGACGAGAACGGCGTACTGGTGGTGTAGCTTCGACGCGATTTTTACGGATACGGGCGAAAGGAGGGGGCGCTGTGGATATGCTTTCACACAGGGGAACCGGCGCGCATAGCATGCAGCAGACAGTCTATGCGGAGCGTGAAACCATGATTGCTAGAGGGGATCTGTTCAGCGCCAGCCTCGACCCCGTGGTGGGTTCGGAGCAGGGCGGCGTACGGCCCGTTCTGGTCATCCAGAACGACGTCGGAAACCGCCACAGCCCGACCGTCATTGTGCTTGCCATCACGGGACAGGTCAACAAGGCGCGGCTTCCCACCCATGTACCCGTCCCCGCAGGTGCAAATGGACTGCAGAAAGACAGCGTGATCCTGGCCGAGCAAATCCGCACGCTCGACAAGCGGCGCCTCAGGGAGCGCATAGGCACCCTTCCGCCGGAAATTATGGAAAAAGTCGCGGAGGCGGTCAGGATCTCGCTCGGATTCACCGAATGATCGGGCGACGCGGAAGCCGCGGAGGAAATGACGCTTGAATAACGCAGGCCCGCCGACGAAACGCCGGCGGGCTTTTTTCATTGTATTGGGGAGAATCTCACGCGGCCTTCGGCGCCGCGGACTTCATCTGATTTTCGGGGTCCTTCTTCTTCGCGACGGCGCTCCACGTGTGCATGACGAGCGAGAGCGCGATGACGCCGTAGGAGATGAACGCGCGGAAGAACTCGGAGATGGTCGCGTTGCCGAACAGGGTCTTGCCCGCGCTCTGCACGACGATGAACAGCAGGTGGAACAGCACGCAGCCGAGCAGCGCCTGCCCGTTCGTGGCCTTCGCGATCGACGCGCCGCCGACGAGTATCGCCGCGCCCGCGTACAGGCCGACCTGTTCGTGCGAGCCGTAGGTCTGCAGCGACCCCATGTGCTGCGCGAAGATCAGGTGGCCGAGCCCCGCGAGCACCGTCGAGAGCATGATGGCCGTCACGCGCACCTTGTCGACGTTGATGCCCGCCGCGTTCGCGACGACGCGGTTTTGGCCGACCGCGCGGAACTGCTGGCCGAGCCGCGTCTTCATGAGCATCATGTTGAACGCGCACAGGAGCCCGACGACCGCGAAGGTAACGACCGGTATGTGCACCGTCGCAAACACCGACCGCACGGCCGGGAACTGCACCACGACGACGCATGCCGCGAGCGCCGCGAGCACCCAGGTCATGCGCGAGCGCTGAATCCGCTTCGCCACAAACAGCGCGACGACAATTGCCGCCATGATGCCGGCGAACAGGTAGAGCGTCGACGCGAAATCGAGCCTGAGCACCCCGTCTAGCGCGTACTTGATGCCGGTGGCCTTCGAAAGATCGAGCGTGTTCGCGACGCCGGTCGAGCCCTTGATGACGAGCCCCGGGCTCTTGAGCGGGATCAGGTTTCCGAAGATGAACAGGAACAGGAGTTGGTAGAGCCCGTTCGCGAAGAAGCCCAGGATCATGCCGCCGATCATCTCCTGCCCCTTCATCTTGTTGAGCAGTTTTCCGATCAGGAGGCCGAACAGCGCCGAGATCGGGATCGTCAGCGCGACCGCCGTCGCGAAGCCGCCGATGCCGGGAATCCGCCACTCGAGCACCCACAAAAGCGAGATCTGCGCGGCCATCGCGCCGATGGTGATCGCGAAGTTGATGCCCATGCCCGCGACGATCGGTATGATCAGCGCGAGCACGATGAAGGCGTTGCGCGCGAGCCGGTTGAACAGCTCCATCGCGACGAAGGAGATCTGCATCCTGCCCAGCGCCATGCCCACGACGCACAGTATGATGAACATCACCATGACGACGTTCTTGCGCAGCCATCCGCCGATGTCGTACTTACGCACGCGAACCACCCCCCGCCTTCGTCAGCGCATAGAGTATGATTCCGTTCGAAATCAAAATGCGCATCGTCTCCGAGATCGTCGACTGCGGAACCAGCACGTTTGCGACCGGCATGCCCAGCGTCAGGACGCCCTGGAACAGGAACGAGCCGATGATCACGTGGCTGATCTTCGCGCGCGACGTCGACGCGCCGCCGATCAATATCGCGGACGCGGCGATGAAGCCCATCTGCCGGGGCGCGGAATAGAGCTGCATGAAGCCGTAGCTCTGGCTGTAGACGATGATGCCGACCGCGCCGAGCACCGTCGAGAGGACCGTGCCGATCACGCGCATGCGGTTCACGGACACGCCGGTCGCCTCGGCAAAGCGCGGGTTGTTGCCGACGGCCTGCATCGCGACGCCCGTCTTCGAGCGCGAGAACAGCCACATCAGCACGCAGCAGAGCGCCATGAAGAGCAATAGCCCCGTCGGAACCGTGAAGCCCCCGATCCTGAACTCGAGGAAGTCGTTGAGAATATGCTTATAAGCGCCTTCGAGCCTGAGCGTCACGCGCAGCCCCGGGCCGAGCGGCCAGCGCAGCTTCGGCGAGTTGAACGGAAGCAGCATCCACGCGATGCTCATCAGCGACACGACCGAGAAGCCGACGTAGGTCGTCACCTGCATCTCGTTGCCCTTCAGCCGGTTCAGCAGGTGGCCGTAGCCGAAGCCGATGACCGCGGCGATCGAGCAGCCGGTCGCGATCGCAAACAGGAAGCCCCAGAGGCCCTGGAAGCCGAACTCGATGCACATCAGCCCGCCGAGAAGCCCGCCGATGATGCCCAGCGGCAGCCCCAGGTTCAGGCTGATGCCGCACTGTATGCCCGGCAGCATCGCGAGCACGAGTATGCTGTTCATCGCCATGCGGACGATGGCGTTCGACAAAAGCACCGTCAGCGACAGGTCGTAGACGACCGCGAGCACGCACATCAGCATGAAGAACACCGTGATGATGAGCCGCGGCAGCCCCAGCGATTTGAACAGCGGCTTTCCGAAGAACACCAGCAGCGCCACGAGGATCAGCGACACGCCGACGGTGACCATGTCGTCCCCGAAGCGCGTGATCCACGTCGTGAACCCGGACTGGCCGAAGCCCGCGAGCCGGTCGTACTGGCTCTCGAAGCTGTCGCCCCTCTGGTAGAGCAGGTTCTTGATCGTCGGCGTCAGCGTTTGGAGGGACTGGTCGTCGAGCACCGGATACACGCCCTTGAGCGCCGCGCTGAGGTTTAAAAACGCCTCGTCGACCACGGCGGAAAGCGCGGCCATCTCTTCGGTCGCGACGAAGCCCGACATGTCGACCTTCGGCGCGACCTCGAGCTCGAGCTCCGCCTCTCCTATATCGGCGTCGGCGTTAAGGGATTCGTCGACGACCTCCTCCGGGGCCTCGGTCGGCTGGACTTGCCGCATTTTCTCGACATAGGCCGCCTCGTCCCTTGTCGTCTGCACGTCGAGCGCGCGCTGCGAAAGGAGCATCGCCTCGACCGCGGGGACGAGCGCCGTCGTGTCGACCGTCGAGAGGTCGACCTCGGTGGCCATGTTCTCGGCGGCTTTGCGCGCGTTCTCCTCGGCCTCGGCGACCGCCGCTTTTGTCTTGATGACGTCGACCTTGCCGTCGTTCTCGGCCTTGACGCGCACGCGCGCGGCCTCCTTCTCGGCCTCGATCATCGCCTCGACCGAGCCCTTGCCGGTCGTGATCAGAAGCGCGGTCAGCCGAAGGTCGCG
>ENA-UOUL01005142-UOUL01005142.1-bioreactor-metagenome-genome-assembly--contig:-NODE-5142-length-11519-cov-4.157577_pt1 | contig 11519 bp, 9 predicted proteins | sample MGYA00249838_ERZ747220 | MGnify/ENA primary metagenome ERZ747220 (study PRJEB28778, sample SAMN05720191) | bioreactor metagenome | isolation source: Anaerobic biogas reactor | place: USA:Washington...
TGCATTGATATTTCGGGCCACGTAGGAATAATAATATTGATAGATGTAATTACATTCCGCAGGAGACGGTTCTTTGCCCGGCACATGCACGAGAACAAGATCGTGAGTCTTGCTAGGGTGCATAAACTCTTTTTCATACATATTAAAGTATCTCTCGCACTCATCATAAACACGACTATCTAACTGTTTAAAAATATATTTGCGTGAGTGCTGTAACCTTTTTAGGTCATCAATTAGATCACGTTGATCATTAACATCATCTAGAGTACCTTTACCACAAGCACACAATCCACTTGGATCAACATTTGCCAGTGGATTGTTGCCGACGTAGCGATAAAGGTTTGTATCATTGCCGGCATAGCCCAGCGGGGAGAGATTTGAGAATGCATCGTGGGAAGAACCTTCAAAAGAGGTCTTCACCGTAGAAGTTTTCGCCGATGACGATTTGCTGGAAGACGGCGTCAGCGTAGTTGCCATTGATTTTCTCCTTCGGTGCATGGGGAGTTGGGATAATGTTTCTCGTCCACGGCGCGATGTGAACCACCTGCCGCAGCCATTCGGCCAATTCGACCGGATGGCCCTTTTCATCCGGCTCGAAAAGGTCCATGCTGCATTGCACGCTGGTTTGGTTCTGCGCGATGTACAATTTACGGTTTCGCGGAAACAAATATCGGGCGAGAAGATAATCCGGCTCGGCTTCGCTCATGCGATTGGTGTTTTCCAGATGCCGCGCCCGCAGGCCGAGGAACAATCCCAGCATTTCCCGCGAAGTCACCGCCCGCAAGTCGGAGCCGCACTGTTGAGCCTTCGCCGGCAAATTGTGGTTTTCGAGCAGTTGTTCGTCCGTCTGGGACGAGAAGCCGCCGCGACCGGTTTCCGTGGCTTCGATGTTAATCGTCTTCGCGCCGTCGTCGAATCGGCAATAATAGTGCGAACCGGCGCAGGCCAATGAAACGGGCAAACCGACGCGGCGTCCCAGCACGACGTGCAACGTGGCCAGACTGCCGCAGGTTCCGCGTCGAGTATCCATTACCCCGTTAAGAAAGAGATCGGTCGGGTCGGTGTAAACGACGCTCGTAACGTATCGCTGATCCTCGCGGTAGGCGATTCCAAGCACGACATCGACATACCAACAAATCAAACCGAGCCGAAAGAAGTCGATGTCGTTTTTCCAGCATTGAGGCGACCCGTGAAACTGTGCTTCGAGGGACGGCATCCGCGCGCGTAGATCGTCGGCCCATTCATCCGCCAGCCGCACGTATCGGTTGACATCCAATTCCGCAAGCGCCGGAATCCCTTTTGCCACCACTAAATTCATCACCACTGGATCGACACGATCGAGTTCCTCGCTGGATAAGGCGAGAAATCCAGCAACTGACGGCAATGATTCCATATTCGGCATCATCAACCCCCAATCTGTGGCAGGCACCACACGATGCGGAGAATACCACCTTTGTGTAAATATGTCAACAGACTGCCGATGGAATTTAATTCCCAACGGTAGGCAGAAGAAAAACAGCCGGCGGTAGCCTTTAACACACCGCGCCGAAATATGTTATGCTAAAGCATAACCTACACGACCCGCACGACCTTCAATCAATTGCGCGATCGGCCCGCGCGACCCCATCCCGTGAGTGAAAAAACCGGCGATTTACTTTCCAAATTGACGAACATCGCCGGCGGCATGAACCGCATTCGGCTGATGCGTTGGGCCGCGCTGCTGCCGAAAATCGCCGCTCTGGAACCCGAGTTGAAGCAGCTTGCCGACGAACAGCTCCGCAAACAAAGCCTCTCGCTCCGCTATCGGGCCAAAAGCGGCGAGCCGCTGGCTTCCCTGATGGTCGAGGGCTACGCGCTGGTCCGCGAAGCCGCCCGCCGCACCATCAACATGCGCCACTTCGACGTGCAATTGCTCGGCGGAATCGCCATGTTCAACCGGTCGATCGTCGAGATGCAGACCGGCGAAGGAAAGACGCTGACGGCCACGCTGCCTCTGTACCTGCACGCCCTGGTCGGTCGCGGCTGCCATCTGGCGACGGTGAACGACTACCTCGCCCGCCGCGACGCCGACTGGATGGGGCCGGTCTACAAGTTGCTGGGCATGACGGTCGGGGTGGTCGAGACGCAGATGCCGCAGCCGCAGCGGCGAAAGGCCTACGCCTGCGACATCACCTACGGCACGGCCAAGGAGTTCGGCTTCGACTTCCTCCGCGACCGGCTGCTGCTGCGCCGCATCGGCGAGGGACAAACCGACATTCTCGGCGGCATGTTGGGCAAAGGCCCGGCCGGCGGCGACGAAAAACCCGTCCAGCGCGAGGCCCACTTCGCCCTGGTCGACGAGGCCGACAGCATCTTGATCGACGAAGCCCGCACGCCGCTGATCATCAGCGCCCTGCCCACCGAGGAGGAGCGGCTGGCCGTAGAGTGCTACAAGTGGAGCGCCGAGGTCATCCACGAGTTCGTCGAGGATGAGGACTACGAATACGACCACGAAAAAAAGACGGCCGAGCTTACCCGCGAGGGCCGGCTCAAGGTCCGCCGCCTGCCGAAGCCCGAGGCTCTCGACTCCGTCGGCATGGTCAACATCTATCAATACATCGAGCGGGCGATATTGGTCGATCGCGAGTACCACCTCGACCGGCAATACGTCGTCCGCGACGGCGAGATCGTAATCGTCGACGAGTTCACCGGCCGGCTGGCCGAAGGCCGCAAGTGGCGCGACGGCATCCACCAGGCGGTCGAGGCCAAGCAGGGCGTCGAAGTGACGGTCGCCACCGGCCAGGCGGCGCGGATCACCGTGCAGGACTTCTTCCTCCGCTACGAGCATTTGGCGGGCATGACGGGCACGGCGATGGGGTCCGCCCGCGAGCTGCGCCGCATCTATCGCTGCCACGTGCTGCCCATCCCCACCAACCGGCCGGCGATCCGGCAGCGCCTGCCCGACCGCGTGTTCGGCGACGCCGACGCGCGATGGCGCGCGGTGGTCGATGAAGTCGCCGAACTGCACGCCGCCGGCCGGCCCGTGCTGATCGGCACCCGCTCGATCGACAAGTCGGAACTGCTGTCGGAAATGCTCGAAACCCTGGGCATCGAACATCAAGTGCTTAACGCCAACCACATCGAGGCCGAGGCCGACATCGTCGCCCGCGCCGGCGGCGCCGGCAAAGTGACCGTCTCGACGAACATGGCCGGCCGCGGCACCGACATCAAACTCGGCGAGGGCGTTCACGACCTCGGCGGCCTGCACGTCATCTGCACCGAAATGCATGACTCCAGCCGCATCGACCGGCAGTTGATCGGCCGCTGCGGCCGGCAGGGCGACCCCGGCACCTTCCGACAATATCTCTCGCTCGACGACGACCTGCTGCTGGCCGGCCTCGGCCCGGACAAATCCCGCAAACTCAAAGATTTGGGCGAGCAGTCGCTCGAAAACTTCGACCGCCTCGGCCGCCTGTTCCGCAAGGCCCAACGCAAAGTCGAGCATCGCCACTATCGCCAGCGCAAAACGCTGATGTATTTCGAGAAGGAGCGGAAGAAAATGCAGCGTCAAATGGGCCAAGACCCATACCTCGACACGCCCGGATAAACCCCGGTATAATGGCGGCTCCGGCAAGGGGCTCTGCGGGGAACTGTCCCAATTTTCGCGATTTGCCGCGAAAACTGGACCGCCCCCTCCGGCCCCGTCATAAATCAGGTTGCCCTTTTACGAGCATCGGCATGGCGTTTCGCCCGAAAACCACCGTCTGCCGCGAAGGTTGGTATTACATGCTAATCGTCGCGCTGGTCATCGGCGGCGCGATGTTCAAGGACGTCAACCTGCTGCTCATCCTGGGCGGGATGCTGCTTGGCCCCGTGCTGCTGAACTGGCGGGCGGTCGCCATCGCCATGCGCGGACTGATAATCGAACGTCAACTCCCGCTCCACGCCGTCGCCGGAGAACCGCTGGCGGTCAACCTGACGGCGACCAACGGCCGCCGCCGGCTGGGAAGCTGGGCGATAGTGGCCGAAGATCAAATCCTGCCGGAAAGCGGCGCTCGGCGCGGCCGCCGACCGCCGCCGCCGCCGCTGCGCACCAGCGTTTTGTTTCCGTACATCCGCGCCGGCGAAACGAAAAAAGGGGGATACCGCGGACGCCTGGCCCGGCGCGGGCGCTATCGCTTCGGACCGATCCGCCTTTCGACGCGGTTTCCCTTCGGCCTGTTTTCCAGGACGACGACCATCGGCAAGCCCGAAACGCTGATTGTTTTGCCGCGGTTGGGCATTCTCACCGAAAAATGGACCGCCCGGCCCGTACAGGCATTTTCCGGCGCCGACCAGCGCCGCAACCGGCCCGGACCCGAGGGCAACTTCTACGGCGTTCGCCAGTGGCGGCCGGGCGACGGCAAACGCATGATCCATTGGCGCAGCTCGGCCCGGATCGGCGAACTCGCTGTCCGACAATTCGAGCGCCCGCGCAGCCGCGACTTGGCCGTGTTGCTCGATTTGCGCCTGCCGGCCTCGGCCGGCGCGCATGAATATGAAACCGTGGAGACGGCGGTCAGTTTCGCCGCAACCATATTGAGCGACGTATGCCGCAAAGGGGGCGGCAACGTTTCCTTGGCCACGGCCGACCCCGAGCCGAACTGCGTCGAGGGGCCGGCATCGCCCGCCGCCTTGCAAAATATCATGGAACGGCTCGCACTGGTCGATGCCGGCTCGACCGACAACCTCCAAACCCTCTTGATCCATGCCCTGCGCCGGATCAATGCCGACGCCGAAGTGGTGCTGGTCGCCGCGGGACCGGTCGATCTCGGCGACCGCCGCCGGTTGGCCGAGTTGTGGTCCGATCCGTCGCTCCGCGAACGCATGCAGCGAATTCGTTGCATCGACGCTTCGAGCGACCGGCTGGCCGATTTTTTTCGAGTGGAATAGCGTAATAAAAAATGTATCTCGAACGACTGCTGCAAATCAACATGGCGACGCTGGCGGCCCTGGGGGCCTTGCTGTTGGGCATGGGCCAGCGCAGCCTGGCCTCGCCGATGCTGGTGATGGCCGCCGCGGCCGTCTCGGTCTGGCTGGTCGATTTCACCCGCCGCTTCAGCCTGGGCCGCTGGCCCGCGAACGCCTTGATGATCGCGGCCGCCGTGTACTCGCTGCACGACTTCTTTCCGCTGGGGACGGAATTGCAGGCCCTCGGTTTCGCCCGGCTGTTGGTGTGCCTGCAAATCATCCTCCTCTTTCAACGGAAAAACGAACTCACCTACTGGCTGCTGGTGATGCTCAGCCTGTTGCAGGTGGTCGTGGCCGCATTGTTCAGCCAAGGGGTCATGTTCGGCGTGTTGCTGGCCGTCTACATGATCTTGGGCTTCTCGGCGATGACGTTGCTGTCGCTGCACCGCCAGTGGCTGCATCACCGCCCGCCGTCGGGTCAGGCGGGGGCGGCGGCCTCGCCCGCCTTCGTCAGCACGCCCGCCGGAGGCGGTCAGGCCGCCGTCGGCGGCGACCTTTTTCGACGGCTGGGGCGAATGGGACTCTTCACGCTCGCCCTGACGCTGGTGATTTTCTTCGCCCTGCCCCGGTTCGGCCATGTGGCCTGGCGCGGCGCCGTCGTCCAGACGCAGTCGATGGTCGGCTTTACCGACGAGGTCGCGCTCGGCGAGCTTGGCCAAATAATCGAGAGCCGCGAGGAAGTGATGAAAGTGCGGTTCTTCCAGGACGGCGAAGACGTCTCCCGACCGCTCGCCGGCGACGTCTATCTGCAAGGCGCGATCCTGATGATTTACGAACGCGGCCAATGGCGCGTGGGGCAACCGTCCTTCAGCGTCGGCGAGAATCCGCTGGCTCGACGCCGCGCGAGATTGCTCGGCGGAATTACCAAACAACAAATCATCGTCGAGGGCATGGACCGTGCCGAGTTGTTTTTCGTCGCGCCGTACATTGCCTTGGAAGACAACAATTACATCACCGTCGACCACGCCCGAGCAAGGCTGCTCCGCGGCGGCATCCCCCGCTCCCGGCAGTTCAAGTACACGCTGGGCACCACGGCCGTCGTCAAAGGAGTGCAGAAGCCGTTGCAGCCGTGTCTGCCTAACGACGCGGTCGCTTCCGCCAAGGCCATGCCGACCGGCGAGGGAACCTGGGGCTTGCCCAACCTGAGGGCATTGGCCGATCAGTGGATCGCCGAGTCGGGCTTGCCCGTGAAAAAACGATACGAACGCGCCAAGTATCTGGAGCGGAAACTGGCCGCCTCCGACCGCTTCCAATACAGCCTGGAAGGCCGGCCGCGCGATATGAACCTCGATCCGATCGAGGATTTCATCGTCAATAATCCGCAAGGACATTGCGAATACTTCGCCACGACGCTTACGCTGATGCTCCGCAGCCAGGGCATTCCCGCCCGGCTGGTCTCCGGCTTCAAATGCGACCAATGGGACGCCGTCGGCGATTACTATTTGGTCCGCCAGCTTCATGCGCACACCTGGGTCGAGGCGTATTTGCGGCCTAGCCAAATTCCGCCTGAATTGGCTCACGGCGGCGCGTATTGGCTCAACGAATGGACGCGCTACGGCGGCTGGCTGCGACTCGATCCCACGCCGGCCGGCCGGGAGGAAGCCGCCGACGACTGGCTCGCCTCCGCGCGCCGCGGCCGCGATTGGATGGAATCGGTCTGGTGGAACTACGTCGTCGATCTGGATTACGAGCGGCAGCGCGACGCCATCTATAAGCCGATCTTCGAGGCGGCGAAAAACACATGGAACGCGGCCACCGACCCCGACCGCTGGCGCAATTGGTTCAACTCGCTCGCCGTGGCCCTCTATCTCGATCATCTCGGCCGCGAGGCGCGCTGGGTGCTGCTCGGCCTGCTCGCCGCGGTGCTGACGGCCGCACTGGCCGGCCTAGGCTGGGGGGCGGCGCGCTTGGCGCGGCGGCTCTATTTCCGCTTATCGGGCAACAACTCCGCCAGCCACCGGCGGCGACGCGCCCGCATCGAGTTCTACCGCCGCCTCGAAACCATCCTCGCCCGCCGCGGCATCGTCCGACCGCAGGGACAAACCCAACGCGAGTTCGCCGCCGCCGCCGGAGCAAAACTGGCCGAAATCACCGGCGAACAACGCCTGCAACCCCTGCCGGCATTGGTCGCCGAGGCCTTTTACCAAGTCCGTTTCGGCCGTATGCCCCTGGATAATTCACAGACCCAGGCAGTGGAACAGGCGCTTGGCGAAATCGCCCAGCGTTAAAGCTACTGTTCGTCGTTCGGCTGCGTTGGTGGGACATAAAAATACGGCGCGTCGAGCGTAGCCATTCCGACCTGCGACTTCCCGCCTTTCAGGTAGCTGCCGTAGGCTTTGGTACGCGCGGTTCCGCCGCCGTATCCTTCGTACCACATGTAATATCGTCCGTTGATTTTTTCGACCGTGGTGAACCAGATGGCCCCTTCGTCCCAGGCGCCGGCCTCGCCGCGGGAGAAGATGGGGTTTCCGGGATATTTAGTCCAATGCACCAAGTCCTTTTTTGGAAGTGAATCCCGTCTTCGGACACGGCGAGGCAAACGGTCCGATCCTCGCGCGGACTCGAGCCGGTGTAATAGAGGAACACCTTGCCGTTGTGCAGGATTGCGGCGGGATCGAGCGCGTGCCGCTCGTCCCACGAACCGGAGCCGCCGACGTCGATGATCGGTTCGGGATGGATGTTCCAGGCGACCATATACCATCACAATCAACCCCTATTATTGATGATTGTAGCAGACTGCGCGGCCCAATTTCCAGATGAATAATGCTATAAGACCGGATGAACGCAGCAGTGCGCTCTTTTACGTCAATATTGACCATCAGTTAAATAATGCAACATCCGTTTAGCGGCTGATGTGCAGTCGGCCGCTAAACATGGGAGACGAAACATGCCCCCCCGCTACATTGGCGATTTGCACACCTGCCCGATGAGAGACGGCCCGAAGCCGCACATGGGCGGGCCGGGGGAGCCATGTGGTGCGGAAACGTGTTTATCGGCGGCATGCCGGGAGCCATGTGGTGCGGAAACTTGTTTATCGGCGGCGTGCCGGTCGCCCGCGTCAGCGACACGACCACCTGTGCCGTCCCGCCCGACGGCCTCGCGATGGGTTCGCAGACCCCTGCCGGCTTGCCCGGCAGGTGAATCAGATTGTCGGCTAAGGTCGGCAACCTGAGAGATTTCTAGACCCCTGCCGGCTTGCCCGGCAGGTGAATCAGATTGTGGGCTGCCGGACCTCCAGCCATCCAATCTTTCTCACCTGCCGGACGAGCCGGCAGGGGGCGTGCATCGGAGTATCGGCCGTGTTTAGCCATCCAATCTTTCTCACCTGCCGGACGAGCCGGCAGGGGGCGTGCATCGGAGCATCGGCCGTGTTTAGCCGACCAATCTTTCTCACCTGCCGGACGAGCCGGCAGGGGTCGCCCCGCAGCAGCCAATAATGATGCTACAGTGTCGGAAAATGGCATGTTCATCGTGAGGTTTCCGACGGAGACGCCGGGTCTATTGACCATCAGTTCCAGCCCCAGCGATGAATCGCTGGGCAATTGTCGAACGACCCTCCGGGTCGGAAAACTCATGGACTTGTGCAGAACAACAAGGCGTTTGCGCCTGAGGTGATGGATGGATATGGATTGTGTTGTCGCACCAGTTTACGGGCGTCCCGCACGGCAACAAGGCAGGAGGCCCATCGAACGGTCCTGACAATCATGTTGTTATACCCACCATTTCCGCAGGCGTGAACGCCTTTGCTAGAGGAAATTCCAAACGGATAAACTATTACTAAAGTGCGAAATGCACCCCGTCCATCCATCGGCTTGCAACCCGTCTTGAAAAATATACTATTGTATACTATAATGTTTATATGGCCAGGTATATCGGACATCTCGACGCTGACTGCTTCTACGTCTCCTGCGAACGGGTCAGGCACGGCTGCCTCCGTGGGCTGGCCGTCGGCGTGCTGGGCAACCAGGGGGCTTGCGTGATCGCTAAAAGCTACGAAATGAAGGCGTTCGGCATTACCACCGGAATGCCTATTTGGGAAGCGCTCCCGCTGTGCCCCGAGGCTGTGTTCATCAAGCGGGATTTCGAGTGGTACGAAGTCCTCTCGCGGAAGATGATCGACGTGACCAACCGATTCAGCCCGGCCGTGGAATACTACTCGATCGACGAGATGTTCTTCGACGCCGCCGGGATCGGCCTCGACCGGGCGAAGGAGCTGCAACGAGCGATTCTCGACGAGGTCGGCGTGCCGGTCAGCGTGGGATTGTCCACGTCGAAGACGCTGGCCAAGCTGGCCTCGACCTCGGGCAAGCCGTTCGGCTGCGTCGCGGCGGACGAGCCGGAGCAGATCGCCCGGCTGCTCGACGACCGGCCGGTGGACAAGATAACCGGCGTCGCCCGGCGCAGCGCCCGGCGGCTGGAACCTTACGGCATCCGCACCTGCGCCGATTTCGCCCGGGCAGACCGCCGCTTGATCCGCCGGCTGCTGACCAAGCGCGGCGAGGATTTATGGTGGGAGTTGAACGGCGTGGCCGTATTGCCGTTGGCCACTTCGGCCGCGGCGCGGAAGAACATCAGCCGTGGCGGAAGTCTCTGCGGGGCGGTGACCGACCCGGATCGGTTGGCCGCCTGGATCGCGCGGAACACCGAGCGGCTGGTCGAAGGGCTTGACCGGCACGGCGTTTGTTGTGAGCGGTTGCTGTTGATCTTGACGTTCAAGAACGACGGCGTCGAGCAGCGTCGGGCGACGTTGCCGACAGCCACGGCCGATTTCCCCACGCTGCACCACGCCGCGCTGCGGCTGATGGCCGATTGCCGCCCGGCGGGCCGTGCCGTTTCGTACATGCACCTGATCGCCGAGGGGCTTGTTCCACGCGGCCGCGCGCAGCTCAGCCTGTTCGACCGGCCGGACGCTCGCCAAAAATCGATCGCCGTGGTAAAACGGACCGTCAACGATCGGGTAGGACGCTTCACGCTCCGTAGCGGCGCCACGCTGCCGCTGGCCGACGTTTATCGCGACGAAGCCAATTCGTATGATATTTGCGATATTTACGGAAAGACGTGTTTTTGAAAGCATAAGACCGCAACGCCACTTGCCCAGCCGAGCATGGGAGCGAGGAATCGCGCGGGGGCATACGGCTGAAAAGCGGCCGGCCCTGAATGGCCGAAAACGGCGCCGTCGGGGTTTTTATCCGCCGTCGCCGGGCGGCGGCGGCGGGGGAGACGCCTCCAGGGCCTTTTTGATCTCGGCTTGAATATACTGCTTGAACTGTTGCTCGTCGACGAGCAGTGCCCAGATTTTATCCTGATGGTTGGTCCAGGCGCGGTTCATGCCCGGCCGGCCGTCGACGATCACGATCGTCGGTTTGCGGACGTCGTATTGTTCGATCAGAAACGCATTTCCGGGGTGTTCGAAGTTAGCCAGGGTCAACGTAACCTTGCCGGCGGCGAGTTCATCGGCGAGCGTTTCGTCGATGGCTTCGCGGACGAATTTTTCGATTGTCCGGCAGTCAGGCCCCCGCGCGTAGTCGTGCAGGCAGTAGACGACGATCGAATTGGGCAACGGCTCGACCGACGGCGGCGGAGGCTTGATTTGCGAATCTCTCCATTTGGAGAAACCCAGCGCGATTAAAGACGCCATTGCCAGCGACACCACGGTGGTTATCAGCAGTCGCTTGATTCGCATTGGCCGGATTCCCTCTATTCGTGCGGTATATGGCAATCATTTCGCGGCGCACGGCCGCACGGACGCCTAGCGGTCGGCGCGGGCAGCGTTGATTGTCTCGCGCAGCCGCCGCTCTTTTTCCGGTCCCCAGTATCCGCAATCGAGTTGCACGAACACGGACGTGTAGGGCAACCGCATATCGGTTTTGATAATCAGCACGCGGTAGAGCTTGCCGGCTTCGTCTAGTTGTCGGATGATGTCCTCATGGGCGAGTCGCTGGGCCGTTTGCCCTTCGAGCAGGCGTCCGAGTTCTTTGCGGAACTTATCGATTCCCGGCGCGTCGGCGTCGGCCACGTATTGCAATTCCTTGTCGATTAACACGACCGGCGCAACATGATCGGCCGCGTCCACCGCGCGCAGAACTTCGGCGACGACGGCGGCATGGTCGCCGCCGGCGTACAGCGTTTCGATGCCTTGGCCGCTTTGGGCCGGATAGGCCGCGTCGGCCACGACGACCCAGTTACGATGGCCGAACACGGGCAATTCCGCGGCCAACTTCGACCGCCAATCGGGTGTTTTCATTTTCTCCTCGCCCTGCATGGAACCGGAAATCAGTAAAACGCCACAGGCAACCGCCGCCACGGCGACGCCCGCCCAAAAACGTCGGGGTTGGACTTTCGCAATAAACTCATGCATTGCCATTATCTCCTTCTGGATAGTATACGACTTACCGCAACGAATATAATGTAGCGGATCGGGTGGAAAAGCCCAACTATCCCCCGGGAAAATAACTGTTGTCAACCATTAGAAATGCCCCCTGTTTCGCGCCAATAGAAATGTCCCGTTATTGTGGTGGTGTCTGATATGA
>ENA-UOUL01005143-UOUL01005143.1-bioreactor-metagenome-genome-assembly--contig:-NODE-5143-length-11519-cov-3.175057_pt1 | contig 11519 bp, 8 predicted proteins | sample MGYA00249838_ERZ747220 | MGnify/ENA primary metagenome ERZ747220 (study PRJEB28778, sample SAMN05720191) | bioreactor metagenome | isolation source: Anaerobic biogas reactor | place: USA:Washington...
CGCATTCGAGATCCCCGCGGACCCCGCAGCGGTGGCCGGTGACACCTGCGCGGAAGCCTCCCCGACAGGGGCCGGCGTGACAGAACCCGCCGGGGGCACGGTGATCGTCGCCTCGAGTTGACCCGAGACGGGATCGTTGGTCATGGTCACCGGGGTGCGACGACGGCACTCCGCCCGCTGCGGAGTGGTCACCGCGCAGGCAGGCAGGGCGACCACCCGCAACCGGGTGGCCCAGTCCCCACCGAAGGCATCGGCGAACGCCGAGTAGTCCAGACCGACCTGCAGCTTCTCCCCCGCGACCTGCCCGGTGTCCTCTCCCGCCGAGACCTGCAGCACCAGCCCGGTCGTACCCGCCTGCGCGGCAGCCGACCTGGGGAGAACCGCCACGTCGAGGGTCCCGCCCGCCGCAGTGGTCTTCGTCGCCCGCGCCCACACCGGGGCCTGTCCAGCCCTCACCGCTCGGTCAGCGGCTGCCTTGCGGGAGGCCCCCGCGGTCCCGGTGCGCACCGGGACCTCCACCCGACCCGCCCTCGGCCAGGCCGCCGCCGGGACATCAGCGGCCGGCCGCCGCGGCGTGACCGCCCGGGAGGCGACCTTCCTCGCCGGGTACACCGTCGTACCGGGAATCTTGGGTGCCTCGCCCTTCGCCCCGCTCCCGGAGCCCTTCCCGGCCCCCGACGCGGGTACCGCACCCAACAACCCCAGCGCCACCGCGAGCGCGGTGCCCGTGGCGACGACAGCCAGCCGACGACGCGATGCCATACCCGTTCCCCGTCCCGTTGTCACCACAAGCCGCCTGTTCCCTCGTCCGCCCTGGCTCACCGCAGATCCCTCATCCGCTTGAAGTAGGTCGAAGCCGAGAAGTCCTCGGTGAAGGCACCCCGGAACACCTGCACCTCGTCCACCAGCCCCGCCTCCGCCGCGAACGCCTTCGGGATGCGCACCGCCAGGCTGTTGCCCCATTTCTGAACGCGTGTCTTCATGGTTCTATCGTGTGGTGGTAGATACATTGAAGATACCACATCGCGATGGCATGGGCAAGGTCGGGCGGCATGTATGCCGTCCCTACACAACCTTCGCATCGTGTGACACCCCCTACAGCGACGCCTGCACGCCATCCAGTACGCTGTCGATGCGGCTGCGGACACCTCGACGCTCGCGGTGACGCGACCGGAGCAGTACGCGGCACACGTGCTCAGGGAGGCGCTGGCACGCAGGGGCGTCAGTATCGCCGGGATCGAGATCGTCGATGACGCCCGCACAACTTTCACGGCAATCGGGGCCGCGATCGAGCTTGCCATTAGCTGTCCACTGAGCGACCCATAATGGGCCGAGAGCGAATGGCTCGGTTCGGCCCGGAACGACCACGGCCACATCGTAGCTTAACGACAGGTGGGGTGGATCGCTCGGGAACTGAACCTTGAGAGCGATCTTCTTGCCTTCGCGATTGGCTTGCACAACAAAGCCGTTGATCATGAGGCCACCAGGCGGTTTTGGCGCGCGAGCCGGATCCGTGACCAGTGAGACGATCGACTCGTCGGCCTTGTACACTTTCAGCGTTGCCGAGAGCGTCGTTTTCCAACTCTTTAGGGTCTTGGGCCAGATCGCCGCGACGCTCCGCAAGTTGGCCGCCGCCATCTCCCACGAAGACCCGCTCGCGGCGGCCGACGTGATCGCCACCATCCGCGCCGGGGCGCGCGGCTACGTCACCAAGACCATCAGCGGCGGCGAACTGGCTGACGCGGTCCGTCGGGTCGCCGAGGGCGACGCCGTCTTCAGCCCGCGGCTGGCCGGCTTCGTGCTCGACGCCTTCGGGGCTGCCGCCGGCGAGATCGCGGAGGTCGACGAGGAGCTGGACCGCCTCAGCGCCCGGGAGCGCGAGGTGATGCGGCTGATCGCCCGGGGCTACCAGTACAAGGAGGTGGCCAAGGAGCTGTTCATCTCGGTCAAGACGGTCGAGACGCACGTGTCCTCGGTGCTGCGCAAGCTGCAGCTCTCCTCCCGCCACGAGCTCACGGCGTGGGCGTCGGCCCGCCGTCTGCTCTGACCGGGACACGCGCCGGGGCCAGCGCGGACTCCAGCGCGCTCAGCAAGGTGTCGAACTCGGCGTCGTCGAGGTGCAGTGCCAGGTCAACCACGACCGGTTCACCGTCCCGGCGGTGGAAGGTCAGCACGCGCATGGTGTCGGGCACCCCAACCAACTGCTGGCCGATCTCGTTGCCCACGGTGCCGCCAAGCGTCGTGGCCCACTGCGTCGGGCGTTCGCCGCGCCGGAAGGTCACCTCGCTGAGGTCGGCGTAGGGCACAGCGTCCTGCCCGTAGATGTGGACGCCGTCGGACGCGAGGCGCAGCAGGTCGGGGGCCTTGCGGAGGGCGGCGGACTGCGACAGCAGCACCACTGCCAGTCCGCCGACGAGGGCGCACACGACCAGGCCGACGCCCCCGATCAGGCGCATGCCCGTGGCATCCGCCGGGAAGTCCATGAAGCTCCCGCCGGTGACCACCAGGAGCAGGAACCAGATGGTCCCCCACACGGCGACGACGGCGCAGCCGATCCCGACGCGTCGTCCGAGCGTGTGGATCCGCTCGGTCGCGGCCGGGTCGGCCGGAACCGTGAGGAGGGAGCCGTCGCGCCGCAGTGCCATCGGGCCACAGTAGGTCACCGGCCGCGGGCGCCGTCGACGACGTCATTCCGGCCCGGCACCTCCGCGGCGGTTGCGCAGGGCAATAAAGGTCGCGCAGTTCTGGTCGCATGCGCCATGTTCTGCGCGACCATTTCTGCTCATCATTCCGGGGCGGCGCAGTCAGCGCCCGGTGGGGTGGATTCTCGCCACGCGGTGCGCTCGGTGGGGTGGATTCTCGCCACGCGGTGCGCTCGGTGGGGTGGATTCTCGCCACGCGGTGCGCCCGGTCGTTGAAGGGAAGGCTCAATCCGGGCGGCGCTGCAGCAGTGCCGTCGCTGCCCCGACCACGAGGACCGCGCCGGACAGCAGCAGCCCGGTGCCCAGGTCAGCCGTGAGGTCGGAGACCCAGCCGGTCAGGGTGGGGCCGACCGTCTGGCCCAGGCCGAAGGCGATCGTGGCGAAGGCGATCCCGGCCGTCCAGTGGGGCTGCGGCAGCGACTCGCGGACCGCGATGCTCACCGCCGTGACGACGGCCAGGAAGCTCCCGCCGACGACCGCCCCGGACAGGTAGGCCGCGACTGGCCCGCCGAGCAGCACGGGCAGGACGGTTCCGACCGCCAGCGCCGTCATCACCACGGCCATCCCGCGGGCGCCCCCGAGGCGCCCGAGCACCGGCCCCCAGGCAAGCCCGGACACCGCCGCGGCCACGCCGACCACCGCCCAGAAGCTGGCGATCAGCGGGCCGCTCATCCCCTGGTCGGTGAGGTACTGGCTGATGAAGGTCAGGTAGGCGATGTAGCCCAGGCCGAAGCAGGTGTAGGCCAGCACCGCCCACCCGATCCGCCGCCGGTCCCAACGGCTCGCGTGCTCCTCCGGCGGGGCGGGGTCGGCCACCCGCCGCGCGGCGAGGACCGCAGCCACGGACGCGACCACCCCGACGGCGGCCAGCGCGAGCCAGCCCTGCCGCCACCCCGCGCCGGCGGTGAGGTCCAGCACCCACGGCACCAGCAGCCCGGCCGCGACGATGCCGGCGCCGGCACCCCCGAAGTACACCCCGAGCAGCAGCGCCGCCCGTCCCGGCGTGCCACGGTGGCTGGCCTCGGCGACGAGCGCCGCGCCGAGGATGAAGGCCAGCGCCCCGGAGAGGCCGGCGACGAAGCGGATGGTGAGGAGCACGGCATACTGGCTGGTCAGCGCGGTGAGAGCGATGGCGAGGGTGGTGATCACCGTGCCCGCGACGAAGGCCCGCCGGGTGCCCCACGCCCGCGCCAGCGGCGTGGCGCCCACCGCGCCGACCAGGTAGCCGGCGGCGTTGGTGGTGTTCAGGGCGCCCGCGGCGGAGTAGGACCAGCCGAGGTCGGCGCTCATCGGCGGCAGCAGCAGGGCGTAGGCGAACCGGGCCAGACCGAGCGCCACGAGGGGGCCGGCCGCCAGCCCGACGGCCAGCAGGATCCGGCCGTTCCCGTCGTGGGAGGGGATCGAGTATGCCGGGCGCTCGCTTCCCCGTACACCCTCGCCCGTCATGGGGGCCAGTTCACCACAGCGCCGGCGGGCGGGTTGGCGGGCCCCGGCCCGGGGGAGTGCGAGGATCGGGTCATGTCGCGTCGCGTGCTCGCCCTGGCCGCTGCCGTCGTGCTCTCTGTGACGGCGGGGTGCACGGTCGAGGCAGACACCGAGCCGACGACTGCGGTCACGACGGAGGGGACCACGACCTCGGCACCCGGGACGGGTGGCCCACCGGACGGAACCACCGACACGGGTGCCGCGCCGGACGGGACCACCGACACCGGTGACGCGGCTGCGGGAGCCGGCCTGTCGGCATACGGCCTGGCCTTGCTGGCGGCACCGGCGGAGGCGACGCACCTGACCGTCACCGACTTCGACGCGGTCCGCGAGCGGCTCGGGGTGCCCGACCTGACGTCGGAGGACATCATGACCGACCGGCTGGAGTTCTGGCGGTCGGCCGACGCGTCGAGCGTGCTGCTCACGGACGGGCTGCTGCGGGAGGAGAACAGTCGGTACGACGTGACCTACGACTTCACGCAGGACGACGTCGACGCCGAGGTGCGGTGGACCGGGCCGGACGGCGGCGGCCTCCTGCTGGTGCTGCGGCCCGATCTGGACCTCGACCTCGTGCAGGCGGCGATCGACGACGATGCGCCCGGCCTGGAGGGAGCGGTGCTCGACCGGGACACGGCGACGGTCAGTCAGGGTCTGGGCACGGGAGGTGTGTGGGCGACCAGCAGCCACAGCGCCGCGGCCCGGGTGGGTGACGTCCCCGCGGAGAGCCTCATCGTGCGCAACGGGTGCGTGCCGTTCAATGACGCGCTGGGGGCGGACGCCACCGTCGAGGACCAGGACGCGCTGCTGGCCGCGCACGATGTCGAGGGGCTGCTCGACGTCGAGGCGGTGGCGGTCGCGTTCACCGGGCTGGAGGCCACGGTCCGGCTGGCCTACCCGGTCGGCACCGCGCCGGCCGCGATCGAGGGCGACCTCGCCGCGCGCCTGGCGCTGGCTGAGGACTGGCCGGTCACGGAGAGCATCGGCTTCCGGGACGGGTTCGAGCGCGGGTCGGTGGCCGGGGTGGACGCTGAGATCGGGGAGCTGGAGTTCGCCGTGACGAGCCCGCTCGGTGCGGCCCTGCTGGCGCTCGCGGACCTGGTCCCGCTGGGCGTGTGCACCGACGTGGAGCTGCTGGCCGAGCCGACCGGGCTGTGAGGCGTGGCCGGGCCGGTGGGACGCCGGCTGGGTGTGCGCCGGCGGGGTGAGCGTCGGCCGGTGAGCGCGGGCCGGGTGTGCGTCGGCCGGTTGGTGCGAGCAACACGCCGTCGGTGCGAGCGCCATGACCTCACACCGACGGCGAGTCGCTCGCACCGATCCGCCGGGGGCCGGCACGGGGCTCAGGGTAGGTCGAGCACCCACTCTCCCTCGAGCGTGTCGAGGTCGAAGCGGCCCATGCCCTGCCACTCCAGGGTCCAGACGTCGTCGCCGATCACGATGGTGCGCAGGGGACCCTCGCCCCAGTACTCACCCTTGGGGCTGATCCCGACCAGGCCGTCCTCGACGAGCCGGTCCGCGCCCACGCCGAGCACGGCCACGCCGGCGAACGGCTTCTCCTTGTCCGAGTACCACCGGGACATCGGCACGAAGGCCTGTCCGGTGGCGGGCCAGTAGGTGAAGGCCCGGTGGTCCCACTCGATCGTGGTGTAGCTGTCCGTCCAGGTCAGCACCTCGGTCTGCCTCGGGTTGGTGAGGTCGCTGATGTCGAAGAGCGAGACCTGCATGCCCTTGGTCTCCCCGGTTTCGGGGTCCGCATCCTGGCCGACGCCGAGGAGCGTGTCCTCTCCGATCGGGTGGAGGTATGCCGAGTAGCCGGGGATCTTCAGCTCACCGCTCACTCGTGGTGCCGTGGGGTCGCTGGTGTCGATCAGGTAGAGCGGGTCGGTCTGCCGGAAGGTCACGACCGCGGCCACGTCGGGGCTCAGGTAGCGCACGGCGCGGACCTGTTCGGTCACGCCCAGCCCGTCGACCCGTCCGGTCTCGACCAGCTCGTCGCCGTCCTCGCGCATCATGATCAGGGACGACTGCGACTCCTCGGAGACCCCTGGCGGGTCGGTCGTCGTGGCGACCCGCAGCACCCCGTTCTCCTCGTCGAGGGCCCACTGGCTCAGCAGGAAGCCGTCGACGGTGCCGGAGGCCTGGTAGGTCGTACCGTCCGGGTCGCTGATGTCGAAGGAGTGCAGGTCGGTGCGCATCTCCTGCTCGCCGGTCCACCACGACCCGTCGTTGCCCGACCAGCGCCAGTTGTCCCACTGGTTGGTGGCGACGACCAGACGGTCCGTCGAGGCGTAGACCGTGCTGCCGCTCGCGACCAGTCCGGTCGTGGAGGTGGGGCTGGGCGAGTCGGCGCTGACGTCGAAGGTCAGCACCGACAGGGTGGACAGGCCGGCGGGGTCGCGTGGCCGGGAGATGTCGTCGCAGTCCAGTAGCTGGTCGGTGGACAGGGCCCTGCCGTCGGGGTCGAGCTGCTGGACGTGCGGCACCCAGTCGTCGATGGTCGAGTCCAGGATCAGCTGCCGGTTGCGCTCCTCGGCCTCGTCCTCGGCCGCCATGGTCCCGTCGGTGGGGTAGGTCTGCTTCAGGCCCGCCGGCTCGCTCTGCATGACGAGCCGGACCGTCTCGCCGATCATCCGGGCCGACACGTAGGAACCCTCCACCCGGATCGACCCGAGCGTGCGCGGAGCCGCGGGGTCGCTCAGGTCCACGGTGGTCACCAGCGTCCGGGAGGCCCCGAACGCCGGGTAGGTGTTGTCGGAGTTGTCCGTCACGGCGTGGTAGGTCTCCTCGTAGGACAGGACCACGAGGGTCGAGCCGTTGAGGAGGAGCTCGTGGGGGTAGGAGGAGTCCGCGGTCCGTGAGGGCATCCGGATCGTGCTGACCACCTCGGCGGACGCGACGTCGATGACGCGGACCTTGCCGTTCATCGTCGTGACGATGATGCGGCCGTCGGTCTTGACCATGTCGGCCTCGTCGACCCCCTCCTCCTGGACGTTCGTCGTGGAGTGGGACGGGGCCTCGCCGCCGCCCCCGCTGCCGGCGACCCCCGCGCTGTCCGAGGCTGCCTCCTCGGCGTCGTCCGCCGTGGCCCAGCCGTAGCCGTAGCCGTTGCCCAGCCCCCACGGGCCGACGAGTTCCAGGGCGTTGGCCTTGTAGTAGGTGAGCAGGTCCTCGCACCCGGTGAAGCGTTCGATGAGCGAGGCGGGGAGCGCGGCGATCGCCTCCCTGGCCGCCTCGTCGTCCAGTTCGGTGGTGGCGCTGGGACCCGTGCCCGGTGAGCCGGAGCGCGGGGGATCAGCGCTCGGGGGTTGGGCGCAGCCGGCGAGCCCGGCCAGCAGCGAGACGGTGAGCAGTGCGGGGAGGGTGGAACGAGGCATTTTGCGCCTCCGGGTCGAGTAGGGCTGACGACGGTGTCGGCACTGTGACGCAGCGCATTCCCCGCCGGTTCCCACCCACCCCGACCGAGCGCGTCGTGTTGCGAAAAATCGCCCCACCGGGCGCACGGCGTTGCGCTCAGGGCGGCCACCGGGCGCGTGGGGCGTCGAAGAGAAGGCAACCGATCGCCATACGATGCGCTCGGTCACGCTCAGGAGCGACGCCCCGCGCGCTCGGTCGGGAGTCGGGGTGGCCTACGGGTCGGTCGGGCGGGCCGAGGGCTCGGTGATCTCGGTGACCACCTCGACCCTCGGGTAGACCGGCTGCCACATGAGGTCCTGGATGTCCTGGATCGGGGTGGCGAGCTTCACGGTGGCCAGCCCCTCCTGCTCGGCGGCCTCCACGACCCGCACCGCGACCGCCGCGGAAACGGCGCGCAGCTGCTGCATCGACGGGAGGATCGGGGCGCCGAGACGCTTGGCCGTCGTCATCTCGGCGACCGCGCGGGAGGCCGCGGCGATCATCCGGTCCGACACCTTCGTGGCCCGGCTGGCCACCACGCCGAGGCCGATCCCGGGGAAGACCAGGGCGTTGTTGGCCTGCGCGATCTCGAAGGTCGTGCCGCGGTGCTCGACCGAGCCGAATGGGGAGCCGGTGGCGATGAGCGCCTTGCCGTCGGTCCACGCGAGCAGGTCGGTCGGCACCGCCTCGGCCTTGGTCGTCGGGTTCGACAGCGGCATGATGATCGGCCGCTCGCAGCCGGCGGCCATGTCGCGCACGATGGCCTCGGTGAACGAGCCGGCCTGCGCCGAGGTGCCGATGAGGATGGTCGGCTTCACGTTGCGGACGACGTCGGCCAGGTCGTAGTGCCCGGTCTCGGCGACGACCCACGAGGAGAGCTCCTCCGAGGGCCGGGCATAGCGCTCCTGGAAGGGACGCATCGGCCCCGTGGTGTGCAGCAGCCCGCGGCTGCCCAGCCCCCAGAAGTGCCGCGCGGCCTCCTCCTCGGGCAGCCCCTCCTGCACCATGACGTCGCGCATGAGGTCGGCGATGCCGATCCCCGCGGTGCCCGCGCCGTGGATGACGACGCGCTGGTCGCTCATCTGCTCGCCCTTGGCGCGCACCGCCGCGATCGCGGCGGCGGCCACGACCGCAGCCGTGCCCTGGATGTCGTCGTTGAACGAGACGTGCTCGTCACGGTAGGTGTCCAGGATGCGGTGGGCGTTGTTGGCGCCGAAGTCCTCCCAGTGCAGCAGCGCCTTCGGGAAGTGCCGCTGGACCGCCGCGACGAAGGTGGCGATGAACTCGTCATACCGCTCGCCGCGGACCCGCGCGTGGCGAGCGCCCAGGTAGGCCGGGTCGTTGAGCAGCGCCGGGTTGTCGGTGCCCACGTCGAGGACGATCGGGACCCCGCGCAGCGGGTGGATCCCCGCGGCGGTGGTGTAGACCGCGAGCTTCCCGACGGCGATCCGGATGCCGCCCACGCCCTGGTCGCCGATGCCGAGGATGCCTTCGGAGTCGGTGACCACGAGCAGATCGACGTCGTCGGGCCCCTGCCCGTGCGCGGCGAGCGCCTCGTCGATGTCCTCGGGGTTGTCGATCGCCAGGTAGATCCCCCGCGCCCGGTCGAAAGTCGAGCTGAACTCCTCGATTGCCTCACCGACGGTGGGGGTGTAGATGATCGGCAGCATCTCGTCGAGGTGCTCGGCCACCAGCCGGTAGTAGAGGATCTCGTTGAGGTCCTGGAGCTGGTTGAGATAGACGTACTTGCTCAGCGCGTCAGGCTTGTTCGCGAACTGCCGGTAGACCCGCTTGAGCTGCTCGTTCATCGAGTTCACCGCGGGCGGCAGCAGCCCCTGGAGCCCGAGGGCGCGACGCTGCTCGCGGGTGTAGGCCGGGCCGAAGTTGAGCATGGGCCGCGCCAGCACCTGCCGTCCGCGCACGGCGATCTGGACGGTCTCGACCCCGTCGACGGTGCGGAACTGATACTGGCGCGCCATATCGGGACAGTAGTCCACCCCGATCGCGTGCCGGGACCCTCCCCGTCAGGAGCCGGTGCGCGGCAGGTCCTGCCATCCCCGCAGGTCGTGCATGGCCACTCCGCGGAAGCGCGGGTCGGCCGCGAGCTCGCCGGCGACGTCGGTGACAACTGCCTGGAGGTATGCCGTGTGCCGGCCTGCGAAGGTCGTGTCCGGGTTGGTGGATGGCAGGGTGTCGACCGCCAGGCGGTAGGGGCGCCCCACCACGCGCAGCGCCTTCACGGCCGGTGACGCCAGCGCCAGGATCGCGGGTGAGCTTGCGCGGTAGGACATGAGGGTCACAGCCCCGGCCGCCCGCGCGACGGTGGCGAACCCGTGCGGGTGGGTTCGTGCCAGGTGCGGGGCCAGGTCGATCTCGACTGCTGACCCGGTCGCTGTGGTCGCCAGCCTGGCCGCTGCTTCGGTCCCACTGAGGAGGCGGTCAGCGTCCGTCGACCAGTGGGGCAGGGTCCACGCCTCGATGTCCAGGTGCACCGATCCGAAGGCGTTCCCGGCCGTCGCGCGCCGGGCCCAGTCCCCGGCCCGCTCTGGGTGCTCGGCCCAGTCCGGGCTGCCACCGAGCGCGACCACCGCGATCCCGTGGAGTCGCAGGGCCTGGGCCACGGCCCGCACGCGCTCGTCCGGTCCGGCCCAGGGGACGCTCACCCAGGCGGTCCGCACCCCGTGGTCGCGGGCGAAGCGGGCGGCTGCGTCGGGGTCCACGGGGCGGTTCTCCCGGACCCAGACCCAGGTCGCGTTGACGGCCATGGGTGAGTCTCCCAGACGCAACGCCGTGCGCCCGGTCAGCCTCTGGGACGCAACGCCGTGCGCTCGGTCGGGTCCTGGGACGCAACGCCGTGCGCCCGGTCGGGTCCTGGGACGCAACGCCGTGCGCCCGGTCGGGTCCTGGGACGCAACGCCGTGCGCCCGGTCGGGGAGGGCGAGAGGGTCAGAGGTTGATCATGTGGCCGGCGATGCCGTGCAGGGCCTCCTTGACGGCCTCGCCCAGGGTCGGGTGCGCGAAGACCACGCGGGACAGCTCGTCCGCGGTGAGGTCCCAGGTCTGGGCGGCGTTGAGGATCGGCAGCAGCTCGGTGGCGTCCGGGCCGATGATGTGGGCGCCGATGATCTCGTTGTGCTCGGCGTCGGCCACGATCTTGGCGAATCCGACGCCTTCGCCCAGGCCCATCGCCTTGCCGTTGGCCGAGAACGGGAACTTGGCGACCTTGACGTCGAAGCCCTTCTCCTTGGCCTGCTCCTCGGAGTAGCCCATCGACGCGATCTGCGGGTGGCAGTAGGTCGCGCGCGGGATGAAGTCGAAGTCGATCTCCTGGGTCTCGGCGCCCGCGATGGTCTCGGCGGCGACGATGCCCATGGCCTCGGCGGTGTGCGCCAGCATCAGCTTGCCGGTGACGTCGCCGATCGCGTAGACGTTCTCGACGTTGGTGCGGCCGCGACCGTCGATCGCGATGGCCCCGCGCTCCGTGGTCTCGACGCCGATCGCGTCCAGGCCGTAGCCCTCCAGGCGCGGGGCGAAGCCGATCGCCGAGAGCAGCCGGTCGGCCTCGAGCACCTGGCTGTCGCCGCCCGCGGCGGGGGAGACAGTCACCTTGACCCCACTGCCGGTGTCCTCGACCGACTCGACCTTGGTGGAGGTCAGCACCTTCACACCGAGCTTCTTGTAGTGGCGCGCCAGCTCCTTGGAGACCTCGGCGTCCTCGGTGGGCACCATCCGGTCCAGGAACTCCACGATCGTCACGTCCACCCCGAAGTTGGCCATCACGTAGGCGAACTCGACGCCGATCGCGCCCGACCCGGCGATGACGATCGAGCCGGGGAGGTTCTCGTCGAGGATCTGCTCCTCATAGGTCACGACGTTGTCGCTGACCTGCACGCCGGGGATCATCCGGGTGGTCGCGCCGGTGGCCAGGATCAGGTGGTCGAA
>ENA-UOUL01005144-UOUL01005144.1-bioreactor-metagenome-genome-assembly--contig:-NODE-5144-length-11517-cov-4.762937_pt1 | contig 11517 bp, 8 predicted proteins | sample MGYA00249838_ERZ747220 | MGnify/ENA primary metagenome ERZ747220 (study PRJEB28778, sample SAMN05720191) | bioreactor metagenome | isolation source: Anaerobic biogas reactor | place: USA:Washington...
GCCACCACGTCGGGGGGCTGATACAATAGAGCCGCGGGCACACGCTTTTCAAAGGAGCGACTACCCCACGCACCGAGGTCATCCAACCATCGAGCAACCGGATTGCGTGTGCCGTGAGTCAGGTGCTCGGTTGCACTGAGGAACACCTGCCACCACCGCATCTGCCGCTCGATGCGTGGCTGTATGGCGTCTCCGAACACGGCCACAGCCAGCTCCGATACGAGTTCGGCAACCTCGCGTTCGCTCGTGGTGTACTGTATAGCGTGCCGCGGCAAGGTGCAGCCATCACCAAGAAGATGCCCCAGTAGAGCGGCCTCTTCTTCGCTCAAGGTAGCTTCACCAACGCCTAGTCCACGCCATGACCGTACCGCCGCGATATGGTCTTCTCCAGCGCGCAACGCATCCAACCGTCGCCAGCCCTCGATCGTAAGGAACGGGTGGTTGGCCGAGGCACGAATCTCGCGCCCCAGGGCGGTTCGTAGGCGGTAGACCGGCTTGACGCCGGTGCACCATGCCCGCCGCATGGGCATCGCCTCGAGCTTGAGCGTCTCCTCATTCAGGGCCATCACGCGTGGCGTCAACTCTTGCTCGGCGAGGTCACGCATGGCGATGCGCCGCCCATCCTCTACCTGCACCAGAGTATCGCCCGTCAGGCAACCACTTTCCCGCAGGTCCGACAGCACCGGCCGCTTGTCCTGGCGCGACTCGACGGCGCGGGAGAGCTGCGACAGGGCCACCACCGGCACGCCCAGCTCTCGCGCCAACGATTTGAGCGCGCGCGAGATGTACGAGATCTCTTGCACGCGGTTCTCGTTACGGCGGTCGCCCGACTGCATGAGCTGCAGGTAGTCGATGATGATGAGGTCCAGATCGTACTCGGCGGCCAGGCGCCGCGCCTTGGTGCGCACCTCCATCGGCGAGGGGGAGGGGGTGTCATCGATAAAGATGGCCGCCTCCGAGAGGGTGCTGCTGGCGTGGGTGAACTTTTCCCACTCTAGGTCCTCGATACGCCCCAGCCTCAGGCGCTGCGAGTCGATCCCGGTGTGGCCGGAGATCATGCGCTGCACGAGTTGTTCCGCCGACATCTCGAGGGTGAACATGGCCACCACGGAGTTGTGCTTCAGGGCGGCGTTCACGGCCATGGAGACGGCCAGGCTGCTCTTGCCCACGCCCGGGCGCGCGGCGATGATGATCAGGTCGGAGGGCTGCAAACCGCCCAGCAGGCGGTCCAGGTCGGAAAAGCCGGTGGGCACCCCCAGCGTCTCGTCGCGGTGCTCCACCAGGAACTCGATGTGATCATAGTACTCGCGAATGATGTCGCGAATCGGGGTGAGCGACTTGGTCACGCGGCGCTGCGAGACCTCAAAGAGGATGCGCTCCGCCTGGTCGATGACCTCATCGACCTCTTCGCGCTCCTCGTAGGCCAGCGCGGCGATCTCGCCGGCGGCGTTGATCAGCCGCCGCATTACGCTGGTGCGCTCCACGATGCGCCCATAGTGCTCCACGTGCACCGAGGTGGGCACCAGGTTGATGAGGGAGGTGAGATAGGCCGGGCCGCCGACGGCGTCGAGTTGCTCTTGACGCGTCAGCTCGTCCACCAACGTCACGAAATCGGCGGGCTGCCGACGGTCGTGTAGCGTCAGGATCGCCTGGTAGACGATCTGGTGCGACTCGCGGTAAAAGTCCTCCGGCTTGAGGAAACTCCCCACCTTGATGATGGCATCGGGGTCAATGAGCAGACTGCCGAGGACGGATTGCTCCGCCTCGACATTCTGAGGGGGAAGACGGTCCATCGCCATGGAATCAGTCTCCCAGGTCGTCTAGGTCGAGCGTATCGACAAAGTCGCGGAAGACATCGAGTTCGTCTTCTTTGCCGGCCACCTCGGTGCGAACCTCAGGAGAACTGACGATGCCAGCCTTTTCCATCACGCCGTCCTCGGCATAGATGGGGATCTGGGCGCGCAGGGCCAGGGCGATGGCATCACTGGGGCGCGAATCCACCAACTGCGTCTCACCGTCGCGCTCCACGGCGATGCGAGCGTAGAATGTGCTCTCGGACAGGTCGTTCACCACGATGTACTGCAGCGTGCCGCCGAGTTCCGTCACCATGTTGGCGAGCAGGTCGTGAGTCAACGGCCGCGGCACGGCCGCCCCCTGCAGACGCATGGCGATCGCCTCTGACTCGAACATCCCCACCCAGATGGGCAGGAACCGCTCGCCCTCGTTCTCTTTGAGAAGCACGACGCGATGTCGTGATAGCAAGCTATACAACACAGAGTACACGCTCAGCTCGATCACTGAACTGCACCCCCTCTCTACACATAGTTACCTCGGCATTATAGCACATTGACTATGACCCTACAACCTTTACTTGGAGCCGTTTCAGCCGCCCGCGGGGCTCGAGTGCGCCCGCAGGGCTCTCAAGGCCGCCCCCCTGCGTCCGCTTCGTCGACGATGCGCCCCCACACCCCACTGGCGTCGGCCCCCTCGCAGCGCACGCGTCGCAGGGTGTTGTGGAGGTCGTCCGCCGACGGCGCCGTCACCCGCACGTACGTGTCGGTCAGCCCGGACCAGGTGCGCCCCTCACGCCCCTCGCGCGAGGCCTCGAACAGCACCGTCACCTCGCGCCCGATGAGGCGCCGATGGTAGCGCAGCGCCGACTCGCGCCCCAGGCACGCCAGCGCCCGGCCGCGCGCCTGCGCCACAGACGGGGCCACCGGGTCGCGCGCCGACGCGGCGGCGGTGCCGGGCCGCGGCGAGTAGCGAAAGACGTGCAGCCGCGAGAAGGCGAGTTCCTCGATCAAGGCGGAACTCTGCCGGAACTCGGCCTCCGTCTCGCCCGGAAACCCGACGATGACGTCAGTGGTGAGGGCGACGTCGGGGATGCGGTCGCGGATCGCAACCACCAGTTCGCGGTACTGGGCGGCGGTGTAGCGGCGCGCCATGCGCCGCAGCGTGGCGTCACAGCCGCTCTGCAGCGGGAGGTGAATGTGCCGGCAAAGGCGGGGGTCGTCCCACAGCGCCAGCAGATCGGGCGTCAGGTCCCACGGCTCGATGGACGACAACCGCAGCCGCGCGGGCGGCGCCGACTTCAGCACCTCCCCCACGAGCCGCGCCAGCGACCAGCCCCGTTCCGGCGGCAGCGGGGCGCCCGGCGCACTATCGCGCCCGTAGGCGCCGATGTGCACCCCCGTCAGCACCACCTCCCGGTACCCCTCGGCGACCCGCGCCGCGACGTCGGCCAGCACATCCTCCGGCGGCCGGCTGCGCTGGGCGCCCCGGGCGAGGCGTACGACGCAATAGGTACAGACGTTGTCACAGCCGTCCTGGATCTTGATGAAGGTCCGTGTGCGGCCGCCAGCGGTCGCGTGCGTCGCCGCTGGGGCGCTCGGCTCTGCGGCCGTCGCGTCGTCGGCCCCGTCCATCCGCGCCAGCACCCGCGCAACCACCTCGTCCTTTGCGGCGTTGGGGACGACGCACTCCACCCCCGCCAGCGCGGCGGCCTGCGTGGGGTCGGTCTCGCCGTAGCAGCCGATGACGGCAATGCGCAAGTCCGGCTGCGCCCGACGGAGCTGGCGCAGCAGCTGGCGCGACTTGCGCGCCGCCACGTGGGTCACGGCGCAGGTGTTCACCACCGCCCAATCCGCCCCCGCGGGATCGGCCACCACGCGGTGCCCCTCGTGAGCGAAACGCCGGGCGAGGTCGTCGACCTCAGCCTGGTTCAGTTTGCAGCCCAATGCGGTCAGATAGACGTTCATGCGTGTCTAGGATGATACCACCTTGGGGGGCGGGGGCCAAGAATCGCTGGACGCGCCTCTCCCTACATCGTATACTCGCGACCGATGCACGGCCGCGTCCTCCGGGCGCCCTCGGGCCCCCCGCGTCCCGCAAAGCACCATGACACTGATCTACCTGAGTCTCGCTTGGACGGCGGGCATCGTCCTCGCCCACGCTACCGGCGCCACCTGGCCGCCCCTGCTGGTGGCGGCCGGTCTGCTCGCTGCCGGACTCGTCGCCTGCCGCACGCGGCCGGCGGCCCGCCTCCCCGTGCTATTGGCCCTCGCCGCCACCCTGGGCGGGATCCGCTACGCCATGGCGCAACCCATCATCGATCCGACCCACCTGGCCTACTATAACGACGGCGAGATCACGATGCGCGGGCGCGTCGTCGCCGACCCCGATGTGCGCGCCACGGGCACCCAGCTCGTGGTGACCGCCGAGGCGGTCGCGGTGCACGGCGCCTGGCGCAACGTGCGGGGGCGTGCCATCGTCAGCGCGCCCCATTACCCCGCCCGCGCCTATGGCGACCGCCTGCTCATCACAGGGCGGCTCGAGACCCCGCCAGTACTCGATGGGTTCGACTATCGCGCCTACCTGGCGGGGAACGGCATCCACTCCCTCCTGCGCTACCCCCGCCTCGCGTCCCTGCCGCCCGATGGTCGCTTCCTGCCGGTGCGGTACGTCCTCGACCTCAGGCACGCCCTGCGCACACTGGTCGACCGCCTCGTCCCCAGCCCCGAATCGGGCCTGCTGGCCGGCATCCTGCTGGGCGTCGGGCACGCCCTCCCCGAGGATCTGGCGGATGCCTTTCGCGCCACGGGCCTCACTCATATCATCGTGATCTCGGGCTACAACTTTGCCGTGGTCACCCAGCTGGCGCAGCAGGCCTTCCGGCGGCTGGCGCATCGCTGGGTGGCGCTGTGGGCCAGCCTCGGCGCGGTGGCGCTCTACGCCGCCCTCGTGGGGCTCTCGCCGCCGGTGAGCCGCGCGGCGATCATGGGCGCGCTGGCCGTCGGCGCGGTGCTCGTCGGGCGCAAGAGCCATCCCCTCACCGCCCTGGCCGCCGCCACGCTGGCCATGACCGTCGCCAACCCCCTGCTCCTATGGAGCGTCAGCTTTCAGCTCTCCTTTGCCGCCACCCTGGGGCTGCTCGTGGCGCTGCCGGCCCTCCACGGGTGGTTGGCGCGACGCCGGGGCGATCCGGCGGACGCCGCTCCCGCCCCCCTCTGGATCACCGGGGTCGGCGCTCTGGGCGCCACGGCGGCGGCGCAACTCGCCACGCTGCCCGTCCTCTGGTATCATTTCGCCGAGGTGTCCATCGTCTCGCTGCCGGCGAACGCGCTGGTGCTGCCCCTCCAGGGCGTGGTGATGCCCGTAGGCGTGTGCGCCGTGGCTATCGGGGCGGCCTGGCTGCCGGCGGGCCGGCTGATGGCCGCGCCGCTGTGGCTGATCTTGCGCTACACCACGCTCGTGGTGGAGGCGCTGGCGCGCCTACCCCTGGCGTCGGTGCGCGTGCCGCCGGCCGGCGGGGTGGTCGTGCTGGGCCTCTATGCCCTGGCGGCGGTCGCCCTGACGCTGCGCCGACGGCCCGAACTCTGGGCGCGGGTGCGCGCCTCGCTGGCGGGAATCTGGCGCGACGGCCGCGCCGTGGCGGCCCTCGGCGCGGCGACGCTGCTCGTCTGGATCATCGTCGTGCAGTTGCCGGACGGCGGGTTCCACGCCCACTTTTTGGACGTGGGGCAGGGGGACGCCATCCTGTTGCGCACACCCGGCGGCCGCACGGTGCTCGTGGACGGTGGACCCGATCCGGTGCTTCTGGCGGCGCGCCTTGGACGGGCGCTGCCCTTCTGGCAACGCCGCATCGACCTCGTCGTGGCGACGCATGCCGACCAAGACCATCTCGCCGGCCTGCTGGGCGTCGTGGAGCGCTACGACGTGGCCCAGGTCATCCAGGGGCCCATGGCGGGGGGCGAGCCCCTCCAGGACGCGTGGCAAGAGGCGCTCTCCGCCCGGGGCATCCCGGTGATCGGCGCGGCGCGCGGCGCCGTGATCGCCCTCGGCGAGGGTGCGAGGATCGAGGTCCTCCACCCGCCGGCAAGCGCGGCGCTCGGGCCGACGGCGGACGACAACGCCTCATCTATCGTGCTGCGCATCGTCGCCGGGAACTGTCGCATCCTGCTGACGGGCGACATCGACGCCGCCACCGAGGCGGCGCTCCTGGCGACGGGGATGCCCCTCGACGCCACGGCCCTCAAGGTGTCGCACCACGGCAGCGCCGGCGCATCGTCGGCGCCCCTTCTCGACGCCGTAGCGCCGGAGGTGGCCGTCATCAGCGTGGGCGCCGACAACCGCTTTGGCCATCCCGCGCAGGCGACGCTAGAGCGCCTCGAAGCCCACGGCGCCCGCGTGCTGCGCACCGACCGGGACGGCACCATTATCTTGAGCACCGACGGCCGTAGCTATCGGCTGCGGACCGGGGGCGCGCGGTGACCACCATGCAGGGTGAACGGAGTGAAAGCGGATGAACACCATCCGGCGGACGAACACCAACCGACAGATGAACGCCAACCGCATGACCAAAATCGTGCCACTGCTCCAGGTGAGCAGCATCACCGACACCATCGGCTACTACCAGGGCGTGCTGGGGTTCACACTGGAGTTCCGCTGGCCCGAGGAGGGGGAGCCGCGCTGGGTGGGGATGTCGTGCGGCGATGTCGCCATCATGTTCACCATCGACCTGGGCACCAGCTCGGCGCCGTTCATCGCGGAAAAGGGGAACGGCGTCGTGCTGTACGTGCTGGTGGATGACGTCGAGTCCCTCTTTGAGGAACTCGTGGCGCGCGGCGCCATCATCGTCCAGGAGGTGCACGATTTCGGCGGCCGCCGCCAGTTCAGCATCGCGGATCCCAACGGCTACGTCCTCGCCTTCAGCGAGGCGTTCGGATAGCTCCGAACAGGGACGAGAGTGTCCTATGGCGCCCTCTCAACCCACAGCGTGGAGCCCTGTAGCCTGTAACCTGGCACGCCCCGTGGGCCTGGGCCGCGCGTATGCGCGCACGCACATCTGTCGCTTGACACCTTCCGCTCCTTGTGCCAGGATAGCGGCAACCTGATTCGCGCTAGTGGAAAGGAGAGTCCCGTGGCCAAGAGGATCGAGATCAAGTACTGCACGTCTTGAGGGTACCTACCAAGAGCCGCCAGTTTGGCGCAAAAGGTGTTGGACGCGTACAAGACAGGTCTCAGTGAGGTCGCTCTGGTCCCCTCCTCGGGGGGCGCCTTCGAGGTGCTCGTGGACGGAACGCCGGTGTACTCCAAGCTGGAGACGGGCAGGTTCCCCGACGAGCGCAGCCTCGTCCGCGAGATGGGTGGCAAGCTCTAGCCGCCACCTCAGCGAGAAGCCTGAAGGCTGCGCCGCGGCGCAGCCTTTTTGCGTCTACGAGGGGGTCTCGTTCTCCACCTGCTCGCGTTGCTGGCGATATCGCGCCGATTCCGCCCGTTGGTGCGTGCGCCTGGCGATCTGCTCGCGCCGATTCAGGGCCTCGCTCAACCAATCGTCCGACGGGAACTCGCCTGTGCGATTCAAGAGGATCTCCTGGTAGTCGTGCGGCTTGCCCGTCCCCAGCCGATCGATCACCAGTTCGCGCTCCCTCAGCGCGATGGACTGCAGCGCCTCGAGGAAAGCATCGTTCGTCCCATAGCGCTCGGCGCGATGGCGGATGAGGGACGTGGCCCGGGGAAAGATCATGTCGAGTTGCACGACGGTACGCGCCTCGACGTGCACCTCTTGGGGTCGTCCGGGGAGTTCGATGCGGCAGGTGTCGCCGGCCGGCACGCTGGCGCGCTCGACGTACACCCCGGCGCGCTCCTGGCTCACCGACACCAGCGCCGGCCCCTGCCCAACGTTCCGGACGGCCAGGGTGTTCCCCTCGAGGCGCGCCGTGATCGGCCCCTTGGACGCCTCCGCCTCGCCGGAGCCGTCCCCCTCGACGGGCGCCCTCAGGCTCAGGCGCATCTTGCGGGGGAGGTACACGTCGAGTAACTCGAGAAAATCGGGGCTATAGTCGCGCAGTACCCCCACGAACTCATAGATCCCGCCATCGTGCCGCACCTCGACCACCGATTGCACCCCCACCAGGCGCTCGAGGAGGGGATCATAGCTCGTGCCCACGTAGCCAAGGATGTTCTTGGTCAACCCTTTGAGGTGCGTCTGGCCGGCGGCGGGGAGTTGCCCGGCCAGGGGGCGCGCTCGCCCTAGAAGGATGGCCAGCGCCTCGTTGAGCGAATCGAGGGCCGTATTGACGAAATTGCGCGTCCGACGCACCAGGCACTGCATCAGCCCGGGGTGAAAGGCGCGCTGTAGCGCCTCGTCACGGCGCTCCCGTTCCTTGATGCTGAGATCGTCGAGGAAGCAGCACATGGCGTCGATCTCGCCGTACTCGCTCTTGTAGATGAGATACGACGTCTCGATGTGCAGCTGCTCGTCGAGCACGTCGGCGGCGTACTCTAGCTCAAAGCCGGTGGACTGGAGCCGCACCGTGCCCCACATGATGGCGCCGCTCTTGCCCAGGACGGTCACGGGGCGACCGTCGAAGTCGCGCAGGCAGCGGTCCCGGTGCAAGCCGCGCAGCGCCGCCCCCACCAGCGTCGCCGCCAGGATCACGCCGAGCGTGAGAAGCAGTGTTGGGTCCATGGCGTCCCTCCTGGAAGGTCGAGGGCGATTATACCATGGGACGGTGCCAGGCTCCACCGCACCAACCTGGGGTGTGGGGCCAAGGGGACGTCCAACCCTGCCCACGCCGTTGGTCGGCGGGGCGGTCTGTGGTAGACTGAGCGCCTACCCATCAAACAGCATCTTGTGAGGGAACCATGGCACGCGACATACGCTTCTCGTTGATCGGGCTCGGCAACATCGGGCGCAACCTGCTGGACATCATCGTGCACCGGCAGGAGGCCATCGCGCGCGACTATGATCTGCGCTTTCTCCTGGTGGGCGCCGCCGACTCGTCCGGCGCGGCGGTCGATCCCGCCGGCCTGGACATGACAGCCATCCGCGACCTAAAGCTGGCGCGGCGCGGCGTTGCGACCCTCCCCGGCGCCGGGCGCGCCGGGATGACGGCGCTGGAGATGGTGCACGCGGTGGAAGCCGACCTGCTCGTGGATGCCTCGCCCACCAACCTCCAGGACGGCCAGCCGGGGCTCGACTGCGTGCGCGCCGCGCTGGACGCCGGCCAGCACGTGGTGATGGCCGACAAGGGCCCCCTGGTGCTCGCCTACGACGCTCTGACGGCCCAGGCGCGCTCCGCGGGCCGTCGCCTCTCCTTCAGCGGCACGGTGGCCGGCGGCCTGCCCACGGTGAACATCGGCGTGCGCGACCTGGCGGGGAGCGGCGTGGAGCGCGTGGAGGGGATATTCAACGGCACGACGAACTATATCCTCACGCGCATGGAGACGGAGCGCATCGGCTACGAGGAGGCGCTCAAGGGCGCCCAGGAGGCGGGCATCGCCGAGGCGGACCCGACCCTCGACGTGGACGGCTGGGATGCCGCCAACAAGCTGGTCATCATCGCCAATAGCGTGCTGCGCCGCCCCACCCGGTTGGACGATCTCACCGTGGAGGGGATCCGTGGCGTGACCCTCGACGACCTTGAAAGGGCCCGCGCCGAGGGCAAGGTGATCAAGCTGCTGGCCCTGGCGGAAAAGAGGGGCGACGACTATGCCCTGAGCGTCGGGCCCATCGCCCTGCCCAAGGACCATCCCATGGCCCGCACCGGCATGTGGGATATGGGCGTCGTCTACCACACCGACTATATGGGCGTGATCAGCGCCGTGATCGAGGAAAAGGGCCCGGTGCCCACGTCTGCGGCGGTGTTGCGGGATATGATCGAGGTGTCTGCGGCGCCGTGACGAGGCTTTCAGCGATCAGCTTTCGGCGGTCGGCCGTGTCTGTGGCACCACGAGCGCCTGAGGAATGGCGTGGCAGGCCATAGCCGATCGCCAACAGCCGAGTGCTGACAGCTCATTCTGCCACGTCAAACGCCTTGATCACCATATCCACCACCGCGCTGACGATCAGGCTCCATGAGGCCATGAGGAGGACGATGAGGCCGATATAGAGAAGTGGGCTTTGCTGTGACACTTCGACGTACAGCCTCAGGAGCGATACGTACATGCGTGGCTTCCCCTTGTGGATACAATGAACCCGCGCGGATTATAGCCAGTGGCCGGTGGACGGGCAACTGCATCGATTCATCCCGCTCAAAGCATGCGGCGGCCGCGAGGAACGGAGTGCAGGTGACACGTTGCAGGTTAACGGCTGGAGGGTGATCATACGCTTGGGCTTGTCACCTGCAACCTGTCACCTGTCACGGCCCCCGGCCTTCTGACCGGGGGCCACGAGTCGACTGATTGGACCGGTATGCAGAATTCCCGCACCTATAGCGTGATTTCGGCGGCACTGGTCGCCTGGTTTCAGGAGGCGCGCCGCGACCTCCCCTGGCGCCGCACCAAGGACCCGTACGCCCTGTGGGTGTCCGAGGTGATGCTGCAACAGACCCAGGTGGCCACGGTGGTGCCCTACTATGAGCGCTTCCTGGCGCGCTTTCCCACCGTCGAAGCGCTCGCCGACGCCGACCTCGGCGAGGTGTTGGCGTTGTGGCAGGGGCTGGGCTACTATGGGCGGGCGCGCAACCTCCACGCCGCGGCGCGCATCGTGCGCGACGAGATGGGGGGACACCTGCCCCGCGACGTGGACGCCCTGCGTGCCCTCCCCGGGATCGGCGAGTACATCGCCGCGGCCATCGCCAGCACCGCCTTTGACGTGCCAGCGCCCTCGCTGGACAGCAACGTCATCCGCGTCATCACACGCGTGTTCGACGTGGACACAGACCCCAACCTGGCCCCCGCCCGGCGCCTGATCCGCGACCATGCCCGCGCCCTGTTGCCGCCGGAGCAGCCGGGGTTGGTCAACCAGGCGATCATGGAGTTGGGGGCGGTGATCTGCGTGGCGCGCAACCCCGACTGCCCCCGCTGCCCCATCAACGCCTACTGCGCGGCGCGGGCCCTGGGGATCCAGAACGCGCGCCCCGTGCGACGCCCGCGCCGCGAACTGCCCCATCGCGACCTGGTGGCGGCCCTCATCGCCCGCGAGGGGCGGCTGCTCATCGTGCGGCGCGTGCCTCGCGGCCTCCTCGGCGGCCTGTGGGAGTTGCCCGGCGGGGAGCCTCAGCCCGGTGAGGATGCCGCCGCGGCGCTGGCCCGCATCCTGCGGGCGGATCTGGGCCTCGAGGTGGAGGTCGGATCGCTCGCGGTGACGACGGCGCGCACCTACAGCCACTTTCGCGCCGCCACGGCCGTGCATCGCTGCGCGGCGACCGGAGTCCCCGCGCCCACCGGCCCTTGGGACGCCGCCCAGTGGCTATCCCCCGCCGAGGCGCCCCGCTACGCCCTCACCGGCGCCACCCTTCAGGCGCTCCGCGCCATCGTCTGGCTGCCGGCCACGGATGACGCCTAGCGCCTCCGGGCCGAACGGCGTTCGGCCCCTACATGCCGAGTGAACCCGTGCCGCGATCCGTAGGGCGCGCACGCTGTGCGCGCCGGATAGCTCGGCGGACGGTCCCTTCGTGCCGAGCACCCCGCGCCACAACGAGAGGGTGCGCACGCCATACGCCGCGGGCCGAACCGGCGTTCGGCCCCTACATGCCGAGCAACTCGGCGCCGTCTTGTGTAGGGCGCGCACGC
>ENA-UOUL01005146-UOUL01005146.1-bioreactor-metagenome-genome-assembly--contig:-NODE-5146-length-11516-cov-2.561762_pt1 | contig 11516 bp, 5 predicted proteins | sample MGYA00249838_ERZ747220 | MGnify/ENA primary metagenome ERZ747220 (study PRJEB28778, sample SAMN05720191) | bioreactor metagenome | isolation source: Anaerobic biogas reactor | place: USA:Washington...
TATGCCAGCTTTAAAAACCTGTGCATGCTGTGGTCCATCGGAAAGGACAGCACGGTTCTGCTATGGCTTGCGAGGAAAGCCTTCTTTGGCCATGTGCCCATTCCGCTGGTGCATATTGATACCCATTATAAAATACCTGAAATGATACAATACCGGGACAACCTTGCCCTGGAATGGCATCTGGACATGATCTATGGCGAGAACCGCGAAGCGCTGGACAACAAGGAAACCTATCCGGATGGCAAGGCCACCCGCATAGAGTGCTGCCGGAACCTGAAAACGGCCGCCCTTAGAAACACCTTAAGCGGGCAATGGCCGCGGTACCGGATGAACCATGAAAAGAAAGCGTATGAAATTGATCATAACCGCGAGCCCTATACCGGTGTCATCGTCGGCGTGCGGGCCGATGAAGAGGGAAGCCGGTCAAAGGAACGCTATTTTTCGCCCCGTGACAAAAACAATGACTGGGACATCGGTGATCAGCCGCCGGAATTTTGGGGGCAGTTCAAAACCGACTTTGCACCGGGAACCCATCTTCGCATCCATCCGCTGCTGGACTGGACCGAGCTGGACATCTGGCAGTACATCGAGCGTGAGGACATCGACCTGCCGCCGATCTACTACGCGCACGAGCGCGAGGTGATCGAGCGCGACGGCATGCTGCTCGCGAACACCCGCTTCCTAGAGACCCTCCCGGGCGAAGAGGCCCGCACCGAGCTTGTCCGCTTCCGCACCGTAGGCGACGCCACCTGTACCGGGTGCGTGGAGTCCGACGCCGCCGACAACGCCGCCGTGGTGGCCGAGGTCGCCGGGACCCGCGTCACCGAGCGCGGTGCGACCCGCGCCGACGACCGCATCTCCGAGGCCGCCATGGAAGACCGCAAGAAGGAGGGCTACTTCTGATGAGCACCCCCACCACCGAGGAGACCGGCGTGACCGGCTCCGCGTCCGCGACCGACTACACGACCGGGGACGCCGTGCTGCCCGAGGGCCACACCATGTCCGAGAACGCGCAGCTCCTGCGCATCGCCACCGCCGGCAGCGTCCACGTTGCCGCGGCAACGCTGGACAACCGGGCGGGCATGCTCCACGCGGCCGGCGTGGACGCGTCACGGATCGACGTGGACGGCCTGCTCGACAACCGCGACGACGGCGTCATCGCCACCTCCGCGGACCTGTCGCTGGCCGCAGCGGCGCTGGACAACCGCAGCGGCATCGTCGCTGCCGGCGGCGCACTCGCGATCGATACCGCGGCGGCCATCGACAATGCCGGTGGCCTCGTACAGGCCGCGCAATCGCTGTCGCTGGCCGGCAACGGACTGCACAATGCCGGCGGCACCGTCGTCGGCGGCGATGTGCAGGTGGACACGCGCGGCCATGCGCTCGACAACGCGGGCGGCACGCTGGCCAGCACCGAAGGCGCGCTCGACATCCGCAGCGGCGTCCTGGACAACACCGCCGGACTGGCGCAATCGTCCGGCCAGCTGTCCGTCGACACCGGCGGACAGGCGCTGGTCAACAGAGAGTCTGGCGCTGCCGGCGGCCTGGTCAGCGGCGCCGGCATGGACATCGCCTCGGGCGACTTCGACAACCGTGGCGGCATGGTCTTCGCCCAGGGCGATGCGGACATCGACGCCGGTGCCATCGACAATGCCGGCGCCGGCGTGATCGGCAGCGCCACCGACCTTGCGCTCCGGGGCGTCTCGCTGTCCAACACCGGCGGCCTGGTGCAGGCCGGCGGCGACGCCAGCCTCGCGCTCGCCGCCCTGCTGGACAACCGCGAGGGCCTGGTGGCCGCCGGGCAGGCCCTGCACGTGGTGGTCGATGCGATCGACAACCGCGACACCGTGCACGCCGATGGCGACGCGCCCGCCGGCCTGCAGGCCGGGCAACTGCATCTCGAGGCCGGAAGGCTGGACAACCGGCAGGGGCTGGCGCTGGCCGACGACGCTGCACGCATCGAACTGACCGGCACGCTGCACAACGCGCAGGGCCAGGTGTCCTCCAGGGACACGCTGGACATCCATGCCGATGCCATCGTCAATACCGGGGGCACGCTGCTGTCCGGCGGCGACCAGACCCTCATCGCCCGCACCCTGGGCGGCGACGGCCACTTGCTGTCGCAGGGCGACCTGACGTTCGATCTGCAGGAGGACTTCGACAACACCGGCGAGGTCTCGGCCAACGGCACGGTGGCCTTGACCACCGCGGGCACGCTGCGCAACCAGTCCCTGCTGCAAGGCGGGCACCTGGACCTGCGCGCCACCCGCATCGGCTGGTACAACATGCCGATCAGCTGGCCGGAAACGATGAACCGGAAGCGGCTGCCGAACAATACAAATTAGTACTTAAAACCATGCCCGAGTCCCCCTACAGCGCCCAAAAACTCGGTGAGTTGCTTGCATCCATGGGTAGTCCGGAAGAAAGTATTCAGGTCTGGGAAAAGTTACACGAACTTCATCCGGCGGCCGTCATACCGGCCCTGTATCTCGCGCGGGAATATGAAAAAGCGGGCCGACAGGAAGAAGCCCTGGCCTTGTACGAACGCATTCTGGTCAACCATCCGGAACATGAGGAAGCCCTGACACGTAAAAGGGCGCTGGAAACTCCCGGTACAAACCCACCCGCTCCCTCTAACTGACAGGCAGGCACGACGTTTCCTTCCGGGCAAGCCGCCCGGCCATCAGGATGCCTGCTTCTGATACTGGCGAAACAAGGTATCCGCAATATAGCCCGCAATGAGCTGGTTCCCGGCGGGTGTAAAATGTATGGGATCGGCGTAGAGGTGCTCACAATGGTCCGGAAACATAGATTTGGGATTCAGAAAGTCCGCGCCGATGTAGCCCGCGATACCTGCCGTGAGTGATTCAACAATCGTGGCGATGCGGGGCGTTTGGGCAACTTCCTGATCCGAGGGCAGGTACATGACGGCAAATCCAGCACCCACTTGCAGGCTCAGTTTGCGCATCCGCACATAGGCGTCCGTAAACTCCCCCGGGCTCATGCGCATCCGGCGGGGTCCAAATGGGGAAGGCTCTACGATTGCCGCCGCGCCTTTGACCGCCTCGCGCAGCAATACTTCAACGCCCCAGCGCCGGGTGAGGTCGTCCCAATCCACCAGGCCTCCGGCGCCCTGCGACACCTCGCCCCATTCGTTGGTGCCGAAACACGCAATAACCAGTTGGGGTTTCAGGTCACAGACGTATTTTTCAAGGAATCGCATCCCCTGGTAGGCACTGTATCCCCCCACGCCGGCATTAATGACTTCAAAATTACCGGGAACCCATGCGTTCAGTTGTTGTTCGAGCAAGGCCGGCCAGGTGTGTTCGTTGCCGGCCGCATCCCCGAAAGTGCGGGAATCGCCAAGGGCGAGAATACGGAATTGCCCCTCCACGGGGCGCAATTCTTTGCTTCTCAGCCCGAGGCTGTTGGTGGAAACGGGATAGGGGCACAGGTAATCCTTCTGATTGGGCAGCATCTTCCAAAGCAAGTCGGGATCGTATTCATGCAGGCCGCCCCAGTTGGCATTGCCGAAGACAACGGGCAGTTGGTCGGTTCTAAGGCGGATATAATACCTGCCGGCCACCTCCAATACCACGCCCGCGACTAAAACAGTAATGATGACTGCGAAAAGCCATGAAATATATTTCCTAAGCTCATGTGCGGGTTTTTGTACGGCAGCGGTTTCCTGTATTACAGACGAATTCATAAGAAAATCCTTTGCGTTACTCTCGCAACACCTAAACCGAAGAATTCACAAGGCTGTTATTTTACAAGCATTCGTCGCAAGGATTCGATTTGTCAATAAATTGTCGATAAAAACATGGGACCCGGACAGCCGGATAAGCATTGTAAACAGGCGAGCGGGGTGCAAATGACATCAATCTAACCACCGGACAACAGTGACAGGGCAAAACAAGAAAAGGGAGAGAACAAACCTGTATCAAAGAATCCCGCTTTCGCTTATAAACGACATCAACGAACGTCATTCCGGTTTTTTCGCAAGATATACCGTGTATCAAAGTGCGCCGCCGGATAACGCGAAAAAGACCGGAATCCAGATTAATGCCGCTCAAGGATAAAATTTTGTCCCAAGCGGATTGTACAGATATTGTTCCTGCCAACGGCTTCTAAAGATGGGTTCCGGTCTTTTCGCGGCCCAGTTAAAACCTTCGATACCCCGCTCTTCTCACCGCGAAAAACCGGAATGACGTTGTTTCAAAGTGATGCACATAAACAAGGGGCTCCACCCTTCATTGATAACCTTATTTGTTAACTTTTGCCAGGGCAAAACAGAAAGGCGGGATACGCTCTGTCGCTTTTAAACACTCCGTGGCGTACCACATATTCAGGTCAGGAAAAACATGCAGTCAGTTTCCCCTGTTCCGCTTCTCCCGGCCTACAAGAAATACCGGCCGGCATGGACACCTTTCATCTCCGTCTGATAGGATAATGAACCACCGCTCGGCGACAAACACGGTTACTGCCGGGATCAAGGAGTATGAACCGGGATGAAAATTTTCACAGTACTAAAGAACTTGGCATTGCTGGGCGCGTCTCTGCTCGCCGTGGCGTTACTTATAGTCGCTTTGGAATATACGGCCGGGCTTGCGAACCCGGAAAAAGAACAGGCGGGGAAAATGCAATTGCTTTTCCCTCCGGGTTCGGAAGAATCCTTTGAAACGGCGGAATTCTCTTACACCGTCAGCATTAATCAGCTGGGGCTTCGCGACCACGAGATCGATCCCGAAAAGCGCGCCGCCTGCCGCGTCATCGCGCTGGGGGACTCTTTTACATACGGCTTTGGCGTGAACCTGGAAGACACCTGGCTCAAAAGGCTTGAAACACATTTGCAGGATTCCGGCTTAGAGGTGGAAATCATCAACTGCGGCAGTCCCGGCGCAGGTCCGGCGGACTATGCCAACTTCGCTAAAAAAATTATTCCCGTCTTGAAACCAGACCTGGTGCTGGTGGGTATTCTGCAGGATGATATCGAGGTGGGCGACCCGCCGGTGCTTGAAGCGGAATGGAACGACGCGCTGGCGTGGGTCCGGGCTTCCTTCCCGAATATCATGCGGTTAATGCGCCAGAAACAACCCTGGGAACGGGAAAAAGAAAATCAGGACGATGTTACGCCGCCGCAGGTGAAATCCAGCCAGTTAAACCGCGAACTGGACGCCAATGCCATGCGCGTGCAGTTGGAACAGGCCACGCCCGAAGCCCGCGCGCGCTTTGAGCAATTGGACCCGCTGGTCCGGGAACGCGCCCTGAGCGGCAACCTGAATCCCTTCATGGTATTAAGCGCGCTCAACGGGCCTAATTACTATGTATGGCGCCTGGCGCTGGACACGACCACCATGCAGCAAGCCATAGACAAGACTGCAGGCAGCCTCACCTATATCCGCACGGTCGCGGAATACTGCGGCGCAGAGACCGCGGTACTCGGCATTCCTCTGGGACCTTATGTAAACCGTCCGTCCTATGAAAACGTGCAGCGCCTGGGCTTTGAAGTCATCGAAGACATGCTGACCACGGACGCTCCCGACCGCGGAACGGAACTTGCAAGCCAGGGCGCCGGGCTCCCCTGCGTTACGGCCACGGCCGCCTTTCGCGAACAGGCGGACCGCAGCGGTTTGTTTTTCGAACTGGACGGCCATCTGACTCCGGAAGGGCATGCGCTCTACGCGGAAACCGTGGCGCCTTTTGTGACGGAACAGGTCAAGGCAATCCTGAATCGTTGACCCGGAAGAAAGGACACTATCTAATAATCCTTTTTCCAGAAAAGGCCGACTCCGCTGCGTTCCTTGGCATCGGCGTCCCCCTTGACGGAAATCTGCGGCGTCACCTCCACCTCGACGGAAACGCGGCTGCTGTCCGTGGTCGTGCCCTGTTCCACCTCGACATAGACCGAATCGGTGAAGTATTTGCCCATGCCGACCGCCGTTTCATCAGCCCGTTCCCCGGTGCGCAAATCGAGGCGATCGATACCCGGCAATTTTATGTTTCCTGAAAAGAAGGGGACCCCGGCAAAGCCCTGGTTAAACATGGCCGCGACGCGGGCCAGTTGAATGGCCTGCACGGGCGACAAGCGTGACAGGTTGCGCCCGAAAAGGATCTGCGCCAGAATTTCATCCTGCGGCAGCACCGGGTCTGACGACAACTCAATCTTGACATCGTCCAGTTCTCCCTTCAACGTCAGCCTTGCTGAAAGGGAGGACGTTTCCACAACGGCCTGCATGTCCAGGTATGGCTTTTCCGGGGAACCGTCCAGGAACAACAACGCACTGTCGCGCAACTGGAAGCGCCGGTTCAAGAAATCAAGATGCCCCCGCAGTACCGCGACTCTTCCGTCAATCCGCATCTCGGCGAGGGTTCCGCCGACATGCAGTTTCCCTCCCCATTCGGAATCCAGAATGGGGGCACGCGCGTACACCTTGCCGGGGATGTCGCACTTGATGTCAAGCCTTACGCGATCCGCAAAACCGGGCCCCTTCTCCTCCTCCTGCTTGACCGCCTGGCCGTCCCGGATCTCGGTGACTTCAAGCACGGGCAGTTCTTTTACGGGCATCTCATCCGGCATGGACACCTCGACGGGCGTTACCTTGATGTCTCCTTTGAGCAGCATGTCCTTTAGGGAGCCTTCCACATTCAGGTCGCCATTCACACGGCCGTTCATATAATCCAGATCCGCAAAACGGGCGTCGGACAGGTGGACTGTGCCCTTGAAAGGAAACTGTTCCGCGTAGAGCAGGCGCATTTCTCCGGAAGCGGACATGTTTTTCTGCCCCCCCATATCCGCCGTGCATTCCGTAAGGCGCAGGATGCCGTCTTCCGCTGTGAGGGTTGCGTTAAGATTTTGCAGCCGGGTTCCTGTTTTGGTGTTTTCATAGACGGCCTGGCGCAACGCCGCCTCGCCCCGAATGTCAGGCCGGTACAGTCCCCCGGCGAGGCTAAACTCGCCGGATGCCGTCCCTTCGAGATAGTGTTCGTCCAGTCCCAGCGCGGCGAGGAGCTTCTCAAATTGAATCTCAAACATTGCCTTGCCTGACAGGCCTGTATCCGCGGACGCGTCCAATACCCAGGGTATCAACTGCACCCGGGCCGCCAAAGCCGCCTGACATTCCAAGCGCAGGGTATCTTTCATGTCCGCTTTGACGGTGGTCTCGAATCCTGCCGATGTCAAGGAAAATTCACCATGGGCTTCCAGGGGCGCAAGACCCGCCGCCGACTCGTTCTGCAACCGCACCTCGTTGAGGCTGAAAGCTATCTTTACAAGAGGATCGGATAGGCTGCCGTTCAAGGACATATCCGCGTCAAGTGTTCCCGTCAGAAGAGGTATGCCGAACATGGCTCCGGCGGCGAGGGGCAACGCCTCCACGCGCGTCTCGGCCGACAGGTTGTCGCCCTCCTGCCGCCCCTGGATATGCAGGCGGCCGGTGCCGAAACGCAAGACCGTTGGATTCAATGTAATACCGGATGCCGGGACTATCACTTTGGCGGGTTCCTCCAGTCCGTACTCAAAATCGCCCAGCACACCCTTGGTCTCTTCCACGATCACACTGCGTTCGCCGGGAAATACCCGACTTTTCACGCGCAGGGTGAAGGGCTGCGATTCCGTCGCACCTCCGGTCAGGGCCCCCTCGGCAGCGATGGTCATGGCGGCTTCGTTTAGGCCCCCGTCCACGTTGATCTTGAGGGAGGACAGTCCTGCCATGCCGGCCTGTATTCCTGAAGCATCCATGCCTGTGGTTCCGGAATAGCCTTTCCCGTCGTGCTTCATACGCGTGCTCAGATGGATATCGGCGGCCTTCATACTCCCGTAGGTCACGGACCGCGCCTTCATATCGGCCGTAATGGCGCCGTCATCAAGAGTCACCTTCCCATCCGCACTGCCCGAGCAGGCTGCGCCCGCCATGCGTCCCAGGGACTGCAGGTCATTTAACGCGGCTGTAAGTTCCGCCTCCGGCTTGCGGGAGTCCAGGTTGTAGGCGATACGGCCGGAAACCTCGTTGGCGCCCGATTTGAGTTTCATCGGCGCAACAACAATCCGGCCGGCATCCAGTGTGGCAAGGCCCGTGGCGCTCATCGCCTCCCCTCCGATTTCCATGCGCGCATCCAAGGAGACTTCGGGATGCTCACCGGACAAGCCGGACCCCTCCAGCGCAACATTCATCTGCGCAGAGGGATTCGCTTCAAAGACAATATCCGTTCCCCGGATATCGGCGTGGGCGGATAGATCCCGGACCGGCCCCCGCAGTTCCGCTTCCAAGGACATCCCACCAGAAAGTTTCTTAGTCAATGCGGCGCCGACCGGTTTGAGGTCCGGCACCGTCACGCGCACCCCCGCAAGCACCTCTCCGCTTTGCATGCCATAGGAAGCATTGCCTTCCACCTGGCAGGCGCGGCCGGAAACAACAAACCTGGGAAAGCGGATCGCTTCCGTGGAAATAACACCCTCCGCCCCAAGATGAACTTCATTGCCTGTCAGCGCGGCCACAGGCGCCGGCAATCCACCCAGGGCCCCGAGATCCGTATCGAGCCGCAAATCAAGGGAAAGGGGCTGAAACGTGCCTCCAATGTTGGCTCGCGCATTCAACGAGCCGTCCGGCAGGCCTTCGATATCGACGGGCAAGGCGGCAAGAGAGGAAACATCCGCCTGAAGCTCCAAATCAAGGTGCTTCTCTGACAGCGCGAAAACGCCTTCACCCGTTAACCGGGCGTTGCCGTCCGTAAGCAGCATGTCCCGCGCCTTCAGCTTCGTCCAGTCGTCCGCTTCCACATTTATCGCCAGATTCCAGTCTCCAGCATGCCTGTCGGCCAGAATCAGTCCCTGTCCTTGTGCGTTCACCGTCGCCGATACTGCCCGGGGCGGCATCCGGTGCCATTCTCCACACCGCCCCTGCACTGTCACGAGCGCCTGTTGCCCGGAGACGGAGAAGGCCTCCAGCCCGGATCCCTCCAGTTTCAGGGTGAACTCCAGCCCTGATTCGCCCCCACTCGATTCCACATCCCCCGCCATACCGCCCGTCAGGGCGAATCCAAACAGTGCGCCAGTCGTCGCCAGGTCAGGGGCGTCCAAATGCGCCTTGAGGTTCAATGCAGGCTGCTCCGGCACGTAGTTGCCCTGAAAAGTAAGGTGCGCCCCGGCCGCGGTAACGTCCGCATGCTTCACCTGCAGGACCCCGGCTTGTTCGTCAAAAGAACCATCGAAATCAAGCCTCAGAGATTCTCCGCCCGTATAGGGCATCTTAACGAGAGGAAGGCGGCCGGGATACACGGTAACGACACCGCCCAAGGAGGCTGTTTCGGCCAATCCCCCGCGCAGATCGGCCTCCAATACGACCATCGTACTAACGGATGCTTTGCCTGCAACCGCAAGTTCAGAAAAGGGGCCTTTGATTTCCAGATCGAGTTCCGCTGGCAGAACCCCTTTATCGGCGTCCATTCCCGGAATCCGTGAAATATCCGCATGCGCGACGCGCAACGAGAGGCCAGCCTGCTTTTGTTCCAGTTGAATCTCCCCGCCAAGGACCGCCTTAAGAAACTCGGACGTGATGTCACAGGATTTGACCGCCAGAAGTCCGTTTCCGTCAAGAACGGCAGCAAGACGCGCGTCCAGTCTGCCACCCAGATACTCCGCGTAGTCCGAAAGAAAGGGCGTGCGGGTTACGTTAATCATCAGGTCGGCCTCAACCGTGGAGCTTACCCCCTCCATCAGTCGGGCATCGCCTTCAAAGAGCGTATCATCATCCCCCGCAGTCACGGCGACCCGCCCTTTCCAGTCCGCCCTGCCGCCCCTGCCGTCAACCTGCGCAACCAGCGGCTGGGGCACATCGAGAAACGCGGGCAACAGGCTTTCATCGTAAGCCTCCAGCCAGATTTGCGGCAGGCCGTCCACATAATGAAAGGAAAAGGACGCCCGCGTAGTGTCCGCCGTCTCCGGCCCCGTAATCTCCAGGGCGGTTTCGGGAAAGGACGCCCCTTCCACAGGAGTGACTTTCCCGGTAATCGCAAGTTCCGCTTCCCTGCCCATCACCGCTTCGTCCAGCACCATGCGCTTGATGTTCAATGCGTCTATATGGGGCCAAACAGGTATTTCCGGTATGCGCGGGATGCGCCATTTCTGCTTGGGAATGGGCCGGTTCCACAGTTTCAGGTGGCCGATATCCAGCTTCGTCAACCGGATGCGCCCCCGCAGCAGCTGTGCCGACACAAGGCGCAGATCAAGGTCTTCTATGTCCACAAAGGGGCCGCGGGTGTCCGCGAGATACAGGGACGCCAGGCGCACCTGTCCGGGCAGCCATCCGGAAAGGCCTTCGATTTCGATGGTGAAAGACGTGTGTTGGTTCACGAAATAGGTAATACCGCGAACCAGCATCGCTTTCCCCGGCGGGGTCTGTATCGTCACGGCCGCAGCGAAAAACAGGACAAGCATACCCACGGCACAATAGAGCCCCCGGCGCAGCCAGCGACGTATTCTGGTGGCATCACGCATGATTAAAAGGCCTGTCCGATACTGATGTAAAACTGGACGGCATTGTCGATTTCTTTGCGGCGGTTCAGGGGCACGGCCACGTCAAAACGCATGGGGCCTATGGGCGTGAAGTATCGTATACCGATCCCGGCGCCCCACTGCACGGTATCCTTGAAATCGAAGTAGGGGCTTTCATGGGTAGCGCCCCCGTCAACAAAGACGACCAGGCCGAACTGCTCGTTCAGCCGTTTTCGCAATTCAAGGGACCAGTCCGTTACGGAACGGCCGCCAATAGGATCGCCGTTCTTATCCAGCGGCCCCACATCCTGGTAGGCGTACCCGCGGATGCTGCCGCCGCCACCGGCGTAGAACCGTTCATCGGCCGGTATTTTAGACAGGGACGCACCCCCCGCCATGCCCAGGTGAAGGCGCGCGGCCAGGGTATACCCGGACTCCTCGCCCAACGGGAAAAACGCCGCGAGGGTAAGTTCATTCTTCACGAACCATACCCCCGTGTCATGGACATCCATAAAGGGGGTCAACCGGTCCGTAAAGCGGTATCCCCGTGTCGGGTCCATGCGGTCATTGCGATGATCGAGGCTGAATTGAAACGGAAACGAAAAGAGGTAATAGTTCTGAGCGCGGGAGGTTTCCTTGACCCGGCTTGCCCGCAGGGCCGGCCCGAATCCCAGGGAACGCTCCGGTGAAAAAGGGTGTTCCAACCAGGCGCCGATATCCATACGACGGCTCTGGTAGAAATCCGTTTCAATCTGCGCCGTTTTCGCCTGTAAGGTCAGCGTGTCTCTGGAACCCATAAACTCGGGGATGTCATAGTTCACGCTGAAATTCTGTTCCAGCTCCGTCACCTGGCTGCGGAGGCGCAGGCTGCGGCCCAGTTTCATAAAATTCCGATGTTCCCAATCCGCCGCCACACCGACCCCCTCGTCCGTGCGGTATAGCAGCCCCAGGCTGATCGTCCGATGGCGCCGTTCATTGAATTCCATGTCTATGGGGATTCGGCCGTCCTCAACCGCGTCGGGCG
>ENA-UOUL01005148-UOUL01005148.1-bioreactor-metagenome-genome-assembly--contig:-NODE-5148-length-11512-cov-3.602011_pt1 | contig 11512 bp, 10 predicted proteins | sample MGYA00249838_ERZ747220 | MGnify/ENA primary metagenome ERZ747220 (study PRJEB28778, sample SAMN05720191) | bioreactor metagenome | isolation source: Anaerobic biogas reactor | place: USA:Washington...
CGGTCGGTGATCTTACTACAGGCATCCGAACCTGTCAAATCGAGTGCCCGTCGTTGCGCGAGCCTTGTGCGTCGTCCTTTTCAAGGGCGCTGCGCCCTGCGAGGCTTGGCCGTCCCGGGCGCAACGAGGGTCGAATTTACCACGCGCCGTTCAGGCTGTCAAATCCGGCCGGCAGGTTCCCGGCAAGCGGCTCACATCGACCTGCGGCCCTCCAACGCGCGTGAAAGCGTCACCTCATCGGCATACTCCAGGTCCCCACCCATGGGCAGGCCGCGAGCCAGGCGGGTCACCGGCACACCCGCGCCAGCCAATTGTTGGTGGATGTAGGCGGCAGTATTTTCGCCTTCCAGGCTGGGATTGGTCGCCAGGATCACCTCGCGCGGTTGCGCCTCACGCACCCGCTCCACCAGCTCGGCGATCCGCAGTTTCTCAGGATAGATGCCATCGATGGGCGACAGAGCACCGTGCAGGACATGGTACACGCCCCGGTATGCGCCGGTGCGCTCGACGGCCAGCACGTCCATCGGCTCCTCAACCACGCAGATCAAGCCCTGATCGCGACCCGGGTCCGCACACAACGGACACGGGCTTTGCTCCGCGATGTTGAAGCAGCGCTCGCACTGAACGGTGCCGCTGCTGAGCGCGGCCAGGGCTTCGGCAAGCGCGTCAGCCAGACCGCCAGGCTCGCGCAAGAGATAAAACGTCAGTCGCGAAGCCGTCTTGGGACCCACGCCCGGCAACCGCGCCAGCAACTCGATCAGGTTGGATACCGGCCGCGCCAGGGTCTGCGCCATCCGTGGCCTCCTACGTCAGGCCGGGGATGTTCAGTCCGCCGGTCAGTCCCTGCATCTGCTGCGCGGCCAGCCCCTGCGATTGCTCCACAGCCTCGTTGACCGCGGCCAGGATCATGTCCTGCAGCATCTCAACATCCTCGGGATCAACCACGTCCGGGGAGATGGTGATGGACAGGAGCTTCTGATGACCGTTCATCACCGCCTTGATCGCGCCGCCGCCGACCGTCACTTCGACGGTTTGATCGCCCAGTCGTTCCTGCGTCTTGGCGAATTCCTCCTGCAGCCGCTGCAACTGACCCGACATGCCGCCCCCGCCTCCCCCGCCGGGAGTGGTCTTCCGGATGCCATATGCAGGACGTGCCTTACCTTTTGCCATGCGCTTGCCTCCATCTTTCCATGGGCGCCGGTAAACCGGCCTATCAATCCAACGGCGTGATCACCGCGCCGCGATTCTTTGCGTCTTCCAGAAGGGCATCGCCACCGGACTCCCGACTCTCATCGCGCGGTTCCGCGGTCTTGGTCGCGGCGGTCGCGCCCACCAGGGTGCAGCGAACGTTGACATCTTCGCCCAGCACCTGCCGCCAGACGTCCTCCACGTGTAGCCTGTTCTCGGCCTCGTTGACTACATCCCGGGAGAAACCGTGCGCCGCGCCGAATTGCAGCTCCAGCGTCCGGCCCGCGACGACCACCTCTTTCACATTGCGCAGTGCAGCCTGGATCTTGATGCCATACTGCTGGCGCAGGCGCGCCATGAAACGGTCCCAGTTTGCATTCACTCGCGCCTGTAAATCCTCGCCCGTTGCGGGAGGCTGATCCGCGCGATCGGGCGTCGATTGAATCGTGGGCCCGGCCTGGCGCGTGGATCGAAGCTCGGCCGGAGGCTCCTGTACGGACGGGGCTTTGGGCCCAGGAGGGTGCGCCGCTTGCGCCCTGCCCGACGCGTTCTCGACCGTGGATCGCGCAGGACCGGGCGAGGCAGGCGAGGGGTCCGCCGCCGCCTCGGCCGGTGCCGCCTTGGTAGCGGCGGCTGCGGTCCCGGTTGTGGTTGCAGCCGCAGCCAGCGACGCAGCCGGAGCCGCGGTCGCGGTTGCAGTGGCCATTACGGGCGCCGTTTCGGCAGGCGCCGAGCGCAGGAAAGCGACTTCAAGCGGCAATTGCGGTACACCCGGCACCTGGTCGCGCAGCGCGCCGCGCGCCTCGGTCCACTCCCTGATCGCTGCCAGCAAGACCGGCGTACTGATCCGCTGCGCCTGCCGCGTCATCTGTGACCGCACATCCTGGGGCAGGTCCAACAAGTCCGGCGACTTGGCAATGCGCACCATCATAACCCCGCGCAGGTAGGCCACAACCTGGTCCACCAGCTGGCCCAGCTCCACGCCTTCAGCCACCAGGCGGTTCAAGAGCGCCAGCCCTTCACCGGTACTGCCCTCTGCCATGTGATCGACCAGCGCGCCGATGGTTCCCTGGCTGACCAGGCCCAGCACGGCTTCCACGCGGGCCAGGGTCAGCGTCTCATCGCCGTAGGAGAGCAACTGATCCAGCAGGCTGATAGCGTCTCGCATGCTGCCCGTACTGCGACGCGCAATCGCGACCAGCGCCTCAGACTCGGCCTTACCGCCCTCGCTCTGCACCATGTGACCCAGGTGCTCGACGATCTCAGCGGTGGGGATGCGGCGAAAGTCAAAACGTTGGCAGCGCGAGCGGACGGTCTCAGGCACGCGATCGGGCTCGGTCGTCGCCAGCACGAACACCGCGTGGGCTGGCGGCTCCTCGAGGGTCTTGAGCAGCGCGTTGAAGGCCTCCTTGGTCAGCATGTGGACTTCATCGATGATATAGACCTTGTAGCGCGCTTCGTTGGGTCGAAACTGTATCTTTTCACGCAGGTCGCGAATTTCGTCGATGCCGCGGTTCGAAGCCGCATCGATTTCGATCAAGTCCAGCAGGCGGCCTTCATTGATGGCCGTACAGATCGCACAGCTGTTGCAGGGCCGCTGCGCCGGGCTCTCATGAAGGCAATTGATCGCTTTGGCCAGAATGCGCGCCGTGCTGGTCTTGCCCGTACCGCGTGGCCCGGTGAACAGATAGGCGTGCGACATGCGGCCGTCGCGCAGCGCGTTGCGCAGGGTCAGGGCAACATGTTCCTGGCCGATGACGGTCTCGAATGTCTGTGAGCGCCATTTTCGATACAGGGCCTGGCTGGCCATCATGCCTCCTAATGACCGGCGCGGCTCGGGCCGCCCCGGTAAGGGGCGCCGGCATCTGCGAAGCGTCGCATCCGCCGGCGCAGCGTCAGTCTACCATTTGGAAAGGCTTTCCGCAATTGGCATCAGCGACGGTGGGCCAGTTGCGCCAATGAGGAACGCTTCATGAATGAGCAGTCAAGGGGGTTGGCTACTCCATCTCCTGTGATTCCTGGGGATCCATGCCAGCCAGCTTCCGTTCCAGGCGCGCCAGGCGATGCTGCAGCTGCGCCACGATATCTTCGCGCTCAAACCCGGCCGGTCGCTGCTCGGCGATGCGCAGCGCCCAGGCAGCCCAGCCGCGCGCGGCCGCCAACTCTCCGGTGTGCCATTCGTGGTGCTTGGCGAGCTCAACGTAGGGGGTCAGGTCCTCGCCCGGAACGGTGCTGACCCATGATTCCCACAATTCGGCCGCCTGCTCGCGCCACCCCTGGCGCTTATACAGCAGGCTCAACTCCCGCAGGGCAAGCACCTGGCTGTCGACTGCGGTGGTGCGCTGGAGCGCCGCACGATAGCTGCGCGCGCTGGCCTCGACCCAACCGAGCGCATCGTAACAGCGCCCAAGGCTGACACACTCCGCTGCGTCCAGGTCCGCCACAAGGACACCCACCTCCTCCCGGTGGAAATAGCGGGCCATACGCGCACCGAGCAAGGCCATCGACACAACGTCTTGCAGGTTATGGTAGAAGACGCGGGCCAGCATCTCGTTCGCCGCGCCCGTCAGATAGTACTGGCGATAGATATCGGGGATCAGATAGCCGGGCACATCCTCTGTGGTGCGTTGCAGCCCCAGCACATTGCGTTCCAGGCTGCCCAGGCTGCACGAGCCCCAGCGCACCTTCCACAGCCGGCGGGCAGGCGGCAGGAGGTCCAGGTGGGGTGCGCCGGCCAGGGGCGGCGGCATGGACGCAAGTACAAAGCGATTGTTGACCAGCGGCATATCGAACCCGCGGCCATTAAACGACACGATGCCGGTGGCGCGGCCTAACACCTCTTCGACCAGGTGAAGCTGGGCACGTTCTTCGCCGGGGTGGCGCATGAAGAACTGCTGCACGACAAACGCGCCTTGTGCCTCGTTGGGGAGCGCATCCTCCTGGGTGGCGAGCTCGTAGAAGCCTATGCCGATCAGGAACGTGTATGTGCCCGCGCCGAGCGACAGGCCGGTGGTCTCAGTATCGATGAAGGCAGCTCGAGCCGGGGTCAATTGAATAAGCAGATCGTTCCGATCGAGCGCGGCCAACGTGTGGGGCGCTACCCGCAACCATTCCGCCAGATCCTCGTGCTCGCCGAGCGGATAGCGAACCTCGCGCACCCACGCAGGGCCGAAGGGCGTTGCCACCTCTTCCCCCGGCAGGTGAAGATCCTCGACGGAAGGATCCGCTGGCTGGATCGAGCGCGCGGGCCGGCTGATCTCGTGCGCTCCCTTTTGCACTCCGATCTTACGCAGCCGGGCCAGCCTCTGCAGCCGGCGCTTCGCTTCGCTCTGAATGGCCATCTGTTGTCATCCCAACCGATCACATAGACCTTCGAGGTCCTCGAAGGTCTGATTTCAGTCTACCGCAACTGCAGGCGTCCTTCAAAATTGAAAAGAACCCTAAGGAACCGAATCCCGTGAAAGTATTCACACAAAAATGTGCTTGACACTACCCGGCGGCCACGCATATAATGACTGTGTTTCCGCACCCCGGTCTGTCGAACCGGCCCCATCTTCGAGGAGGAAGTGAGATGGAAGCACCGTGGCTGGCCTACTACGAACCCGAGGTCCCGCGCACCATTGACTACCCCAAGATGCCACTGCACCAGATGCTCGAGGACAGTGCGCGCAAGTATCCTGATCACACAGCGGCCAGACTGATCCTGCGCTACATGGGCCCCCTTCGGCTGGGCGGCACGATGACCTACCGGCAACTCATGGACAATGTCAACCGTTTTGCCGCAGCACTCCACGCGCTCGGCGTACGCAAGGGCGACCGGGTGGCAATCATGCTGCCCAACCTGCCTCAATTTCTGATCGCATTCTTCGGCACGCTCAAGCTGGGCGCGATTGTCGTCAATACAAACCCGACCTACACCTCGCGCGAGATTCAACACCAGTTTGCGGATGCAGGCGCTGAAACGGTGATCCTGCTCAGTTCCTTCTATCCCCGGCTCAAGGAGATCCAGGGGCAGACCCAGGTGAAGAACGTCATCATCGCCGATGTGCCCGACTACGTGCCTGCGCCACTGAACGTGCTCGTGAAAAGCAATGTAAAGAAGCACGGTCTGATGATCGACGTGCCCTTGGGCAACGGCGTGTACGGCCTCAAGGAGCTGCTGGCTCAGCACCCCGAAGCCCCGCCGCAGGTGGCGGTGGGGGCCGAGGATACGGCGCTCTTCCAATACACGGGCGGGACCACCGGCGTGCCAAAGGCCGCGATGCTGTCCCATCTCAACCTGGTTGCCAACACCGTCCAGGTCAAGAACTGGATGTACACCCTGGAGGAAGGCAAAGAACGAATCATGGGGGCGATCCCCTTCTTCCATGTGTACGGCATGACCGTGGCCATGCTGCTCTCCATCTACCTGGGCGCGGAGCTCGTCATCGTGCCCAACCCGCGGCCCATCGACGGGGTGATGCTGGCGATCCAAAAGGAACGCGCGACCATCTACCCCGGCGTGCCGACCATGTACATCGGCATCATCAACCACCCGAAGGTCACAGAATACGATCTGCGCTCGGTCAAAGCCTGTATCAGCGGTGCAGCGCCGCTCCCCATGGACGTGCAGGTCAAGTTTGGCGACATCACCGGCGGCCGCCTGGTGGAAGGCTACGGCCTGACCGAGGCCGCGCCGGTCACCCATTGCAATCCGATCTACGGCGAGCGCCGCTCTGGCTCGATCGGCCTGCCGTTCCCCGATGTCGACGCTCGGATCATGGACTACGAGAAACTCACCGAGAAGAACACCGGCGAAGACGGTGAGCTGTGGGTCAAGGGACCGCAGGTCATGCAGGGTTACTGGGGCAAGCCCGACGAGACCGCTAAGACGATTACGGAAGACGGCTGGCTGCGCACCGGCGACATCGCGCGCCGCGACGCTGAGGGCTATTTCTATATCGTCGACCGCCTGAAGGACATCATCATTGCGTCAGGCTTCAACATCGTACCGCGCGAGGTCGAAGAGGTCCTTTTCCTCCACCCGAAGGTGCAGGAGGCCGTGGTGATCGGCGTGCCGGACAAGTTCCGCGGGGAGAGCGTTAAGGCCTTTGTGGTGCTCAAAGAGGACCAGACCGCCACCGCGGAGGAGATCGTTGCATTCTGCAAGGAACGGCTCGCGCCGTACAAGGTTCCGCGGCAGATCGAGTTCCGCTCGGAGCTGCCCAAGACACAGGTCGGCAAGTTCCTGCGCCGTGTGCTGGTTGAGGAAGAGCGGGAAAAGCTCCAAAAGGCGTAAGGCCGGCTGAGCTGTACATCAGGCGCCTCCTCTCCGCTGGGGTGGCAGCCATCGCATCCGCAGAAACCGCTCTGAATGGGCGGTTTTTGCTTTGTAATTTGCTTCTCTCAGCCTGTGTTTGCGAAGGCGACGGCCGGACATTACAATGCTCTCATTCCGCACCTGCCGGGAGCCGTTCATTGTCTGACTCTATTGCGACTCGCCTTGCCCGTCGCCGTTCAACCTCACCGCTCTTGCTGCCCGCGCTATCGCTGGTGACCGGCGTCATCTGCATCAGCTTCACCGGCATCTTCACCAAGTGGGCGGCCATGCCCGGGCCCGTAACAGGCACAATAAGGATGCTGGTCGCTGCCGTCGTGCTCGCCTTGCCGTTCGCCCGCGAAGCCCGGGCCTGGACATCGCGCGATCGCCAGGGCATCAAATGGGGCATCGCAAGCGGCCTCTGGTTCGCCATCAACCTCGGCATGCTCACCTCGGCCCTACTGTTGACCTCCGCGGCCAACGCCACGCTGCTCGACAACACGGCGCCGATATGGGTGGGCCTCGGCGCACTGTTCGTCTTCAAGGAACGGTTAGGGCGTCCTTACTGGCTTGGGCTGGCGCTGGCACTGGCTGGCGCGGCAGTAGTCACCGGTTTCAATCCCCTCGCCGGCATGCGTTTGGGCGCGGGCGATGCGCTGGCATTCGTAGGTGCGATCTTCTATGCGGGCTATCTGCTCACCGCACAACGTGCCCGCCGGGACCTTCGCAGCTTCTCCTTCTCCTGGTTGGTGGCCGTAACCGCCGCACTCACGCTCTTCGCCACCAGCCTGCTCATGGGTCTCCCATTCACCGGCTATCCCATCACCTCGTATGCATCGGTGATCGCCATGGGAATCCTTTCGCAGGCCGGGGGCTGGCTGCTCATCGGCTATGCGCTGGGGCACCTCCCGGCTTCCACCGCAGTTATCGGGCTCCTGGCGCAGCCTGTGGTCACCGGGTTGCTGGCGATACCGCTGCTGGGAGAAGCAGTGACCTTGCAGCAGATGATCGGCGGCGCGCTGGCCCTCACAGGCATCTACCTGTGCCTGCGCAGCAAGGATGCAGCCGCGGCAACCGCCAGCGCTGAGGCTATCACATGACGGAAGAGACGCTGCGGGCACGCATTGCCGGCTTCCTGGCCGATCACACCACCATGACGCTGGCAACATCGGCCGCCGGCGGAGCGCCGGCGGCCGCCGCGGTATTCTACGCGGCCGACCAGTCGCTGAATCTGATCTTCCTGTCAGAGGAGACCACCGAACACGCCCGCAATCTACTGGCCCGGCCAGACGTCGCCGCGACGATCCAGGCAGATGGCCAGGACTGGCGCAGCATCCGGGGCCTTCAGTTGCGCGGCAGCGCCACAATGGCCTCGACGGCCGAGCTGCCCCATGCCATGGCAGTGTACGGCCGGCGCTTCGCCTTCGTCGGCGCGCTGCTGGCCGGCGCCCAGGGGCCGGGAGCACTCGTCGGGCCACTGGCCCGCGCGCGCTTCTGGGTGCTGCGACCGACGTGGTTCAGGCTGGTGGACAACACCGTTCGATTCGGCTTCAAGGAAGAGCTGGTGACCACATGAAGGACAAACAGATCCGGACGATCGTTCTGGGCATCTTCCGGCACGAAGACCGGCTCCTGGTGTTCGAAGGATATGACCCCATCCGGGACGTCACCTTCTATCGACCGCTCGGCGGCGGCATCGAGTTCGGCGAGTATGGGCGCCAGGCGCTCATCCGCGAAATGCGGGAGGAACTCGCCGCAGATATCACCGGCCTTCGATACATGGGCGCCATCGAAAACATCTTCACCCATGCCGGCGGGCAGGGACATGAGATCGTGTTGGTGTACGAAGCGCGTTTCGTCGATCCGGACTTCTACCGGCGGTCGACCTTTGCCGGCGCGGAGGACGATGGCGTACCCATCACGGTGTCCTGGAAGCCTCTGTCCGACTTTCGCAACGGCGCGTTCCTGGTCCCGATAGAACTACGGGATTTTCTGGATCTAGGCCATGCTTCCTGACACCCAACTCTTCCTCCGGCCGGGCATCATCGAGATGAACTGGGGCAACCCCGCGCCCGCGCTGCTGCCCGTGAAAAGCATCGCGCAGGCAGCAGACCTCGCGCTGCGCCAGGGCGGTCCGGCCGCGCTGGCGTACGGTGCGGAGCAGGGACCAGGCCGGCTCCTCGAGCCGCTGGCCGCCTGGCTGAGCCGGCGGGAGAACGCGGCGATCTGCCCCGATCAGCTCTTCATCACGGGAGGCGTGTCTCAAGGGCTCGACCTGCTGTGCACGCTGCTGTCGCAGGCGGGCGACACCGTGTTGGTCCAGGCGCCGGTCTATCACCTGGCGCTGCGCATCTTCGCAGATCACAGGCTGGTATTGATGCCGGTGGGCAGCGACGAACAGGGAGTGCGGGTCGAGGCGCTGGCGGCGGCGTTGGACCGGCTGGCAGCCCAGGGCCGGCGCCCATGTTTCCTCTACACCGTCCCCACCTGGTGCAATCCGACGAGCATCAGCCTGGCAGCGGACCGGCGCAGCGCCCTGGCCGCGCTGGCCGACCGACATAAGCTGCTGATTCTGGAGGACGACGTCTATCGCGAGTTGTGGTACGACGCGCCCTCACCACCCCCACTGCAACAGCTGGCTCCCGAGCACGTCATCCGCCTGGGCTCATTCTCGAAGATCCTGGCTCCCGGATTGCGCCTGGGGTGGCTGGTCGCGCCGCCTGCGTTGGTCAGGCGCTGCGCCGGCTGCGGCCTGCTGGACAGCGGGGGCGGGGTGAGCCATTTCGCCGCGCACGTCGTGGCCGGACTGTTCGAGCTGGAGCGGCTCGACGATCACATCGAACGGCTGCGCTCAGCCTATCGCGCGCGACGCGATGCGCTCCTCACCGCGTTGGAACAGCACATGCCGGAGGGGTGCAGCTGGCTGGCGCCGGCAGGGGGCTTCTTTATCTGGATGCGGTTGCCGGACGATCGGGACAGTGCGGCGCTGTTGAGAGATGCCGAGGCCGGCGGAGTATCCTATGTGCCCGGCTCCCGTTTCTTCGTTGGCGGCGGCAAGACAGGTTACCTACGGCTGGCGTTCAGCCTGCTGGGCGAGGATGAGCTGGCAGAAGGTGCACGGCGGCTGGGCCGTGTGATTCGGGAGGCAGAGCAAAAGTGACACTGTCTGATCAATTTCGCCGCACCGACGACGAAGCTGCGCGGCGGGGGCACCCATCTTATGTCTGGCGTGCAGGGCAGGACCGCCGGCTGGGGCTTGTCAGCGAATGGGCGAACCTTAAGGACGCACGCATCCTGGACAACGGGTGCGGAGTGGGCATGTACACGGCGAAATTCCGCCAGTTCTCGCCCCGGGTGGCCGGCATCGAGATCGACCTGGCGGCAGCCGCTCAGGCGCTGTCGCACACAGAGGCACACATCGCGGTTGGCCGCGGCGAAGCACTGCCCTTCCCGGACCATAGCTTCGACGTGATCTTCTCTCACGAAGTGATCGAGCATGTCGACAACGACCTGCGCTACGCGCGTGAGATGGTGCGCGTGCTCGCTCGGGGCGGCCGCATCGTCCTCTTCTGCCCGAACCGGCTGTACCCGTTCGAGACGCACGGCCACTACTGGCGCGGGAGATACCACTTCGGCAACAGCCCGCTCATCAACTGGCTGCCCAATCCGCTGCGCAATCGCCTTGCACCCCACGTGAGAGCGTATACGGGGGCAGGTCTGCGGGGGCTCTTTGCAGGACAGCCTGTCCGCGTCATCCACCACCAGGTCATCTATCCTGGCTTCGACAACATCGTGGCGACTCGGCCCCGGCTCGGCCGCTGGCTGCGCCGGGCCCTGTACACCATGGAACACACGCCGCTGCAGATCTTCGGGCTCAGCCATTTCTTAGTCCTCGAACGGTTCGCAGCCCCGTAACTTTTGCCTCGCGCGCCGCCTTCTGTTATAATCTCTTTGTCATGCGGGGGGTGGAGGGACTGCCCCCCGCACATTTTAACTGCGGCCCTGCCCCAGCGCGGGCCGCACATCCCAGGAACCTATTCGTGGGCCAGGCGTCTTAAGCGCAGTATCCTGCGCCGGCGTGACGCCTGCGCTCTGGAGATTTCCCTCAGCTATGAATCGCACCAAACAAATCCACCAATGGCGCCGCTATCGCCGTGCGCATAGCCGGCCCCAATATGGAAAATGGTTCTTCGTCGTCTTCGGCAGCCTGCTCGCCGCATCCGCCTTTTTGACACTCTCGGCGGTTCTCTGGGCCACCGTCTCCGCCGCGAGCGTCTATACGCTCTTCGCGCAGAGTCTGCCCGACCCCAGTTCGATCCAAACCGAGCAGGAAACCTATGAGACGGTCAAGATCTACGACCGCACCGGCAGCATCCTACTGTACGAGGTGATTGACCCGACGGGCGGTGATCGGCAATGGGTATCCCTGGAAGACATGCCCGAAAACGTCATCTGCGCAACCGTCTCCATTGAGGACCTCACTTTCTGGGAGAACCCGGGCTTCAACCCCCGCGGTATGGCCCGCGCGCTCTGGGCCAACATCCAGGGGCAGGAGATCCAGGGCGGTTCATCCATCACCCAACAGATGATCAAAAACACGATCATCGAAGAGGACTTGCGCGTGGTGAGCGCGGAAGGGCCCCAGTGGCGCGACTACGAGCGCAAGATCACCGAGGTGCTGCTATCTGTGCGGGTCACGCAGGCGTACAGCAAGGAGCAGATCCTGGAGTGGTACCTCAACACCAACTTCTACGGCAACCTGGCCTACGGCATCGAGGCGGCTTCCAGGGTCTACTTTGGCAAGAGTGTAGGTGAGCTGACGCTTTCGGAAGCGGCCACACTGGCTGCCATCCCGCAGTACCCCATGCTGAACCCGTTCGATGACCCCGAGGCAGCCCGCAAGCGCCAGCATCTGGTGCTGGACGCCATGGAGCGCGAGGGCTGCATCACCGCAGAAGAGAAAGCCGCCGCCAAGTACGAAGAATGGCAACTCGCTCGCCTGACGGAACGCTACGACATCCTGGC
>ENA-UOUL01005150-UOUL01005150.1-bioreactor-metagenome-genome-assembly--contig:-NODE-5150-length-11506-cov-3.201067_pt1 | contig 11506 bp, 9 predicted proteins | sample MGYA00249838_ERZ747220 | MGnify/ENA primary metagenome ERZ747220 (study PRJEB28778, sample SAMN05720191) | bioreactor metagenome | isolation source: Anaerobic biogas reactor | place: USA:Washington...
GAGGCGGGATTTGAAACGGTTCCCATTCTGGCCTATTCGGCGAAGTATGCCTCCTGCTTTTACGGCCCCTTCCGGGAGGCGGCGGAAAGCGCCCCCCGCTTTGGCGACCGGAAGGCCTATCAGATGGATCCGGCCAACAGTGATGAAGCCGTCCGGGAGATGAACCTGGATGTTCAGGAAGGCGCCGACATCCTCATGGTGAAGCCGGCCCTGCCTTATCTCGATGTCATTCGTCGCGCGAAGGAAGAATTCGATCTGCCAGTTGCGGCCTATAATGTCAGCGGCGAATTCGCCATGATCAAGGCCGCTGCCCGACTGGGCTGGATTGATGAAGAAAAAGCCATGATGGAATCTTTGACGGCCATCCGCCGTGCCGGTGCGGACATCATTCTGACCTATTTCGCTCGGGAAGCGGCGAAAGTTCTCCAGCGATGAACAGTTCTCCGCTCCCTTCAACTCTGCGAATGGTGGCCTGGGAAGTGACCCGGAGCTGCAACCTGTCCTGCATTCACTGCCGGGCCTCGGCGGAGAAAGGTCCCTATGCCGGGGAACTCTCCACCGAAGAGTCGAAAAACCTTCTGGAGGAGATCGCCGCGTTCAGCAGGCCGGTGGTCATCCTGACAGGCGGGGAACCCCTGCTGCGGGAAGATATTTACGAGCTGGCCGCTTACGGAGACGGACTGGGATTGCGAATGGTGCTGGCGACGAACGGCACCCTTGTCACGGAAGGGATCGCCCGGCGGATGCGGGAGTCGGGAATCCAACGGGTCAGCATCAGTCTGGACGGGCCGGATGCGGAAAGCCACGATGCCTTTCGGCAGATGTCCGGGGCTTTTGCCGGTGCAATGACGGGGATTGCCGCCTTAAAAAAAGCGGGAATGGAATTTCAGGTCAATACGACGATCACCAGCACCAACAGGCATCAGCTTTCCGCCATGATGGATCTGGCCGTTCGCCTTGGGGCCGCGGCCCATCATATCTTCCTGCTGGTGCCCACCGGACGGGGGCGGGATCTGGCGAATCAGGCCATCAGCGCGCAGGATTACGAAGACACTCTGCAGGCCTTTCATTCGGCGAGCCTGACCTGTCCGATTCCCCTGAAGGCCACCTGTGCGCCGCACTATTACCGCATCCTGCATCAGAAGGGCTCCGCCGGGAAAAGACCTTCCACTGAAGGGCACGGGAGTCTGCATGCCGTGACCCGGGGATGTCTGGGAGGAATTTCCTTCTGCTTTATTTCTCATACCGGTCAGGTGCAGCCCTGTGGCTATCTGGAACTGAATTGCGGGAATATTCGAAAAGCCGGTTTTGAAATGATCTGGAAGAATGCCGCCGTTTTTCAGAAATTGAGGAATCCAGAGGCATTCTCGGGGAAATGCGGCCACTGTGAATTCTTCCGGGTATGCGGGGGCTGCCGCGCCCGAGCGTATGAGCTGACGGGCGATTATCTGGCGGAAGAGCCGTTCTGCATTTACGAACCGGCGAGGAAGGCGGCCGCCTTGCCATCCCGAGGGGAAACGGAACCGGGGAGTCCCGAATAGGCCGGACAGGTAAACATGGACGGGATCGATAAAAGAATTCTGAATATGCTTCAGACGGAATTTCCCGTGACGCCGGAGCCGTTCAGGGCGGTTGCGGAAAGGTTGGGGATTTCTGAAGGCGAAGCGCTGACGCGCATTGCTAGGCTGAAGGACGAAGGGATAATCCGGCGGATCGGCGCTGTGCTGGACAGCGGCAAACTGGGCTTTGTCAGCCGTCTCTGTGCCGCCTCCGTTCCCGGGGAGCAGGTTGACTCCTTTGTCGAGTGCGTCAATGCCCTTGAAGGCGTAACACACAATTATGGAAGGAATCACGCCTGTAATATCTGGTTCACTCTGATCGCCTCTTCGGAGGAAGATCTGGAGAAGACGATTGCGCGCCTTTCGGAAGACACGGGAATCGGCCCTGTTCAGATGTTCCGGGCGGTTCGGACATTCAAGATCGACGCCCGGTTTCTCCTTGATGAAAACCTGCCTGAAGATCGGAAATGATCGGTTGGAGGGTGCGTTTCGAGATGGAATCGGAGAGAGAAAAGGGAGTTGATTCCAGGCGTTTAAAAGAGGGGGGGAGTTTTTGTAGAACCTTGAAAAAACTTCGTTTGACAGCCGTCCTGGTTTTTGCGCTGCTGAGTTTTTCCTTTACGGGTTTCGTTTCTCAGGCCAATGCGGGGGAAAAGCGAATCCGGATTCTGTATGTCAATGATTTCCATGGCTTTTCACAACCTTACCGCCCCTATGGCATGGATGACCAGTGGGGTGGTGCGGCCTTTCTCGATACGAAGATCCGGGCGCTGCGTGCCGATCCTTCCATTCCGACTCTGCTGCTGGCCGCCGGAGACATGATTCAGGGAAACAACTGGGCCAATCTTTTTCAGGGAAGGTCGGTCATCGAACTGATGAATCTCATGGCCTTCGATGCCATGGTGATGGGCAATCACGAGCTGGATTTCGGCCAGGACGTTCTGAAACAGCGGATCAGAGAAGCGGCATTTCCTGTTCTGGCAGCCAATGTTCTGGGGCTCCCGGAACTGAAGCCTTACATGATCAAGGAACTCGACGGGATTAAGGTAGCAGTGATCGGCCTGGTGACGGAGCATACACCCACGTGCACCCACCCGGCGAATGCCGTGGGACTGACCTTTCTTTCCCCGATAAAAGTTCTGAAGACTTATCTTCCGGAGCTGCGGCGTACCGCTGACGTGGTGATCGTTCTGAGCCATCTCGGCCATGACGTGGATCGGTTTCTTGCGGGACAGGTGTCCGGAGTGGATGCCATAATCGGTGGACATTCCCACACACGGGTGGCAAAGCCTCCCTGCATCGGCAATACGCTGGTCCTCCAGGCCTGGGAGCACGGCAGGGCGCTGGGCGTTCTGGATTTAACCGTGGAAGAGGGGCGGGTCACGGATTCCAGTTCCCGCCTGATAGATGTGAAGCCGGAGGATGGAGCTGCCGGTGAGTCTGTGGCTGAGCTTGTCCAACGGTATCAGCAGCGGATGGATGCGGTGTTGGATTCGGTTGTCGGCCGGACCCGGGTCAGTCTCAACGGGGCTGAAGTGCGGTTTCGGGAAACCAATTTTGGCAATCTTGTGGCCGACGTTGTCCGGCGGACTGCGGGGGCGGAGGTTGCTCTGATCAATGGGGGGACGATTCGCGCGAGCATTCGGAAAGGGCCCGTCCGGCTGAAGGAACTCTATTCCGCCCTGCCGTTCAACAATTACGTAGTGGCGTTCCGGCTGCGTGGGGACCAGCTTCGAGCCGCACTGGAGCATGGCCTTGCCCGGGTTGAATTTCGCGATGGCGCCTTTCCGCAGATATCGGGAATGACCCTGACCTATGACCCGTCAGCACCGGCAGGGCGGCGGATAAAGACGCTTTTCGTGGGCGGGCAGGCGCTGGAGGCGGGAAGAGAGTATACCGTGGCGACGAATGATTTTCTGGCGGCGGGTGGCGATGGATATAAGGCTTTTGCGGAAGTCATTCATGCTGAAGACCTCGTTGAACCGTCTGCTGCAGGCCGGCCGGGAGCGAAGCTCGTATTCAATGATGCCGGTCGCTGGCTGCGGGATCTTGTGGCCGACACGCTCCGGACGCAGGGTGAAATCCACCCGGTTCGCGAAAACCGCATCGTGGAGATTTTTCATCCTTGAAGATTTATGTCTGCAATCAACCCGTGTTTGTCGCCGCGGGCATGACGGTGGGCGAGTTCTCCTCGCCGCTGCTCAAGGGACCCGGCGGCAAGCTGCGACCCGGCACCGGTGAGATCGCGGCCGCGGTGGCTCGCGTCCGCGCGGCGCTGGATCGCGCTGCTGCGGCGTCGCACGCTCACGCGAAGGCGCGAAGCCGCGAAGTTTGATGAACACTCGCAGAAGGTGCCCGGCACTTCGCGAGTGCCGGGCACCTGGTTCACCAAAAAGGTAGTATGATGGAGACCCCCAAATCACTCGGCATCGGCATGATCGGGTACGGTGGGATCGGGCGGGTCCACGCCATGGGGTATCGCGACCTCAGCTTCCACTACGGACTCCCGGCCGGCGCGGTGCAATTGATCGGCGTCGCGACGACAAGGTCCGAAACGGCCGAGAAGGCCGCACTTGAAATTGGCTGCCCCGTGTGGACCGGCGATTACCGGGATCTGCTGGAGCGCGACGATATCCAGGTGGTCGATGTGTGCGTGCCCAACGACCGGCACGAGGAGATCGTGCTGGCCGCGGCCGCAGCAGGCAAGCACATCTACTGCGAGAAACCGCTTGCACTGGATCCCGCCCAGGCGAAGCGCATGGCGGCCGCGGTCGAGGCAGCCGGTGTCAAGGCGCAGGTGACCTTCAACTTTCGCTTCGTCCCTGCGGTGCTGCGAGCCCGCCAGCTCCTCGATGAGGGGTTTGCCGGCCGCGTCTTCTCCTTCCGAAGCTGGTATTTCCGCTCCAGCTATATCTCGCCGCAGCGGCCGCTCACGTGGCGCTTCAGCCGGGAGGTGTCGGGCGGCGGCGCACTCTTTGATCTTGGCTCCCACCTGCTGGACCTGATCCGCTTTTTACTGGGCGACGTGGACCAGGTGCGCGCCATGCTCGAGACGCGCATCCCCGAGCGCCCGTTGGCCGGCGATCCGTCCAGGATGGGTAAGGTGGAGGTCGACGACCTCGCGTTCCTGCACCTGCGGCTGGCCGGTGGCGCGCCGGGCACGGCCGAAATCTCGCGGCTGGCGACCGGCGCCACGAACGACTTCGAGCTCGAAATCTTCGGCGAATCGGGCGCCATTCGCCTCAGCCTCACCGACCCGAACTGGCTCCACATCTACGATGTCCGCGCGGGAGACAAGCCGTTGGGCGGGCGCCGCGGCTACACCCGTGTGGAAACCATCCAGCGCTTCGACGGCGCGCTGGCGCCGGATTGGACGCAGCCGATGAGTTTCGTGCGCTCGCACGCCGAATGCCAGTACCAGTTTCTGAAGGCTATCTGGGAAGACCGCAGACCCAGGCCCGACTTTTGGGACGGCGTACGCGTGCAGGAAATCTTGGAAGCGGCGCAGGTTTCCGCCCGCGAGAACCGCTGGGCGGACGTCGCCCGCTCCGCAGGCGTTGAACGGAAGTGAGATTTTGTATCTCCCGGGGAGACACCCGGGGGACCTCCTGGGGAGACCAACACCATGGGATCCTATCCGATGAGCGCAGCACAGACTCAGCGGCTGGAGAAGCTGCCCAGCCACATGCACGTCCCGGTGTTCGCCGGAGACGGTGAGTTGGCATACGAGGACCGCCCTGTGCCGCACCCCCAGGCGGATGATGATGTGCTGGTGGCCGTGAGCGCGTGCGGCATCTGCGGCACTGACCTGAATATCCTTGCCGTGCCGCCTGCACACAAGGCCCGCCCTGGCATCATCATCGGTCACGAGGCCGTGGGCACGGTCGTCGCGGCCGGACCCGCTGTGGGCAGGCTGCAATTGGGCGACCGGGTGGTCATTGCCCCGCGCATCACCTGCGGGCGCTGCGTCTACTGCATCCGGGGCCTCGCCAACCAGTGCGAGGACTACCAGAGCGTGGGCACCTCCATCGATGGCGCGATGGCGCCCTTCCTGCGCGTGCCCGAGCGCGCCCTGCACCGCATCGCCTCCACCGTGCCCGAGGACGACGCGCTGTTCTTCGAGCCGCTCTCATGCGTCGTGGGCGCGTTGGCCCGCGTGCCCGTACGGCCGGGCAACCGCGTGGCCATCATCGGTGGCGGCCCCATGGGCGCCCTCTTTGCCATGGTCTTCCGGGCCACGGGTGCCGGCCTGGTCCTGGTGGCCGACGTGGTTCCTTATCGCCTGGAACAGGCCCGCCGCATGGGCGCGGATGTCGTGGTCGATTCGGCAAAGGAATCGCTCAAGGATGCCGTCCTGGCGCACACCGGAATCGGCTGCGATATCGTCGTGGATGCGGTGGGCAATCAACTCGCCACAGCCATCGAACTGACCCGCCGGGCAGGCCACATCATCCTCTTCGGCCTGCGTCCCTTGGACCGCCCGGCGATTTCGCAGTATGCGATCACGCGGTTTGACCTGACCGTGGTCGGCGCTTTTGTCGGCCTGTATCCCTTCGGGCAAACCCTGCAGCTTCTCGAAAGCGGGACCCTGCATCCTGGCGCACTGATCACGCACCGGCTGCCGCTTTCTGCCCTGGCCGAAGGGATCAGCCTGATGCGGTCAGGACAGGCCATGAAGGTCGCGATTCGGATGGATGAGCATGGACCCAACCTACCGTGACATGTTGGCGGATGTCGCCGACATGTACTACCTGCAGGACAAGACGCAGAGCGAGATCGCCGAAACGCTCGGGCTTTCGCGGGTCAAGATCTATCGCCTTTTGAAAGAGGCGCGCGAAGCCGGTGTGGTCGAGATCACCATCCATCGTTTTCGGGCGCGCAACGATCGACTGGAGTGCGAATTGCGCGAGCGCTTCGGCCTGGCCGATGCGTTGGTGCTCGATACGAGGGGGCTGGAAGAGATCGAGACCTGGCGCGGCATCGGCGAGATCACGGCCCGTCACATCGAAGCGCGGCTCAGGGACAATTCCACCATCGCGGTTTGCCTGGGCCGCACGACCTACGAAGTGGTCCGGGCATTCCGTCCGGGATTGCACAACAATGTTCGCGTTGCCCAGGCGTTGGGCAGCATTCCGTTCGCAACCCAGGACATGGACAGCGGGACCCTCGCGCGGCAGCTTGCCGCAAAACTGGGCGGCGAGGTACTTTATCTTCCATCCCCCATGATCGCTGATAACGCCGAAGCCGCCGGCGTGTTGCGCCGCCAACCCGCCATCGAGCGAACCCTGGCCGCGGCGCGGGAGGCCGATCTGGCCCTGTTGGGCATCGGCAACTTCGATCCGGAGCGATCCTCGTTGATCGCAGCCGCCGCACTGAGCCCGGAGTTGCAGGCCCGCCTGCTGGCCGATGGTGCGGTGGGTGACATCGCCGGGCAGATGTTTACGCAGGAAGGCCAACCGCATCCCCACGAGTTGGGCGAGCGGATCATTGGCCTCACCCTCGAAGAGTTGCGGCACATCCCAACCGTTGTGGCCGTGGCCATGGGAGCCGCAAAGGCTACGGCCATCCTTGGCGCTTTGCGCACAGGCGTCGTGAATGTTCTCAGCACAGATGATGAGGCTGCAAGTGAGATCTTGCGCATGGACGAGGCGCGGTCGCCCGGAAGGAGGTGTCGCGATAACACAATACGGTGAGTGCCAGGTTCTTGCGTTTCGCTTTCTCAAGCCACATATGGAGGAGCAACATGTTTCACCGGAAGAATTGGTACGCCCTTGTTAGCGTGCTTTTGGTTGCGGTCTTCGTCGTGACTGGCTGTGCGCAGCCCCCTGCGCCAGCTGCGCCCGCGCCGCAGGCACAACCCACTCAGGCCCCGGCCGCGCCGGCTGCGGTAGAACCTACCAAGGCCCCAGCTGCGCCGGCGGCGGGTGGCGATCTGGTTATTGCGGACTTCCAGCCGCGGCCCAATCTCGCCTACGAACCGCGGCTCAAGGCCGGCGGCGATAACCGGCAACTGCGCATTGTGCGTGACGCTGGGTGCATCGAGGCGTTCGATCCTGCTCCGGCGAGGGCCGGAGCGGTCGGGTTCGAAGTCAGCGGGCGGTTCGACGAGGGCGGCTGCCCCGATTGGCCCGGTGTCGGCGGCGTCTGGCTGGAGCTGAAAGGCAGCCAGGCGGGCGCCTGCACCATCGAGTTCCTGCGTAAGGGCGGCGCTGAGCACGTCTGCGGAGCGTCGTTCGATGCGTCCGCCGAGTGGGCGACCGTGCGCATTCCGCGCCAGCGATTCGACGCGCCGTTCACCGCCGACATCGACATCGCGAGGATCAATCTGCCCGCCGGCGTGGATTTGTGCATTCGCCGCGCCGGCGTGACCGTCGGCAACGAGGCGTACCGAACCGAGATGACCGCCCGGACCCGTCGTATGCTCGATCATTTCATCTGGCGGGACGCTGTGCTCCAATCGCGAGGTCTGACGCTCCCGGTCATGGCCGACGCCCTCAGCGACCTCCGTCAGGCACTGGAGGCTGGGCGATTCGACGCCGTGGATGAAATCCGCACCCGCATCGACACTGCATGGTGGTTCGGGATTGAGCTCTCAGCCTTGCGCGCCATGAACGACGCCAACCTCGACCGCGCGACGGCCCTGCACGACGAGACCCTCCTCGCTGAGGCCCGCACGCATGCCGGGGCGATCGCCGATCTGTTCCGCCGCGCCGAGGCGGCCAAGGCCGTTGCCGATCTGCCCGATCCAGCCGCCGCCTACGAAGATGAAGACTCCCTGGCCGAGCGCACGATGACCGCCGTCACCGCCGCCGACCTTCGCCCCAGCGTCAAGGGACGATGCTACTATTCGCCTTCCGGCAAGCCGATCCATCTCTACGCCGTTCATTCGTTCTTTGCCTCGCGCGAAGGCATGTACGAGGGCGGGTTCGACCTGGCGTACCGGCGCATCGCCGGATTGGGCTTCAATGGGATCCGCTTCGAAGCCCAGCCGTACCAGTTCATGCCCACGCCGGACGGTCCCGACGCCGCCGTCGCCGAGTCCTACCGCCGTTCCATCCGCACCGCCTGGAAGTACGGGCTGTGGGTCCACTACGACAACCATTTCTATCTGCCCGGCTGGGCCTGCCAAAGCCCCGAGGAGTTTGCCGGCTCACAACCCAGCGGGCAAAGCAACTTCTATCAGAACCGCGAGGCCGTGCTGCGCCTCTGGTCCGCCACGGCCGACGCGCTGGCCGACTGCAAGAACATCCTCCTCTTTGAAACTCCCGGCAACGAACCGATGTTCTACGACATGGACGGCTCGATCATCCTGCGTATTCCCTCCATGATGCATGCGTGGAACCAGTTCCTCAAAGCGAGGTACACCAGCCGAGCCGCCCTCGCCGAAGCCTGGACCGCCAGCGTCGAGTTTCCCACCGAAAACGCCTTGCGGGCCGACGAGGACTGGGACGGCGACACGATCCAGCCGCCCGGCATCGTTGAGAGCGGCCTTGCCGACCCGAAGAACCAGACCGCGAGGCTGTGGGATTGGATCATCTTCGCTCGCGATTTGCAGGCGGCGACCTCCGCCGCCGTTGCCGGGACCGTTCAGGACAGGATTCCCGCCGCGACCTTCATGCAGCAGTATATCATCGGCGATGAGTTCAACCACGACCCCATTTCCCTGAGCTACCAATCGATCATCCAGGCCCGCACTGACGCCAGCGTCTTTCTCGGCAGTCACTACGGCGCCGCTGGGTACCAGGTTCTCAAGGCCGTTGCCCTCGGCACGCCTTCCAGCGACTCCGAATACCCCGCTGAGGACCGCTACGGGGCGTTCCTCATCCAGAAGCTGCTCAACTCCGGCCTGTGCATCTTCGCCGACTACGGACGGTGGGGCGGCGGGATGCTCTGGGAGAACGACGCGGCCGACTTCAAACCCTCCACCCGCTACGTGCCGATGATCGCCGATTTCTTCACCACTGCCGAACCGCAGTTCACGGAGCCGGTTCCACAGGTCGTTGTGATCGAGCCGACGCGACTCCGCGCCACCATGCAGGAGACCTGCATCTCCGACGTGCTCGCCATCATTGACCGCGCCGGCGTCAGGTATCATGTGTTCGAAGAGCACTACGTCATCGAACACGCCGAGGTGCTGGGTCGCTACAAACTGGCCGTTGCCAACCTCACCTTCGCTCACCCGGGTCTGCTCGACGCCCTTGACGCTGCCGGGATCCCCGCCGTTTTGTTCGGGTCGCCGGTCCGCGACGCCTACGGTCGGGTCTGGCCGGAGGGCCTCGTTGGCTGGTTCCGCGACCACCGGCGGTTTATCCTCGGTCAGGCCCCGGCCTCGGCGGCGCAGGCCGGTGACGCCGTCGGCGTGATCAGCCTCGAAGGCAGCGCCAGGTTCCATTACGACGATGCCGGCCTCGCCGGGACCGAAAAGTGGTCCGGCGGCGACTACGACGACTCCGCCTGGTCGACCAAGCCCGTTCCCGGCACCTGGGGCGAACTGGAGATCATGGGCTCGCGCAAGTACTTCCTGGGCGACGGGTGGTATCGCTTCCACGTGACGATCCCTGAGGCCTGGCGGAGCAAGGAGATCGCGCTCCGCATCGGCGCCATTGACGACACGGACGAGTGCTTCCTGAACGGCGAGCCGATCGGGCGCACGGGCACCGACACGTCCAACTGGTGGATTGCGCCGCGGCGATACGTCCTGCCCGAGCGCTTGGTCCGTTTCGGCGAGGACAACGTCATCGCGATTCGCGTCACCAACACCCTCGATGACGCCGGCATCACGCGCGGGCCCGTCGAACTGGGCACCCGCGATACCGCGTCGGTGCAATTCCTCGCCGACTTCGGCTTCCTCAAGCGTGGCGATGCGCTGGCCGCCGTCGTCACCGCCGACCAGTTCCTGCCCAGCCAACCGGACCTCGCCCCAACCGCCGTCGTTTTCGCCCAACTCGACGACCGCGCCGCCATCGTGAGTGACGGACCGTGGAGCCTGCTGGCCCTGGCTCCGCGCATCGGACGCGCGGAAAACGATGAGAGGCTGCTTCTTTCCGCCCTTCGGCACGCCGGTCTGGACGTGGTCTATCCCGCAGTTCCCAAGGCCCGCGTCTTCCCGTTCACCAGGGGCTATGTCCTCGTCTGCGGCGACCCTGACCATCCGACGCGACTGACCCTCCCAGGCGACTGCAAGCCGGTCGGGCAAGCTGTTCTCCAAGACCCTCAGCCCGCCGAAAACGGCACCGACTACCTCGTGCCGCCCGGTGCCGTCGCGCTGCTGCGATCAATGACACCCGGATCGCAGTAGTCTCGCCTGGCGGGCTGGCTTTCGAACACGGTGAATGGCACCGGTCGCACAAGCCGTCCGCCCCCCCGCGGCACGCGGAAGTCTCTGCGTTCCTGTGGAAGTCTCTGGGGTATTCCCGTTCGCCCCGGGCCCTGCCCCGATTTTCCCGGCATCGCAATCTCTTCGGCCCTCATCGGTTAGGAAAAACCGCAGGCCGAAATGCATCCCGATTTGACTTTTCGTGATTCGCCGGACATCTTTATCGAGGCCGCAACGCCCGCACGGTCAGCGGCCGGATGCTCTTTGACAACCGCACAAAACGTACAAAAAGCGCAGAACCCGCCTTGGGGAACGACTGGGTCTGTAGGTCCAGGAGTTTGGTGGCTGGCTGAGCATTGAGGGGTGGTACGGCAAGGTGGTTCCGATAAAAACCGAGACCGACGCACGCGTGCTCCGGTCTTGGTTGGACCCTTAACGGGTCATTTGCGGTTCCGATAATGTCTTTCCGATGGAAGTCTCGGCGGATGGCAAGGGGTTGGAGGAGCGGAAGGGGGTTCTGGTTCAACCGTCCCGGGTTCTCTCCCGTCACCAGGCTTGATCCTGCATGCGGCCCAAGACGTTGATGAATTGTGCAAAACCGTCCGTGGTTCTCCAGTGGTTGCCGATCAGC